>Ga0070735_10001904_pt1 | contig 19362 bp, 12 predicted proteins | sample Coa_R1_FD_66443 | JGI IMG/M metagenome (GOLD analysis project Ga0070735, IMG submission 66443) | Surface soil microbial communities from Centralia Pennsylvania, which are recovering from an underground coalmine fire - Coalmine... | ecosystem: Environmental > Terrestrial > Soil > Unclassified ... | reverse complement strand
GCCGCGTGAGGTCGATGAGCCGCGTCGGGATAGCCGGAGGAGCGGCGGGCGGCGGGCAGTAACTACGTCGTTGTGGCAACGTCGTAGTCAGGACTACGTGGTTGTGGCAACGACGTAGTTGGGCGCCGCCGGAGGGCGGGTCAGATGATGTCAGGGAGGCAGGCGGGGCAGGAATTGTGTCGTCCCGCCAGCCGTTTGCGGAGGCCGCCGCGCATGAGTCAGCTCAGCCCGGACCAGAGGTAGCGGGCGCCGATCGCGATGACGAGGATGCCGACGATCCGCCGGATGACGGCGTCGGGCAGGCGGGCCTGGATCCGGGCTCCGGTGTAGGCGCCGGCCAGCCCGCCGAGACCCAGGGCGATGCCGGTCGGCCAGTCGGGCGCGACCGGGCCGTGGTAACGGGTGGACAAGATGGTGAAGGTCACGACCCCGGCGATCGAGGTCGCGAAGGTCGAGGTCAGGGCCGCGGGGGCGACCTCGGCGGCGGGGCGGCCCGTCCCGATCAGGAGCGGGGCCAAGATGGAGCCGCCGCCGATGCCGTAGATGCCGCCGACGCAGCCGACCAGGCAGGCCAGCCCGATCAGGACCGGGGCGGGAAGGTGGCGCTGCGGGCGAGCGGTGCCTGGCTGCCGGGCCCGGGCGGGGGCGGCCAGCCACGCGCCCGTGGGCAGCAGGACGGCGGCGATGACCCGATCGAAGATCTTCGGGCTGGGGATCAGCTCGACGCGGATGACGGATCCGGCGATGACGCCGGGCAGGGTCCCGCCGGTGAGCAGCAGGGCCAGGCGGCCGCCGGTCTGATGCTGGCGCCAGTACCGGTACAGGGCTCCGGGGGTGGCCACCACGTTGTAGAGAAGGTTCGTCGGCGTGACGGCCGGGCTGGGCGTGCCGAGCACGCTGACCTGGAATGGCAGCAGCAGGACCGCGCCGGAGATGCCGGCCGGGGTAGCGGTCACGGCGATCCCGAAGGCCGCGAGCACGGCCATGACCTCGGTCCATCCGATCCCGTCCATCCGGCCACGGTAACCGGCCCAGGCCGCCTCCCGAGCCGGATGCCGGGGAAGTTTGCGCAGGTAAACCGCTATTAGCGGGCACCTTGTCTGCGGTTCGCAGGACGCGCCGCCGCGCGGTCCGCGCAGACCTCGTCAGGCCGCGCGGATCTCGTCAGCCGCGCGGAACTGGTCAGGCCGCACGGAACTGGTCAGGCCGCGCGGAACTGGTCAGGCCGCGCGGAACTGGTCAGGCCGCGCGGAACTGGTCAGGCCGCGCGGAACTGGTCAGGCCGGGCGGGCGACGGGGGCGAAGGAGGACAGGGTGAACCAGCCGGGCACGGCCCGGCGCAGCGCGGCCGGGCCACCGATGGTGAGGGTCCCGGTGCGCAGGGCGTCGGCCCAGCCGACGTCGCCACGCCAGATCTCGGTCAGGCGGCGCAGGGTGCCGGACACGGTGACCGTTACCGGGAAGCCGGGATCGTCGTCGCACAGGTCGGTTTCCCGCGGACTGATCACCAGCCACCAGTCGCGGACGTCGGGCGGCACGTCGGGGAACCTGAACTGCACCACGGTCCGCCCGGGCGGGACGGCCGCGTAGTCGACGTTGCGATGCATGTCCCACAACAGCAGCTTCGGGTCCAGGTCCGCGTCGCCGAGCTCGCCGATCCAGCGGATGCCCCACACGCCGAGGGCCTCCACCACCGGCCGGAGCTCGCGGCCGGCCGGGGTCAGCACGTACCGCACGTCGCCGCCGTCCCCGATCCGCTCGACCACCCCGGCCCGGACCAGCTGGCCCAGCCGCTTGGACAGCAACGTGGGCGACATGCGCGGCACCCCGCGCCGCAGGTCGTTGAAACGCTCGCTGCCCGTGACGAGCTCACGGACGATGAGCAGCGTCCACCGCTCGTCGAGCAGCTCCATCGCCTTGGCCACCGGGCAGAACTGATGATACGAGGACCCCATGCCCGCCAGCGTAAACGCATCGGAACGACCCAGGCCAGAGCCGATACAGATGTTGTACTAGCCGGCCGGCCTGGCGTTTCCTACCGTCGGATTCCGAGGGGCGACGCGGTAATCACCGTGCTGACAGGTCAACGACGGGAGGAACCGACATGACCATCTCGACCATCAATGCCCAGGCCCGGCAGGAGCTGAAGGCCAGACACCGCGCCATGTGGGCGCTCGGCGACTACCCGGCGCTGGCCGACGACCTCGTCGCGGACCTCGGGCCCATCCTGGTCCGCGCGTGCCGGATCCGGCCCGGGGACCGGGTGCTCGACGTGGCGGCCGGGAGCGGCAACGCCGCCATCCCCGCGGCCCGGGCCGGAGCCAGCGTGGTGGCCAGCGACCTGACCCCGGAACTGCTCGAGGCCGGACGGCGGCGGGCCGCGGAGCTGGGTATCGCGGGGCCAGGCGCATCGGGGCCGGGCGCTGCAGAGCCGGGCGCTGCGGGGGCGGGTGCGGGGCTGGACTGGCGGCAGGCCGACGCCGAGGACCTGCCGTTCGCCGACGGGGAGTTCGACGTCGTCCTGTCCTGCCTGGGCGTCATGTTCACGCCCTTCCATCAGGCCAGCGCCGACGAGCTGATCCGGGTGTGCCGTCCGGGCGGCGCCATCGGCCTGCTCAACTGGACCCCGGAGGGCTTCATCGGGCAGCTGTTCGCCCTCATGAAGCCGTACGCCGCGCCGCCCCCGCCGGGTGCTCAGCCGCCTCCGCTGTGGGGCCGCGAGGACCACGTCCGGTCGCTGCTCGGTGACCGGGTCACCGACGTCCGGGCCACGCGCCACATGCTCCGGGTCAGCCTGTTCGGCCGCCCCGAGGACTTCCGCGACTACTTCAAGGCCCGTTACGGGCCGGTCATCGCCGTCTACCGGAACCTCGCGGACGACCCGCAGCAGGCGACCGCGCTGGACGGCGAGCTCGCCGAGCTGGCCAGGCGGCACGACCTGGGTACGGGCCGGACCGTCATGAACTGGGAGTACCTGCTGTTCACTGCCCGTAAGCAGCCCTGAGTTGACGGCTAGCGTGCCGGCCGGGACCGGTGCGGTCACCGTCACGCTGCTCGGCCGGTTCGCCGTGACGGTGGCCGGCGTCCCCGTCCCCGAGACCCGGTGGCAGCGCCGCCAGGCGGCGGCGCTGGTCAAGGTGCTGGCCCTGGCGCCGGGCCGGCGGCTGCACCGCGAGCAGGTCATGGACCTGCTCTGGCCGCAGGACACGATCGCCGAGGCGGCACCCAAGCTGCACAAGGCGGCCCACTACGCCCGGCGCGCCCTCGGCGTGCCGGGCGCGGTGGTACTGCGCGGTGAGTCGATCCTGCTGTGCCCGGGGGCCAGCGTGACCGTGGACGCGGCGTGCTTCGAGGACCTGGCCCGGCGCGCGCTCGGCACCGCGGACGCCGCCGCGGCCCGCGAGGCGCTGGCGCGGTACGGGGGCGAGCTGCTGCCCGCGGACCGGTACGAGGAGTGGGCTGAGCCGCACCGCGACCGGCTGCGGCACTACCAGCTGGACCTGCTCCGCCTGGACGGCCGCTGGGCGGCGGTAGCCGAGCTCGACCCGGGCGACGAGCGCGCCCATCTCGCGCTCATGCGCCAGCATGCGGCCCGGGGCGACCGGCACGCCGCGCTGCGCCAGTTCGACCGCCTGGACCGGGCCGTGCGGCAGGAACTGGGGGTCGCCCCGGGCCGCGAGGCGTCCGCGCTGCGCGACCGGCTGCTCGGCGCCTACGACGTGTTCCCGCGCCGGGACGACCCGCTGATCGGCCGCGACCGGGAGCTGTCCGTCGCCGAGCAGGCGCTGGCGGATGCGGCGGCCGGGCGGGGCCGCACGCTGATCGTCCGCGGCGAGGCCGGGTCCGGTAAGTCAGCGCTGCTGGCCGCGATCACCGCCCGGGCCGCTGGCCTGGGCCTGCGGACCGGGCACGGAACCTGCGCCGCGGTGGAGGGGGCGTGGCCGTACGCCCCGGTCATCGAGGCCCTGAGCGACATGTGCCGGCGTGACGCGGACCTGGCCGGCCGCCTGGCCGGCCCGCACCGGGAGGCGATCGGCCGGGCGCTCTCGGGCAGGGAGCTGTCCTGGGCCGGGAACAGCACGCACCAGCCGCTCTTGCTGGCCGCCGCCGAACTGGTCCGCGTGGCCGCGACGGACCAGGGTCTGCTGCTCACCATCGACGACCTGCACGACGCCGACGACGCGAGCCTGCGCCTGCTGCACTACCTGGTCCGGTCGGCGCGCGACCAGCGAGTGTGCCTGGTCCTCGCGCTCCGGCCCGATCCGGTCACGGGCACGCTGGCCGGAATCAGCCAGAGCCTGACCGGCCGCTACGACGCGGCCGAGCTATGGCTCGGCCCGCTCAGCGACCGCGACACCGCCGAGCTCATCCGCGGCCACGTCGCCGACCCCCCGCCCGGCCTGGTCGAGCTGGTCACGACGCTGAGCCGCGGTGTCCCCTTCGCGGCGACCGAGCTCGCCCGGCGGGCCGCCGCCGGATCACAGCGGCCCGAGGCGCTGCGGGCCGGCCTGGCCGCCAGCCTGCTCGCCGGCCTGCGAGGCACCACTCGCGACGTGCTGCGCCGGGTGGCGGTGGCCGGCGTGTCGGTCGACACCGACGAGTTCGCCGCGCTGTCCGGCCGGGCCGAGCCGGACGCCTTCGCCTGCCTCGACGAGGCCCTGGCGGCGGGGATCATCGAGCCGGCCAGCGCGGGGTACCGGTTCCGGCACCGCCTGATCCGGGACGCGCTGGTCGGCGATCTGCCGGCCCACCAGGCACGGCAGATCCATCGCGACACCGCCCGGCGGCTGATCGAGCTGGGCGGCTCGCCCGCGCGCATCGGCCAGCACCTGCTGCGGGCCGGCGCGGGCCCGGACGCCGTGCCGTACCTGCTGCGCGCGGCCCAGACCGAGTCGGCTGTCGGAGCCTACCGGGACGCGCTGGCGCTGGCGGACGCGGCCCGGCCGCACGCGGCTGGGCCGGAGCTGGCCGCGGCGCTGGCGCTGCGGGCCGACCTGCTGACCGCGCTCGGCGACCCGGGCGCGATGCCCGCCTACCGGGACGCGCTGGCCGCAGCGGCCGGGCCGGACGCGCTCGCCGCCGCCGGGCCGGACGTGACCCGGCGGCTGCGCGCCCGGCTCGCGCACAGCGCCATCGGGTCGGGCGACCTGGCCACGGCGGCGGCGGCACTGGATGGCCTGGATGGCCTGGACGGCGCCGAGGACGCCGACATCGTGCTGGCCCGGGGCAAGTACGCATACTTCACGGCCGACTTCGACACCGCGCAGGCCGCGGCGGCGCAGGCGGAGCGGCTGATCCTGGCGGGCACGCGCAACTGGCAGGTGCTCGACCTGGTCGCGCTGCAGGGCCTGCTCGCGCACCGGACGGACGGCTGGTTCGGCCAGATCCGGACCGAGCTGCACCGGCTCCGCGACGACCCGGCCGCGGCCGGCGCGATCTTCGACGGCTACCTGTGCTCGGCCGAGTACGTGCTGTACGGCCCGGTGCCCTACCCCGAGATCGTGGAACTGGCCCGTGACCTGGGGCGGACCGCCGAGCGCAGCGGAGCGCGCCGGGCCGCGGCGTTCGCCCGGGCGCTGGCGGGCGAGGCGGCGCTGCTGTCCGGCGACCTGGACCTGGCGGGGGCCGAGCTCGCCGAGGCCAGCGCCCTGCACGCCGGGCTCGGCGCGGCGGCCGGCCAGGCGCACTCGCTCCAGCGGCTCGCCGAGGTCCGGGTGGCCCAGGGCGACGCCCCGGAGGCCAGGCGGCTGCTGGAGCGGGCGCTCCCGCTGGCCCGCGGCTCGGCGGTGGCCAAGCACCTGCTGCACCGGACGTTCGGCACGATGATCGGCGCTGCGGCCGGCCCGCGCGAGGCCCGACGGGTCGTGGACCGGGCCGAGTCGATGCTGGGCTGGGACGACTACTGCCCGCTCTGCTCGATCATGCTGGCCGTGCCCGCGGCCATCGCGTGCGCCCGGGACGGTGACCTGCCGGGCGCGCGCCGGCACCTGGCGGTCGCCGAGCGCTGCGGTCCGGCCTGGCGGGGCACCTCGTGGGAGGCGGGGCTGGCCGAGGCGCAGGCGGCGGTCGCCCTGGCCGGCGGCGATCCGGGGACGGCGCGGGCGCGGCTGCAGTGGGCCGCGGGACGCTACCAGCGGGCCGGCCAGCCGCTGGACGCCGGACGCTGCCGCCGGGCGCTCGCCTCGATGACCCGGGACGGCGCTGCCACGCGTTCGCCTCGATGACCGGGACGGGCCGCGGCCGGACGGGTGATGCTGTCCGGCCGCGGGTCCCGGGCAGGTCACGCCGGCGGCGCGAACAGTTCCAGGGCGATGTTGTCGGGGTCGCGGAACGACAGGCCGGAGCCGTAGCCCGCGTCCTTGATCCCGCCGTGCGGCACGCCCAGCTCGTCCAGGCGGGCCGCCCACTCGGCCAGTTCGGCGCGGCTCGCGCAGCCGAACGCAATGTGGTCAAGCCCCGGCCTGCGCTCGTCGAACGGGTCCTTGCTGGTCAGGTCCGGGAAGCCGTGCAGCCCGAACAGGGTGCCGCCCAGCTGGTAGACGATGTGCCGGAACGGGCCGGTGTCCTCGTCGAGGACCGGTTCGACGCCGAAGACGCGGGTGTACCACGCCTCGCTGACCGACAGGTCGGTCACCGTCACGGCGACGTGCGAGATGGCAGGAATGGTTCCTGAGAAGGCCACGATGATCTCCTAGTGCTCGTGGTGGCTGTTGACGACGCAACGCTACGCACCGGACCTTCCCGGGACCTTCCCCGGCCGCGCCGGCCGGGGAAGGAATCTCGCGTGATGTGCACCGAGGTGAGACAGACGAAGGCGGCGGGGCCGGAGAAGATTCTGTCCAGGGATCGTGCCGCACGCTGACGCCACCCGTGGAGGAACCCGATGGATCAAGGCAGCGGTCAGGCCGGCGATACGGCGGCGGCAGGCCAGAAGGCCGGGCCCCCGCCCGCTACCCCCTGGCTGGTCTCCTGGCACGGCGATCTGGCCGACCGGGTCGACCGGCTCGGCTGGCTCCGGACCTGGAGCGACTGGCTGAGCAGGGTACTCGGGCCCTTCCGGGAACGGCACCAGGACAACCTGGCCATCGAGCTGCTGCACGGCGGGCGGTGGGTCGGTCACCCGCTGCATCCGGCGCTCAGTGACCTGCCCGTCGGGCTGTGGGCGGGCGTGGTGGTGCTGGATGTCGCGGACCGCGACCCGGCCCCGCGGCGCGGGCTGGACGCCGCGGGCGTGCTGAGCGCGGCCGGTCTTCTCGCGGCCGGCGCCACCGCGCTGACCGGCCTGAACGACTGGGCGGTCAGCGACGATCAGGACCGCCGCGTCGGGCTCTTCCACGGCCTGCTGAACACGGCCGCCCTCGGGCTGCAAGGCGTCTCCCTGGGCGCCCGGGTGGCCGGGCACCGCGGCACGGCTCGCGCGCTGGGCGCGGCCAGCCTCGCGGTCACGGCCGCGGCCGGGTATCTCGGCGGCCATCTCGTCTTCACCAGGGGGGTGATGGTCAGCCGGGTGGCGTGGGCCACCGAGCCGCGGCGGTGGGCCCGCACCGTCCAGGACGCCGACCTGCCGGACGACACGCCGGTCGCCGTGGTGGCCGAGGGCCGGCAGATCCTGCTGTACCGCCACGACGGCACCCTGTACGCGATCGACAACCTCTGCAGCCACGCCGGCGGCCTGCTCAGCCGCGGCGCGGTCGCGGACCTGACCGTGACCTGCCCGCTGCACGGATCCCGGTTCCGGCTCGCCGACGGCTGTGTCAGCCGTGGCCCGGCCAGCCAGCCGCAGCCCGTGCTCCCCACCCGGATCCGCAACGGCTGGATCGAGGTGCGCGGCAGCCAGCCGGCACCGCGGCGGCCGGCCAAAGAAAGGACACAGCCATGACGTTCGTAGCCGTCGCGGATCTCGACGACCTCGAGGTGGGCGACACCCTGCTCGTGACGGACCTGAGCGAGCCGATCTGCCTCATCCGGCTCGACGACGAGGACGTCCGGGCGATCCACAACACCTGCACCCACCAGCAGCAACCGCTGCACGAGGGCACCCTCCAGGAAGACGACACGCTGGTCTGCGCCGCCCACGCGTCTCGCTACGACCTGACTACCGGCGAGGCCGTCGGCGTGTTCGCCTGCGGCCCGATCCCGGTCTACGCGTGCAAGGTCGAAGACGGCGCCATCTACGTCGACATCGACCAGCAGCTCAACGATGCCCCGCACCCCGGTCCCCCCGCCCCCGGGTCGCTTGGCTTCAACTAACCCGGAAGGCGCCCCGGAATGTCGTGATGGCTCGCTACAGTCGCGCTGAGGCAGGAAACAAGAGAGGATCAGCGCGATGGCGGTGGCGGCGCGTGACCGGCTGGCCAGGACGCTGCGCGGCGATGTGCAGACCGCGTCCAGCGTCGAACTGACGGCGCCGATGAACGACCTGAGGCTGGAGGTCGAGGGCTTCGGGCTGGTCAGGTTCCCGGTGACCCCGGCGAAGGCCCGTAAGCTCATCGGCCTGGGCCAGCCGGCCCGGTTCGGCCGGGGCGAGGAGACGCTGACCGACCCGGACGTCCGCGACACGCACGAGATTCCCAGGCATCTCGTGCACGCCGAATGGGACGGCGTCACGCTGAAGGACGTCCTGGCCACGGTGAAAGAAGAACTGGGAATACCGAACGCTGCCGAGCTGACGGCCGGGCTTCACTCGCTCCTGGTCTATGAACCGGACCAGTTCTTCCTGGCCCACCAGGACACGGAGAAGGACGACTCCATGGTCGGGACCCTCGTGGTTACCCTGCCGTCCAGCTACACCGGCGGCGAGCTGATGGTGGAGCACGACGGTGAGCGGACGGCCTACCGGGGGTCGAGGACGGCGCTATCGCTGGCCGCCTTCTACGCCGACTGCCGGCACGAGGTCCTCCGGGTGACATCGGGCTACCGGATCACGCTCACGTACAACCTGTTCCTGCACGGCGACACCAGCCGCCCGCCGGGCGATGCAGAGATCGCCGCCGAACTGGCGGATCTCCTCCGCGAGCACTTCGGCACGCCCGTACCCCGGTACTACGCCGGACCCGCGACCGATCCGCCGAACCGGCTCGTCTACCTCCTGGACCACGAGTACACGCCGCGCGGGCTGACCTGGCGGCGGCTGAAGGGCGCGGACGCGCGCCGGGTGAGCCTGCTGCGGACCGCGGCCGGCCAGGCAGGCTGCGAGGCCCTCCTGGCGCTCGCGGACATCAAGACCACACACAGCGCGTACGCGGCCGATGATGCCTACGGATACCAGGACTGGTACGACGAAGACGACGACTACGACGGCGAAGGCGACGGCGACGGCGACGGCGACGGCGAGTACGAGATCGGCGAGCTGATCGACACCGAGCTCAGGCTCACGCACTGGACCGGGCCGGAGGGCACCGGGCTGGAGGAAACGTCGCTGTGGGTGAGCCCCGGTACGGTGTGCGCGTCCACCCCGACGGGAGTTCTGCCCTCGTACTCCTCGGAGTACGAGGGCTACATGGGCAACTGGGGCAACACCCTGGACCGGTGGTACCACCGGGCGGCGGTCATCGTGTGGCCCCGTGAGCAGGCCTTCGCGAACCGCGCCGAATCCTCGCCGGCCTGGGCCCTGGAGCAGCTCGCCGCGATGGCGTCCGCGGGCGACGTCCCCGGCGCACGATCCGCCGCCACGACGCTCGCGCCCTTCTGGGAGACCGCCCTGGCCCGGCGGACGCCGGAGGACAGGGACCGGGACCGGCGGATCTTCGGCCTGGCGCTGCGGGCAGCGGACGCCGTAGCGGACGCGCAGACCGCGACGATGCTGCTGCACCCGTTTCGTATCGAGGATCTGGACCGCGAAACCGCGGACTCGTTCGGCACCATGGCCGCCAGATACGGTCAGCCGTGGACGGCGGACCTGGTGCGGACGTGGTTCGGCGGTAGCCGGCCCGCCTGGGCCTACGGCGGCGGGCAGGAACGGCCGGGGTGGGTGGCGGACCGGCTTCCTGACCTGTGCACCCGACTGCACGCCGACGGCCGCGCCGGCCCGGTAGCGGCACAGCGACTCGTCGACCTGGCGTGGGAGTGGGCGGCCAAGGAGATCGGCACCGGGCTGGCCTCGTCGTCGCCCAGCCGCCGCGACACACAACTCGGCGACCTGGGAGGACCGCTCGCCTCGGTGCTGACGGCGGCCGCCGCGATCGGGGCGGCCAGCACCTGCGACGCCGTTTCCCGGTATGTCCGGGAGCAGGGGGACGCGGTGACCGCGCTGGAACTGTCCACGCTGCGCGCCGCGGCGGGCTTGTCCCGGACCGGCACGCAAGGCAAGGCCGGCTTCGGTGACCTGGCCGCCGACTGCGGGGCACGGCTGCGCGCCCGGCTCGCTCGCCCGCGGCGCGCGTCCGGCGACTGGTCGATCGAACTGCCCGTGGGCGGCTGTGCCTGCGAGCTGTGCCGGACGCTCCGCGTATTCCTGGAAGACAAGAGCCGGCGCACCTTCGAGTGGCCGCTCGCCAAGGAGCGCCGGCAGCACGTCCACTCCCGGATCGACGGCGCGGAACTGCCCGTCAGCCACGTAACCAGACGGGCGGGCCGCCCCTACACGCTCATCTTGACCAAGACCGATGGGCTTTTGACCGGTGAGCAGGAGGCGCGGAGGCGGGACGAGGCGGACCTGGCATGGCTCCTGAGGGAGGCACCAGACTGAGGGTGAGATGGAGCGCCGTAGGCTTTTGCCGGTGAGCGTGTGTCCGTCGTGCGGTCACCGGAACCAGCCGGGAGCGAAGTTCTGCTCGGAGTGCGGCGTCGTGCTGGCCGGGGACCGGGAGCCCTCCTACGAGGAGCGCAAGGTCGTGACGGTCCTGTTCGCCGACCTGGTGGGGTTCACCTCCCAGGCCGAGCAGATGGACCCCGAGGATGTCCGCGCGCTGCTGTCCCCGTTCCACGCGCGGCTGCGAGCCGAACTCGAGCGGTTCGGCGGGACGGTGGAGAAGTTCATCGGCGACGCGGTGATGGCGCTGTTCGGCGCGCCGGCCGCGCACGAGGACGACCCGGCGCGGGCGGTGCTGGCCGCGCTGGCGATCCGGGACTGGGTGCGGGCGGAGGAGCGGATCCAGGTCCGGCTGGCCGTCAGCACCGGAGAGGCGCTGGTCACGCTGGGAGCCCGCCCGGCCGAGGGCGAGGGGATGGCCGCCGGGGACGTGGTGAACACCACGGCCCGGCTGCAGACCGCCGCGCCGGTGAACGGGATCCTGGTCGGCGAGCGCGCCTTCCGGGCCACCCGCGAGGTGATCGAGTACCGCGCGGCCCCGGCGGTGACCGCGAAGGGCAAGCGGGAACCGGTGCCGGCCTGGGAGGCGGTGCGGGCCCGCGGCGGGTTCGGCGCCGAGTTCTGGCCCGCGGCCAGGGCCACGCTGGTGGGCCGGGATCGCGAGCTCGGCGTGCTGCGCGACACGCTGGAACGGGTGCGGGAGGAGCGGTCGGTCCAGCTGGTCACGGTGGCCGGGGTGCCGGGCATCGGGAAGTCCCGGCTGCTGCACGAGCTGTGGCGGACCGCCGGGGGCGACGCGAAGCTGATCAACTGGCGGCTGGGCCGGTCGCTGCCGTACGGCGAGGGGGTCACCTACTGGGCGCTGGCCGAGATGGTCAAGGCGCAGGCGGGGATCCTGGAGAGCGACACCGCCGGGCAGGCCGAGGCCAAGCTGGCCGCGATGACCGCCGAGGTGGTGCCCGGCCCGGCCGACGCGGACTGGGTGCTGCGGCACCTGCGGGCGCTGGCCGGCCTGGGCGGCGGCGCGGCGCCGTTCGGCGCCGATCGGCGGGGCGAGGCGTTCGCCGCCTGGCGGCATTTCGCCGAGGCGCTGGCCGAGTCGCGGCCGCTGGTGCTGGTGTTCGAGGACCTGCACTGGGCCGACGACGGGCTGCTCGACTTCGTGGACTACCTGGCGGACTGGGCGGGCGGGGTGCCGTTGCTGCTGGTCGGGTCGGCCCGGCCCGAGCTGCTCGAACGCCGGCCGAGCTGGGGCGGCGGCAAGCCGAACGCCCTGACCCTGTCGCTGGCGCCGCTGTCGGACCAGGACACGGCGCGGCTGATCTCCTCGCTGACCGGCAGGCCGGTGCTCGATGCCGGGCAGCAGGCCGCGCTGCTGGCCCGGGCGGGCGGCAATCCGCTGTACGCGGAGCAGTACCTGCAGATGCTCGCCGAGCGAGGCGCCGGGTCCGAGCTGCCGGTGCCGGACTCGGTGCAGGCCATCATCGGGGCCCGGCTGGACCTGCTGGCCCCGGCGGACAAGCGGCTGGTGCAGGACGCGGCGGTGGTCGGGAAGGTGTTCTGGCCGGGCGCGGTGGCCGCGCTCGGCGGCCCGGCCCGCCCCGGCGAGCTGGACGAGGGCCTGCACCGGCTGGAGCGCAAGCAGTTCATCCGCCGCGAGCGCCGCTCCTCGGTGGCCGGCCAGACCGAGTACGCGTTCGCCCACGTGCTGGTGCGCGACGTGGCCTACGGGCAGATCCCCCGGGCCGCCCGGGCCGGCAAGCACCTGCACGCGGCGGGCTGGATCGAGTCGATGGGCCGGCCGGACGACCACGCCGAGATGCTCGCGCACCACTACCTGCGCGCGCTGGACCTGGCCCGGGCGGTAAACCAGAACACGGGGAACCAAGACACGGCGAACCAGACCACCGACGGCCTGGCCCCGCGGGCCCGGCCGGCGCTGGAGGGTGCCGGGGACCGGGCCCTGGCGCTGAACGCGTTCGCCGCCGCCGCCGGGTTCTACCGGGCGGCGCTTGACCTGTGGCCGCCGGACGCGACACCGCAGCGCGCCGGGCTGGCGTTCCGGCTGGCGCTGGCGCTGGGCGGTGCGGGCGAGGACGGCGACGGGACGGCCCTGGAGCAGGCCCGCGCCGCGCTGGCCGCGGCCGGCGACAAGGCCCGGTCCGCCGAGGCGGAGGCCCGGCTGGCCGAGCTGTGGTGGCTCAACGGCGACCGGGACCGGGCCGTCGAGCATCTGGGGCGGGCCCAGGGTCTGGTCGGCGGCGAGCCGGCCTCGGCGGCCAAGGCCTACGTGCTCAGCGAGGTGGCGCGATCCCGGATGCTCGCCGACGAGTTCGACGCCCAGATCGCGCAGGAGGCGCTGGACCTGGCCGAGCAGCTGGGGCTCAGCGAGGTCCGCGCGCACGTGCTGATCACCGCCGGGATGGGCCGGCAGCTGGCGGGCGACCCCGGGGGCAAGGCCGACATCGAGCGCGGGCTCGAGCTCGCCAGGGCCGGCAACTTCCTGGCCGCGGCCGTTCGCGGTTACGCGAACCTGTCCACCGTGCTGAGGGTGGACGGCGACCTGGCCGGGGCGCTCCGCCTCGCGCTGGAGGCGGACCAGGTGGCCCGGCGGCTCGGCACCAGGGCCACGCTGCGCTGGACGCGCGGCGGCCTGATCGGCCTGTGGTTCGAGCTGGGAAACTGGGACAAGAGCTGGCCGGCCGCGGATGAGTTCCTGGCCGAGTCCGCCGCCCTGGGACCGCACTATCAGGACACCTGGATCCGCGTGTGCCGGTCCTGGATGCGGCTGGCCCGCGGCGATACCGAGGGGGCGCTGGCCGATCAGCGGGAATCGCTCATCAGCGCCCGGCAGGCGAAAGACCCGCAGGTACTGTGCCCGGCCCTGTCCGGGTCCGCCTACGTGCTGGCCATGGTCGGCCGGGCCGATGAGGCGCAACCGGTTCTGTCCGAGCTGTTCGGCCTCAGCGTGGCCGAGGAGGGCACGCTGGATGAGTCGTCGGTGGACTGCGTGCTGGCCGCCGAGATCTTGGGTCGTGGCGACGAAGTACGGCGGTGGCTCGCGGCCCGGCGCGATTCTCCCTGGTGGGCAGCCGTCCGGGAGCTCGCCGACCGGGAATTCGTGGCCGCCGCCGAGTCGCTGGACGCGATGGGCGCGGCCCGCTCGGCCGCCCTCGCGCGGCTGCGCGCCGCCCGGGAACTCACCCGGGCCGGGCGGCAGGCCGAGGCCGATGAGCAGGTCCGGCAGGCCCTCGGCTTCTTCCGTTCGGTGGCGGCGACCCGTTTCGTCCGCGAGGCGGAGGCCCTGCTGGCCGCCTCGGCGTAACGCCGGGCCAGCCACGGAAACCGTGTGCCGGTCCGGGCCGGCCGCCCCGCCCGGCTGAGCGAATCGGGCATGGCGGCCGCGGGCACCACGGCCCGTTCGGTCAAAAATTCTTATGATTCCGAACGGACCGTGGTGCTACGGTCCGCATCCGGCTCGGCGCTGACCTGGGCGGACCACCGCTCCTCGACCCGGCCGAACCGCCAGTAGAGCAGCGCCGCGGCCCAGACGCCGACGAACATCGCCGCGATGCAGAAGCCGGCCAGGTTGATGTTGAAGTTGGCCATCAGGTCCCAGAAGGCGCCGCGCAGGTGCATCTCGCTGGTCAGGATGCCGAGGAGCTCGATCGTGCCGATGATGAACGCCGCGCCGATGGACAGCGCGGTGATGACCAGGTTGTAGTAGACCTTGCGGACCGGCCGGGCGAACGCCCAGCCGTACGCGAGGTTCATGAACACCCCGTCGAGCGTGTCGAACAGCATCAGGCCGCCGGAGAACAGGAACGGCAGGGCCAGCACCGCGAAGTAGGGCAGGCCCTGGATCGCGGCGTAGGCCGTGGCGGCCAGCAGGACGACCTCGGTGGTGGTGTCGAACCCGATGCCGAACACCAGGCCCACGAAGTACAGCTGCCAGGTGCGGTTGATCGAGCGCATGAACCGGCCGAAGAACCGGTACATCAGCCCGCGGCCCTGCAGCTGGGCCTCGAGTTGCCGCTCGTCGTAGGCGCCCTGGCGCATCTGCCGGAAGACCGTGACGATGCCGCCCAGCACGATCAGGTTGAGCAGCGCGATCAGGTACAGGAACCCGGCCGAGAGCAGGGTCCCGATCGTGCCCCCGGTGCTCTGGTAGGCCGAGCTGGGGTCGACCACGGCGCCGAATACGGCCCGGGCCGCGACGGTGATGCCGACGCCGACCGCGACGATGACGGTGGAGTGGCCGAAGGAGAAGAAGAACCCGGAGGCCAGCGGCCGCTGGCCGTCGGACATCAGCTTGCGGGTGGTGTTGTCGATGCAGGAGATGTGGTCGGCGTCGAAGGCGTGCCGGAAGCCCAGCAGCCACGCCGTGATCGCCACCCCGATCCCGGCGCCCAGCCCCTTGCTCCCGCCCTCGCCCTGGTAGTCGACGTGGTGCGGCATGACGTACAGGACGAAGATGGCCCACCCGGCCAGGTTGACGGCCAGGATGAACCCGGACATCGCGGCCAGCCGGGCCCACTCGCGGGGCGTGATCGCCGTGCGGATGGTGCGCAGGCTCGCCTCCTGCCGGTGCCGGGGTCACGGGCACCGTACAAGCCGGGGCTTGGTACCGTCAAGACTGATCAGATGATCAGATGAAGGGTTTTTAGGTGAGCAGCGCCGCGACCGGGCCGTCCGCTAGCCGGTAGCGGATCACCCGCCCGTCCCGCTCGGCGCAGACCACCTGGGCGGCCCGCAGGTAGCGCAGCGTCTGCGACACGGTGGTGTCGTTCAGGCCGGTGGCCGCGGCCAGGTCTGACACGCTGATCGGGCCGGCCGCCTTGATGGCGATCAGCAGGGTGAGCCTGGTCGGGTCGCCGAGGACGGCGAACGACCGGGCCCGGGCCTGCACGGCCTCGGGCGGGCTGATGGCCTCGATGGCCTGGCACACGCGTTCGCCGTCGATGACTCGGTGGCCGGAGCGTTCGGCGGGGAGCAGGTGCACGGTCCACACCGTAGCAACTCGTATCACCCTGGCCCTGGCGCGCACCGTCTCAGTGGAGCGTTTCGCTAGCCTTGTCCGGTTGCTGGTGCTTTGCTAGCTCTTGCTCTGGGCGGCGGCTACGATCCGGGTTGGGAGGGACAATGGCCGGCAGGCGGCGTCGGCTCGACCCAGTGGGACCGTTTGGCAATCCAGACGGGTCACGGGCCGACATCGAGGATCTGATCAGCGAGTTCGTCGACTTCGGCGGCGACCCGGCCTTCGGCCACCTCGCGACCCGGGCCAACGACTCCATGGTGCGGGTCATCGTGGGCAAGCTCGGCGCGGGCAAGACGGTCTACCTGCGGCGGCTGCAGGACTTCCAGTCCCATCAGGACTCGGTCTACGCCGACGTGCCGCAGCAGGGCCTGCCCAAGACCGAGGTCGTGGTGAAGGCGTGCCAGTGGTTCTCGGATCAGGTCCTGGTCGAGAAGTGGATGCAGATCTGGGACCGCGCGATCATGCGGTCGCTGGCCTCGCACCTGCTGAGCCGTCCCGAGCTGCGCCAGCAGATGCGCGACGAGCAGGTCGCCGAGATCGAAGGGTCCTACGCCCGGCTGCTGGAGGACTTCCGCCGGCCCAAGTCGATCTACAGCCAGGTCCGCGACATCATCAACTCGCGGCAGACCGCCCATCAGCTGTCGACGTACCTGGACGACCCGCTCTGGGACGACCTGGAGGACCTGCTCGGCGAGGTGATCGGCCGGTGCAAGCCGATCTACTTCTACCTGGACGCGCTGGACGAGGAGTTCAGCCACGCCCCGATGTACTGGCTGAAGTGCCAGGAGGGGTTGTTCTACCAGGTCATGAGGCTGCTCCGGGACCACAGGATGGGCGGCCGCCTGCACATCGTGGTGTGCATCCGGGACATCGTGATGTCTTCGGTGTACCGGTCCGAGCACGCGCCGCGGTACTACAACGAACCGCACATCCGCGTCCTGACCTGGGACCGGGGGTCGCTGCTCTACCTGCTGCAGCGCAAGCTGAGCCGGCTGCCGGCGAACCTGCTGATGCGGCGCGCGGCCACCGGCCCGCCCACGATCGGGGACTGGCTCGGGATCAACGGGCAGTGGCCCGGACCCGACGGCGACGGGCCGATCGAGGACTACCTGCTCAGCCACACCCGGCTGATCCCCCGCGACATCATCTCGCTCGGCAACGACCTGAACGAGGAGGTGCTGCGGACCAAGCACGCGGGCGCCGCGGGCCTGTCCCCGGCGGCGCTGCAGCGGGTGGTGCAGCGGGGGGCCAAGAGGTTCGGCGACTCGCAGCTGGCGCAGTGCGCGAACCAGATCTCCGCGGACCTGATGCCGCAGGGGGCCGCGCTGCACGACTACTCCGAGCTGTTCACCAGCACCCAGGCCTACATCAGCGGGGTCCAGGAGGACGTCCGGTCGTTCGTCCGGCTGATCGGCGTGGACCGGTTCTCCCGCGCGGACCTGATGGCCCTGCAGGAGGTGGCGGACCTGCACTTCGAGAAGGCGACCGACCTGGCCTCCGTGCTGTGGCAGAACGGCCTGCTCGGGTACGTGGACGAGTCCGGGCGGCGCCGCTTCTACTCCATGGGCGACGTCGAGGAGTTCCACTTCCCCGAGGTGGCCACGTACGTGCTGCACCCGTGCCTGGTGTACAGCGTCGGCGGCATCCGGCACGTGCCCGCTCCCGTCGGGGTGGGGGCCGGGGCCGGGTCCGGGGAGGTGCGCGTGACTATGCCGTTCACGTCGGCCGCTGCTGCGGGTGCTGCGGGTGCTGCGGGTGCTGCGGCCGGGCCGGCCGGTTCGGGGGCTTCGGGAGCTTCTGGGGTTTTGGGGGCTTCGGGGGTTTTGGGGGTGCCGTCCTTGAGCCGGGCGCTGCCCTCACCCGACCCCGCCGAGGTGCGGTCCTCGGCCGGCGGCAAGGCCGCGGACTACGCGGCCGGCGACGTCATCGAGGATCGCTTCGAGGTCCTGGGGCTGGTCGGGGAGGGCGGGTTCTCCAAGGTCTACCGGGTACGCGACGAGGTCGAGGGCGAGGAGCGGGCGCTCAAGCTGTTCCAGAGCGCGGCCGGGTACGAGGCCGTGCGGCGCGAGATCGGCGCGCTGCGCAAGATCCATCACCCGCACGTGGTGGAGGTCTTCTGGGCCGGCAAGACCAAGGACGGCTACTGGTACCTCATCGCCGAGTACATCGACGGGGAGTCGCTGAGCCAGTTCGTCAGCGGGCCCCGGCACCTGCGCGACCGGGAAGCGCTCGACGTCGCCCTCGACCTGCTCGACGCGCTCGTCGCGTTCCATCCCGACGCGGCGCGGCTGCGCCAGCTCGAGGACAAGCGCAGCGCGGGCGAGCTGGCCGAGGCCGAGTCCCGCGAGTGGACCGAACTGCAGGACAAGGGGCTGGTGCACCGCGACATCAAGCCGCTCAACGTGATCCTGACCCGCACCGGCGCGAAACTGCTCGACTTCAACATCGCCTCCCGGGTCGGCGACCCGGTGCGCACGCACTCGGGCACTCCCCCGTACCAGCCGCCCGACGCCGGGCTGGACCGCTGGGACGTCTCCACCGACCTGTTCGCGGTCGGCGTGCTGCTTTACCAGCTCCTGTGCAACGGCCACCACCCGTACCCCAACGCCATGCCGATGGCCGGCGAACCGGTGATCGACCCCGGCACGGTCCGCCCCGACCTGCCGCCCGGCCTGACCGCGTTCCTGGTCAGGGCCTGCGCCGCGGCCCGGGCCGATCGCTTCGCGACGGCGACCGACATGCGGCTCGCCCTGCGGGACATCCGCGACGACCTGTGACCGGCGCCGTTCTGGGGGCTCCTTGCTGCGGTGTGCTCTCGCCTGCCTCGGGATGCTCTCGCCTGCCTCGGTGTGCCCTTGCCTGCCTCGGTGTGCCCTTGCCTGCCTCGGTGTGCTCTCGCCTGCCTCGTCTGCCTCATCTGCCTCTCTGACACCATCCGGCCCGCCTCGGGCGGCCCGCCCAACTACATCGTTGCCACAACGACGCACACCTGACTACCTCGTTGCCACAACGACGTAGTTACCGCCACGTCCTCGGCGCGCGCGATGACCAGGCCCGTGACCGTGGGCGGCCGTGGTGGCCGGGTTCGCGCGGGCTCGGCGGGCGGGCTCCGGGTGGGCGGGCGGCTAGGGCGGGGTGGGGAGGTGGACGAGGGTTTCGGTGCCGTCGTCCCAGCGCCACGGGACGTGGTGGCCTTGCAGGTGCACGCCGCCGATCCAGCGGTCGATGCCGTTGAGGGCGATCTGGTCGGCCTGGCCGGCCAGGACCCGGGCGCCGGTACTGGTCAGGCGCACGCCGGTGGTCCGCTGCACGGGGCGGCCGGGCGGGTCGAGGAGGAGCAGGGGATGCGGGCCGGCGGCCAGCTGGTCTATGCGGGCGAAGGCGGTCGTGTCGCCCATGAAGGGCCGGGTCTCGCGTGCCGCGGCCCGCACGAAGACTGCCCCCGCCGCCACGAAGGTTGTCCCGGCCACGGGCGCGGCGTCGGACACGGGCGGGCCGCCGACCTCGGGTGGGGCGGGGATCGCGGGGGCGGCGTCGGTCGCGGGGGCGGCGTCGGTCGCGGGGGCGGCGTCGG
>Ga0070735_10001903_pt1 | contig 19366 bp, 15 predicted proteins | sample Coa_R1_FD_66443 | JGI IMG/M metagenome (GOLD analysis project Ga0070735, IMG submission 66443) | Surface soil microbial communities from Centralia Pennsylvania, which are recovering from an underground coalmine fire - Coalmine... | ecosystem: Environmental > Terrestrial > Soil > Unclassified ... | reverse complement strand
TCATCGGCGCGAGCAACGAACTCGGCGAGTTCGAGTCGGGGTTGACGGCGCAGTGGCTCGGCACGATCCCCTCGATCATCGTCGGCGGGCTCGGGACCCTCCTGGTCGTCGCCGTGTGGACCCGGGCTTTTCCCGCCCTCGGGAGGGTCGACCGCCTGAGCGATGTGGCCGCCGAGCGCTGACCGGGCTTATCCTCCCCGTGCATGTCGTCCCGCGCGCGCGTGTGGATGGACGGAGCCCTCGTTCCTGCCGACCAGGCGAGGGTCGACGTGCGCTCGCACGCCGTGCAGCGCGGAAGCACGGTCTTCGACGTCGGGTCGGTGAACCCGACCGCGACGGGCGGGGTCGCGCTCTTTCGACCGAACGACCACATCGCCCGTCTTCTCCGGTCGGCCGCCATCGTCGGCCTGGACGTGCGCTGGGACAGCACGGCCCTCCTCGAAGCGACGGTGGAGACGGTGCGGGCCTGCGCGGCCTCGTCGGCGCTCGTGCGGTGGTCGGCGTTCGTGCCGAGCTTGGAGAGCGACCTCGTCCCGAACCCGCGCTCACGGACGAGCGTCGCCATCGCCGTGATCACCCCCGAGGATATTCCTGCGTCGGATGGGCCGCTCGGACCCGCGCGCGTCAAGGTCTCGCGTGAGGTCCGCAAGGCGGGCCCGGACGTCTTGCCCCCCCACGCCAAGGTCGCCGCCGCCTACCTCGGGCCCATGCTGGCGAAGCGACGCGCGCGCGCCGAAGGCTACGACGAGATCGTGCTCCTCGACGCGGAGTCCCGGCTCGCCGAGGCGCCCACCGCGAACGTCTTCCTGGTGAAGGACGGCGCGATCGTCACCCCGCCCGCCGAACGCATCTTGCCCGGCATCACGCGGGCGAGCGTCCTCGAGATTGCTCACGCGCTCGGTCTGCCGGTCCGCGAGGCGCACCTGGCGATCGAAGACCTGACCCGCGTGGATGAGGCGTTCTTCACCGCGACGTCCCTCCCGCTGCGTCCCATCGCGTCCTTCGACGGAGCGCCGGCGCGAGCCGCCCCGGGGCCCGTGACCGCGATCCTCGGAGAAGCCTTGCACGCCTGCAGGGCCGGCGCCGATCCACGCTTCGCGCACTGGTTGCACCCGGTTCGATGAGGCGTGCCCCCCGACCGTGGCATTTCTTCTTCCTCATCCTGCCCTACGGGGCGTCGTTCGGGTACGTGTCGGTCGCGCTGCCCTTTCTTGCGAAGGAGCGCGGCGTCCCGGTCGACGCCATCGCGGCCGTGATCGCCATGGCGTACGTGCCGCACGTGTACAAGCCGCTCTGGGCGCCCGTCGTCGACGCGACCTTCGGTCGCAAGACCTGGTACGCGATCGCCGCGCCCCTCGTGGCGATCGGGACATTCGTGTCCGCAGCGATGCCCGTCGGGACGGGCACCTTGCCCGCTCTGACGGCCGCCGTCGTGACGACACAGCTCGGACTGAGCTTGCTCGGCATGGCCTGCGAGGGACTGCTCGGCCGCGGCATCCCGGCGGCCCGAAAGGGGGCCGCCTCGGCGTGGTTTCAGGCGGGCGCGTTCTTCGGAAGCGGTGTAGGGGGCGGCGCGGCCCTCGAACTCGCGACGCGCGAGGGCGGTCCGAAGACCGGGCTGATGCTGGGCGCGGCCTTCCTGGCATGCGCGTTCCCGCTCGTGCTCTTCGACGAGCCGGAGGACGCGCAAAGGACGCGCGTCCGTGAGGCGCTGCGAACCCTCGCGCGAGACCTCTGGGGCCTGCTCCGATCGCGCAGCGGCTTGACGGCGCTCGTGCTCTGCCTGTCGCCCATCGGCTCCGGCGCCGCAGGGAACCTGTTCTCTGCGATCTCCGACGAATGGGGCGCGTCGCGCGCGACCGTCGCGTTGGTGACCGGGGTGCTCGGAGGCGCCGCGTCCGCCGCGGGGGCTGCCGCGGCCGCGCTCGTCGTCGACCGCCTCGACCGTCGCCTCGCGTACGGCCTGGCGGGAGCGCTGACGGCCGCCACGGGGCTCGCGATGGCGCTGGCGCCGCGCACGCCCGGGGCCTACGTGGCGTTCACGCTCGTTTACCAAGCGTTCAACGGCCTCGCCTTCTCGGCCTTCGCCGCGTTCGCCTTCGAGACCATCGGCGGCGGGGCCGTGGTCACGAAGTACAATGTCCTCGCGTCCTTGTTGAACGTCTCGATCTCGTACGCGACGCGCGTCGACGGACGAGCGCACGTCCGCTGGGGCGGCGGCGGCGTTCTGGTCACGGACGCGGCGATGACCGGCGCCGGGCTGGCGCTCCTCGCGGCGATCAGCGCGCCACGATTTCTGGAATGGGCTCGCCTTCGCCGCCGGTGATGCCGAGCAGCGCGCGCACCGTCGGCGCGACGTCCGAGAGCGTGTGCCGACGAGAGGCGACGGCGAGCCCGCCGCCGTGGGTGTCGCCGTTGCCCGCGATGAGCCACACCCGCCCCGACTCGGGGTGGAACGGACCGTGGTCGCGAAACCCGTACGCCCGGCCGTGGTCGGTCGTGACGACGACGGTCGTGTGGCGGCCGCGCGCGCCCATCGTCGCGAGCGCGTCGAGCAGCCCGCCGATGAACGCGTCGGACGCGCGGAGCGCGCCCAGGTACCCGCGGTAGTCGTTGCGGTGGGCGAGCTCGTCGGCGTCGCCCAAGCCCACGAAGAGAAACCTCGGGTGCGCCGCCACGAGGTAGCGTAGGGCGATCCGTCCGGTGAGGGCGTCGGGACGGTAGTCGTCCTCGCCCGGCCACGCCGACGCGCGCGCCCCTTGATCGAGCAACGCTGCCGTGGGTTCGTCCGCGCGCAGGAGATCGGCGCGATCGGTCACCCTCCTGCCCGCGGTGAGCACGACGCCGGACGGATCGGCGGCCGCGGCGCGAGCGATCGTGGGCCACGAGGTCACCACGCCGACCTCCGCCCCACCGCTCGACTCGCGCACGTCGTCGACGAGCGTCCGTCCGGGCGCCCGCCCGCAGAAGTTGCTCAGGCAGCGCGAGTCGGCGTGCCCGGAGAAGATCTCGAGGTATCCGGGCAGCGAGATGTACTGCGGTCCGGTCGCGGCGATCTCGGGGCCGTGCCCCGGCGCGCCGAGCGCGACGCCGTGGGCGTCGAGGAGGCGATAGAGGTTCGGCAGGAGCGCGCGGGGCCCCGACGGCGCGGCCGAGGGGCCGGCGCGCGGGCCGAGGAGCGCGCGGTCCGCGCCCTCGTACACGTCTTGCCAGCGCACACCGTCGAGGACGACGAGGACCACCGCGCTCTCGGCCCGATCCTCCACCGCCCGTTGGGACGGCAGCTCGGACAGCACGAGGTCGTGCGCAGGCCGTGGGCCCTCGGCCTGCAGCGGCGCGGCGCCCCAGGTCACGCCGGCGAACCCCGGCACCGATGCGGGAACGGCGACGAGGAGGAACGCCAAGAGGCGCCGGAGCGGAGCGTGCACGACGGTTCTGGCTCAGTGTCGCACGCCGCTGAGGCCGCAGGCAAAATTGTGGCGGAGGCGGCTTCCCTGGCTAAGCTCTGAACTCGAACCTGACCGGAATGCGCCGATCAGGGCCCCCAACGGCCGAGCTCCGGGCGACCCGTTTTCCGCCTCGTGCTCACAATCCCATCTCGGTCACACCATGTCCGCCGGCATCGAGACCTTCGAAGATTTCTGGCCGCACTACGTCCACGCCCACCGGCACCCGGTGAACCGGGCCCTCCACTACGTGGGTACCACGGCTGCCCTGGGGACCATCGTCACCGCGGCGGCGACGCTGAACCCGGCGTGGCTCCTATTGACGCCGATCGCCGGATACGGACCGGCGTGGATAGGGCACTTCGTCTTCGAGAAGAACAAGCCTGCCACGTTCGAGCACCCGCTCTGGTCGCTCCGAGGTGACTTCAAGATGTACCTTCTCGCGCTCCGGGGGCGCATGCAGGCGGAGGTGGACCGCCTTTGTGGGGGCAGCCTCCCGCCGGATCATTCGCACGCCGACCACCTCGCCCGGGGAGTGAACGGGACGGCAACGGCCGCCGCTTGAACCGCAACCAAGCCGCCGCGCTGCTCGTCCCCGCGGCGGCCGCCGTGGCTCTGGCGCTCGTCACGTTGCGCCTTCACTTCCAGCCGCCCACGGTGCCGCTCTACGCGTTCGACCGAAGCACCGACGGGGCTGTGCTCTCCCAAGCCGACACCTTCGACGTGAAGCTCCGCCCCGCGGCCCCCGTGCGCGGCGTCATCGGCGCGCGCGGGTTCCTGGTGCGCGACGAGGAGGTCCGCCCGTGGGACCCGCCGTTCCATGTGGACCCGGACGGATCGGTGCGCATCGAGGGGCAGGTCGCGGTGCTCTTCGCAGGGGTGCCGCCGGGTCCCTGGACGCTCGCGATCGCGGTCGGCCGCCCCGAAGTGCTCCCCACGGCCCCGCGGGACGTGCTCCGGGCGCGCACCGACGACGGCTCCCCGGCGAGCTGGCGTCTGCTCCGGGAACGCGTGCTGCTCGGCGGATCCGCCGGGGGCTGAGGGTCAGCGGGCGACGTGGAACCCGGCGCGAGCGGCACCGTGGTTGGGGTGTACGTGTACCCCGTCAAAGGTTGCCGAGGGATCGCCTTGCGGCAGGGATTCGTCGGTGCGCGCGGGCTGACACACGACCGGCGGTGGATGATCGTCGACGAGGAGGGCAAGTTCGTCACCCAGCGCACCGAGCCGAGCCTCGCGACGGTGGACGTCGCGATCGAAGGCGACGAGCTGGTCTTGCAGGGGCCGAACGACGCACCCCTGCGCTGGCGCGCCAACGCGCTCGGGTCGGCCCCCCGGCGGCGCGTAAAGATCTGGCGGGACGAGGTCGAGGCGACGGACTGCGGCGCCGACGCCGCGGCGTGGGCGACTCGGTTGCTCGGCAAGCCCGCGTCCTTGGTGTTCATGCCCGACGACGTGCTCCGTCCGGTGAACCCTCAGTACGCGAGGCCGGACGACGTCGTGGGGTTCGCCGACGCGTTCCCGCTGCTCGTGGCGTCCACTTCGTCGCTCGCGGCGCTCAACGCTCGCATGACGGAGGCGTTGCCGATGGACCGCTTTCGCCCCAACGTCGTCGTCGACGGGTTCGCGCCGTGGGCCGAGGACGTCTGGGCGCGCATCCTCGCCGGCAGCCTGCCCATACGCATCGCGAAGCCGTGCGCGAGGTGCGTCGTCACCACGACGGACCAGCGGACGGGCGAGCGCGGGGTCGAACCGCTCCGCGCGCTCGCGGCATTCAGACGGCGCGGCAACGACATCCTCTTCGCGCAGAACGCGGTGCCCGACGCGGTGGGGACGGTCGCGATCGGCGAGCGGGTGGTCGCCCTGGAGACGCGCGCGGTCGAACCTTTCGACGCGTGATGGGGACGAGGCGCGCGCCCGTGTTATTCCTTTGCCATGATCGGCACGAAGGTCGCCCTGCGGGTCCGCATGGGCAGCGGCGACGCACACTACGCGGGGGAGCTCGTCGACGGGGCGCGCATCCTCGCGCTGTTCGGTGATCTCGCGACCGAGCTCCTCATCCGCCTCGACGGGGACGAGGGCCTGTTCCGCGCCTACGAGGCTGTGGACTTCGTGGCGCCCGTCTTCGCCGGCGATTACGTAGAGGCGACGGCCGAGCTCCTCGCGATCGGCAACACGAGCCGCAAGATCCGGTTCGAGGCGAAGAAGGTCATCTCCAACGTACGGTCCAACTCCATGGCGCCGAGCGCGGCGGACGTCCTCGCAGACCCGCTCGTGGTCGCGACAGCCCTGGGGACGTGCGTCGTCCCGAGGGAGCTGCAGCGCAGGCCCCGCGAGCTCTACATGCCGGGGTTGCCCGCGGGGCCGGCGCCCGTCGAGACGGCCATCGTGACCCCGCCCGAGCGCGAGGACGTCATCCTCACCGCGGCGATCGTCGGCGCGGAGCTGACGCGAGCCCACACGCCGTACTTGCCCATCACCCCGGAGGAGGTCGCGGACGAAGCGGCCCGCTGCCGCGAGGCGGGGGCCGCCGTGATCCACCTGCACGTGCGGAGCGACGACGGGCAGAACACCCAGTCGGCCGATCGCTACGCGCAGGTCATCGAAGCCATTCGCCGCAAATGCGACTGCGTCGTGCAGCCCTCGACCGGCGGGGCGGTGGGCATGTCGATCGAGGAGCGCGCCGGCCCGCTCGCGTGCCGGCCCGAGATGGCGACCCTCAACTGCGGGTCGATCAACTTCGGGGACGACGTGTTCGTCAACTCCCGCCCCGACATCCGGGCGATGGCCGGCAAGATACGCGCGGCGGGCGCGATGCCGGAGCTCGAGTGCTACGAGATCGGGCACGTGGCCGAGGCGCTCTCGCTCGCGGTCGAGGGGGCGCTCACAGCGCCGCTGCACTTCCAGTTCGTCCTGGGAGTCAAGGGCGCCATCCCTGCGCGAGAGGACGTGATCCAGTGCATGCGCTCGTGGCTGCCGCCGGGGGCGACGTGGGCGGTCGCCGCGATCGGTCGTTGGCAGCAGCCGATGACGGAGCTCGCGATGCGCCTCGGCGGTCACGCCCGGGTCGGGCTCGAGGACAACATCTACGTCGAGAAGGGCGCCCTCGCTAGGGGCAGCGCGCCGCTGGTAGCGCGCGCGGCGGCGTACGCGCGGGCCATCGGACGCGAGCCTGCGACACCGGCCCGCGCCCGTAAGATGCTCGGGATTGGCTGAAGCGATGGTCACCCTCACCTTCGTCGCCGACACGTTGACACCGGTCCGCGCGTACGCGGCGCTCCGTCGCGCGGCGGGCGACGAAGCCTCGTTCCTCCTCGAGAGCGTCGTCGGGGGCGAGCGCTGGGGACGCTATACGATCCTCGGATACCGGCCCAAACGCGAGATGACGCTGCGGGCCGACGGGCGGTGGGTGGACGCCCAGGGCCGGCTCTCGGCGACGACCCCGGCGGGCGTCGATCCGCTCGACGCGGCGCGAGCGATCTTCGAGCCTTCGCCCCAGCCGGCGACGGGGCCGGCCGCCGGCCCCGCGGCGCGCTTCGCGCAGGCGTACGTCGGCTACCTCGCGTGGGACCTGGTCCATTCGATCGAGAAGGTGCCGGGATGGGGCGGTCGAGCGACGACGCCGCTGGGCAGATTCTTCGGCGGCGCCACGATCGTCGTGTTCGACGGTCTCTCGCACACGATCACGATTGCGGCGGACGACGCGAGCGAGGTCGACCGCGCGCGGGCGCATCTCGAAGGGGCGTCCGGCCTGTCGTCGCTCGCCCTCCCCGACCGAACCAAGCTCCCGGCAGGCCTCGAGGTGGAGGTCGACGACGCGACGTACGGGGCGAGGGTTCGGCGGGCCCAGGAGTACATCGCCGCGGGCGATGCCTTCCAGATCGTGCTGGCGCGGCGCTTTCTCGTCCCGCGAGCGGGGCGCGACCCGTTCGACGTTTATCGCGCGATGCGTGTCCTCAACCCCAGCCCGTACATGTACTTCTTGGACCTGCCGCCCGCCCCGGGCGAAGGCACGCGCACGCAGATCGCGGGCGCCAGTCCCGAGACCATGGTGCACCTCGAGCGCGGCGTGATGACCGTGCGGCCCATCGCCGGGACCCTCCCTCGCGGCCGAACGCTGGAAGAAGACGCGCTCCTCGAGCGCAGGCTCCTCGCAGATCCGAAGGAACGTGCCGAGCACGTGATGCTCATCGACCTGGGGCGCAACGACGTGGGGCGGGTCGCCGAGACCGGCACAGTCAAGGTGGTCCGACAGATGGACGTCGAGCACTACTCGCACGTGATGCACATCGTGAGCGAGGTGACCGGGCGGGTGCCTGCATCGACGCCGCCCCTCGAGGTCGTCCGCGCCGCCTTCCCCGCCGGCACGCTGTCGGGAGCCCCGAAGGTGCGCTCGATGCAGATCATCCGCGAGCTCGAGGCGGCCCCGCGCGACATTTACGGCGGCGCCATCGGCTACGTTTCGAAGACCGGAGACCTCGACTTCGCCATCGCGATCCGCACGGCCGTCTGTCGGGGCGACCAGTTCGTCGTGACCGCGGGCGCGGGCATCGTCGAGGGCAGCGACCCCGTGCGCGAGGCCGAGGAGACCCGGAGCAAGGCCCACGCGGTGCTCTGCGCCATCGAGACCGCGGGGCGATAGGACGTCTTCATCGGCTCTCCTCCCGGTGGCCGGCCAAACTCAGTCGTCGTCCGACGATGCGTTCTCGCTGAGCTCGTCGTCCGTCTTCGGCGTCGCCAGGAGCTCTCCGTTCACTCCGTCGCGGCGCACGATGAACGTCCGGTGCGTCGTCGTGTCGGGATTCTCCCGCGCGACCACGGTGACGACGTTGACCCCGGCGCGCAGCGGTACGTCCGCGTCGAACGCCATCTTCTTCGGATCCGGCCCGTTGCGGTTGGATCGATAGAAGACCTTCCGCGAGCCCACGAAGATGTACGCGTCGAGCAGCCGTGCGTCGTCGATCGCGCTGCCGCGGACGCGCGTGTGCGTCTCCCGCGTCGCCAGCTGCGGCTGCGGAATCTCGAGGGCCGGCGGCGCGTGCGCCATCGCGTCTTCGAGGGTCGGCCCGCCTGCGACCGACGGCGCCTGCTCGAGCTCCGACGACCGAGCGAACGCGAAGCGACCCTCGCCGAGCGACAGCTTGGCGTACCCGTTGACCGTGCCGAGGACCGTGGCGGAGGTGCCCGGCGGCAACCGGGCAAAGCTGCGCCCTGCGGAGCCCGGCTCGTTGAACAGCTCGGCCCCGCCGCCCTTGGCGCGGAGCGCCCCGCCCGCGGCCGCCACCGTGAACGGATCGGCGATCGGGATCCGGACCTTCTCCACTACGCTCTCGCGCAGATCGTCGTCGCGGATCGAGAGCTCGACTTTGGCCTCGCGCTCCTCGAGGCCCGACTCGACGTCGAACGTGAACGCCATGCGCTTGGTGTCCCCCGGCATCATGTTGGAGACGTCGAACCGCCCGTCGTGGAGCAAGAGCCCCTCGCCCGACAGGTTTCGAAGATTCGCCATCGTGCTGAACGACCGACCCTTCCCGACGTTCTTGACGGTCAAGTACATCGTGAGATCTTCCCCCTTCTGCACGCGGCCGTCGCCGTTGCCCCGGCGGTTGTCGATGATCTCGTACGAGTACGCGAAAATGGGCCGGTCGAGCGACTTGACCGAGGTGCGCAGCTCCGCGTCGGCCGGCGCGCGCCCTCGCGCTTCTTCGAAGTGGAACTTCACCCCGTCGGCCCGCATGAGCGCGTCCTTGGGCACCGAGCAGACCCGCGGAGCGTCCTTGGGGATGTTCTGCGCCGTGGAGCCGACCTTGTGCCCCTTGAGCTCGCACCAGCCTGCGGGGGCGGTCACCATCCGTGACTTGCCGGGATCCAGCCTGCCGATGACGAGCTCCTTGTTGTCGAAGAGGGGGTTCTCGCTCTTCGTCGTCGCGACCAAGCGGTAGAGCGCGAGCGTTCCGTGGTTGGTCACGGTGAGCTTGAGGTTCATCGAATCGCCGGCGGTCACCTCGTTCTCCGGCCGGTCGGTCTCGACCTTCACTTCGATCCCGGCGGGCGGCGACGGCGGTGACGCCATGGGCACGTCGGTCGCCGCGTCCGCCCAATCCACGCCGAGCCCCTTGAGCTCCTCGGCGACCTTGTCGACCTCGGCCCGGCGCGCGTCGCCGATGAAAGGCCGCGCCTGGCGAACCTGATCCAAGCGCTTGCCCGGCTGCACGTGACCGAGCAACCCGTGGGCAAACTGGATCGGGAAGTCGAGCTCGAAGTTCTCGTCGAGCTCTCCGCCGCGCTCGCGCTGCTCGAGCCGATCCTTGATGGGCAGGTCGTACCGGACGACCTCCACCGGACGCGCGCCCTCCTTCGCACGGACGTTGGAGAGCGCACGAGAGAGGTCTCGCTCTTTGAGGCCGTTGGGGTCGGCGTTGAGGTCCATTTCGAGCGGATCGACCGTCATCGGGTCAAGCTCGATGTCGGGCGTGACGCCCACGCCCTGGATCGAGACGTCCCCCGGCTCGGTGAGGTACTGCGCGATCGTGAGCTTGAGGGCCGCCTTGTCCGGCAGGTCGGTGAAGACGAGCTGGACGCTGCCTTTGCCGAAGGTCGTCTCGCCCACGATCACAGCGCGGTCATGGTTCTTGAGCGCGCCGGTGACGATCTCGCTCGCGCTTGCGCTCGACCCGTTGACGAGCACCGCGAGCGGGTAGTTCGGCTCGGTGCCGTCACCGTGCGCGACCTTCTCCTCGCGGCCCTCGCTCGGGTTGCCGACGGTAGCCACGATGGGCCCGTCCGCCACGAACGTGTCGACCACCTTCGCCGCCTGCTCGAGCAGACCGCCCGGATTGCCTCGCAAGTCGAGCACGAGCCCTTTGAGCTCCCCGGTGCGCTTCATGTCCGCGAGCGCCGCCTGCAGCTCGGTCGTCGTGTTCTGCTGGAACTGCTTGAGGCGGACGTACCCGATTCCGCCGTCGAGAAGCTTGTGCTCGACCGACGCCACGTGAATGACCTCTCGCGTCAGCTCGAAAGGCCGCGAGCCCTGCCATCCGTCGGTCTCGCGGTGAATCCAGACGTTCACCTTCGTGCCCGGCGCACCGCGCAGGTGGTTGACGGCCTCGTTGAGGCCCATGTTGAGCGTCGACTCGTTGTTGATCTTGGTGATGCGGTCGTACCGCTTGAGCCCGGCGCGACCCGCCGGCGTGTTCGGCATGGGATCGATGACCGTGAGCTGCTGGTCGCGGATCGAGATCACGATCCCGAGCCCGCCGAACTGCCCCTGCGTCGACAGGTTCATTTCTTTGTAAGCCTCGGGGGACAGCAGCACCGAGTGCGGATCCAGCGTGTGAAGCATCCCGTTGCAGGCCGCGTACTCGACGTCTCGCAGATCGACGTCCGTGCCGCGAAGGCCGTCTTGCACGAAAGCGAAGACGTCGCGCAGATGCGAGCTCACGTCCCACGGCGCGACGACGTCGTCGACCCGGAACTGCTTTTCCTGGGTGTCGACCCGGACCTTGACGGTCGATGGGGTGGCCTCGTCGCGGGTGACGATGACCTGCGCGACGTCCTTCTGCACGTAGTCGAGCGCCGTGAGGAGCATCTCGCGCGGCTTGACGCGCTTGGGATCGACGTATCGATCGCGGATCGTCTTGAGCACCTCGTTGGCTACCTTGAGCTGCGTGAGATCGTAGGGGGCGGGTTGATGCTCGATCGCCGCCGCGTTTCCGGCGGCGATGGCCGGGGCGAGGCCCTGCCAGAGTCCGCCGCCATGCGGCTTGCCACAGAAGCCGAGGAGGCAAGCGATCGAGAACGCCCCGACGAGGATGAGCAGCCGCGCAAAGCGCCGAAGGATGTGCATCGCGTCCAAGTATAGACGGGGCCGGCGACGACGCGTACTCGTGCCTGGCTCAGCCCCGGCTCAGCGTGGAATCGCGCGGAGGTCCACGGGCGGGAGCGGCAGGAACACCGCGTCGGGCCTCGCCGTCGCGCGACACCCCGAGTCGACGTCGAACGCGTGCACGGGGAAGCCGGACGCTGCGCGCCGGCGGTCCCCCACGGCGACCTCGCCGCCGAACCATGCGAGACCTTCGAGATCGAACCCGGGGGTGGAAAGGGGTGACGCGGACGCCGGCGCGATGGGCGCCCCGGTCGCCGCGTCGAAGGTCACGAGGGACGTCGCGTTCACGTTTGCCGTGGCGTCGGCGACGATCGCGACCGCGCACCCGCCGGAGACCCCAACCTCGTCCACGCTTCCGCCAAGCGCCGCTTCGGTCACGACGAGCGTGCTCGTCGAAGTCGCCGTGTCGAACCGCTCGACCCCGCCGAAGGCCTCGTCGGCCGCGTCGAAGTTTCCGGGATCCGCGAGCCACAGGACGCCGCCCCCACCCGCGATCATCTGAAACGGGTTGCGGCCGGCGAGGACCACGTGCGTCTCGACCGCGCGCGTCGGGACGTCGATCCGCAACATCCACGAGTCCCGATCGGCCGAGAACCCGTTGGGTTCGTCCAGCCGCTCGAGCGCGACGAACGCCTTCTCGCCTGCCGGCGTGTCCACGATCGAGATGGCGCTCGCGTCCGGGTTGCCGTCGGGATCGAAGGTCGACAGGTCGATCCGCGTCGCCACTTGCCCCTGCGGCGTCAGGACGGCGACCGCCGCGGCGTCGTAGAGGGGGACCCATACCGAGCCGTCGGATGCGACGGCCACGTCGTAGGGGTTCGGAGACCCACCTCGGGCGTCGCGCGGCAGCGTCCAGCGAGACGTGGGGCGACCGCAGGGCGCGTCGAGCTCGAAGATCGTCCCGAGATCGCGCGCGACGTAGAAGGCTCGGCCCCGGGAGACCGCGAGGACGGGGTCGGCGCCGAGGTCGACGGTCGCGGCGCCCGTGGAGACGGCGCCCGAAAGGGCGAACGCGCCGACCGCGCTCGAGGAGTAGTCGCTGCTCGCCCAAACGGCGTCGCGCGAGGGGCAGCCCGCCGCCTCGGGCGTGGCCCGCCCCGGCCCCCCGCAACCGAAGGAAAAGGCGCCGAGGACGACGCAACCGCGACGGGCGGCCCTCACGGCTCGCCCCCACCGGAGGTGAAGCGCGCGCTGACGAGCAGCGTGCGGCCGGGCAGAGGGTAGAGATACGAGTCGCCGATGGGCTCGCGGATCGGACCGAGCGCCCCGTCGTACGTCCCTGTTCGCACGTCGAAGAGGTTACGCACGTCGACGGCGAGGCGCACGCCGCGACAAGGCTCGACGCGCACGCCCACCGACACGAGCCCGCGCGGCGGGACCGTGACGTTGCCGGTGAGGTCTGCCGCCATCCCGCTGAGGACGTCCAACCCGACACGCAGCTGCACGGGGCCCGACCGACCCACGGCGTCGACGACCAGGTCGTTCTCCGGCCGAGCGGGCAAGGGCGGTCGCTCGCACTCGCCGGCCGTGCCGGCACACGCCGCCTCGTCGGCCGTCGTCAGCCATGCGTACGAAGCTCGGACCTCGATCGGGCCCGCCCCGGCCCGCGCGTCGAGCTCGGCGCCTAGCAGCCGCGCTCGACCGATGTTGGTCGCCTTCGCCCGACCGTAAGCTCCGACGGGAACGAACGCGATCAGGTCCTGGGCCCATGTCGCGAACCCCACCGCTTCGAACGCGACGCGGGCGTCGACCCCGAGGCGCCGGGATGCACGGACGCCGGCGTCCACGGTCCAGGCGGACTCCGGACGCAGCGCCGGATCGCCGATGAATGCGCCGCGGTCCCCGTAGCGCTCGACGAAGCTCGGCGGCCGCGCGGTAGCGCCCCCGTGGGCCGCGGCGACCACGGGACCGACGGGAGCCTCGAAGCCCGCGTGCCCCGTCGGGCGGAGCTCGCTGTCCCGTGTGCCGTCGGCGGCGTCGTCCCTCCACGCGTCGAGTCGGGCCGAGCCCGCGAGCGCGACCTCGGGCGCCGCCCGCCACTCCACGTCGAGCGCACCCCCCGCCGAGGCGCGCGTGGCGCCGGGAGGCGGCGGCGCTCCCTGACGAGGCCCCGGCTCGAACCGTTCGCCGCTCCCGTCGAGCCGCGCCTCGACGAGGGTGTCCCCGCCCGGCCGCCCGCGCCAGCCGGCGGACCCGCCCGCTGCGACGATCGCGTCGTCCGCGCGGCTCGGCCCAAGCGCATCCGACGCGACCGCATCGCGCAGGTGCAGGCCCTCGCGACGACCCCAGCCCCGAAAGCTCCACGCTCCACCTGCCGCCGGCCCCGAGAGATCGGCCGAGGCGAGCGCGCGGTCGCTGCGAAGTGAAGCGAAGGGCGTCGGACCGATGATCGTCCCGGGCAGCTCCTGCGTGCGCGCCTGCGCGAGCGCGGTGACTGCGAGCGCGCCTCGCGGCGCCGTGCTCGACCAGGTCACCGGCAGCGCCCACGCGACGAGCGCGTTCGCCGCCGCGTGCCCCGCGTTCTGGCGCCGCGCGTACACGTCTCGTCCGGAGGCCGAGGCGATCGGGTCGAGGTAGGTGAAGTCGTCGTCGGAGCGCGAGGCGCTGACGGCGCTCACGAGGCGCGACCCGCCTCCCACGTCGCGCACGTCGCCCACGCGCGTGCGAAGCTCTCCGAAGCTCCCCGCCGCAGCCCACACGTCCGTCGTCGGCGGGGACGTGGGCTTGGGCGGCTCGAGCACCAGCGTCCCGCCGAGCGAACCGGGGCCGAGCGCGGCGGGCGCGAACGAGCGATGCACCCGCGCCACGGCCCCCGGCCACAGCGGGAGCGTGGCGAGGTCGAGCGTCGGGTCCGCGCCCCCCGTCAGCGGGACCCCGGCGAGGATGACGGACACCTCGTTGGAGGACGAGCCGCGAATGCTCAGCGTCGTGAACGAGTCGTCCCCGCCGAACCGGCGCACGTGCACGCCGGGCAGCGGCTCGACGAGGCTCCCGGCGTCGGTGACCTCGCGGACCGACGTCCGCTCGTCGGCCCGAGAAGCGAAGTCTCCAGGCGCCTCGGCGCGGACCCTCACCTCCTCGGTCTGGCCCCGCGCCTCGCTCGCAGCGAAGGCCATCGCCGTCGGGAGGGCGAACACGACCCGGAGCGTGGAACGCGCGCGCGTTCTCACGGCATCTCAGGGTATGTCGGCGTGAACGATCGAGACTGCGTCGAGATCGAAGCCATTGGTGTCGGGTCGCATGCCGGAGTCGGGGCACGCCTCGGCGGTCTTGTCGACGATCCGCACGTAGCGCGCGTGCGTGACGCCGAGGTCCGCCAGGTCGAAGGGGTCGCCGCCCGCGGCGGAGGGATCGAACGGCGAGATTCCGTTTTGCGGGTTGGACCAGACGATGTGCCATCCTGCGCACTGGCCGTACGGTCCGGTCACGCCGGTGCCGAGCGACGACTGGGGGTCCGGCGTCGAAGCGCACGGGTAGGTGTGCCAGGTGGATCCGTCGTCGCTCACGCTCACCTCGCCCGGCTCGGCGTAGACCTCGCTGGAGTTCCCGCCGACCCAGAACGGGTTTTCGAAGACGATGAAGTCGGGGCCGGGGCCATCGGTGATGCCGTTCGGCGCGAACGAGACGACGATCGACCCTGCGCTGCCGAGCGAGACCACGTCCGTACTGCCGCGGTCCGTTCCGCCGCCGACCGGCGGCCCCTCGACGATCCCGGGCATCTGCGCGGCGCCGAACCCGGCGCACGGCCCGGGGGTGAACGAGACGACGCCCGTGACGAAGCGGTCGGCCGGCAAGGCTCCCCCCTCCGCGGCGTCGACGCCGCCCGCTTCGCTCCCCTCGAGCGCGTCTGTCGCTGCCTCGAGAGGCTGGGATGGCGCGGCGTCCCCCCCGGACGACGCCTCCGGTGGTGGTGACCCCTCGGGCGACGCGCCCGGCTCCGCGTCCTCGCCCTCACGACCGGCGTCCCGCGTAGTGGCTGCGGACGGTCCGCAGCCCCACCCTGCGAGGGCGACCGCGAGCGCCGCCACGCGCACCGTGCGGTTCAAGGCGCGGGCCACAGCCCGACCCCGCCGAGGAAGCCACCCGTCAGGGTGAACGGATCGGCACCGAGCTTGGTCACTGCGCCGTCGGCGATGCGGACCGACACGACGTCGTAGCCCTGGAGCCCGCCGTCGGCGCCGTACCTCGTCGAGAGGCCCAGCAGAGCGTCTGCGCCGTCCCACGCAAACGCGTCGGGAGCGTTCGGGATCGTGCGGCCCAGGGCGGAAGTCGTCGGGTCCCACGCATAGGTCGAGTCGAGTTGCACGATCGCCCGGTGCGCGTCGATGTACGTGAGGCTTTGCGGGAAGCCCTGGGTATCGAGGTCGAGCAACGTGCGCGAGGCGCCCGTGAAGAGCGACAGCTCCTCGACCTCGCGGCGCACGATGGGCCCCACCCCTCCGTCCGCGGCGGTCTCGTTGCAGCCCGTCTCGAGGACGATCAGCCGATCTTGCGCGGCGTCGTACGCCATCGCGCCCGTCCCGAAGACGGGGCTGTACCCGTCGAGCGTCAGGGCCGTGCCCGGCGCGCTCCCATTGAGATCCACGAGCTTGTCGCTCGCCACGTCGATCCCGACGACCGTCGGGTGCGTCGTCGAACAGAGGAAGCAGTACCCGTTGCAGCCCACGTTGTTCTTGTCGATGTTGCCGAGCAGAACGTAGAGGATCTGCCGGCTCGCGACGTACACGCCGGCGCTCATCTCGACGACGCCGTCGCCCCCCGCCTGGACCTGGCCGCCCAGATCGATTGTGCCCGCAGGAGCCCCCGCGTCGACGCCCTGCGACGCGTCGAGGACGGCGACGTCGTTTCGCGTGTAGCGAAGCACGTACGCTTTGTTCCCCGCGGTGACGACCACGCCGACCGGGTCCGAGTACGAGTAGCCGCCGTCGGGCCGATCACTCAGAGCCACGTTCCACGACGAGCCGACCACCCACGGGCGCCCCGGATCCAGGCGGGCGACGACGTCGACCGACTGCTCGAGCAACCACGGGGCGCCGCGCCCGACGAACGTCGCCCCGATGAAACCGGGGTACACGAGGCGCCCGTCGATGGCCCTCGAATCGAGACCGAACGCCGCGAGCTCGCTCTGGCTGGAGCCGTTGTACGAAAGGAGCAGGCGCTTCGGCGGACCCGCATCCGCCGGCGGAGCGCCGGTCTCCTGGACCCCCGCCGCGTCGGACCCGCTGTCCCCGGCGACGTCGGGCATGAAGGCCGCCTCCGCCCCACTCGTCGCGCCATCCGGCGGCCCTGCCTCGGTCGCCGCCTCGGGGACCTCGCCGTCGTGGGACGACGTCGCGTCGCCCGCCTCGGCGGCCGCGTCCGGCGGCGAGATCGTGGTCGTGTCGTCTCCGTTGCCACAGCCCAGCGCCCCGGCCGCGCACCACGCCGCGGCGGCGTGCACCCAATGAAACTTTCGCATCGTGCCCTCGTTGCCGACGCCTACCCCGGCGTGGCGATGAGAAAGGAGCGCGCGCAGGCCCGGTCTCCGGACTTCCGGGTGTGGCACCTCGGGGAGGCGCCGCCTCACTCGGACCCTTCCCGGAGCCTCACGGCTCCAGTGGCTGTGCCGAGCTCGTCCCCAGTCACCGTGGCGGGGGCCGTGCCGGTCTCTCACCGGCTTCCCTACGACCAGCGCGTGGTAGCGACGCCCGTGCGGCGACGTGCCGCCCGAGCCGTTACGGACATCAGCCTTAGTGCCGAGGAGATCGTTCGTCAACCGGCCTTTCGAAGGACCGCCACGTAGAAGCCGGCGAAGAAGGCGGCTCGCGTGTCGGCCAGGCGGCGTTCGGCCGCCTCGACGAGAACGCGCAGCCCCGGCACGCGCATGACGACCGCCGCCGGCGTGACGATCCTCACGCCGCGGACGGCCTCGAGCGTCAGGCTCGGCGGCAGGACGCGGGGCACGATCCAGGGCGCGTCGAGCCGCGTATACACCGCGCTCTCGCGCGTCCGATGGGAGATCCGCCCGGAAGGACCCAGGCGCTTGGCCAGTCCGCGGAGGCTGATCGGATTGTAGAACTCGGCGACGACGACGCCGCCCGGCCGCGTGACGCGCGCCATCTCCGCGAGCGCGCGACCCACCTCCGGCACGTGGGCCAGCACCTTGAACGCACACGTGACGTCAAACGACGCGTCGTCGAACGGGATTCGCGTGACGCTCGCCTCGCGCACGTCGAGCCCGCGCGTGCGCGCTTTTGCGAGCATCCCGGGGGAGAGGTCGATTCCTTTGGCCGAGTTGGCGAAGAGCGCGATGCGCTCGAGCAACAGGCCCGTGCCGACCCCGCACTCGAGCACGTCCCGCCGCTCGCCGTAGCGCGCGACGAGGTCCACCTCGAGGTCGTCGACGAGCGCGTGGTAGCCGTCCGGGCGATGAGGACGTCGCTGCGCCTCGTAGCCGTGCGAAAAGTCGTCGTAGTAGGCCCGGGTGGCGTGGTCGTGACCGGGGTCGTGGGGCGCGGCCGTCATGACGCCGCTTTAGATAGACCGGCCGCGGGACGCCGCCAACGGCCCCGACGGACGGGCAGAGGCCGGGCCGGCCCGTCGCGGACGCCGGCGCGCCGCGCCGTAGAGAAAGAGGTCGACCGTCGCCGCCGCGGCGAGGTGCGGATCGCCCCTGCCCCCCGCGAGCGACGTCAGCACGCACGCGCGGATGGCGCCCCCGAGGAAGCGCGCGAGCACGTCCGCGTCGAGCGACTCGAGCTCACCCGAGTCGAGCCCCTCTTTGACGAGCGCGCGGAAGAACGCCCGGAAGTGCTCCACGGTACGCAGCCGCTTGCCGCCGGAGCGCGCCCCCGGCGCCGCCGTCCCCGCGAAGAGGCCCTGCTCGCTGGCTATCGCGAAGAAGGCGCGGTGCTCGTCGACGTAGTCGAGCATCCGCGCGATGCGCGCGGAGAGGCGCGGGCGGAAGCCCTTCGGGTCGTCCCGGCGGGTCCGCAGGCGCGCGAGGAGCGCCTGGCTCCGTTCCTCGAGGAGCGCCGCGAGGACCTCGTCCTTGTGGGCGAAGTGGTTGTAGACCGTCCCGACGGCGATGCGCGCTCGGGCGGCGATGTCCTGGATGCGCGCCCCGTGGAACCCGCGCTCCGCGAAGACGCCCTCGGCCGCGTCGAGGATCGCGTTGCGGAAGAGAGCGCGCGCCTCGTCGCGGCGGCGCGGTAGCTTCGCGGTCGCAGCGTTCATGGCGTGAATCCTGATTCATCGCGGCCACGACCGCAACAGGATCGGAAGATCGAGTGTCCCCCGGCATCACCGGCACGCGAGACGCTCGAGCCAGCTGCCGGAGGGATCGAGCCACGAGACCCAGAGAGCGCCCTGAGCGTCGGCGACCATGGCCACGTCGCTCGGCGCGCCCAGCGTCGGAATCGGGTCCCTGGCCACGAAGGCTCCGGCCGCGTCGATCTCCCCGAGCTCGAGCATCTTCTGCGAACCAGGCTCGCTCTCGCGCGGGCGTACGCGCGCGACCCAGGCGTGGGCTGCGGAAACGGCCGCCACCGGCGCCGGGTCGAGACCGTTCGGGTACATCGACCAGACCACCGGCTCGTCCACGCGAGGGGGATCGTCGACGCGGACGGTCGCGAGCCCGAAGCTGCCGACGTCCTTCGCGATCGGCAGGAGCGCCCAGGACGGGCCGTCCTTCGGCACCGCCAGCGCGGCGCGGGTGCGATGGTCGCCCGGACCGCCGACGAAGACGACGGCGTCCTCACCGAGGCTCAGCCGCTGCTCGTACCGGACCGGGCGCGCGTGGAGCGCGGTCAGCGCGGCCCGGGCGTCGACGATGAGCGCGAGGAGGGCGGGCGCTCGTGGCACCATCGCCACGGCGGTCGCGCCGCTGCCGTCCTCCGAGAGGCGCTGCGGCGGATCGTCGTCGCACGCGAGCCAGGCTTCGCTCACCCAACCTTCGGTCGTCTTGCGGCTCGCGAGGTAGGCCAGCGCCGCGTGCGAGCCCGCGAGCGCCGCGGCCGCGATGGGCGTGCCGGACCGGCTGCTCGCGACGACTCGATCG
>Ga0070735_10001902_pt1 | contig 19379 bp, 13 predicted proteins | sample Coa_R1_FD_66443 | JGI IMG/M metagenome (GOLD analysis project Ga0070735, IMG submission 66443) | Surface soil microbial communities from Centralia Pennsylvania, which are recovering from an underground coalmine fire - Coalmine... | ecosystem: Environmental > Terrestrial > Soil > Unclassified ... | reverse complement strand
GATCGGCTCGGACTTTAAGACGACCTACTCCCTCCGGACCCTGACGCTCCAGTACAAACAGCCGGACAAGATCCGGCTGGAGGGCCATTCTCAGACGCGCGGCGGAGCGGTGCTGATCATGAATGGCGCGATGCGGTTTTACGAGGTTCCGAAGCTCAAGCTGAAAAAGACGGAGAATCTCGAGGCCCATCCAGGAAAGCGGCAGTCGCTGCTGGAGTATGCGGGGCTGATCTCGCAGGGCACGCTGCAGTTCATGGACGCGACGCTGCTGCGGCAGGAGAAAGCCGGCGACCGCGCCGCGCAGGTCTATGAGCTCCGTTTCCAGGGCGAGGAGAAGAGCTCGTTCTATCGCGTATGGCTGGACAACCAGACGCACGTTACCGTCAAGCGGGAATGGTACGGCTCCGACGGCAAGCTGCGGGCGACCTTCCTTTACGACGACGCCAGAGAGATCGCGCCCGGCACCTGGCTGCCTACCAAGGTGGAGGTGAAGAACGCCGACGGTCTGGTCGCCGCCGAGCTCTCCGTGAGCGAGATCAAGCCCAATCAGGGTCTCACGGATGCGCCGTTCACCGTGGCACGGTAGCGCAGAATCCTGCGGCAGAGAAATGGCCCCTTCTCCGGGGAGAGAAGGGGCCGGGGGGATTGGCTCAGGGAGAACCAACCTTCGTTTGCGCCGGGCCTAAGCCGGCTCGGGCCGCAGCCTTGGCGTGATCCGGGGCGCCTCCGTCTCCGTGGTGGTCGGAAGGCCCGTCGCGGGCGGTGGCGTTGGCGGAGTGATCATGTTCCTGCGGATGTCCTCCGCGGTCGCCTCGCCGTTTAGCAGGGCCAGGAACTCCTCACGCGTCAGCGTCTCCTTCTCCAGCAGGATCTCGGCGATCTCATCCATCTTCGCGCGGTTGTCCGTCAGAATCTGGCGGGCTCGCTCGTAGCCGGAGTCGATGAAGGCGCGGACCTCTTCGTCGATCGCGCGCGCCACATCCTCGCTGTAGTCCCGGTCCTCCATGATATCGCGGCCAAGGAACGGATTGCCGTGGCGCCGGCCCAGCCGCACCATTCCCAGCCGGTCGCTCATGCCGTACTCGCAGACCATGGCGCGGGCGAGGTCGGTCGCACGATCCAGGTCGCTCACGGCGCCAGTCGTCACGTCGCCGAACACGATCTCCTCCGAGACGCGGCCGCCGAGCAGCGACGTGATGTCGTCCAGCATATCCTGCTTTGTACGGAGACTCTCCTCCTTGGGCAGGTACCAGGTCGCCCCGCCACTCATTCCGCGCGGGATGACCGTAATCTTGTAGACCGGGTCGGCGTTCGGGATTTTCGCCGCGACGATCGCATGTCCAAGCTCGTGGAAGGCGACCACGCGGAGCTTCCGCTCCGAGTTCATGCGCGTTTTGCGCTCCGGACCCATCAGGACCCGGTCACGCGCCTCGTCGAACTCCGCCATGTTCACGCGCGTCTTGTCGCGTCGCGCGGCGAGGATCGCCGCCTCGTTCACCACGTTCATAATATCCGCGCCCGTGAAGCCCGGCGTCAATTTGGCGAGCGTCTCGACATTCACGTCCTCTTCCAGCGGCTTGCCGCGAAGGTGAACGCGGAAGATCGCCTCGCGGCCCCGCACGTCCGGCGCATCCACCACCACCCGACGGTCGAAGCGGCCCGGCCGCAGCAGCGCCGGGTCCAGCACGTCCGGCCGGTTCGTCGCCGCGATCATGATGACGCCGGCGTTCGGGTCGAAGCCATCCATCTCGACGAGAAGCTGGTTGAGCGTCTGTTCGCGTTCGTCGTGGCCGCCCCCCAGCCCTGCGCCGCGCTGCCGGCCGACGGCGTCGATCTCATCGATGAAGATGAGCGCCGGGCGGTTTGCCTTCGCGGTTTCAAAGAGGTCGCGTACGCGGCTGGCGCCGACGCCTACGAACATCTCGACGAAGTCGGAGCCGGAGATATGGAAGAACGGCACGCCGGCCTCGCCGGCGACCGCGCGCGCCAGCATCGTCTTGCCGCATCCGGGAGGTCCGAGCAGCAGCACGCCCTTCGGAATCTTCGCGCCGAGCGCCTGGAACTTCTTGGCGTTCTTAAGGAATTCGACGATCTCCGCCAGCTCCTGCTTAGCCTCCTCAACACCCGCGACCTCATCGAACGTGACCTTCGGCACGGAGTCGGTCAGGCGGCGCGCGCGGCTGCGGCCGAAGTTAAGGGCCTGGTTGCCGCCGGACTGCGCCTGCCGGATGAAGAAGATGTAGAAGATCACCAGGAAACCGAGCGGAAGCAGGACCATTACCAGCACGGTCTGCAGCCAGTCGCTGATGAGCGCCTGCTTGAACTGGAAATCGATGCCCTTCTTATGGAGCTTATCGATGAGCTGGCTGCGCGCCTCTTGCGAATCGGGCAGCACCACTTTGAACTTCTGGTTCTTCTGCAGAGCCGTCGGCGGCGAGGAGTAGGTGCCGGAAACCTCGTCTTTCTGGAAGTCCAGATCCTTGAACGCCGGGGTATCCTTGTCGATCTCCGATAGCAGCCACGCATAGGGCTTCGTGTCAACGGACTGCCCGAATACGCCGGCCACGGCATTCGTTCGCAGCAAAACGGCTATTAGCGCGATCACCGCGATGAGGATCAGGATGCGGGAACCGTTGTTTCCAGCTTTCAAATCAGCCTCCTCCGGCGGCCCGCGCGTTTGAATTGCACGCTTTCGCAGACAGTCCGGGTCATTCTAACCATTATAGCACACGCGCCCGCCGGTCCCGGGCCCGATTCCGGTCCGATCCGCCAGCGTCACCACGCACGAAAACGTTCCCTGAGCGGTCGCGGGCGCCGGTGGCATTTGCTCGTCAAAGCGTCTTTCAACTCTACATTCTACGCGGCGCCCCTATCCGTTAGTGCCACGATGAGCGCGCAATCCGCAATATTATCGGCATCCGCGCCGTTGGAGGCGAGCGAGAGACAAATCTCCCCGGCAGCTACGCCCGGAACGCCGAGAATACGCCCGACGCCGGTGCACGCGCGCGCACCGGCAGTCGCGCCCGGATGGGGCTCTTCGCGCGACCTCGCCGAGACGTCCGCGCCAGCGCTCCGCTTCGACCCCGCGGTCGCGCCCGGATCGGGCTCTTCGCGCAGCCCTCCTGCCTCGCAGATCACGGGCAGCGTCGCGCGCGCGTCGCGCGGGACCTTACGGTCCACGAAGATGTCCTGGAGCTTCTTGGAGCCGTCCATCCCGCGCGGGCGCATCCTGTCGCCCGGAAGCCAGCCGCGGGCGAAGAGCGGCAGCCGCAGTCCGGCGAGCGGCAGGAGCAGCGCCGGCGGCTCGCCGGCGGGACCGCGCGCGGCGGCTTCCTCGGACCGAATGCGGCTCGCTGCCACGCGGGCCGCGGCAGGACTCGGATAGCGCCGTACTTCGATCGCGCCGCCCGGGATCGCCGTCACACCCTCGTCCGGCAGCGTCACGCGCCACGATCCCGGGACGGGCCGCGGACGGTCTCGGCGCACGGCGATCGTCTCCTCGTCGGCGATCACGGTAACTGCTGGAGAGTCGGCGCGCGGAAGGGTGATGGAGATCGGAGGATTGCCGCCGCCGGCGAGCGCCGCATCGATCGGCTCGCGTCCGATCCCGTACAGGCTGCCGCGGACACGCTCGATTGCGGCGCGGAGGATGCGCCGCCGCAGCGCCTCGCCGACCCTGTCCAGCGCCGGACGGTCAAGCACGATCTCGCCCGCGCCGATCTCTACCGCGACACTCTCCAGCGTCCGGCCGGCGATCTCCGCCAGCGCTTCCGCGTCCGCGGCGGCCAGCTCGGACGCGCGCAGCAGCGCATCGCCGATGCGCGGATTGAAGCTGCGCGCCAGGTAGGGCAGCAGCTCGTGCCGGACGCGGTTGCGCGCGTAGCGCAGGTCCAGGTTCGAAGGATCGGCCCGTGGAGCGAGCGAATGGCGCGCGCAGTAGGCGATGGTCTCTTCCCGCGCTGCGTCGTACAGCGGGCGGACGATAGGCAGGCGCACGGGTGGGAAGCCGGCGAGACCGTCCGTCCCGGCCCCACGCAGAAGGTTGAGCAGGACGGTCTCGACCCGGTCGTCGCGCGTGTGGCCGAGCGCGATCAGCTCGGCGCCGGCCCGCTCCGCCGCGGCGCGCAGGAAGGCGTGCCGTGCCCGTCGCGCGGCCTCTTGAGCCGAGAGGTGCAGCCGGCGCCGCTGCGCCGGAACGTCTGCATAGCCCAGCTCGCACGGAACGCCGAGCCGGCTGCACAGCTCGCGGACGTATTCGCCGTCCGCCGCCGACTCGGCGCCGCGAAACCCGTGATCGAGGTGCGCGGCCGCGAGCTCGATTCCAAATTCATCCCGGAGCGAATGGAGGCAGTGGAGGAGGGCCGTCGAATCGGGCCCGGCGGAGGCGGCGACCAGGACCGTCTGGCCGGCGGCGAACATCCCGTAACTCTTGGCTGTACTTAGAACTTTGCCGTGTAGTGCATCAGGCATCCGAAAGGCACCAGGCTACGAGTACCGAGTGGTTATAGTGTGCTCAGAAACGTCGGTTTCTGTACTCGATGCTCGCGATGACTCGAATAATCTCAGGTTGGCATCGATGCTTCTCACATAAACTGGTTCGTTTCCCGGAGCGATTACATGGTCCGGATGAACAAGAAGGCCCTCCTCCATTTCATTACGCAAGTCCTCGGTGGAACCGACGTGGTAGAAATGTGCGAAGGTCCGCAACGCTGATGCGCTCCAACACTCTACAATATGCGCGTTTCTGCGGTGCCGGTTCTCAACCCACATTGAAACGGCGTAGCCACATGGTAGCTCTGTGGCTTCCATGGCAAGCCTCCGTGCATCGTTTTCAGACCACCCATTGTAATAGTCCGTATGCCGCCCAATGTATGGCGGGTCGGCGTAGGCGAAATCGCCGGGTCTCGCCTCGGAAAGAACTCGATCCCAGCGGTCTTGTCGTATTTGCCAATTCGTGCCGTGCATTTGGCATGCTACCCACCCGACCTGGTTTACGATTTTAGAAATGTACGCTTTGGAAAAACGCTCCGGCTTGTGTCCAAATGGGACGTTATACTCGCCTTTTCTGTTGAATCGCATCACCCCATTGAAACACGAGCGGTTGAGGAAGATGAAGTCCAGTGTAGAGGAAAACCTGTTGAACCGATCGCGGACCGCGTAGTAATAGTCGGCTCCCCCTGCGCTCAAGAGGGCCCCCTGTTCGACCAGGAAAGCGCGGACGCGCGCCGGCGTAATCTCTCCGCTTTGTATCCCGCGATAAAGGCGGATTATGTGTTCGTTCGTGTCCGCGAGAATCGCATGTTTCGGTGCAAGGTTTAGCGCGACGACCCCCGATCCCAAGAAGGGTTCAATCCATCTCGCCCGTTCGTCAGGTTGCCACCGAACGCTCCGGAAGATAAACGGAACTAGCTTGGTCTTGATGCCCTGGCATTTCACGGGCGGAACGCCTACGCGTGAGATAATTCTAGGTAAAGACGTCATTGTTCGTCTTCGTTCTCAATGGCCTCGGCTGCTTCATCGGCTGCCTTTACAGCATTCTCGATTGCTTCGGCCGCTATGCCGTCAAGCCGGCGATAGGTCACATATTCTCGCAGATTTGCGTATGGCGGCTTTGTCAGCCCAGCGCTTCGCGCATCTGTCCGCGTCATATACCTCTGCCAATAGTCGTCGAAGACGTTCTCGCCGAGCGCGGCAAACGGGCCCGCCCCCTGAAGCAAAGCGTCCAGTCTGGCGACTGAGCCGATGTTCTTGGTGTTGCCGCTGCCGGGACGGTCGACCGCAATTCGATATTTCGGTTGCGCGAAGAATTGCAGGTTTTTGACGACCGCCGGAATGTCTTTCAACGTTTCCGACGTGTAGATATTATCAAGAAGGGCCTCGGAAACGTCCGTGGGAACATTACGCAATTCGCGTACGGAGTGGACCGTGAGTTCGTCCGCTCTGATCTGAGCCCGGTCGTAGACGACTCCGAGCACGAAGTGTCCGGAATACGCGCCGTACGGATATGTAGTCGTCTTTATGGTGTCACGGTTCCGAAAGTAGCCACTGAACGCGCCGAGCGTCATCGTATTGCACCGGTCGTCAGTAGTCCGGTACGTGCTTTTCAGGTCGACAGCAAATAACACATCATCGCGCGACCTGAACGTCATGTCTGGATAGTGATTTTGCTGGCGCGCCAACTCAAACACATATTCGTTTCGGGCGGCGAAGTCCTTAAAGCATGGTAACAGCATTAATTCGATCAGTTTGGATACGACCTTGGTGTCTCCGGAGATCGTATACACACTTCGGAACACGTCAATGAATCCTCGGACGATCCAATCGCCATTATCGGTACATAGACGCTCTTGAAAGGTCCTCGCTTCGGCCTGCAAAAGAGCGAGGAAATCGTCTGCCGATTCGGGAGACACCCTCCAGGCCCTGTCGCCCATCTCCCTGAGCAGCTCCTTCCGAGACGCCCGGTGGTTAGGATACTTCAACGGATGTAATCTCCAGACTACCGTTATGCGACGTACCAACGGGTGGGGAACAGTCCTCGCGGTCTCGATCCACGAGGCGCGGCTCGGAGCCGCTCTTCGTTCCTGCTTCCTGCGCCGCGGGTTACGCGCCGCTCTGCGCAAGGAGCGCCTGCATGGCGGGATCGAGCGAGGGAATGGCGGCCAGCAGTCGGCGCGTATACTCCTGGCGCGGGTTATCGAAGATCTGGTCGGCCGTGCCGCGCTCCACGATCACGCCATGCTCCATCACGGCGACCTCGTCGGCGAGGTAGCTCACCACGTCCAGGTTGTGCGTGATAAACAGATAGGTGAGGCCCCGCTCCCGCTGCAGCTTCCGGAGCAGGTTCAGGACCTGGCTCTGCACGGAAACGTCGAGCGCGCTGGTCGGCTCGTCCAGAACGATGAAGCTTGGGTCGACGGAGAGGGCGCGGGCGATCGCGATCCGCTGGCGCTGGCCGCCGCTGAATTCGTGCGGGTACCGATCCAGCGCCTCCGGCCCCAGCCCGACTGAGAGCAGATGCTTCGCCGCAAGCTCGCGGCGCTCGGCCGCATCCGCGCCGATCCTGTGGATGATCATTCCCTCGGTAAGGATTTCGCGGACGTTCATGCGGGCGTTCAGCGAGGCGTAGGGGTCCTGAAAAACAACCTGCATCTTCCGGCGGAGACTGAGCGCCGCGGCTCTGCCCTTCTGCACCAGCGGCTGGCCGTCATAGAGGATTTCGCCGCTGGTCGGCTCCAGCAGGTTCAGCAGCATCATTCCAATGGTCGTCTTTCCGGACCCGCTCTCTCCCACGAGCGCCAGCGTTTCGCCCCGGCGCACCTCGAAGCTCACGTCGTCGACCGCCTTCTTGGAGCCTCGGTGCCACGGCAGCTTGCCGCGCACCGAGAAATACTTCTTCAGGTGCTTGACCACGAGCAGCGCGTCGCCGCCCTTCGCGGGAGCCGTCATTTGAGCAGCGCCTCCTCGGCCGCCTTAGCGCCCGGCGCCGGCCTGTCCGGAATCTGCGGATCGTAGAGGTGGCAGCGGACGGGATTTGGCGTGATGATCGCGGCATACCGGGGCGGGATCGTCGCGCACGACCCCCACCGAAGCCTGCAGCGCGGCTCGAACCTGCATGCGGGCGGCCAGTTCGTCGGCTGCGGTACCACGCCCTCCAGCGTCTCCAGGTCGCGGCCGCGGCGCGTGCGCGTCGGCAGGCTGGCGAACAGGCCGCGCGTATAGGGATGCTTCGGCTCGCGGAACAGCTCCTGCGTCGGCGCATTCTCGACGACCTGCCCGGCGTACATGACGGCGACACTGTTCGCCATGCGCGCCACGATGCCGAGGTCGTGCGTGATCAGCAGGATCGCCATGCGGAACTCTTGCTGTAGGTCGCGCATCAGGTCGAGGATTTGCGCCTGGATCGTCACGTCCAGCGCGGTCGTCGGCTCGTCGGCGATCAGCAGCTTCGGGTTGTTTGCCAGCGCCATGGCGATCATGGCGCGCTGGCGCATCCCGCCGGAAAGCTCGTGCGGATACTGGCGCATCGCGACTTCGGGGTTGTCGATGCCGACCTTGCGCAGCAGCTCGATCGCGCGGTTCTCCGCATCGAGTCCCTTCGCAGTCCCATGCAGCAGGATCGTCTCCCGGATTTGCCAGCCGATGGTGAATACGGCGTTCAGGCTCGTCATCGGCTCCTGGAAGATCATCGCGATGTCCTTGCCGCGGACCGAGCGCATCTGGTCCCAGGTCAAGTCGAGCAGATCGTTTCCCTCGAACAGGATCCTTCCGGTGTCGATGTATCCGGCCGGCTCCGGGACGAGCTGCAGGATCGAGAGCGCCGTCATCGACTTGCCGCAGCCCGACTCGCCGACGATTGCAAGCGTCTCGCCGGCGTTCAAGCTGAAGCTGACGCCGTCCACCGCCCGCGAAACTCCGCGCGGCGTCTGGAAGTAGGTATGCAGGTTGTCCACTTCAAGGAGCGGCGTTGGCACGGTTGGCTCCAGTAGCTGGTAGACGGTAGACGGTAGCCGGTTGGCGCATTTGCCAGTTACCAGCTACCGGCTACCTATGTCCGAAGGCGCGGATCTATCGCGTCGCGGAGGGTGTCGCCGAAGACGTTGAACGCCAGAACCAGCAGGAACAGCGCGGTGGTCGCGCCGGCCAGGTTCCACCAGATGATCGGGTCGCGCGCCAGCTCCATGCGCGCTGCGTCGATCATATAGCCCCAGCTGCCGATTCCGGCCTCAACGCCGATTCCGAGATACGTCAGGATCGTTTCCGATAGGACGAGGCCGCTGAAGCCGAGCGTCGCCGAGATGATGACCGTAGGCAGAAGGTTGGGCAGGATGTGGCGGGACATGATACGGAACGGCCCCACCCCGAGCGCGCGCGCCGCCCGTACGTACTCCCGGTCGCGATGCTTGAGCGTCTCGCCGCGGATCAGGCGGCAGAGTCCCACCCAACTGGTGAAGCTGAGCGCGATGCAGATCATGTAGAGACTGCGGCCGAACACCAGCAGCAGGGAGATGAGCAGCAGAATGTCCGGTATCGACGAGACGACCGTGTAGAGATACTGCACGGCGTCGTCGATGCGTTTGCCGAAATACCCGGCGATCATGCCCATGAAGAGCGCCACGGGTGTGACGATCAGCGTTGTGAGGCCGCCGATGATGATGGCGGTGCGACAGCCCTTCAGCGTCTGAACGAGCACGTCCTGGCCGTTGCCGTCGGTGCCCATGATATGGCGGCCCTTAAGCGGCTGCGGGTGCGGCTCGCCAAAGCTGATTGCGGCCTCAGGCGCCGAGTAGGTCCTCTCCTCACTGACCCGCTTGAAGATACGGTCCAGCGCCGTCTCCGGCCGGGCGGTCCGGCTGTCCTGCCAGCTCACGCTGTCGAGCATGGCGACCAGGCCGTACAGGCAGATGATCGTGAGCGAGCCCATGGCGATCGGGTTCGAGCGCAGCCGGCGATAGGCCTCCGCCCAGAGCGGCTCGCGGCCGGACCGCACCACGGCGGTGACGAGCACCACGACGATCACGAAAGGTATCAGGTTGCCGATCGGCGTCGAGTAGTGGCTCCAGAACCATCCGAGCGGGCCGGCCACGTGTCCGCTCCAGAACCCGCCGATCGGACCGGCGATTCCGGCATTCCAAAGGTGGTCGAGGGCGCCGAAAAGCCCGGCGATCAGCGCACCGGTCCCGCGCACGATGGGCCAGTCTCGGACGAGATAGAGCAGCCCCGCGATCGGCGCCAGCACGATCACGGAGATCTCGAAGGCGCCGAGCTTGCCGCCCTCGAGCCTTACGCGCGGGTCGACGAGTGCGTAGCTGATGTCCGTCAGGGTGTACCCGATGATCGTAACGAGCGTTCCCAGGAACACCATGGCCCGCACGACTGCGAAGTCTTTGTTGAGGATAGCGTCCGCCGTCCAGCCGCCGAGACCGGGGATGCTGAAGAACGATTCAAGCAGCAGGCTGCCGAGAAAGAGGGCGGGAATGACCTGGACGACGTTCGTCAGGATCGGGATGGAGGCGTTCTTCAGCACGTGCTGGAAGAGGATCCGCCGCTCGCTGACGCCCTTCGCCCGCGCCGTGCGGATGTAGTCCAGGTTCATCTCTTCGAGCAGGAAGGTGCGGTAGAGCCGGACGCTGGCGCCGAGCCCGCTGATCAGCCCGACGATCGTCGGCAGGATCGCGAAGCGGAACGAATCCCAGCCGAACCGGTAGCCGGCGAGCGGGTAGTACTTCAGCACCTTGCCAAGAATAAACTGTCCCGCGATGATGTAGACGACATAGACGACGCTCATCAACAGGACGCAGAGGAAGGTGCCGGCGTAATCGATGTAGGTCCCACGGAAATAGGCGACCGCGAGCGCAAAACAGATGGCGGCGATCAGCCCGGAGAAGAAGACGAGCGATGCGATCTGAAACGATACCGGCCCGGCGACCTTGATTCGCGTCCAGATGTCCTCGCCGCCGAGACTGTCGGACTTGCCGAACTGCAGCAGCATCAGCTCGCGCATGTGCTTGGCGAACTGCTCCGGCAGCGGCTTATCGTAGCCGTGCTGTTTCTCCCACTGGAGGATCTGCTCATGTGAAGGGTTCTTGGCGGAGAGGTTGCGCCGCGCGATCTGCTCCGGCGTCGAGCTTCTATAGAACAGGACGAATGTGAGCAGCGAGACACCGATGAGGATCGGTATCGAGTACAGCAGCCGGCGCACGAGATACGACAGCATCAGCGGCCGCCCTCCTGCTGCCTGCGGACGCGCCGGTTCGTGCGCGCCTGCACCACCCCGGCCGCCGGAACGATGGCGATGGCGATCAGTAACACGAGAATCGCGACGGGCCAGTAGTTTGGCCGGTTCCACTGCGCCTGGAGACGCGCCCGCAGCGGGGCGTCGACGTTCCAGTACTTCATGGTATCCATGGCGACCGGGTGCGGCTTGTAGTTCTTGACCCACTGCTGCGTCAGCGCGAAGGTCTCACTGTGCAGCCAGGGTATCCAGACGCAGTCCTGCTCCACGATTGCGCGCATCTTCACGATAATCGCCTTACGCTCCGGGCCGTCGTCCATGATGCGCATCTGGTCGAAGAGCTTGTCGTACTCCGGGTTGGCGTAGTTCGAATAGTTGGGGCCATTGTTCCGTTTCGCGCTGTTCGGACCGTAGAGCAGGAAGACGAAGTTCTCCGGATCGGGATAGTCCGCAACCCAGCCGAAGCTCATAAACGTGAACTGGCCACTGTCCAGGCGGTCCTCGTAGTCCGCGAAGAGGTGCGGACGGGAGTCGACGTTCAGTCCGAGCCGCTGGATTTGGCGCCGGACGAGCGCGTCCTCCTGCTTGCCCAGCGGCGTCGTGTTCAGGTTCTCCCAGATCAGCGTGAGCCGGCTGCCCGTCTTGGGATCGATGCCGTCCGGATATCCCGCCTCGGCTAGAAGCTGTTTCGCCTGCTTAAGCGAGGGATCGAACTGGCGGTACGGATTCTTATAGTTCGGGTCGTAACCGAAGAGGCCCGGCGCCACCATGAACTGTGCGTCTACTCCCAGCCCCTGCTCAAGAAGGTCGATCATCTCCCTGCTGTCTATGCTGAGAGAGATCGCCTGGCGCAGCTTCCTGTTCTTCTCCGAAGTTCCGCCGAAAGTCGGATCGTCCATGTTGAAGGAGAAGTAGGAGATGTCGACGCCCTTGTCGCGGTGAAGTCCCAGGCCCCGGGCCTGCATCTCCGGCGACAGCCGCCCGGACACCGTCATCACCTGTTGGAAGTTCTGCTGCGACACCCCTGCGAGGTCCTCGTATCCCTGGAGAAACTCATTGAAGCTGGTGATGCTCTCGCGAATAATATTGAACCGGATGGACTTGACCAGTGGAAGCCGCTTGCCTGCATCGGCGAGCAGGCCGTTCTCGCGGTCCCCCGGCTGCCCTTCCGTGGGATAGAATTCCGGGCGGTAGTTGGGGTTCGCCACGAGCATGATGCGCAGGTTCTTGATGTACTCGGTGACCTTGAAGGAGCCGGAACCGACCGGATGGACGGAGAACTTTTGATCGTCCGGCGCGTCCTTGCCGAGGTTCTCGTCGCCGTATCGGTCGACCGCCTCGTGCGCCAGCGGCGTGGTGAAGTGCATCGCCATCAGGTAGCGAAGCTGCGGATAGGGCTGATTGAGCAGAATGCGGAAGGTGTACGGATCGCTGGGGTCAAGCTGCAGGCCGGGAATGTCCGCCGCATAGTCGACGCGCGCCTTCGGACCGTTCGGGTTGCGCTTCTTCGCCTCTTTCAGCCGGGCAGTGTTCTCGTCCCGCCAGTTCTGGAGGCCAAGGATCTTATCGCTGAAGAAGGAGAAGATGGGGCAGGCGACGTTCGGCGCCGCCATTCGCTTGAAGCTGAAGAGAAAGTCCGCCGCCACGATCTCCCGGCCCCGGCCACCCGGAAAACAGGGATCGTCCTGGAAGTGCAGCCCTTTCTTGATCGTGAAGGTCCAGCGTTCGCCTGTCTTCGTGACCGTCTTGCCCTTTTCGGTCACCTGGACGGGCCACTTCTCGCGCTTCGGGTCGGCCGCGCCCAGCCCCAGCTCCAGCACGAAGGGGTCGCGCTTCAGATAGTGGTACTGCAGGTAGCTCGGATAGACCGTATCGATCACGGTGCCGGAGGCGACGTCGTAGGCGATGCTCGGGTCCAGCGTCTTGGGATTGTCCGACAGTACGCGGTAGAGCGTCGGCGTCGCGCTCTCGCCGGCCGGGTAGGGGTCGTTACTGCAGCCGGAGACGGCCGGCAGCAGGAGCGCGATCGCGCACGAGGCGATCCGAACGAGCCTGCAGGCGCGGGGCGCGGCGAAACCTCTGCCCGGCCGCCGAGTTGACGTGGAAACCATGCTGATCCTCGCGTGCTGGGCCATCGGCCGCCACCGTTCCGGTCACGATACCCAGTATTCTTGAAAGCGCATGCCGTTTCCTGCACTGGCAGGCAGCGGCTCACCCTCGCGCCGCGCTATGAGCGCGGCAGGCAGGCGCACCACGACCAGGAGGGCCAGGACGGAGCACACCGCGCTCAGCGCCACCACGGTGGCGAAGCTGAGTGAGAGCGATGCCATCGTCACCTCCGATAGGGCGCGGGCGGCGTTGTTCACGCTCATCAGGACGGCGTAGCCGAGGTACGGGCACGCGCTCGGCACGGCACGGACGGCGAGATCGAACAGAGTAACGACTATCAGCGCCGCGGCCAGGCCGTTAATCGCCTCGATTGCCGCAGCGCCGGCGAAGCCAAGCGGTCCGGCATATGCCAGGTAGAGCAGCGTGCCACCGGCGTTCGCCAGGATGCCGGCCGGCAACAGCGACTTGAGCGAGACCGACCGGCACAGAAGCGCGTAGGCCGCAATCGAGAGCAGCGTGGCGGCCTCGCCGATCCAGTTCAGGTGCAGCCGCTGCACGGCCGTCAGCCCATGGAGGTCCTGCTGCCTGGTTAGCAGCGCCTCGAAGCTGGAGGGACCGATGACGAGCAGCAGCAGGAGGGCGACCTGCCACAGCTCCCGTGCGCTAGAGAGTCGCCGCACCTGCTCCCGGACCCGCGCGGGCCGGGTCGGGCCGCTGTGCGGCAGCAGTAGCGCGGCCGTAACGCCGAACGCCAGCAGCAGGCCGGCGGCGACCGCCGGACCGGCGACGCGGCCCGCGGCGAGCCCCAGGAGCGGCGCGGCCATGCCGGCGACGTGCGCAGCGGCCTGGTGCAGCGCGCCCAGCCGGCCGCTTGCGCCGATTCGCTGCGCCTGTTCTATCAGGTATCCACCGAGAATGGTGCTCGCCAGTGCGAGCAGCGCGTTCATGCCGATGGCGACCGCCATGGCCGCACCGCCCGCTAGGTGCGGCGACAGGATGGGAAGCAGCCAGAGCAGAGCCGCTCCGCCGACGCTGGCGAGAAGCACGAGTGTGCGGCGCGAGAGCAGCGCGCCGTTTGTCTCCAGCAGGAGCGCCGCGACTGGCTTCAAATACCAGAACAGGCCGACGAGCGCCCAGAAGCCGGCGATGCCCTGCGCCGTTGCGCCCGGATGCTGGGCGGGACCGAATAGCGAGGGGGCTATCCGGTCCGGCTGCGCCAGCGACGTCGCGACGATTCCCACGCCGACCAGCGCGAGCGTGCGCGCCAGCCCGGCTCGGCCGGCCGTGGGTGTAAACGGCGGTGCAGCGCATCCGGCGGCGGCGAGCGCCCGCGCCAGACTCTCGGAAGGTACCGGCTCGGACCGCATCTGCGCGGCTCCGCGTGCGATTACGCCGTCGACGGCATCCGCGCGCCGGCACGCTTCGCAGCGCAGCCGGTGCCACCACGCCACCAGACCGCTGCCGGCCTCGCGCGCCGGCTCCTTGCACGCGCCGGGGCGCAGCTCGCGTCTCATCGTATGACCACCTCATGAATATTCGTGTTCTCGGGGGCCGGCGCGGAGGGTCCGCTCGCGCCGGAAAGCGTTGATCCCGGACTGTCGCCAAGCAGGTCGCGAAGCCGGCGCCGAGCATGGAAAAGCCGAGACTGCACAGTCCCCGGCGGCACGCCAAGCACCTCCGCGACCTCCAGCACACTCAACTGTTGAACATGGTGAAGCACGAACGTATCGCGATGCTCGTCGGTGAGCTGCGCGAGCGCCTGGCGGAGGCAGAACGATTCCCAATTTGCGTTCGCGGCGGGGTCGGGCCGGCTCTCGGCGTCCGAGAGCGGCGCGCGCAGCTTTCTGTCCCGGCTCCGCTCGCGCAGCCAGTGAGTGTACCGGAAGTAGGCCACGCGATGCGCCCACGTCGAGAGCGACGCGCGGCCTTCGTAGCGATGGATCGCCTGCAGCGCCTCGACGAACGTCTCCTGCGTCAGCTCATTCGCGGCGTCCTCGCTGCCCGTGAGGTGGCGCAGCCAGCGGTAGATCGGGCCGTGAAGGGCCGTCACGAACCGGGATCGCTCCTGTTCGTCGCCCGCAAGTATGCGCCGCACCCATTCGCTGTCGTCCACAGACGCTTCCTTAAGTTCCGCGAATCGTCATGTTCCGCGAACCGTCGCGCACCCGGCCCACTCATCGAAACCCGGCCCGCGCCGAACTGCCGCCGGCCTCCGCCCCGGCAGCGCGGCCCTCCGACCCGGTGGCGCGGCCCTCCGCGGCCGCTTCTCCGCGGGCCGGGACGCCCGCGCTACCTCAGCATCTATGGTTCGCGACGGGCAGGGACTCCCGCGCAGCCTTGGCGGAACGGGCGCTGAATTCGGCGGCCCACGTGCGTACAGTATCCCCGATGTGGCGATTCGTTCATTGCGCGAAGCCCGAGTGGAAATATATTTCTTGCGGGCAGCCAGTTTCCGGGCCGGCGCGCCTGGCGGTGCGAATGGTTGGCCCGAGGGTTCGTATACGTAACTAGCGGTTTTCACTGCTCCCGGACCCACGGAACGGCCTGGGAAGCGCTCGAACCGGACGGCATCGATGGGAGACGACGTGCGCGCCAATCTCGGATTGATTCAATGGAAGCTGGCGGGCGGCTTTCTGCTTCTGCTCGCCATCTTCGCCATCGATGCCTGGCTCGCCAATAGGAATCTGGAGATTGTCGCCAGGAACCGACAGTCGCTTACCCGTACCGAGGCGGTCATCAGCGAGGTGTACGCGGCGTTGTCCGCGCTGAAGGATGCGGAGGCGGGCCAGCGTGGATACCTGCTCTCCAACGACCCGGCATACCTCGAACCGTACCGCAACGGCGCGGATAACGTACCGAAAAGAATCGTTCACCTAAAGGAGCTGCTGCACGGCAATCCCATTCAGGAAAATCGGGCGATCGAGCTGGAGCAGGTCGCGCGGGACAAGCTGCACGAAATGGATGCCGTGATCGAAGCGAAGCGGCTTCAGGGCGACAATGCGGCGCGCCAGATACTTCTCGAAGACGTTGGTCGCCAGAAGATGGAGCAGGCGCGCAAGCTGAGCGACGCGATGGCCAATACGGAGGAGATGATACTGCAGGAGCGGGAGCTGCGCAGCGCGCTGAGCGAGCAGAACGCGCGCATCAGCTTCGCCATCGCTTTCGTCCTCAGCGTGGTGCTCATCACCGGATTCTTCATGACGATCTACCGCGCCTTCGTGGACCGCGAGCGGGCCGCGGAGGCGGTCCAGGAGCGGGAGGCGCGCCGCAGCGCGATCTTCGAGTCGGCGATGGACGCGATCGTCTCGATCGATTACCGCGGCAAAATCCTCGAATGGAACCCCGTTGCGGCGAAGCTTTTCGGCCACAGCCGGGACGCCGTGCTCGGCAAGGACCTCGCCGACCTGATCATTCCGCCGGAGTTCCGCGACAGGCACAGAATCGGGCTCGCGCGCTACCTCGACACGGGCGAGGGACCCATCCTGAACGAGCGAATGGAGACGACGGGGCTGGACGCCGACGGCACTCGCATTCCGATCGAGCTCACTATTACACCTATCCGGCACCGTGGCCGCAGCCCGCTCTTCACCGCCTTTATCCGCGATATCCGCGAGCGAATACATGCCCAGAAGGAGCAGGACCGCCTTACCCGGTACAACCAGCTCCTCCTGGAATCGACCGCGGAGGGAATCTACGGCATGGATACGCAGGGCCGGTGTACCTTCATCAACCAGGCTGGCGCGCGCCTGCTCGGCTACGCCGCCGAGGAGGTGATCGGGCAAGACATGCACGCGCTTACCCATCACCACTATCCGGACGGCGCCCTTTACCCGCGAGCCCAGTGCCCGATGCAGAAGGTTTTCGAGGACCGCGTCATTCGCCGCGGTGAAAACGAGCACCTTTGGCGCAAGAGCGGCGCCTCCTTTCCGATCGAGTTCGCGTCGGTACCGCTGATGGAGGCCGGCGAGCTCGTGGGCGCCGTAGTCACGTTCAGCGACATCTCCGCGCGCAAGAAGTCGGAACAGGAGCTGTTCGCCGCCATGGACGCGGCGGAGACGGCGAATCGGACCAAGAGCCAGTTTCTTGCCAACATGAGTCACGAGCTGCGGACGCCGCTGAACGCAATCATCGGTTACAGCGAAATGCTTGCCGAGGAGGCCGAGGAAGATGGCGCCGCAAATACTGCCGCGGCCGACCTGATGAAGATCCACAAGGCGGGAACCCACCTCCTGACACTCATCAACGACGTTCTCGACCTGTCGAAGATTGAGGCGGGCAAGATGGAGCTGTTCATCGAGACCTTCGACGTCGCCGAAATGCTGAACGACGTGGTGACGACGATGCAGGCTCTTGTCGAGAAGGGGGCAAACCGGTTTGAGGCCGGTCCGTTCGAGGCGCTTGGCACCATGTCGGCCGATTTTACGAAGGTGCGCCAGAACCTGTTCAATCTGCTCTCCAACGCGGCGAAGTTCACGGAAAACGGAGTGGTGGCGCTCACCGTCGCGCGCGAGGGTAGAAACGGAATCGAGGGCATCCGGTTCGTGGTCCGCGACACGGGCGTCGGCATACCGCCGGAGCAGCAGGCGCGCCTTTTCGAGGCCTTCACTCAGGCCGATCCCTCGACGACCCGCAAGTTCGGCGGCACGGGGCTGGGGCTCGCGATAACCCGCCGCTTCTGCCTCATGATGGGTGGCGACGTGGAGGTGGCAAGCGAAGTCGGCAAGGGCTCGACGTTCACGATGTGGCTGCCGTCGACCGTCGTCCCCAGTCCGCCGGCCCACGGCGAGAGTCAGGCGCGCGCCACGGTCGATGCGGCCGAGACGTCGGACGCGCCGCTAGTGCTGGTCATCGACGACGACCCGACCTCTCGCGAGCTGCTGCTCCGTGCGCTCGGCCGGGAGGGGTTCCGCGTCGCCATGGCCTCCGGCGGTGAGGAGGGGATACGGCTCGCACGGACGCTGCATCCCTCGGTGATCACGCTCGACGTGATGATGCCGAGCATGGACGGCTGGGCCGTACTCAAAACGCTGAAGTTCGACGAGTCGCTCAAGCGTATCCCGGTGGTCATGCTCACCATGGTCGACAACAAGAACCTGGCGGTGCGGCTCGGCGCCTCCGAGTATATGACCAAGCCGGTCAACCGGATGGAGCTCGTCGCGATCATGGAGAAGTACCGCATCGGCGACCCGCCCGGCACGGTGCTGCTTGTAGAGGACGACCAGGCCACCCGGGACATGATGCGCGAAATTCTGGTGCGGCACAACTGGGGTGTCGTCGAGGCGGAGAACGGTCACGCGGCTCTGGCCCGAATACAAGAGAGCGTACCGGCGCTCATCCTTCTCGACCTGATGATGCCGCGGATGGACGGTTTCGAGCTGGCTGCCGCCCTGCAGGAGCACGAGGATTGGGCCGCGATTCCGATCATAGTGCTGACCGCCAAAGACATCACCACGGACGACCTGATCCGGCTGGACGGGCTGGTGGAAAAGGTCCTGCAGAAGGGAACTAATAGCCGCGAAGAAGTCGTCCGTACCGTACGAGAGGTGGTCGCGGCACGGGCGACTGCGATCGCGCAGGAGACGGCGGCCGCCCGCGAATAGGGTATCGTTTATCTAAGAACCACGTTTCGGCACAAGCAAGAACTAAGAATGTCTCATAAGATACTGCTCGTCGAGGATAACGACGATAATAGGGATATGCTGGCGCGCCGCCTCCAGCGCAAGGGCTACGACGTGGTGGTGGCGCTGGACGGCGCGGCCGCGGTAACGATGGCCGCAACTGAGCAGCCGGACCTGGTCCTGATGGACATGAGCCTGCCCGTGCTGGACGGCTGGGAGGCGACGCGCCAGATCAAGGCGGCGCCGCAGACGCGAGAGCTTCCGGTGATCGCGCTGACGGCGCATGCCATGTCCGGCGATCGGGAGCGCGCTATCGAAGCCGGCTGCGACGACTATGACATCAAGCCCATTGAGCTGCCGCGACTGCTCGCGAAGATCGAAGCGCAGCTTGGACGCGACGGTGGGACCGGCGGAGAGCCGCGCCAGCCCGCGGACGAATCGGGGTTAATACGACCATGAGCGACAATACGGCGGTGGATGGTGACGTGACCTGCGTCACGCAGGAGCTGGGCGAGGCGGTTTGCGCCGATAGCTCGCCGCTGCCGCGCCGCGAGCGGCACGACTTGCGGTCCAGCGTAGGCCAGATCATTGGCTACGCGGAGCTGTGGATCGACGAACTGGAGACCGGCGGCGCGCCGCTGGACAAGGCCGCGCTCCGGAACGACATGGAGCGGATACAGACCGCCGGCCGCCGCATCCTGGAGATCGTCAACACCTGCATCGACCCGGTAGGCCCGCGCGCCCGCGCCGAAATGGGCGAGACCTAACCCCGATCCCCCAGGGCTGGCGCGGCGCGAAACCCTAAGTAGCTGCTCCGAGTCACTTCGTAGATCACGCGGAGGCATTGGTGTCCCGCAGGGACACGGGGCCATAGGCCGTACAGCGAAGGAATTCATTCCGTCGCCCGAGCGCAACTACGA
>Ga0070735_10001901_pt1 | contig 19387 bp, 10 predicted proteins | sample Coa_R1_FD_66443 | JGI IMG/M metagenome (GOLD analysis project Ga0070735, IMG submission 66443) | Surface soil microbial communities from Centralia Pennsylvania, which are recovering from an underground coalmine fire - Coalmine... | ecosystem: Environmental > Terrestrial > Soil > Unclassified ... | reverse complement strand
CTTCGGTGTTGCCGCGCGAGAGGACCATTTGGCGGAAGCGGTCGCCGTTGGCGCGCGTCAGGCCGCCGTGATCTTCAAACCATTGGTAGGCGTCGTCGTCAAGCATCTCTGCCCACAGATACGCGTAGTAACCGGCGGAGTAATCGTTGCTCCAGATATGGCTGAAATAGCTGGAGCGGTAGCGGGGCGGAACAGCGGCGAGAAGCAGGTGCATTTTCTCGAGAGCTTGCTTCTCGAAGTCGTCGGGTTTTTGGAGTGGCGCGCTGGCCGGAAGAGTGTGCCACTGCATGTCGAGTTCGGCGGCGGCGACCAACTCGGTGAGCTTGTATCCTTGATTGAAGGTCGCGGCTTTTCGAATCTTGGCGACTAGTTCGGCGGGCATGGGAGCGCCGGTCTTGTAGTGCTTGGCGAAATTGTTGAAGACGGCGGGATAGAGAGCCCAGTGCTCGTTGAATTGCGAGGGAAACTCGACGAAGTCTCGCGCGGTGGCGGTGCCCGACAGGCTTGGATAGTTGGTGTTTGCGAACATGCCGTGGAGCGCATGGCCGAACTCGTGGAACATGGTGGTTACGTCCGTAAAGCTAATGAGCGCAGGCTCACCCGGCGCAGGCTTTGGAAGATTCGCGACGTTGAAGACCACTGGCAGCGTGCCTAGAAGTTTTGACTGGCCGACGAGGCTATCCATCCACGCGCCACCGTTCTTGTTGTCGCGCTTGAAATAGTCGCAATAGAAAAGCGCCAGCGGCTTGCCGTCGGCGTCGGATACTTCGAAAACGCGGACATTTTCCTGGTAAACGGGGATGTCCTTGCGCTCTTTGAAGCTGAGTCCGTAGAGCTGATGGGCAGCGTAGAAGACGCCGTTTTGAAGCACATTGCTGATCTCGAAGTACGGCTTGACCTCCGCGTCGTTCAAATCGTATTTTGCTTTGCGGACCTGTTCGGAGTAGAAATCCCAATCCCAGGGTTGGAGAGTGAAGCCGCCCTTCTGCGCGTCGATGACACTCTGGATGTCCTTGCCTTCACTTGCGGCCTTGGCTGTCGCGCCAGGCACGAGATTGTCCATGAACTTCAAGGCGGCTTCCGGTGTTTTGGCCATCTGATCGCCGAGCTTCCAGGCCGCATGGTTTGGGAAGCCAAGGAGTTGGGCACGCCGTGCGCGCAACTGCGCCATGCGGGAGATCACGTCGCGCGTATCGTTGGCATCTCCACGCTCGGCTCGGTTCCAGGATTTCTCGAAAAGGGATTGACGCGTGGCCCGTACGCTGAGCGAGGAAAGCGCCGGCTGCTGCGTAGTGTTTTGCAGCGGCAATACGTAGCCCTCCTGCTTGCGGCTTTGAGCGGCTTGCGCGGCCGCAGCGATTTGCGACTCGCTCATTCCGGCGAGGGCGCTTTTGTCGGTGGTTGCGTAGGCGCCGTTTTTCGTGGCTTCCAACAGCTTGGTCGTAAAGTCATTCGAAAGCGTCGCGAGTTCCTCATTTAGCTTCTTCAACTCGATTTTGTCGGCGTCGGAGAGGTTCGCGCCAGCGCGGACAAAACCATCGTAGGTGACGGTAAGCAGCCGCAGCGATTCCGGATCGAGCTTGAGCGATTCGCGCTTCTTGTAGACAGCGGATACGCGGGCAAAAAGTTTCGTGTTCAGATAGATGGCATCCTGGTGAGCCGCGAGCTTCGGCGCTTCATCGGCTTGCACTTTTTGCAGCACAGGATTCGTGTTGGCACCGGTGACCGCACCGAATGAGTTCAGCACACGTTGCAAAAGCTGTCCGGTCTTCTCCATGGCCACGAGCGTGTTGTCGAAGGTCGGCTCCGCGGGATTGTCCGCGATTGTCCGTATGTCCTTGATTTGCTCGGCCATGCCCGCGTCGATGGCTGGCTGATAGTCCGCATCCTTGATTTTATCGAAAGGAGGTGCGTGAAACGGCAGGGCACTTGGCGCATAGAACGGGTTGGACGGACCGAATTTCGCATCGGCGGCAGTGGCATGCATGTAGACGGCTCCCACAGTGACGGCACCAGACAGAAGTATGACAGTCAGAACTTTCAGCATTAATTTCTCCGGCGTGACGGCATGGGTGCGAATGTGGACCGGAACCCACGCACACTGATTGTAAGAGAACCCCGCTTTTGCCACAAGAAATCGCGCCGCCCGCCCATTCAAGAGACTAGATGCAGCCGGGACCTGACACGGCCTTTGCTAGATGCTTGCCTCCGGGATTCTCTCGGTTAAGATAGTTCGCATCTTGGCCGAATTTGAAACCCCCGCACCTCCACCCCTCTTGGCGCTGCACGAAGTTACCGTGGTGCGCGGCGAGTCCGCGGAACGGCCGGCGCTCGATCGCGTCTCGCTGCGGATAAATGCAGGAGAACACATTTGCATTCTCGGGCCGAATGGCTGCGGGAAGTCCACGCTCATAAAGACGATTACGCGCGAGTGCTATCCCGTGGCGCGCGAGGGCTCTTCGATTTCGATCCTGGGACGGGAGCGCTGGAACATTTTCGAATTGCGTTCGTTGCTGGGGATCGTCTCGCCGGATTTGCTGGCCTCTTGCACAACGGACGCCACGGGGCGCGACGTGGTGCTTTCCGGATTTTTCAGCAGCACGCGCATCCTTCCGCACCATCATCCGGACCCTGAACATGTGGCGCGCGCAGAGGCAACGCTGGAGCGAGTGGGGATCGCTCATCTTGCCAATCGAGCGGTCTCGAAGATGTCGTCCGGGGAAGCTAAGCGTACGTTGATCGCGCGAGCGCTCGTTCACGACCCGCGATCGCTGTTGTTCGATGAGCCTAGCAATGCGCTGGACATTGCCGCGCAAGTGCAATTGCGAGATACGATGCGGCAGCTCGCGCAAAACGGGTTGGGCATTCTGTTAGTCACCCATCATGTCTCGGAAATTATTCCTGAGATTGCGCGGGTGGTGCTGCTGCGAGAGGGGCGGATTGTGGCGGACGGAGCGAAACGGGAAATTCTGACGGCTGAGCATTTGTCGTCGCTTTTCGGAGTTGCCGTGCGGCTTGTGCAGCACGATGGTTATTTTCATTTGTACTAAAAGGCGGGATTTTGAGCCGCCGCCGTTCTGCCAGGCTTGCGTGTGAAGAAGAGCCACAATCCCTGCACGCCACTAGCTGCAAGAAGAAGGACTACCGGATCGATGGGATGGCGATAGCGCAACGAAGTGTGAGTGACATAGTAGAGGAGTGGAAAAAACACAACGACGGAGATGACGGGAACGGCAAACGGATTTTTCTTCGCAATAAGAACCAGCACGCCGGCAAATGCGCAGAGCGGCGCGACATCGTTGCAGAGCAGTATGAGGCGGAGCCAATTCGAGTCTGCCTGGCGAAAGGCAGCCAGGGGTGTCGCCGTTCCGGTCCAAAAGTCCACAAATCGCTGGGCGATGAGCCATGCCTCGATTTGCGGATGCGCCGTGATGAACGCGTAGGCTTTTCTTTTTTCTTCATCCATGAAGGCGGTCTCACCCATCTGCAGATAACGCAGGATTTCGCGGTCTTGCGTGATGGCGCCGGGGCGGAGACGGTGCTGGTCGTCGTAGTTTTCGTTGTTGCCTATATAGAGCTCGAACGCGAAATTTGAACGGAGCGGGATGAATCTGTGGAATTGAACGTAGTTTCGAATGGTCCAGGGCACGCAGCACAAAAACGCGATTGTGGCGGCCAGCGCTGGGCGAACGAGCCAGGCGCTTGCGTGCTCGCGATCGCCGGCCCGATTGCGAAGGGCAGCCCACGCCAGTAGCACGGGGAAGAGCATGGCGACGGCGGGGTTGGTGAGCAGCGCGAAGCCCCACAAAAGACCGTAGAGGCACCAGTTGCGCAGGCGGCGTGATTCGGCTAGCTCCAGCGAGGTCCACAGTAGAGTTGCGAGCAGGAACGCCGACAGGGACGTATCCCAGATCCATTCGAAGGGAATGATAATGGCGTTGGGGAAGAACGCCCATAGCCATGCGGCCGCGCTGGCCACGCCCAGAGTCGCAAGGCGCTTACCAGCGTAGAAAATCGGCACGCACGTTGCAGCAGAAAAAAGAATGTTGAGACCAAGGGCGGCGAAAAAAGAACGTAGCGTATGGATGCCGAAAAGCTTGAAAACTCCTGCGAGAAGATAAGGATAAACTGGCGCGAGCCACGCTGTCGGGCCGGTGTTCCTTTGAAAGGGTGAGGAAAATCCCTTTCCGCTGGCAATCGAATACGCGATGTGGCCGGTTTCGGTTTGAAACGGGACGATACTGAGAACCTGGGAAGAGATTTGGCGCACCTCATACCAGGCGAACGCGATGCGTGTTCCCAAAGCAACGACTATGATCAGCAATAGAGAGGTCGTCGCTTTTCGCAGGGCGCGGTTCATGAGCTTGCGTTTTTCTCCAACAGGTCGATAGATTCGCTTTCTCTACGACGAATGGTCTTCTCAAGATGTTACGCCTGCGGAGAGATAAGATTTGTTTTTCCGCATCTAAGGTCTTGCCGACGAAGCATCGTGCTAGGATGTGGCCGCTTTGTCATGAACTCGCTGACTCAAGACCTTCGCATCGCGGTTCGAGCGTTCACCAGGAATCCTGGATTCACGCTGGCGGCGGTTTTGTCGCTGGCCATCGGCATCGGCGCAAACACCTCCATTTTCAGCGTAGCGAATGCGCTCTTGCTTCGACCCCTTCCTTATAAGGACGCAAACCGGCTGGTAATTCTGTGGAATCGCTCGCCCGGCTTGGACATTCTGCAGGATTGGTTTTCCACTGCGCAGTACCTTGACATCAAGAATGGGCATCATGGGTTCGAGGAAGTCGCTATTGCTTCGGGCGGAAATGACAATTTGACAGGAGAAGGTGAGCCGGAACGCGTCGGGACTGTGCGCGTTTCGTCGAATCTTCTTCCGATGCTCGGGGCACAGGCGGCTTCCGGACGGCTCTTTCTGCCGGACGACGATGCGCCCGGCCGGGCGGCGACGGCAGTCTTGAGCTACGGGATGTGGGCGAGGCGCTATGGAAGTGATCCGCGCTTGCTGGGGAAGTCGATCACGATCAACGGCCGAACTTACGAAGTGGTCGGAATACTACCCAAGAGTTTTTCTTTGCCGCACGAAGTTCTGCCGACGCTTTACGGCCCGGAGCAGCCCGATATCTTTCTGCCATTCCCTCTGGGGCCGCAAGCTGCGGGAGTGCGCACGCACGAGGACTACAACATTGTTGGGAAGCTGAAGCCGGGAGTATCGGTGGCGCGGGCGCAAGCGGAGACGGACACGATTACCGCCGGCCTTCGGCGCGATTATCCGGAGTCGTATCCGCCGAACGGCGGGCTGACCTTTGGGATCGTGCCGCTGCTGGAACAAGTTGTGGGCGACGTGCGGCGCTCGTTACTGGTGCTGCTAGGCGCGGTTGGATTTGTGCTGCTGATCGCCTGCGCGAACGTAGCAAATCTCTTGCTTTCACGCGCGGTAGCGAGACAACAGGAAATCGCGATCAGGGCGGCGCTTGGGGCAAGCCGCGGACGGATCATTCGTCAACTTCTGACGGAGAGTTCGCTGCTCAGTTTGTGCGGAGGGGCGCTGGGCGTAATTCTATGCTTTTGGAGCGTGAAGTGGATCCACGTTTTGGGCACGAAGAGTCTTCCACGCCTGGCGGATATCGGCATTGACGGGCGCGTGCTTCTCTTCACAGCGTTGCTTTCCGTCCTGTCGGGAATTCTCTTCGGGTTGGCTCCCGCGCTGCGAGTGTCGCGGATCGACCTAAACAGTACGCTGAAGGATGCAAGCCGAGGCTCGGCGGGAACGAGCGCAGTGTGGGGGCGCGGCAACAATATGCGCCGTCTGTTGGTGATTTCGGAACTTGCGCTATCGGTGGTACTGCTAATTGGAGCGGGGTTGCTGATTCGCAGCTTTGCTCACCTGCAAGACGTCGCGCCAGGCTTCAATCCCAAGAATGTGCTGACATTCGAGCTGGCGTTGAATGGCCAGAGGTATGGCGACAAACAGACCATTGAGAATGCTTATCGTCAGCTATGGACCGCACTCGAACAGATTCCCGGCGTCACCGCCGCAGGAGGTATTACCGCGCTGCCGCTCAGCCAAGCTTTTGCCTGGACGCCGATCACGATCGAGGGACGGACGCCGCTCCCTGGCGAGAAGTTTCTAAACGCGGACGCGCGTGTTGTCGGCGGGCAATATTTCCAAAGCATGGAGATTCCGCTGCGGAGCGGGCGATTTTTCAGCGAGAGAGACATCGCCGGGAAAACGCCGGTAGTGATCATCGACGAATTCATGGCGGATCAGCTTTGGCCCGGGCAGGATGCAGTCGGCAAGCGTATTCACTTGGTGGAGTCCGAGGAGCCCTGGCTGACCGTAGTAGGTGTCGTAGGACGCGTGAAACACGAGTCGCTCGATGCCGACCCACGAATTGCATTTTACCTGGCGCAAACGCAGTACCCCGTGCGCGCCATGACGCTGGTTTTGCGCAGCCGGGGGGAGCCCTCAGCGGTGTCGCCGGCGGTGAAGAAGGAACTGCGCGGCATCGATCCCGATCTGCCGATGTATTCCGTGCGAACGATGAGTGAACGCGTTGCGGAGTCTCTGGCGCGGCGCAGGTTTTCGGTGCTTTTGCTGGGTCTATTCGCGGGATTCGCGCTGGCGCTGGCGACGATCGGGATTTATGGCGTAATGGCCTATCTCGTCAACCAGGGAATGCGGGAAATCGGAATCCGTATGGCGCTGGGCGCAACACAGCGCGAAATCCTGAGACTCGTAGTGTTTCAGGGAATGACGCTGGCGATCTCAGGCGTGACCATCGGCCTGGTGGCCGCTTTGGTTTTCACGCGGTCGATGCGCAGCCTGCTCTTCGGCGTCAATGCGTCCGACCCCGCGACATTCGGCGCGATCTCAATTTTGCTGATCGTCGTCGCGCTGGTCGCCACTTATGTGCCTGCAAAACGCGCCGCGCGCGTCGATCCGATACTGTGCCTGAGGGCAGAGTAGGCAGGCCTGACCGGGCTTTTCTTGTCGTTCAAAGAGCGAAAAAACCCAGAAGAAACGGAGAGAGAGAACTACGATTTTTCCGTGCGGGACACCGTGATCGGGCGGGCGTCGGGATGTCTCAAAGACCAATCTTCGGGAGGAAAGGCAACCCTCCAAAACGCGGGACGCGGTTCGGAAAACTCCAAACCGACCTCGGCCCTGCCCCCACGTACGGGACCGAGAAAAACAACGTGGCACTCCTGCTCTTCCTGAGTGCGCTTATGTTGGATCATTATTTTGCTGCCGCTGGTCACGCGAGCGTTCACCAGAATCAGGGCGCCATGTGCGTTGATGGCCAGGGTCTCGGTTTCTTCCTCGAAGGGATTGCCTTGCGAATCCTTTCCGCGAACGCGCACGGCGACTTGCATCAGCACACGCTGGCTGCGACGGCGCACCGTCGGATTTCCGGGTGTATTTGGAGTCTGCGTCATACCACCTCTCGGTCAACTATACCCGGCTGGCGTGTCTCTTCGACGGACAACACCGGACTAGGTACCAAATCGGCAGATTCTACGTTGTTTAGAGCCCATTTTGTATGTGGAATCGGGAATCGCTCTTAGCTCCGCTGGTCCATGGGGATGTAATGGCGCGTGTCCTGGCCGAGATAGATTTGCCGCGGACGGGCGATTTTCTGTTCGGGGTCAAGGAGCATTTCTTCCCACTGGGCGATCCAACCGGAAGTGCGCGGAATCGCAAAAAGCACGGGGAACATGGAGATGGGGAAGCCCATGGATTGATAGATCAGGCCGGTGTAGAAGTCTACGTTCGGATAGAGTTTGCGCTTGATGAAGTAATCATCTTCAAGAGCGATACGTTCGCATTCGAGGGCAATTTCCAGCAGTGGGTTTTTGCCCATCAATTCGAAAACTTCGTAGGCTACTTTCTTGATGATGCGGGCCCGCGGATCGTAGTGCTTGTAGACGCGGTGGCCGAAGCCCATGAGCTTGACCTCGCCGGCTTTCACACGCTTGATAAATTCCGGAACTTTTTGCACCGAGCCGATCTCCAGCAGCATGCGAAGCACTTCTTCGTTGGCGCCGCCATGGAGCGGCCCGTAGAGTGCGGCAATCGCGGCGGCCGTGGCGGAATACGGATCGACGTGCGAGCTTCCGACTCCACGGATGGTGTTGGTGGAACAGTTCTGCTCGTGGTCCGCGTGGAGGATAAAGAGAACATCGAGAGCGTGCTCGAGAGTGGGATTCGGCCGGTACTTGGTCTCGGTGGTGCGGAACAACATATTCAAGAAATTGCCAGGATAGCTGAGCTCGTTATCCGGATAGACGAACGGCATCCCTAGCGTGTGCCGGTAGGAGAACGCCGCAATGGTAGGCATCTTGCCGACGAGGCGGTAGGTCTGCTTGCGGCGGGATTCGGCGTCAAAAATATTCTTGGCATCGTGATAGAAGGTCGAAAGCGCCGCAATCGTGGAAATCATCATCCCCATGGGATGAGCATCGTAGTGAAATCCATCCAGGAACTTCTTGATGCTCTCGTGGATGAAGGTGTGATGCGTGACGTTGTAGGTCCATTCCTTGAGCTGCGGCGCGGTGGGAAGCTCTCCATGCAGCAACAGATAGGCAGTCTCGAGGTAGGTGCTTTTTTCGGCGAGGTCTTCGATGGGGTAGCCGCGGTAGCGCAGGATGCCGGCGTCGCCATCGATGTAAGTGATCTTGCTGACGCAGGACGCGGTGTTGTTATACGCGGGGTCGTAACTCATCATGCCGAATTCGGTGGGATCGACCTTGATTTGCCGCAAGTCCATGGCGCGGATGGCTCCGTGTTTTATGGGGATCTCGTAGCTCTTGCCGGTCCGATTGTCGGTGACCGTGAGAGATTCGCGAGATGCAGAAGCCTCCGCGAGCTTTTTCGTCTGTGTTGCGGTCGGCGCGGAATCCATAAGGCAATCCTTGGAAACAAAGACAACGAACGGCTCTTACTACCCCACTCTACACCAAAGGGGAGCGGCCGGGAATGGGAGCCGGATGGCTGTAACTGCAAGCAGATGCTGGCGTTGTGAAAACGGACGAGGACGCCGATGACCGGGCAAGCTCGGGCGCCTAATGAGCCTCTTGACAATAGTCGTTATAACAAGTAATATGCCGTTGTCAAACCGGGAGGTGGACCATGATCGATATCCGCAAAAGCCAGGACCGCGGCCATTTCAACCACGGCTGGCTGGATACTTATTTCACGTTTTCGTTTGCCGACTATTACGACCCGAAGCATGTACATTTCCGCACGCTGCGCGTGCTGAATGACGACCGCGTCGCGCCGGGCGAGGGCTTCCCGACGCACCCACACCGCGACATGGAAATCGTTACGTACGTGCTGGAGGGCGCACTGGAACACCGCGACAGCATGGGGACTGGCTCCGTGATACGTCCTGGCGATGTACAGTACATGAGCGCAGGATCAGGCGTGACGCACAGCGAATTCAACGCGTCGAAGACCGAACCCGTTCATCTGCTGCAAATCTGGATGTTTCCAGAAGAGAAGGGGCTAAAACCGGTCTATGGCCAAAAGACTTTTGGCGACGAAGAGAAGCGCGGAAAGCTGCGGCTAGTGGCTTCGCCGGATGGTCGCGACGGTTCCGTGAAAATCCGCCAGGACAACGAACTGTACGCGACGGTGCTGGGCAAAGGCGACGCCGTGAAGCACGAGCTGAAGCCGGAGCGGCACGCGTACGTGCAGGTGGCACGCGGCAGCGTGAAGCTGAACGGCACGAAGCTGGAAGCAGGCGATGGCGCGGCTGTATCGAAGGAAAAAGCAATCGAGCTGACCGGCGTCGACAACGCCGAGGTACTGCTCTTCGACTTGGCGTAAGCAAGATGGCAAAAGAAAGAGGCGCTGGGACCGTTCGCATGCGGCGGCTCCCGCGCGTTGTTTGTCGCGGCTTATTCGTACCGTAAGGCAACGATGGGATCGACGCGGGTGGCGCGCCGTGCGGGGATGTAGCACGCCGCGAGAGCGACGAGCGCAAGGAGTAACGCGACGGCGGCAAACGTGAGTGGGTCCGTCGCGCTGATGCCGTAAAGCAAAGTAGCCAATAACCGTGTGACGATGAGCGCGGCGACAATACCGAGGCCGATGCCGAGAAGCGTGAGCCGAGTTCCGTGGCGGAGGACGAGGCGGAACACGTCGTGGCGACTCGCGCCAAGCGCCATCCGGATGCCGAACTCCTGCGTGCGCTGCGTGACGCTGTAGGCGATCACACCGTAAATCCCTACGCACGCAAGTACGAGCGCGAGCGCTCCGAATACGCCGAGCACAAGCATCGTAAAGCGTGAACGGGAAAGCGATCCCGCGAGAAGCTGATCCATGGTAGAGATTGCCGCCATCGGCTGCTCCGGGTCCATCTGTTGGAGTTCGTTGCGCACGGCGGAAACCAGCGCGAGCGGATCGTTTTCGGTGCGGACAAGAATCGTCATTTCCGACACGACCAGCTCAGGATGCGGCCAATAGACCGTCGGCTCGGCAGGCGTATCGAGCCCCATCTGGCGGACGTCGCCAACCACACCGATGATTTCTGACGGCGTGTTCTCGCTTTCCTTGAGGCTCTTCATATAGATGACGGCTTTTTGGCCGAGCGGATTCACGCTCTTGAGGTACTGGTCCGCAAACGCCTGATTGATGATGACAACGTGACGTTCTTCGGTCAGCTCCTGTTCGTTGAACGTGCGGCCAGAGCGCAGAGGAATTTGCATCATGGAGAAATAATCCGCTCCAACAATGCGAACTGCCGCCACGGGAAGATCCATCAACGAGCGCTCCGGCTGGCTGAGAACGTGAACCCCTGTAGCGGACCCGAGTCCGGAAAAAGGAGGAAAGCTGTTCATGCTGACGGAACGTACGCCAGGAATATGCGAGACTCGTCCGAGAAGCTGCTGAAAGAACGAGAGTACCGCCTTGTCTTTGCCGTACTTGGAAGAAGGAATCGAAACTTTGAAAGTAAGCAGATGACTGGCATCGAATCCCGGGTCCACGCCAACCAAGCGAACGAAGCTACGAATCAGCAGCCCTGAGGCCGCAAGCAAAACAAGGGCGAGACACATTTGCGCAACCACAAAAGCTCCGCGCGCGAAGCTGCGCTGTTTTCCGGCCGACGAGCCGCGGCCACCTTCCTTGAGCGTTTCCGAAATTCCGGAATGCGCGGAAATGTACGAAGGCAAAAAGCCAAACAGCAAACCGGCGAGCAAGGTAGCCGCGGCAGCGAACGCCAAAACGCGCCAGTCAATGGGAATGGAGCTCAGTCCGAGCAGATTTTTGGGACTCGCAGCAAGCAGAAGGTTTGCGCCCCACACCGCCAGCGCCACCCCGATGCCGCCGCCAACTAGCGCCAGGACAATGCCTTCCGTGAGGAGCTGTCGCGCGATGCGCCACGGGCTGGCACCGATGGCCGTGCGCACAGCGATTTCTTTTTCGCGCGCAGCCGCACGCGCCAGCAAGAGGCTCGAAACGTTGGCGCAAGCAATCAGCAGAACGAAAGCAACAGCACCAAACAAAATCAAAAGCGCCGGACGCAGGTCGCCGGAGACTTGGTCGCGCACGGACACCACATTGGCCCCCCAGTAGCCGTTAAAATCGGGATATTCCTCGGCGATGCGCGCGGCGATACTGTTCATTTGCGATTGCGCTTGCGGCACCGTTGCACCAGGCTTCAAGCGCGCCACGACCGTTAAGAAGCGGCCGATATCTTTCCGGTCGCTGAACGACGCCGGAAAGACAAACGGGGTCCACATCTCCGGTTTCGCTCCCGTGAACGAACCGTCCTTGATGAACCAAGAAAAGTTCTGAGGGGCAACGCCAACGATGGTCTGCGGGTGGCCGTTCAGGACGATTGGCTTGCCGATGATTTCCGGATCGCCGGCGAAGCGCTCCTTCCAGAAGCCGTAACTCAGAACGACGACGTCATCGTGACCCTTCTGGCCGTTTTCGGCGGTGAATCCCGGGCCCAGGATGGGGCTGACACCCAGTACGGAAAAGAAATTCGCGGAAACATCCTGCAGAACAACTTCCTGAGGGACACCGTTTCCGGTGAGGTTGGCGCGCTGGTCGAACAAGGCCGCCATCTCGGCAAAGACACTATTCCGGCGTTGCCAATCCAGAAAATCCGGTGGAGATACGGTGTTGTGCGGGTTCGGATGCTGCGAATTGTTTTCCCAGACAATCACCAGGCCCGCCGGATCGCTATACGGCAGCGGGCACAGAAGAACAGAATCGATCACTGAAAAAATGGCGGTGTTTGCTCCGATTCCGAGAGCAAGCGTGAGAATCGCAACGGCGGTGAAGCCGGGACTGTTGCGCAGCATCCGCAATGCATAGCGCAGGTCCTGAACAGTGGCCTCCACCAGGCTCACGCCTCGTGCGTCGCGGCACTCTTCCTTGAGTTGCTCGTACCCGCCAAATTCGAGGCGGGCGCGGCGCACGGCTTGTTCGCGTGGGATACCGGAATCAACGAGTTTCTCAACCTGGGCCTCGAAATGCGAACGCAGTTCCTCGTCCATCTCTGCCTCCATGGCGCCGCGTCGAAACAAAGCACGAAGACGAAACAACAGACCACTCAGCATCGCCACCTAGTTCCCTCGTCCGCAAAGATTTGTGCAGCCGCTGCCGGTCTACTCATACCGCAAAGCCACCATGGGATCGACGCGCATAGCTCGTCGCGCGGGCAAGTAACCGGCGACAATCGCGACGACCGAAAGTACTCCGATCGCAACGAGAAACGTGAACGTGTCATGGGGGGCAAGCCCAAACAACATCTTTTGCAGCATGCCCACAGTTGCCAGTGCCAGAAAGGCGCCGGCCAGCAGGCCCCCCGCGAGAACGACAGTCACGTCGCGCATTACCAGCCGAAGTATGGAATCTCGCGGCGCACCCAGCGCCATGCGGATGCCGAATTCTCGCTGACGCTGGGCCACTAGATAGCTCAGCGCACCATAAAGCCCGATCATCGCCAGCAACAAAGCCAGAGCGCCAAAAAAAGTGGAAAGAGTAGCAAGCAAACGTTCCTGGGCAAGCGAATCGTCCACTTGCTCGGCGAGCGTGTGAAACTCGAGCGGAATCGCTTTGTTTATGCCCGCGACGGCTTCCTGCGCGGCAGAAGCGAGCGACATCGGCTTTGTTGCCGTGCGTAGGATAAAGTTTTCCTGGCTATCGCCTTCAGGAACTTGCGTGATGGGGAAGAATGCCGTCGAGAATGTCTCCTCGCGAAGCGATTCGTACTTGGAATCTCTTGCCAGGCCAACGATTTGAAACTGGGGCACAGGTTTTCCGGGATCTTCGACGGTTGAGAAATACTTCCCGAGAGCCTCCGCGTTGGGGAAAAATTTGCGGGCCATCGATTCGTTGATGATGGCAACTTTAGTCGAAGTTTTTGTATCGTGATCATTGAAGCCGCGGCCTGCCAGCAGCGGAGTTCGCATGGTCTGGAAATAACCTGGCGAAATAAAATTGAAATAAACAAGAGCGTCATCCCCTTTGGGCTGATTGGGAGAACCCGTCTGAACAAACTGATTCCACTCGAAGCCGCTGATCGGCGTCATTACGGAGCGGCCCACGGAAACGATACCGGGCAGCGAACGCAACCGCTCCTCAATTTGTTGATAGGTCGCGAGCCACTGGTCCGGGGGGACCTTGGCAGTATGAAGATCGGCGTGCACGATAAGGACGTTGGTGCGGTCAAAGCCGATGTCGAGCGTCGAGAGTTTTACAAAGCTGCGAAGGAATAGCCCAGAAGCAACGAGCAGAACAAGCGAAAGAGCAACTTGCGCAGCTACAATCCATTTCGTCGGGCGGAACCGCAAGCGGCGCTCGACATCCAACGCTTGGCTCCCTTTCATCGCCGACGTCAGCGACACTCCCGTCGAACGAAACGCAGGCAGGACTCCAAACAAAATGCCCGTGAACACGGCGATCGCGGCAGTGAAGCCTAGAACGCGGGTGTCCACGGAAAGGTCGAGAAACACGTCATTTCGCGCTGTCGAGAGGTAACGAACGAGAAGAGTGGTGCCCCAGTTAGCGAATAAGAACCCCAGGAGCGCGCCCACCGTTGAAAGCAAGATACATTCCGTGAGTAATTGACGAATAAGCCGTACGCGGGAAGCGCCTAAAGCCTTGCGTACCGCTAGCTCTCTGTGCCGGGCTGTGGCGCGAGCGAGCATGAGGCTGGCAATATTCGCGCAGGCAATCAAGAGGACCAGGCCGACGACAGCCATCAGAATGTGCAATGGCTGCTCGAATTGACGTCGAAGGTACGAAATGCCTGTTCCGGCCGGGGAAGCGATGAGCGTGAGCTTCAGAAATCTTGCCTTGCCCTTGTCGTCCCAATCCTTTGGTAACGCGCCCGAAAAGATTGCTGGAGAAAGAACGCCCAGCCGAGCCTTCAGTCGGTCCTGGCTGAAGCCGGGCTTAACACGGCCCATGACACTAAGCCACCACCAGGATCGATGATCCAGCCGGGAATCCTTTCCGTCGAACACGTCTGCGGTACAAATCGGAACGGCCACGTCAAATTTGTTGCCCACCTCAACGCCGTAAAAGCCGGGAGAGCTGACGCCGATGACTTGAAATGGATGATTGTTCAGAGACAGCGTGCTGCCGACAGCCTCTTGTGTCCCCCCAAAATGATTCCGCCAAAAGCCATAGCTCAAGACAGCCACTGCGGGGCAACCGCGTGTGTCATCAGATTGGCTAATCAGGCGGCCGGCCGCCGGTCGAACTCCCAGAGTGTTGAAATAGCTGCCGCTGGCAAAAATTCCCGCTGCATAATGGACGGCGCCGCCCTGCGAGAGATCGAATCGGCTCTCGCCCCAGGCGAAAGCGCCTGAAAAAACATCCTGGTTGTCTCGCACTTGTTCCCAGAGAGGATTGGTAAAGCTAGGAGTGCTTTCGCCAGTTGCTGAAAAATTCGCTCGGAGCAACTGGACCAGTTCATCGGGCTTCTGCACCGGCAAGAGCCGAAGCATTACGGTGTCAATCAGGCTGAAGATCGCAGTATTCGCGCCGATGCCTAAAGCCAGCGAGAGCACCGCAACGCACGAAATAACCGGCGTGCGCCCCAGAATGCGCAGACCGTAGCGAATATCTTGAAAAAGTGTCTCGATGAGGTTCACGCCGCGCGCATCACGGATCTCTTCCTTGAGCTGTTCGTGGCCGCCAAATTCGAGCCGGGCGCGCCGCAGAGCCTCGTCTCGCGTAAGACCGGATTTGATGTACTTCTCGACTTGCTGATCGAAGTGAAAGCGCAGCTCTGCTTCCGCCTCGGATTCGACGGTCTCGCGCCGGAACAGCGAGCGAAGCCGAAAAAACAGATCGCTGAACACGAAAGCCTCCCTACGCCGTCTCTAGAATCTGGGCGACGGCAGCCGCCAGTTTTTTCCACGTATCTTTTTCGAGTTCGAGCTGCTTGCGTCCGGTTTTGGTGAGTTCGTAGTATTTCGCGCGGCGGTTGTTCTCTGACGTGCCCCACTTCGCCTTGATCCAGCCGCGCCGCTCGAGCCGATGCAGCGCCGGATACAGCGAGCCTTGCTGAATCAGCAAAACATCGCTCGAGATCTGATGGATGCGCTCCGATATTGCCCAGCCATGCTGTGGTTCGAGCGCCAGAGTACGCAGAATCAGAAGGTCAAGCGTGCCTTGCGGAAGTTCAATTCTCTTGCTGGCCATCGGCGGCGTCCCCCTGTCGCTTCGACAAGAGACAATACGCCCACTCTTGTCGAAGCACAAGGGGAAAGAACCATTCGCAGGAACAGGTAGAGGACGCTGGTCAGGTGCAGGTGGCAAACCCGGTTGGGTTAGGCGCGCTTGCGCTGGAATTCACGCATGAAGCTGGTGAGGGCTGCGACGGCTTCGAGCGTGACTGCGTTGTAAAGCGAGACGCGCATGCCGCCGACGGAGCGGTGCCCCGGCGTGCCGACAAGGCCTTCTGCGGCAGCTTCCTTGGCGAATTGCTTTTCGGCGGCTTCGTCGCCACCAGCCACGCGGAACACCACATTCATTTTCGAGCGCGACGAATTTTCAACTGGGCAACGATAGAAGGCATTGCTTGCCTCGAGCGTGTCGTAAAGGAGCTTGGCCTTGGCGTTGTTGCGCTTTTCGATCACGGTGACGCCGCCTTCAGCATCGATCCATTCCATCATCAGCCCCACGATGTAGATCGCGAACGTCGGCGGTGTGTTGTACAGCGACTTTTCCTTGATGTAGGTACGGTATTGCAAGATCGTCGGCAAATTCTTGTCCGCCCGCTCAGCAAGACCCTTCCGCACAATCACTACGGTGACGCCGCTCGGCCCCAGATTTTTTTGCGCTCCCGCGAAGATGAGGCCGAATTTCCTCACGTCGATGGGCCGCGAAGCAATGTCCGAGGACATATCCGCGACGAGCGGCGCGCTTCCTGTCTCGGGCATCTCCGTCCACTGCGTGCCCTCGATCGTGTTGTTCGTGCACATGTGCACGTAAGAAGCATCGGACGAAAACTTGATTTCATCTTTGCGCGGGAGCCGCGTGAATTTTTCCGCTTCGGTCGATGCCGCAACGTTATGCAGGATTCCTTTTTTCAGCTCGCCGAGCGCCTTCGCCGTCCAAGTGCCTGTGTGAATCAAATCGACAGGCTTTCCGGGCAGGCAAAGGTTCATCGGCGCCATGGTGAACTGCATACTGCCGCCGCCCTGCACGAAGAGCACCGCGTAGTCATCAGGAATCGCGAGATGTTTCCGCAGGCCTGCTTCTGCCGCCGCGTTAATGCTCTCGAATTCCGGGGAGCGGTGGCTCATCTCCATCACGGACATGCCGCTCCCGCGCCAATCAAGCAACTCTTCGCGGATGCGCTCAAGCACCGGAAGCGGCAAAGCCCCCGGCCCCGCATTGAAATTGTGGACACGCTTGACGGCGCGCTCTGAAACTGTAGACGTACTCACGATGATCAGTCCTCTCTTACGGGTAGTAAGACTCTCCAGCGTATCTCAGCCAGCATTCAAGAATAGCAGATGTTGGATAACTGCCCGGTATTGAAGCGCAGATAATCCGCTAGTTTTGTTTTGGTTTCTTCGACGCAGTCAGCTCACACTCAGCCCACCAGGAATGCGTCTGGCGTTCGACGGCGTTATAGTGGAAATACTCGCACGAGTTCCCATTTCGCCGGCCCGTCCACTCTGGTGCACCCCGTCGATCGGACAGACATTTTGCTTGGCGCCCTCGCTTTTACAAGCAGCCGCGGCCACAACAACCATTGCCAAGACAAGCCACGGGGCGCCGCGTCTCACGTCACGCGACCTCGGCAATGGCGAACTCGACTCGGCGGCGCATGGGGTCGATGCGCTCCGCTCGGACATGTACGCGGTCTCCCAAATGCCAGGCTAGTTCTTTCGGCTTTGCGCCGCGACCGCGACGCGAACCTGCCGCACCGCGCCGCCCTTCGCCTCCCGACAGCGCGACGATGGCGTGATCGCGTTCTCGAAACACGCAGCGCGTGCCCGCGACGTCTTCGAGAGCGTTGATAGGCAGAAGACCTTCCACAAAAACTTCGAATAGCTCAACAAAACATCCAAACTTCTGCACTGAAATAATCAGTGCTTCATACTCCTCACCAAGATGCGCCTCCATGAATTGTGCCGTCTTCCAATCCATCAACTCGCGCTCGGCCCCGTTAGCGCGGCGCTCGGCTTCTGAAGTTTCCGACGCAATCTCCCCAAGCTGCGTTTCTGAATAAAGCGTCGCCTCCACGCCGCGCGCCGCATGGCTTGCGACGGGCGAGCCAGCGTGAGGATGCGCTAAAGCCCACTTCAAAACGCGATGAACGATCAGGTCGGGATACCGCCGAATCGGCGAAGTGAAATGTGTGTACTCGTCGAATCCCAATGCAAAATGCCCCAGTGGCTCGGGGGCGTACCGCGCCTGCTTCAGCGAGCGCAGCATCAAGTAAGAAACGATGCGCTCTTCGGGTTTGCCGGTCAATTTGCGCAGCAGTTTCTGATAGTGCTGCGGCGTAATCCGCAGCTCCATGGAACCCGGCAGCGCCACTTTCATGCCACGCTCGCGTCCGTGCCCATACGAATCCGGCCGCCCCGCTTTTGCCGGGGCTGGGACGCGGCCGTGCCGCACAGCAACCTCGCGTTGATGCAGATCTGCAACCCCGAGCGAATAACCAAACGCGCGCGCCAACTCTTCGAACTCCAGCACTTTGCGCGCGTCCGGTTTCTCGTGCACGCGGTGCAGCGCCGCAATCCCGCGCTTGAGCAAATACTCGTCCACCGCGCGGTTCGCTGCCAGCATGAACTCTTCAATCAGCCGGTGCGCGATGTTGCGCTCGCTGCGCACAATGTTGGTCATGCGCTGTTGCCCATCAAACTCGATCACCGGCTCGGGCAAATCAAAATCGATCGAGCCGTGTTCATTGCGCCGCTTGTTGAGCAGCAACGCCAGCTCTTTCATTTCGCGAAAATGCCCAGCCAAACCCGAGTAGCGCACCGTGGCTTCGACGTCGCCCTCGATCACCTTGTTCACGTCGGTGTAGGTCATGCGCTCGGCCGAGCGAATCACGCCCGAAGTCATCCGCGCGCTCTGCATGTTGCCCGCGCCGTCGAATTCCATCAGAGCGCTCATCACCAGCCGCTCCTCGCGCGGCTTCAGCGAGCACATCCCATTCGAAAGTGCTTCCGGAAGCATCGGCACGGCGCGATCAGGAAAATAAACCGACGTCCCGCGTAACCGTGCTTCCTGATCGAGCGCCGTCGCCGTGCGAACGTAGTGCGCCACGTCGGCAATATGCACTTGAAGCTTCCAGCCGCCATCCGCTCGGCGTTCCACGTATACAGCGTCGTCAAAATCGCGCGCCGTTTCGCCATCGATCGTCACAATCGGCAAATGACGGAAATCGTCGCGCCCTTCGCGCTCGGCTTCGCTCACCGGCACAGCGCGCCGTTCCGCCTCTTCTAGAACGGCGCGAGAAAACTCATGCGGCAGATGATGCTTGCGAATGATGATCTCGGTGTCCACGCCGAGATCGCCGGGCCGTCCAAGAATCTCGATCACGCGCCCCGTTGCCGCTGCTCCACCGCGCGGATAGCGCAGCAGTTCGACATTTACCACCGCACCATCGAGTTCCGGCAAATGCGGCAATCGTTTGCCGCGCGCGCTGCCGTCGTTCGCATCGCGCAAGCCCAGTTTTTCTCGCAGCGCCGTCGTCAACTCATCGCCGGGAGGGATCTCGATTTCATGCTGGATTCGATTGTCGTAAGGAAGAACAACATTCCCGCGCGGTCCATATCGAAACAATCCGACAACGGACGGATGCGCCCGCCCCAGCACACGTACGACTCGCCCTTCAGCCCGCTGCCCCCCGCCGCCGCGCGAACCGCCGCGGAAATCACTGACGCG
>Ga0070735_10001900_pt1 | contig 19391 bp, 20 predicted proteins | sample Coa_R1_FD_66443 | JGI IMG/M metagenome (GOLD analysis project Ga0070735, IMG submission 66443) | Surface soil microbial communities from Centralia Pennsylvania, which are recovering from an underground coalmine fire - Coalmine... | ecosystem: Environmental > Terrestrial > Soil > Unclassified ... | reverse complement strand
GGACGTCGTACCTCTTCGGGGCGCAGTACTACGTCCCCGGGACCGACGGAAAGTTCTGGATCTCAGGGAACTATTCGCACATGGAGAGCGCCAACAGTCACTACTACATCTTCGCCGCGACGACGGCGAAGGTCCGCGCCGCCCTCGACTGGTTCGACGTGAACCTCTTCGTCGACCCGGTGAACGCCGTGCGGCTGGGCCTCGAGTACGCCAACTTCAACGACATGGCGGTCGACGGCACACACGCCATCAACCACAGGTTCCAACTCTCCGGTTTCTATATCTTCTGAGCTGGTTGAAGGGCTATGGCGGGGACCGCCTTCCCCAGCTTATCCACAGAAGATACAAGAACGTTTCCGTGGTGAGCGCGCAATGTCTTGCGCGAGAGCGATCCTTTCCACGAGGAGCGCCCAGGTGGCGCTCCCGGCGGGGGGAAAGGAAAGGCCACATGGAAGCGACGGGGATGACGCGGATTGCGCATCTGTCCGATGCGCACGTGCTCGACCCCCGACCGCACAGGACGCGGTCGGGGTTTTCTTTGCAGACACGGTTCCTCAGCTTCGGGCGTCCGCTGGACGCGGAAGGCAGGCGCCGAAAGCTGAGCCGCGCGCTGGATACGGCGCGGCGAGTCGGCGCGGACCACTACGTCCTGTCCGGGGATCTCACCGAGGTCGGGACGCCCGGGGAATACGAGACGCTCGCCGAGGTGCTCCACGACTCGGGCATCGCGCCGGAGCGCTTCACGCTCGTGCCCGGCAACCATGACGTGTACTCGTCCGCGGACGGCTGGCGCTGGGCCCTCGAGGGGCCGCTGGCTGCGTTCGCTCGGACGAGCGCCGACAAACCCGGGAAGGTGCTCGACGTCGGGGGAGCCTGCCTTTTGCCCCTCGACGCGACATTTCACCAGCCGGTCACGCGATCGGCCGGGCGTATTCCCGACGAGGGCCTTGCCGTCATCGAGCGCCGTGCGGCGGATCCGGCGCTCGCGGCGCGGCCGTTGGTCGTCATCCAGCACCATCCGCCGTTCGTGCGCAAGACGAGCGCCTGGCAGTGGATCGATGGGCTCATCAACGCGGCGCACATGATGGCGCTCATGGAGACGTTCCGGCACCTCTTCGTGCTACACGGCCACCTGCACGCGATCGTCGACCGGGCGCTCGGCTGCGGAGTGCGGCGCATCTTCGGCGCCACGGCGATCGTGGACGACAAAGAGGGGCCGCGCGTGCGCGTCTACGAGGTCCGCGACGGGCGGGTCCAGTCGACCGGCTTGATCGTCGGCTGAGGCGCGCGCTTCTCGCACGCGGCGGCGACGGCCAGCATGGTCGACTCCTCGAGCGGCCGCGCGATGACCTGCAGGCCGATGGGAAGCCCGGCCCGCGTCGGCGCGCAAGGCACGCTCATCGCCGGGACGCCCGCCAGGCTCGCCGGGAGCGTGTAGATGTCGTTCAGATACATCGCCAGCGGGTCGCCGGACTTCTCGCCGAGGCGAAAGGCCGGCGTGGGCGACGTCGGACAGCAAATCACGTCGACCTGGGCGAGCGCGGACTCGAAGTCGCGGCGAACCAGGGTGCGCACCTGCTGGGCCTTCCGGTAATAGGCGTCGTAGTAGCCCGCGGAGAGCACGAACGTCCCGAGGAGGATGCGTCGCTTGACCTCGTCGCCGAAGCCGGCGTCTCTCGTGGCGCCGTACATCCCCCGCAGGTCGGCGCCGGCGGCGTCGCCCCCGACGCGCAGGCCGTAGCGAACGCCGTCGAACCGGGAGAGATTGCTGGAAGCCTCGGCGGTCGCGAGGATGTAGTACGTCGCGACGGCGTAGCGCGTGTGCGGGAGCGTCACCGGCCGGAGGACGCAGCCGTCCGCCTCGAGCTCCCGGATGGCCGCGCGCACGCTCGCCCCGACCTCCGGGTCGAGGCCGTCGGCGAAGAACTCCTCGGGCACGCCGACGCGCAGGCCCCGCACGCTGCGCTCGCACGCCGCCTCGTAGTCGTCGACGGGGGCATCGAGCGAGGTCGAGTCGCGCGGGTCGTGTCCGGCGATGACCGATAGAACGCGCGCCGCGCCGCGGACGTCGGTCGCGAAAGGACCGACCTGGTCGAGGCTCGAGGCGAACGCGATGAGGCCGAACCGCGAGACTCGGCCGTAAGTAGGCTTGATTCCCACGGTCCCCGTGAAGGAGGCCGGCTGGCGGATCGACCCGCCCGTGTCACTCCCCAGCGCGCACGGCGCCATGCGCGCGGCGACCGCGGCCGCGCTGCCGCCGGACGAGCCGCCGGGGGTGCGCGCGTGGTCCCATGGGTTGCGCGTGGAGCCGAACGCGCTGTTCTCGGTGGACGAACCCATCGCGAACTCGTCCATGTTGGTCTTGCCGAGGAGGACGGCGTCGGCCGCGAGGAGCCGCTCGATGACCGTGGCGTCGTATGGCGGGGTGTATCCGGCGAGAATCTTCGAACCGGCCGTGGAGGGCAGCTCGCGCGTACAAAGGGCGTCCTTGATCGCGATCGGCACGCCCGCCAGCTTTCCCAGCGACTTTCCGCTCGCGCGACGGTCGTCGACGGCGCGCGCCTGCGCGAGCGCCACCTGGCCCGCCGAGCACAAGAAGGCGTGCACGCCGTCGTCGCGGGCGGAGATGTTGGCGAGGGCTTCCTCGGTCACCCCGACGGCCGACGATTCGCCGCGACGAATCCGGTCGGCAATCTCGGTGACGCCCAGGTCGGACAGCATGTTCGATCGATCGTCAGTCGACGAAGGCAGGGACGGCGAAGCCGTCGCCTTCGACCCGTGGAGCCTGGGCGAGGGCCTCGTCGCGGGTCAAGCAAGCCGCGGTCTCGTCGGCGCGCCAGGCCGCCCGGTCGAGTCGAACGTGCGCCGTCGGCGGCACGTCCCGCGTGTCGAGCGCGTCGAGCTGCTCGAAGTACTCGACGATGCGCGCGACGTCTTTGGCGAGGCGGTCGAGCTCCGCCGCCGAGAGCGACAGGGACGCGAGCCGGGCGACGTGCTCGACGAGCGACCGATCGACTTGTGCCTTCGGCATGCGCGGCGAACCTAGCACGGGGACACTCTCTACGGGTCCACGGCGGGTTGCGCGTCTCCGGCGCCGGAGTCCCCGATGGCGGCCGCGAGAGGGGCTCGGACCTCGAAACGCAGGAAGTATTCCTGGCAGGTGGCGTTGAAGACGCTCAAGCTCGTCGGCGACACGTTCACCACCTCGGCCAATTGCCCGACACCGGCGGTGTTGTTCGACGATGCATCGTCCTGGGTGGTCGCCACCCAGAAGGCCGTCGTCAGGTCCCTCCACGCGGCGAGCGCCGCGAACTGCGGGGGATAGGACACGACGTACGTGTGATTGCCGAGGTAGTCGAGCCAGCGCCCGGTCTCGGGGCCCGAGTCCCAAACGACCTCGTTCCCCGAGACGTAGACGATTTGCTCGGCCAGGGGCTCGTCGGTGCTCGGCAGAGGGACGGTCGCGCTGTCGCACTGGTGCGTGGAGCATCCGAGCGACGTCGAAGAGCCCGCCGCCGGCGCGAGCGCGAGGCACGCGAGCGCGAGCACGGTTCCCAGCCACGTTCGTCCACCCAATCGAGCCTCCGACGCGTCGGGCCGGATGTAGCACGTCAACGCGGGGGGTTCGTGCCAGGATCGGCCGGGGGCGCGGGCGGCGGGGTCGAGGGCGCCGACGAGGCCGAAGCGCTCGGGGGCTCCTCGTACTCGGGGGGCGGAAGGTTCGCGGGTCGGCGAGGGTGGGCACAGCCGGTCAGCGTCGCGGCGAGGGTCCAGGCGGCGCCGGTGACCGTCCTCCCGTTCACGGCGACGTCATAGCTTGCTTTTTCTCTCTCCGCGCGTACCTTCCGCCGCCGAACCCCTAACCAGGGCGCGGCCCTCCATCGTCGGCGGGTCCCGCTCCAATCCACACGCCCTTCAGCGCAGCCTTTCGTCCGGTGCGTCGCGATCCGTTCGGCGACGTTGGCGAGGGGAGGAGGGCGGAGGCCCAACCGAAAGGACGCGCAGCATGACACAGCCCTCCACCGCCCAAGGCGTACCGCAACTCCGCGGAGACCTGCCGCTTCCCCTTCGCTCGCTCCTCGACGCGGGGGTTCACTTCGGCCACCAGACCAAGCGCTGGAATCCGAAGATGCGGCCCTTCATCTACGGCGCCCGCAACGGCATCCACATCATCGACCTCGACCAGACGGCGCGCCTCTTCGCCCGGGCGTACAACTTCGTGACGGACACCGTCGCCCGCGGCGGCCATATCCTGATGGTGGGCACCAAGCGCCAGGCGCAGGAGATCGTTCAGGAAGAGGCCACCCGGTCGAGCAGCTTCTTCGTCGTCAACCGCTGGCTCGGCGGCACGCTGACGAACTTTCGCACCATCAAGACGGGGCTCGAGCGCATGCGCCAGCTCGAGCGCATGAAGGAAGACGGCACCTACCTGTCGATCACGAAGAAGGAGGTGTCGCGCCTCGAGAAAGAGCGCGAGCGCTTCGAGAAGTACCTCGGAGGCCTGAAGAGCATGGGGTCGCTGCCGGGCGCCATGTTCGTGATCGATCCAGCCAAAGAGTCGATCGCCGTACAAGAGGCGAACAAGATCGGCGTGCCGGTGATCGCGATCACCGACACCAACTGCGACCCGGACAAGGTCGACTTCGTGATTCCGGGGAACGACGACGCGATCCGGTCCATCCGCCTCATCGCGGCGAGGATCGCCGACGCCGTGATCGAGGGTTCGCAGCGCCGCAAGGAGTTCTTGAATCGAGACGACCAGCAGGGCGGGCGTCGCGGGGACGGACCTCAGGCCGAGGTCATTCGCGGCCGTGCTCGACGCGACGACGGCGGCGATCGGCCGAGCTGATTCAGGAAGGACGGGATCATGCCTCAGATCAATGCGTCGATGGTGAAGGAGCTCCGCGAGCGCACGCAGGCCGGCATGGCCGACTGCAAGAACGCGCTCGTCGAGGCCGACGGCGACATGGAGAAGGCCGTCGAGGTGATTCTCAAGAAGGGAATCGTCAAGGCGGCGGCCCGTGCCGGGCGCGTCGCGAGCGAGGGTGAGGTCGCGACGTGGATCGCCGCCGACGCCAGGCGCGGCGTGATCGTCGAGGTCAACTGCCAGACCGATTTCGTCTCTCGCGGGGACGACTTCAAGGCGTTCGTCCGCAACGTCCTCGACGTCGCCACCAAGAGCGCGCCGGGCGCGGATCTCGGCGCCGGCAAGTACCCGGGCACGGACAAGACGGTCGACCAAGTGCGCCAGGAGATGGTGGCCAAGACCGGCGAGAACACCGTCGTTCGGCGGTGGGCGTCCCTCGAGGCCAAGGAGGCGGGCGGGGTGGTCCTCGCGTACGTGCACGCCGGGGGGAAGCTCGCGGTCCTGGTCCACGCCGAGGCGCCGAACCCCAAGGCGCCCGATGTCGTCGCCTTCGTCGACAACGTGGCCATGCAGGTCGCGGCGATGAACCCGGCGGTCGTCCGTCGGGACCAGATCGGCGCGACCGAGCTCGCGAAGCAGAAGGAGATCTTTTTGGCCCAGCTGAAGGAGGAGGGGAAGCCCGAGCAGGCGTGGCCGAAGATCATCGACGGCAAAGTCGCCAAGTGGTTCACCGAGGTCACGCTCCTCGGCCAGGACAACGTATGGGATCCGCCCGCCGGAAGCGTCGACAAGATTCGCCTGGAGCTCGGCAAGAAGGTCGGTGGCGAGGTCAAAATCCACGGGTTCGTTCGGTTCTCTCTCGGCGAGGGAATCGAGAAGCCTCCCACGGAGGACCTCGCCGCCGAGGTCGCGAAGACGATCGGGGGCTAGCTTTTCCGTGCGGCTCTGCGCCGTGAGCGTCGACCTCGACGAGATCCCGAACTACTTCGCCATCTACGGGCTGCCGGCGCCCGTTCGCGCGGCGACGCAGGTCTACGACACGGCGGTCGCCAGGTTTGTCGAGTTCGCGCGGCGGGCGCAGATCCCGCTGACGCTGTTCGCCGTCGGCAGCGATCTCGCGCGTCCCGAGGCGGCCTCGCGCGTGCAAAGGGCACGAGAAGCGGGGTTCGAGATCGCCAACCATACGCTCGATCACCGCTATGACCTCGTTCGCCTGGGGCGGTCCGAGATCCGCCGGCAGATCGAAGAGGGCGCTCGCGCGATCGAGAGGGCCACCGGCGTCGCGCCGGTCGGCTTCCGGGCGCCCGGTTACACGATCACCGACGAGGTGTTCGGCGTCCTCGTGGACCTGGGCGTCGAATACGACTCGTCGGTATTCCCGTGTCCGCCGTACTGGGCCGCCAAGGCCGCGGCGGTCTCGTGGATCACGCTTCGAGGACGGGCGAGCCGGTCGATCGTGGACCGGCCCGCGGTCCTGATGGCTCCGACGCGGCCCTACCGAGTGGGGACGCCGTACTGGCGACGAAGTCGCGACGGTGCGGGGCTGATCGAGCTGCCCATCCAGGTCACTCGTGGCCTGAGGCTTCCTTTCTTCGGGACGTCCGTGACTTTGTGGGGGCCAACCTTCGCCCGGCGGCTCGCGCGGGCCTGCGTCGGGGAGCCGCTCGTGAACCTCGAGCTTCACGGGATCGACCTGCTCGACGCGGAGGACGGCCTCGACGACCTGCGCTCTCATCAGCCGGACGTGCGGGTGCCCCGGGCACGCAAAGAAGCGTCGCTCCTCGCCGCCGTGGAGGTGCTGCGCGCGGCGGGGTACGTCTTCGTGACGCTGAGAGACGCGGCGGCGGCTTTCAGGACGGCCGCTGCCGCGTGATCGCGTCGACGTCGACCCCCGATTTGCGGATGAAGTCTTGCGCGACCTCGCTATCGCCGTGGGCCAGCTCGCTGGGTCGCCCGCGGGCGACGACGGCGCCCTCGACGAGAAGGATGACCTGGTCCGCGATGCGGAAGCAGCTCGCGATGTCGTGGGTGATGACGATGCTCGTGACGCCCGAGCGCCTGCGCGTCTCGTCGATGAGTTCGTCGACGGTCCGGCTCGTCAGCGGGTCGAGGCCGCTCGTCGGCTCGTCGTAGATGACGATCGGCGGCGCCAGCATGAGGGCCCGAGCGAGGCCGACGCGCTTTCGCATCCCGCCCGAGAGCTCGGCCGGATACTTGCGGAGCACCGCCTCGTTCAGGCCAAGTGCGACGAGCTCGCGCACCACGCGCTCGCGGATCTGCGCGGGCGAGAGCTTGGTGTGCTCGACCAGCGGAAAGGCCACGTTCTCGAGGACGGTGATCGAGTCGAGCAGCGCCGCGTACTGGTAGACCATCCCGAACTTCTGGCGCACATGGTTGAGCTCTCGCTCCCGCATCGGGACGATGTCTTCGCCTTCGACGAGGATCTGACCGCTCGTCGGCTTGTCCAGGCCGACGACGAGACGCAAGAGCGTCGTCTTGCCTGCGCCCGATCCGCCGACGACGCACGTGGTCTCGCCGCGCCGGCAGACGAGATCGACTCCCTTGAGGACCTCGGAGTCACCGAAGCGTTTGCGCACGCCTTTGACGACGACGATGTCGCTCGTTCGGGGGACGGACGCGGGTGCCTGGGGGCTGGACGTGCGCTGCGGCGGGTCCGTCGGATCGAGGTCGCGCGGCGTCACCTCGCGGAGGGTACCAGGCCGTCGACGAGATGGGATGTTCGCGGTATGGCTCTGGGCCATGACGGGAGATCATCTGGACGCAATCCTCAGGATGGCGGGGGCGAAGACGGACAAAGAGGGGTGGGTCCTGCTGCCCGAGGGCAACACGATGACGCTGCACGTGGCGCACGAGGGGGCGAGCATGGCGGTCGCCCGGATCGACTCCCTCAAGGTCGACGGTGAGCTCGTGTTCGCCCGAAACCCGAAGCGCGAGCTCTTCGCCCTCGTCCGGAGCGACGTGTTTGCCGTTGCTCTCGAGGGGGAGGCCACGGCGGGCAAGGCCGTGCGTCGGGCCGGATTCGGTTGACGGATCCGTGGGCGCCGTTCTGCGCGTCCTGGCGGCCGCCGTCGGAGTGCTCCCGTGGCGATCGCTCCGGCTCGGCGGGGCCGCGCTGGGGTGGCTCGCCGGCACAGTTCTGCGCATCCGGCGCACCCACGTCCTCGCGGCCATGCGCGCCGCCGACGTCTCCCCCGCCGCGTCGGCGGCCGCGTCGATGTACGCATCCCTCGGGACGTCGGCCCTCGAGTTTCTCTGGATGGCTTCGCGCGGGCTCCCCGAGTGTGTGGCGATCGAGCCGCGCTCCGAGGCGCTCTGGAGTCAGGCGCGGGCGGCCGGTCGTGGGGTCGTCGTCGCCGGATCCCACACCGGAAACTGGGACCTGGCGGCCTGCGCGATGGCTCGCCGGGGCGAGCTTCTCGTGGTCACCAAGCGCTTGAGCGTGGCGTCGCTCGATCGATTCTGGCAGGACACTCGCGCTCGTCTCGGCCTGCGGCTGGCTCCACCGCAGGGCGCGCTGGCGAAGGGGCTGGCGATTCTTCGGAGCGGCGGAGCCGTCGCGATGATGATCGACCAGGCTCCCGGGAGCGTACGTCACGCGGTCCCCACGCGGTTCCTCGGCCGTCCCGCCTGGGCGGACCGATCCCCGGCCGCGCTGGCGGCCCTCGCGGGGGCGCCGCTCGTCGTGGCGGCTTGCCGCAGAAACCGCAGCGGGGGCCACGAGCTCCGGGTTCTCGACGTACGGTGGCCCCCGCCGCGGCCGGCGCGAGCGTGGATCGACGACACGACCGCAGCGGCGACGCGCGCGCTCGACGCGTTTGTTCGCGCCCATCCGGGTCAATGGCTCTGGCTGCATCGCCGCTGGAAGTCGCTCGGGGTCGATCCTGGCCTCTGCGCGAGTACACTGCCGTCGCCATGCTAGAGGACCCGCTCGTCATCGCCGGTCAGCCCTTCCAGAGCCGACTCATCGTAGGCACGGGCAAGTACAAGGACGTCGCCGAGACCGAGGGGGCCATCGACGCATCGGCCGCCGAGATCGTCACCGTCGCGCTCCGGCGCGTGAACGTCGCGGACCGCTCGGCGGGCTCGCTCATGGCGCTCCTCGCGCGCAAGAGCTGGCTCGTCCTCCCCAACACGGCCGGGTGCAAGACCGCCGAGGAGGCCGTGCGTACGCTGAGGCTGGCCCGCGAGCTCGGCATCGGGGCGCGCGCGGCGGGCTCGGGCGCGGGGCTCATGGTCAAGCTCGAGGTCATAGGCGACGACGAGACGCTCTATCCCGACAACGAGCAGACGCTCGTGGCGGCGGGGCAGCTGGTGAAAGAGGGGTTCGTCGTCCTGCCGTATTGCTTCGATGACCCGGTCGTCTGCGCAAAGCTGCAGGACGCGGGGTGCGCGGCCGTCATGCCTCTGGCGGCCCCTATCGGCAGCGGCCTGGGCATTCGCAACCCGCACAACCTCGAGATCATCCTCGCGAGGTCCACCGTGCCGGTCATCGTGGACGCGGGCGTCGGGACGGCGAGCGACGCCGCGGTGGCCATGGAGCTCGGCTGCCACGGCGTCCTGATGAACACGGCGATCGCCCACGCCAGGGATCCGATCCTCATGGCCGGCGCGATGCGGGATGGTGTTCGCGCGGGCCGTGCGGCGTTCCTCGCAGGCAGGATGGAGAAGCGGCGAACCGCGACGGCGTCGAGCCCGACGTCGGGGCTCGTCGCGGGGTCGCGCGGCGGTCGCCCCATCGAATGATCGCGCGCGCGCTGGTCCTTGCGCTCGCCGTCGCACCTTTCCAGTGCGGCAGCCACCCGGGTCCAAACGAACGATGGAACGAGACCCCCGGGGACGCGTTATGGGCACTGGCGCGCGAGTTTCGCGCCCACCACGACGACGCGGCCGCGAAGGAGACGCTCGAGTACCTCGTTCGAGAGTACCCCTCCAGCCGGTGGGCGCAGGCGGCGCGCGACGAGCTCGCAGGGCGAGGCACCCCGCCGGATGGAGGCTGATGCGGCCGCTCGTCGTCCTGGTGACCGACCCGGCCTTCGGGGACGAGTCGACGGTCCGTCGTGTCGCTGCGGCGGCGGCAGCCGTGCCCCCGGGGACGTTGTGCGTGCAGCTTCGGGACAAGCAGAGGGCGCGGGCGAGCCTCCGTGCGTTCGCGTGCCAGCTCAGGGTGATGACTCGCCGCGTCGGAGTCGGACTGGTGGTCAACGCGGACGTCGAGCTCGCGCGAGACGTCGGCGCCGACGGCGTTCACCTGCCGGCCGGAGGCCCCGCGGTCCCCCGCGCTCGAGGTGTGCTCGGGGGTCGAGCTTGGGTGTCGGTCCCGGCCCACTCGGACGACGACGTGGCGAGCGCCGCCGCCCACGGGGCGGACGCGGTGCTCGTGAGTCCGATCTTCCCGACGCGGTCGTCATCGCCGGGCGGTGTGGATCATCCGAAGATGGCGCGCGGGATGGACGCCCTGCGCGCGGCGCGACGGATCGCGCCGCCGGGCCTGGCGATCTATGCGCTCGGCGGCGTGGACGAGACCCGCGCATGGGCGTGCGCGGTCGCCGGTGCTCACGGGGTGGCGGTTCGGGGCGCCGTGCTGGGAAGCGTCGCGCCCGCTCGAGTCGTCCGCGCCATCCATGACTCGTTGACCCGGCGCTGGTAGTCTGCCCGTACCATGTCGACGAGCTACGACGACTCGCTTCGAATCACGTGCGACCTCCTGCGCCGTCACGTCGACGTGGGGCGGGAGATCCGAGCATCGGACCACATCCTCAACGACCTGGGGCTCGACAGCCTGGGCGTCATGGAGCTCGTGTCGGACGTCGAGGCGCGATTCGGCGTGAGCGTTCCGGCCGACATGTACGACAGCATCGTGACGGTCGAGGACGTGGCGCGGGCGGTCGTCGCCTTACGACGGGACTGACGTTCGACTCTGTTCAGTCCTCGAGGGGCCCAATGTCCTCCCCCGAGAGGACGAAGAACGCGTCGCCGTACGTCTTGAGGAGCTCGAGGGCGCGGTCGAGGTCCTCCCGCGTGTGACCGCGCGTCACGTTCACGCGCAGCCTCTCCTCGCCGATCTTCACCGACGGATAGGTCAGCGGCACCATGAGGACGCCGCACTCGAGAAGCGCGATGTGCATGAAGATCGTCTTGCGCTCCTCGCGGCACATGACCGGCATGATGTGCGTGTTGCTCGCGCCGAGGTCGAAGCCGGCGGTCTTCAGACCTTCACGGAAGTAGGCCGCCTTGTCGTGGAGCTCGCGCACCAGGCTGGCTCCGTCCTTCTCCAGCATGCCGAGGATCGTGGACGCAGCCGCCACGATGGGCACCGGCAGGGCCGCGCTGAAGAGGAAGCTCCGCGCCGTGTGCTTGACGTGATCGACGACGTCGCGGCTGCCGAAGAGCAGGCCGCCGATGCCCCCGAAGGTCTTCGAAAGGGTCGAAACGACGATGGGGACTCGGCCCTGCAGGCCCATGGCCTCGAGGGTTCCGCGCCCGTTTCGTCCCATCGTGCCCGTGCCGTGGGCGTCGTCGACGACGAGCGGCGTGTCGTAACGATCGCAGAGCTCGACGAACTCGCTCAGGTTCGCCGTGTCGCCGTCCAGCGAGTAAACGCCCTCGCACACGACGAGGGCGTTCTTTCGCTCCCTCGTCTTGAGGATGCGCTCGAGGCTCTTCGCCGAGTTGTGATTGAAAAAGCGAATCTCCGGACCGTTCTTCGGGACGCCCGCGGCGAGGAAGGCGCCGTCGAGGATGCACGCGTGGCTGTAGGCATCCAAAACGAGCGTCGTGTCCTTGTCGGCAAGCCCGACGAGGGCGCCGATCATCGCCTGGTATCCGGTCGTGAACACGAGACAGCTCTCGAAGCCCATCCACTCGGCGAGGCGCCTCTCGAGCGCGACGTGCTCGATCGTCGTCGCTTGCGGGCGGGACGAGGACAGGCCGCACGCGTACGCCTCGACGGCGCGCCGCGCTGCTTCCTTCACCGATGGATGGTCGGTCAGACCGAGGTAATCGTTCGAGCTGAAGTTGGTGACGGGGTTGCCCCCGATTCGCGTGTGCAGGCCGCCCGCCTCGAACTCACGAAAAAAGGGGTAGGTCTGCCTGTCCCGGTTCACGCGTACGCGCTCGAGCTCCGCGTGCGCTTTCGTATCGATCCAGGTCACGGGCCTCTCCTCTAGCGTTAAGCCGCTCGCATGACGAGCGCCGAAGCATTGCCGTAGTAGCCGAGGGACGTGACGAGCGCGGTGCGCACCTTGGCGCGTAAAGTTCCACGCACGACGTGGCTCCTTGCCTCGTCGCGCAAGTACGCAATCGCGGACAGCATTCCCATCGCGCCGCCCGCGCCGAGGGTCTCGCCGAGCGCGCGCTTGGGGGCGACGACGCAAGCCTCGTCGCCGAGCGTCCGTCCGATCGCCCCGAGCTCGGCGCTGTCGAACGCGCGAAGACCCGACGCGCCGGACACGACCACGTCTACGTCGCGCGCGGCGACCCCCGCGTCCGACAGAGCCGCTTCGATGGCGCGAGCGAGGGCCTCCGGCGACGCGTGGACGAGCGATGCCTCCCGGGCCGGTGCGGCGAACGAGGTGCCGTATCCGATCACCTCGGCGAGGACTTGCGCGCCCCGCGCGTGGGCCGCCGCGGACGTCTCGAGGACGGCCAATGCCGCACCCTCGCCGAGAACGGCGCCGGCGCGCGGTTCGGCGGCAGGCGACGCGCCGGTGGCCCCGAGACGGTCGAGCGCGACGAACAGTCCCTCGCTCATCGCCTCGACACCCCCGACGAGCAACGCCTCGGCGCGCTCGCCGCCGAGCAGCACGTCGGCGCATGCGACGGCGTCCAGGGCGCCGCAATTGCCGTCGCTGACCGTCACGTTGACCGCGCGCAGATCCTCCCAGATGCTCGCGTAGCCGGCGGCGCTGTTGGACACCGTGAGCGGGAAGCGGGAGGGGTTGATGTATCGGGCGTCCTCGAGCAGGGCGACGCGATGGAGCTCGTGGATGGCCTCGAGCGACCCGTACGCGTTGGACACGACGAGGCCGACCCGCTCGGGCCACGGCCTCGCGCCGTCGCCTCGGCCCGTCGCGTCCGCCCACGTCCCGCCCGCCTTGAGACCGGCGTCCTCGAGGGCCAGCCGCGCGGACACGATGAGCAGCTTGGTCAGCCGGTCGAGCGGGCGCAGCCCCTTGTCTCCCAGGTACCTCGTCGCGTCGAACCCGCGCACCTCCGCGATGCGCGCGCCCTCCCGCAGCTGCGGGTAGCGCGAGGCGTCGAACGTCTGCACGTCGGTGCCCATCGTCCTGGGCAGCGTCCCCGCGCGCAGTCCTGCGACGAACTCAGCGCGGCCCACGCCGAGCGCCGACGCTACGCCGAAGCCGGTGACGGCGCGCGGGGTCAAGAGGGCTTCCCCGAGGCGGGCCTCGGCGCCGGGAGTACGCCGGGGCGTGCGAAGACCGTCACGGCGTTGTAACCGCCGAAGGCAAGCGAGTTGTTGAGCACGACGTCGCTCTTGCCCCGTCTGCAGACGTTTGCGACGACGTCGACGTCGCACTCGGGGTCCGGCGTCTCGTATCCGATCGTCGGGGGATAGACACCTGTCTGGATCGTGAACACGCAACCGATGGCTTCCAGCGCGCTCGCCGCTCCCATGCAATGTCCCAACATGCTCTTCATGCTGGAAATCGGCACCCGTCGCCCCCCGAAGACTTCGCTCATCACCTTGGCCTCGGCCAGGTCGTTGTGACGCGTGCCGGTCCCGTGGGCGTTCACGAAGTCCACGTCGGAGAGGGCGATCCCACTGCGAGCGATGGCGCCCCTCATCGCGCCGATGCTTCCGGTGGCGTCCGGATGGGGACGGGTGATGTGATACGCGTCGCAGGAGAGGCCGTAGCCGGCTACCTCGGCGAGCGGCTGCGCTTCGCGCCCCGCGGCATGCGCCTCGCTCTCGAGGATCAGAATGCCCGCGCCCTCGCCTAGGAGGAGACCTTGGCGGTTGAGGTCGAACGGCTGACAGCGCTCCGGCGCCATGGCGGCGAGCCGCACGAATCCGCTGAACTGGAGCTCCTGCAGGAGCTCCGCGGCGCCAGTAACGACGACGTCGGCGCGGCCCGATCGGATCAGATCCGCGGCGAAGCCGATCGCATAGTTGCCGGCGGCGCACGCGGCGGGAAGCGTGAGGACCATCCCCTCGGCGCCGAGGGCCCGCGCGACGTGAATCGGCAGGAGCGTCGATCCGTAGCGGGGGATGAGGGCCCTCGTGACGGCGCCGGCGCCCCCCACGATCCATTCCTCGTCGAGCTCCTCGAGGATTTGCGCCTCGCCCATCGTCGTCCCCAGGACGACCGCCGTCCGCGGGCCGGCGAGCGCGCTCGGGCCGAGGTTCGCGTCCGACACGGCCATCCTCGCCGCAGCGAGGGCCATCGCGGAGCAACGTCCCATGCGACGGCACTCCGCGCGCGTGAGGTGATCGCGCGGTTCGAACGCGCGCACCTCGCCCGCGTAGAGACGGCCGAGGGGCGACGCGTCGAAGGAGGCCACGGGCGTGATCCCGCTCGCGCCGGTCTCGAGCGCCGCGAAGAAGGCAGCGCGGCCAAGCCCGACCGAACTGACCACGCCGACCCCGGTGACGTACACACGCTGCAACACGTAGCGAGAACTCCAGCCTGGATGGTGGCGACGACCCGCCGGATACGCCGCCGTCATTTAGCCCCCGGCTGTACATGCGAGCAACGCGCCGACGGCGCGAATCGCGATTCGCGCAAGAAGGTCGCTACGCATCGACACGGCCAAACCCTTGCAGATAAGTCGCGCGAAGGTTAAAGCCGCGGCCGCTCTCCATCGTTACCCATGTCCCCGTTTGCCCCCACCTTGGTCGATGCCGTTCGCGCGCTCTCGAGCGATTCGGAGCGCGGCTTCGTCTTCGTGCGCGCGGACGGGACGGAGCGCTTCTACAGCTTTCAAGGCCTCGCCTTCGAGGCAGAGTCGCGGGCAGCGGGGCTGGCAGCTCGCGGACTACACCAGGGTGATCGCGTGGCGCTCGTCATCCCCGACGGGGAGGAGTTCGTCCTCTCGTTCCTGGGCGCACTCTTCGCGGGCCTCGTACCTGTGCCGATCTACCCACAGTCGTCGTTCAAGAACATCGACGCCTATCGCGATGGGGTCGCGCACGTCGTCCGCGCGTCGGGCGCCTCGCTCCTCCTTACCACCCCCTCGGCGAGGGCGATCCTCGACTCATCCATGGCCGGCGTGGCCGGCGTGGCGAGCCTGCGCGCGACGTTGATGTCCGACGAGGTACGGGGGAATTGGGCGAGGGCTGCGGGTCGTCGGCCGGCGAGGGACGACGTCGCGTTTCTCCAGTTCACGAGCGGCAGCACGTCGCGGCCCAAGGGGGTCGTCGTCACGCACGGAAACCTCGCGGCAAACGCCGAGGCGTTCATGATCCACGGCCTTCGGCGCGACCCCGGGGTGGACAAGGGCGTGAGCTGGCTGCCCCTCTATCACGACATGGGGCTCATCGGCTTCGTCGTGGGTCCCCTGTTTGCCAACGTGCCGTGCGTGTTCCTTCCGACGGCGACCTTCGTGCGCGCGCCGAAGCTGTGGCTCGACAAGATCCACCAGCATCGGGGCACGATCACCTACGCGCCCAATTTCGCGTACGCGCTCGTCGCCAAGAGGCTGCGCGACAAGGAATTGGACGGCCTCGACCTTCGGTGTCTTCGCGTCGCGGGGTGCGGGGCGGAACCCATTCAAGCGGCCGCCCTGCGCGATTTCGCCGCGCGGTTGGCGCCGGCAGGGTTCAATCCGCGATGCTTCGTCGCGTCCTACGGAATGGCCGAGGCGACGCTGGCCGTCACCTTCGCTCCGCTGGGGGAGGGCCTCCGAACGGACGCGGTCGATCGGTCCTCGCTGGCCTCGGGACGGGCCGTCGAGGCTTCGCCGGGGGAGGGGGAGCCGCGCCCCGTGACGGAGATCGTCGACTGCGGCGTCCCGTTCCCCGCGCACGAGGTGGCCGTCGTCGATCGCGTCGGCTATCGGTTGCCCGAACGCCAGGTGGGCGAGGTGGTCGTTCGGGGGCCGAGCGTGACGAAGGGATACTTCGAAGAACCAGACCTAACGTCGCGTGCGTTCCGCGTTTTGGCGGACGACCCGGCCGGAGCCCCATGGCTGCACACGGGCGACCTCGGGTATCTGGCCGGCGGGCGCCTGTACGTCTGTGGCCGGACCAAGGACATCGTCATCGTGCGAGGTCGAAATCACTATCCGACCGACATCGAGTGGGCGGTCGGCGCCATTCCGAACGTGCGCCGCGGAAACGTCGTGGCGTTCGGCGTGCTCGTGGACGACGGCGGGAACGTGAGCGGGGACGGCCGGGGCGAGGAGCAGCTGATCGTCTGCTGCGAGGGGACGGCGAGCGACGCTCGGGCCATCCGAGAGGCCGCCGCGGCCTGCGTCGCAGCGCGCTTCGGGCTGACGCCGCACGAAGTCGTGGTGACGCCGCTCGCGTCGCTTCCCCGGACGTCGAGCGGAAAGCTACAGCGTTCGAGGGCGCGTCAGCTGTATCTGGACGGACGAATCCCGCGCGTGGCTCTCCACGCGGGTGTCACAAGCGACGGAACGTCGGACGAGGCCGAGCGTCGCGCGGAGGGCGGGGCCTAGAGAGAAAGTCCGGCGCGAAAGGCCGTACGCGCCACAATTCTGGACACAAGCGGAGAGGAAAGCGATTCAATGCACGCGACGATGCAGGCTATAGAAGGAAGCGAGGCGCGCCCGACGCGCGAGCAGCTGCTCGAGATGTTTCGCGAGATCGCGAGTGAGGTCGTGGAGAAGGATTTTCACCACGCGATGGAGTCGACCGCCATCAGCGAGCTGGCGATCGATTCGCTCGGCATGCTCGAGATCATCGGTTCGCTCGAGCGGCGGCTGCGTATCCAGATTCCCGACGAGAGTCTGACCGGCCTCACCACCATTCGGGACCTCCTCGACGAGGTCGAGAAGCGCTTGGCTTGATCGCGTAGCGGGACCGTCGGGGCATCCCGGCGGCCCACACCTGGAGAAGCGAGATGGCGACAGAGACCCTGAAAGAACAGCTCCGTGCCCTGGTTGCGGAGATCACCGAACGCGATGAAATTCCCGACGCGGCGACGTTCAAGGAGCTCGGGATCGACTCGATGATGGGCGTCGAGATCGTCGCGGCGATCGAGCGGCAGTACCAGATCAAGGTCGAGGACGACGAGCTCGCGGATTTTCGTGATCTCGACAGCGCTTACGCCCTGGTCGTCAAGAAGCTCGAGGCGAAGAGCGCGAACGCCGCGGCCGAGTAACACCTTGCCGTAGTCCGCTCGCTCGCTTCGCTCGAGCGTGCGGACCAGCGTCGCCACGGCGCAGAGGCGCAAGAACGCCAAGCGCGCTAAGAGTGGCCGCGTCATGACCGAGACGCGGTTCGCGAGGGTCCCGCAGACGCTCGACTTTCCTCGCGAGGAGCAGGAGGTCCTGCGCTTCTGGCGCGAACGCGGGATCTTCGAGAAGACGCTCGCCAAGCCCGCGCCGCGTGGCAAATTCGTCTTCTACGAGGGGCCCCCCACCGCCAACGGGTTGCCCCACAACGGTCACGTCCTCACCCGGGTCGTCAAGGACGTCTTCCCCCGCTATCGAACGATGCGCGGCTGGCACGTGCCGCGGAAAGCGGGGTGGGACACCCACGGCCTGCCGGTCGAGGTGGAGGTCGAGAAGGAGCTTCGCCTCCATGGCAAGGCCGCGATCGAAGCATACGGGGTCGAGCCGTTCGTCAAGCGGTGCGTCGACTCCGTCTTTCGCTACACCCGCGAGTGGGAAGAGCTCACCGAGCGGGTGGCGTTCTGGGTCGATTTGCGCGACGCGTACGTCACCTACCACCGCTCGTACGTCGAGAGCGTGTGGTGGGCGCTCTCCGAGCTCTTCAAGAAGGGCCTGCTCTACCAGGGACACAAGGTCGTCTGGTGGTGGGCTCAGGGCGGCACCGCCCTCAGCTCGAACGAGGTGGGGCAGGGTTATCGCGCCGTGGACGACCCGAGCGTCTACGTCGCGTTTCCGCTGGTGGACATGGCGGGTGAGAAAGACGTGTCGCTTCTCGTCTGGACGACCACGCCCTGGACCTTGCCGTCGAACATGTACGCGGCCGTCAACCCGGCCCTCGAGTACGTGGTCGTGCGATCGAAGGGGGGCCGGCGGTACGTCGTCGCGAGCGCTCTTCGTGAGGGGCTGGCGGCCAAGATCGGGGAGCTCATCGTCGAGCGATCCGTGGCCGGGGCGAGCTTGGTCGGGACCGCGTACGTCCCGCCGTTCGATCTGTTCGAAGCGGACGCGCGCGGATTCGAGGACGTCGTTTGGCGGGTCATCGCAGCCGACTTCGTGACCCTCGACGCAGGGACGGGCGTGGTGCACGTGGCGCCGGCGTTCGGCGAGGACGACCACGAGGCCCACGTGAAGGTGTTGCGAGAGCGACCTTCGGTTCCGCTCTTTTGCGCCGTGAAGCCGGACGGGACGTTCATCGATCGGTTCGAGCGGTACGCGGGGAGGTGGGTCAAGGACTGCGACAAGGAGATCCAGCACGACCTGAAGGACCGCGGCGCCCTCGTCTTCGCCGAGCAATACCGGCACGACTACCCGTTCTGCTGGCGCGCGGACAGCGATCCCCTCATCCAGTACGCGCGTCCGGCGTGGTACATCCGAACGACCGCGCTCATCGATCGCGCCATCGCGAACAACCGCGCCGTGCACTGGTTGCCTGATCACATCCGCGAGGGTCGCTTCGGAGACTTCCTGGCCAACAACGTCGACTGGGCGCTGTCGCGCGAGCGATGGTGGGGGACGCCCCTCAATGTCTGGGTCTGCGATGCGCAGGCAGAGCACAAGGAGGCGCCTGCCAGCGTCGCCGAGATCGAGGCGCGCAACCCGCGCGCCTTCGAGCACTTTCACGCCGCTCGACGGGCGGACCCGACGCTGAGCGAGCACCTCGTCGTTCACAAGCCATGGGTCGACCAGGTGACCTTCCCATGTGGGCGATGCGGCGGCTCGATGCGTCGCGTCCCGGAGGTCATCGACTGCTGGTTCGACTCGGGATGCATGCCGTTCGCCCAGTGGGGATACCCGCACGCCGACGGGTCGCGCGAGCGCTTCGAGGCGAGCTTCCCGGCGGACTTCATCAGCGAGGCGATCGACCAGACGCGCGGCTGGTTCTACTCGCTCCTCATGGTCTCCACCCTCGTGCAGGACAGGCCAACCTATCCGCACCCGTTCAAGACCTGCATCGTGCTCGGTCACGTGACCGACAAAGAGGGCAAGAAGGAGAGCAAGAGCAAAGGCAACTACACGCCGCCCGAGATCATCCTGAACCGGGTCGCGATGGAGTTCGCGGTCGTCGATCCGAGGGCGGTCCAAGGTTCGGATCGCATCGCTCGAGGAGAAGCCCTGGTCGCACGGGAAGACGTCGAAGGCCTCGACCTCGCCTCGGGGGCCGCCGTCCGCGTGGCCCGCGTCGACC
>Ga0070735_10001899_pt1 | contig 19400 bp, 16 predicted proteins | sample Coa_R1_FD_66443 | JGI IMG/M metagenome (GOLD analysis project Ga0070735, IMG submission 66443) | Surface soil microbial communities from Centralia Pennsylvania, which are recovering from an underground coalmine fire - Coalmine... | ecosystem: Environmental > Terrestrial > Soil > Unclassified ... | reverse complement strand
GTTCAGGCGCCGGTGGTTCAGGCGCCGGTGGTTCAGGCGCCGGTGGTTCAGGCGCCGGTGGTTCAGGCGCCGGTGGTTCAGGCGCCGGTGGTTCAGGTGCCGGGTGTTCAGGTGTTGGGTGTTTTGTGTTGGGTGTTTGGAAGCGCCCCGGCATCCTAACCGCCTTCTATCGTTTTTCTACCATTGCCCGCAGCCGCAGGAATCGCGACCGCGACGGCGAACATCTGCTTGCGCCCCACGTAAATCGCGCTCCCCGGATCCGTGCTGTTCGCCTACATAACAGTCGTCGGAGTATACCCATGACCGGAATTCGTTCTGTCCGCGCCGCCCTCGCAGGTCTCGCGCTGCCGCTTGCGCTGGCTCTGATAGCGGCGCCCACCGTTGTCCGCGCCGACCAGTTCGTCCTGTTCGACGTCACCTTCACCTTCACGAAGCAGGACGCGGACAACTCCCGGCCGAGCCAGTCACACTACTATGTGAAGGGCCTCAACGTGAATCCGAAGCGGCCGGTCGACTGGACCAGTCCGGTGGACTACCGCAACGGCACGGTACACATCCGCACCGAGGTGCTGGAGATGCCGGACAGCGGCGAGCCTGTCCAGTGGAGTCTTTGCTACATCCCGAATCACGGACAGGGGAACGGTTACGGCTGCGCGGGCACGGACCGGTACTCGAAGAAGGGCGTCTATGAGAAGGAAGTCAAGATGACGGAGTTCTGGCAGAACCAGGGAATCATCTGGACCGAGGGCATCAAGCAGATGGACCTGGTGATGAAGGACAAGGACGGGAACAAGACGCACACGCGGCCGGACCCGGAGAAGTTCTTCCCGACGAAGGTGCGGATCACGATGATCCAGGTCTCCGCCGGCAGCAAGTACGACCCGAAGCTGGTGCCAAACATTCCGCATGACAGGCCCGCCGACAGGGCCGCGGCCGCCGGTAACGCGAACTGCTGCTCGAAGTAGGGCGGGCCGGGGCTTTGTTGGGATAAAGCACACGCCCATGAGGTCTCGCCGAACCAGCGATCCTAAAGGAGATACAAAGCGGTATGACGACAGGGGGCAGCACCCGGCACCGGAAGTTCGTTCGGATCGCTGAATGGATATGGCTTCTGGCCTGTGGCATCGCCTCCTCTCTCTGGTGTCTGACAGCGGCGCGGCAGTTGGGCGCGACCTTCGATGAACCGGTCTACGTCGAGCGCGGACTGCAGTGCTGGCGAAGCGGCAGTCATCAGGGTCTGCTTCTGCTGGGGACGATGCCCCTGCCGGTGGACTTGCAGACGCTGCCGCTCTATCTTCTGGAACGCTGGCAGCATGTCCGTCTCGACCCGGCCCGCGATCTGGATCAGTTCTTGCCTTGGGCGCGCGCCGGCAATCTCGTATTCTGGTGGCTGCTGCTGATCTATGGCCGCCTGATCGCGCGTGAATTGGCCGGGCCCTGGGCAGGAGCGCTGGCGGTAGGACTCCTGGCTGGGGAGCCCAATCTGCTGGCTCATGCCAGTCTCGCGACCACGGATATCGCCATCTCTGCCTGTCTGCTCGCGTTTTTATACTACTATCGCAAGGGAGCGGAGGCGCCGGACTGGCTGCGCCGTATCGGCCTGCCGGCGTTCTGGTTCTCCGCGATGGTGCTGGCTAAGCGTCAGGCCCCGTTTTCGGCCTGCTCTGCGTGTTTGTCATCGAGGCAGAGCGCCAACTCCAAAAACACGACAATCTCGAACTGGGAATGAAAGCCGCGCTGTCACGGGCACTGTCCTCTTTCCGGAGTCGCGTCTTCCGGAAGCGGCTTGGGCGGATCGTTGGCTGGGGATTTGTGCTGGTGTTCCTCTATTGTGGGTGCGACTGGCAGCCGCAGCCTGACCTGGTTCGGTGGGCGCATCGTCTGCCGCCTCGAATGGGCAGCAGCGTGATGGTCTGGCTCGTCAATCATCTGCGAATCTTTTCCAATGCGGGCGAAGGCATCCAGCGCCAGATCAGCCACAATGGGAGCGGGCAGGGCTGGTTCTTGCTGGGTCGCTCTGGCCCAAGGTACATCTGGTACTATTTTCCGGTCGCGCTGACCGTCAAATTGAGCCTGCCCCTGCTTATCCTGCCGGTCGTTCTCATTCTGTGCCGGGTACGGTGTCTGAAGAACTGGCCTTGCCTCTGCGCCCTGCTGCTTCTGCTGCTCAGCGTCACCTATCATGTGCAGATCGGCATCCGCTATCTGTTTCCTCCGCTCTGCCTTGCCATTGCCGGCCTGTCTGCAGCGGCGGTCTGCGCCTGGCAGGAGTATCGGAGCGCCGAGAGAAGCCCGCGCGCCACCTCATCTCTGCTAGCGGCGGCGCGTTCGTTCTTGCCGGCAGTGATCGCCTGCTCAGGCATCATGTGGACCGCTTCGACTGCGATTCGCGTTTGGCCGAACGGGCTGTCATTTACGAACGGCATCTGGGGCGATCCGCGGCGCGGCTATCTGCTCATCAGCGACTCGAACTACGATTGGAGTCAGGGATTGATCGAACTGCGCCGGTGGCAGAAGGCGCATCCGGATTCTCCGCTGCTCCTCTGGTATTTCGGCCACGATCCGGCCCGCCGCGATTTCCGTGAGGTTCTGCTGCATGAACTGCCGTTACACAACGGAGACGATGTGAAAACCGCGCTTCGCGGCCACTACCTGGCGGTCAATACCACGCTGCTCTACGGCGGCTATGGCGTGTCGCGCGAACCTTATGTGGTGTATCTACGCGGCTGTCGTCCGGCAGCGCACACCACCACCTTCCTCATCTACGATTTCACTGATCCATCGAGAGCGGAAGTCAGTAGATGAGGCGTAGCAGCCTTTGCGCCACGGAAAGTCTGAGCGGCGGCTACAGCGGCTGGAAGTCTCGTCAACCGGAATATCAAGCCGAAGTACGAGCGTCAGGTGCGCCCTCCGCGTTCAGCCGCCACACCGCCAGCGCGCCGAGTACGAGCACCGCGGCGTTCAGCACGAACGGGTAGGCCGCGTTGCGCTCGGAGAGTACGCCGGCGATCCAGCCGAAGGGCGTGGTGCAGGCGATGACGGTCATCTGGACGATCGAGCCGATGCGCGCCCGTTCCTGCGCATCCACGTTCACCACGATGAGCTGGCTGACGATCGTCGACAGGACCGCGACGCTGCAGCTCTCGAAGAGGGTGCTGAGAAGCAGCACCGCGTACCCGTGCACTGGAGTCGCAATCAGCAGGATCTGGCTAGCGAAGAGGCCGGCGAGCGCGAGCCACAGCGGACGCGCGAAGTGGACGCCGCGCAGCCGCGGCACGATTACCAGCAGGCAGGCGACCATGATGAGCGATCGAACGAACGGGTAGATGGCGATCTGGCCCGCCGGAATGTGCGCCCGCCGCGTGACGAGAATGGCCCAGAAGGCGCCCTGTACCGCGGTGACGATGCTGAGCGCGGCCATCAGGCCGATCGTGTTGAGCGTGTGCGGCGAGGCGAGGACGTGACGTGCTACGCCACGGAACTCGCCCAGCATCGCGAAGACGGACCGGCCGCGCGTCTCGGCGATCCGGATGCGGCCCTGCGCGGTCTCCGTTGCGGCCAAGTTGAGAATGAGGAACTTCGTTGTCATCAGCAGGCAGGCGAGCAGGTAGAGCGCGCGGACCGCGGGCACGAGCGTCCAGCGGTCGATCAGCAGGTCGGCGAGCGGCACGAACAGGACGCTGCACTGGCCGGCGAGCCCGACCCAGGTGTAGATGTGCACGAGATCATCCGGGGCCGCGTCTTCCACGAGCAGGCAGTTCCAAGAGTTGTCGGGCACGATCCGAAAGCTGTTGATGAGGCCGGCCGCGAGGAACCAGACGATGTTCCGCGCCGACGCCCAAAGCAGGCAGGGGATCGTCCAGGCGAGGATGTCGAACAGGAACGTGGCGCGCTTGCGGCCGAGCTTGTCCGTCGCGATTCCGCTGAAGAGCGCGACCACGATCTGGCCCGCGAGGGCCATGCTGACGACCAGGCCCACCTGCCGCTGCGACAGCCCGACGCCAAGCATGTAAAGCGAGGCGTACGGCGCGAACAGGTTGAATGGGATGCCCCAGAGCGGCTCCGTCAAGATGCAGGCCCGCGCGTTGCCGCGCAGGCCGCGAAGCGTGTCCAGAAGGGAGTGAGTCACGTCTCTTTCTAATCCACGCCCTTCAGGGACGCGATCGGTGTCAGCGTGTAGACGATGCGCGCCAGGCCGGCCTTGACGACGGCCGCGATCACGTCCTTCGCCGGCTTGTAGCAGTTCGGCGATTCGTCGATCGGGACGTTGGCGCCCGCGTTGACCATGACGCCCAGCCGCTTCATCTGCTCGTTCACGTCCTTCTGCGAGAACTGGCGCTTGGCCGCCGAGCGGGACAGGCGCCGGCCGCAGCCGTGATTGACCGAGTAGAGGCTCTTCTCGACGCCCGGCTCCGCGTACAGGATGTAGCTGGTGTCACCCATGCTTCCGGGGATCACGATGGGGTGGCCGGTCGCCTCCCACTTCGTGCCCTTCAGCATCGGGTGGCCCGCCGGGAACGCGCGGGTCGCGCCCTTGCGGTGGACCCAGGCCTTGCCGCCCAGCGATGGGACCTCCTCCTCCTGCGCCAGGTTGTGGCTGATCTCGTAGATCAGCTCCGGCTCCTGGCCGAAAGTCTTCTCGAACGCCTTGCCGACCGCCTCCCAGATCAGCAGGCGGTTGGCGATCGCGAAGTTCGCGCCGGCCGCCACCGCGTTCTTGTAGCCGTCGTAGAGCGGATTGTCCGGCTCGAAGTAGACGGCCTCGGCGCCGCCGCGAACATCCACTCCGCGCTTCTTCAGGTACTCCTTGCCCTCGTGGATGAAGTAGGTCGCCAGGCCGTGGCCGAAGCCGCGGGAGCCGGTATGCACCATCACCCAGAGGTGGTCCTCCTGGTCGTACTGAAGCTCGCAGAAGTGGTTGCCGCCGCCGAGGCTGCCGAGCTGGCCGATTCCGCGCTTCAGCGGTGTTTCCGGGATGTCCCACTTGTCGCTCACCGGGATGAAGTCGCGCTCCGAGTTCTCGCGCTTGAATCCCAGCGCGCTCGCGCCGTGGCGCACGATCTCGTTGAACTTCTTCTCGGTGAAGGTGTGGCCGCTGCCCTTGCCGGTTCCCATGCCGACCGACTCCATGACCCGCTCCGAGAACTTCCTGCGCAGCTTCTCGTCCATCGCCTTGCCACGGCCCACCGTCGACTTGAACGCCAGCATTCCGCAGCCGATGTCGAACCCGACCGGCGCCTGGCATAGGGTGCCGTCGGTGGCCATGACGCAGCCGACCGGGACGACGTAGCCGGTGTGAACGTCCGGCGTTATGACGACGTCGCGCACTCCGGGAAACTCGGTCGCCGCGACGACCTGGCGGTAGACCTCCTCCTCGCTCTCCTCGAACAGCTTCGGCGTCAGGAAGAGACGGACCGGGACCTTGACGCCCTTCTTCAGCTCGTAGTAGTTTCCCTCGTCGTTCCACTCACACTGCCACTTCAGGCTCATCGTCGTCGCTCCTCACCTGGCAACAGGTATTCGGCAATCGGCATTCGTTTACGAAGCAATGCTTAGACGCGCGACGCCCTGCCTCCGCTAAAGAGAGGACAGGGCGTCGCGCAAAGAAGTTGCCGGAATCTGGAGCGTCGTGGGCTATTCCGCCACGTAGGCGTTCGCCTCTATCTTACGCTTTACGCGCTGGAGGGCGTTGTCGATCGTCTTGGGCACGCAGCACATCTCGGTGGACATCTCGCGATAGGTCTTGCCTTCGAGATAGCCGTCCAGGACGCGCTCCTCGAGCAGGGAGAGCATACTGCGCGCCGCCGCTACTTGCGCCGCCGCGCCGCTGAGGCCCATGGCGTGTTCCATGGGATCGCAGGCGCGCGTGTCCGGCAGCATATCGAGCAGTGTGGTCTCCTGGTCGATGTCGGAGGAGGGGCCTTGGTGGAAGGAGATGTAGTAGTTGAGAGGGAGGTGCTTCGTGCGAGTTGCGGTCTTGACCGCGGAGAGGATATGGCGTGTCACGCACAGGTCGGCAAATCCGCGGAACTGTGCGAGCCGATCGTATCGGTAGTCCCGGATCGCCTTGAACAGGCCGATCATCCCCTCCTGGACAACATCGTCGTGGTCGCCGCCGATAAGGAAGTAGGCGCGTGCCTTGCTCTCGACGAGGGGGCGATACCGCGACAAAAGCGTCTCGGTGGCCGTCCGGCAGCCCTGGCGGGCCAGGCGAACGAGATCTTCATCATTCTTGGGAGAGAGATTTGAGGACTTGCCACAGGCCATCAACACGGATATGCCTCCCTCCGCACACGACGAACAGGGTCGAGTGCGTTCTTTATTTGCTCCGCATGGAGAGCTTTACTTTCTCAACGGGCAACAAGGCCCGGCGGCAAACTGGTGGAAACCACGAATTTGCAGACACGCGCACCCCTTAACTATAGATCAAGCTGCCACAACTGTCAAGAGGCAAATCCAACAGATTCGCCCACCCGCACAGTATTTTTGCCGCCAGATTGCAGGGCGGTTAGCTCTCATCGACCGACTGAACCCGCACGTCCATGTCGAATGGAATCGGAGGCGACGTAAAGACGCCCTCGCGGGCCGGTTTGGGCAGCACCTCGAAGTGGAATCGAACCACGTCCGTCCCCTTGCCGGCATTCTGCACGGGCGCGCGCCACGTCATTCCCTCGCCGCGCCGGGCGGAATTGAGCGTGTCCTTGGTGATGATCGGCATCACCGACTCTCCCAGCGGCAGCATCGGGTAGCCATAGGGATCGTCGAGGCTCATCGGCCGCGTATCGAGCCCCTGCGTGAAGTGCAGAATCTGACGCTGCGCCTGCGGCGCCGTCACTGCAACCGCCCCTCCCGCGTGGACGCCGAGCGTCCGGCGCAGGTCCCGCCACATGTTGAGATCGACCGTTGTCAGGTTCAGGTCCGCCGCCATATTGCCGTTTGCAATTTCGCCGCCTTCGATCTTCAGGTGGAAGATGAGGTCGCGCGGCGTGAGCGCGCCTGTCGCGAGATTCGCCGGACCGACATGGACAGAGTCGATTGTGGCCGTGATTCCGTACTGCTTCATGGTAACGCGGTCAGGCACGCTTGCGGCCGGCGGGAGGAGGCGCTGCACGCGCGGAAGCTTGACGCTGAAGGTCATCGGGCGCGAGACGGGGATCGGCGCGGCCGGCCGGCGGGGCATCCAGCGCAGGTCGCAACGCATCTCGCGGGCCGAGTGGTCGAATGCCGGCAGGTAGACGCCGACCGTCTTGCCGTGGATGTCCAGGAAGCCGTGGTAGCGCTGCCCGATATCGTCCACGAACGCCGTTGTGGTCGGGGAGATGCGGTGGCACTCGAGGTCCGGCTGTCCTACGAGGTAGCTCTCGTAGTTGAACCAGATTTCGACGGAGCCCCGATCGTTCGCGTACTGGCTTTGGACCTGCTCGTAGTCGCCGAACGCGGTGATGTGGCGCTCGTTCAGCCACTTCTGCAGGGAGGATCCGCGCTGGATCTGGTGGCGCAGGCCGAAGGTCGTGCCGGCGATCCAGATTCGACCGACGGTCCGGTCGGCCTGCATCTGCGTTCGCCGGCGAAACGAATCCCACGCGCCTCCGACGCCCGCGCAGACCGCGATAAGGATCGCGACGCAGACGGCCATGCAGAAGCCGGCGCGTGCGCGGCGCGGCGCTCGAATTCGCTCGGAGTGGCCTTGCAGCATATTGTCCTCGCCCGGCGGGCGGCGCTCAGTACAAGCCGATTCCCGCGCGCACCATCTCCAGCGTTTCGGCGGCCACGACGCGCGCCCGCTGGGCGCCGCCTGCGAGGATGCGGTCGAGCTCGGCCGGATCGGCCAGCAGCGCCTCGCGGTAGAGCCGCATCGGCTCGAGCGCCGCGACCAGGATATCCGTCAGCTCGCGCTTGTTCTGCATGCATCCGCGCTCGCCGGCGATGTCCTCGTCCCACGAGGCTCGAAAGCCCTCCGGGTCGAAGACGCGCCGGAGCTGGCACACGGCGCAATGTTCGGGAACTCCGGGATCCGTTTTGCGGATCTTCGTCGGCGTGGTGAAGGCGCTCTTCACCTTGTCCGCGATCTGGTCCGGGGTGTCGCCGATATAGATCGCGTTGCCGTAGGACTTGCTCATCTTGCGGCCGTCCAGGCCGGGCAGTGTCGCGGCGCCCTCGTTGAATACGCTCTGCGGCTCCGGAAATATCGCGCCGAACAGGCGGTTGAAGCGTCGCGCGATCTCACGCGTGATCTCCAGGTGCGCCGCCTGGTCCTTGCCGACCGGGACGGCATGCGCGCGGTAGATCAAGATATCTGCCGCCTGAAGGACCGGGTAGCCTAGCAGGCCGTAGGAAACCGTCTCGTCGCCGCCGCCTCGCTCCTGCAGCAGCTCCCGCTTCTCCTTGTAGGTGGGGACACGCTCCAGCCAGCCCACGGGCGTAACCATCGACAAGAGCAGATGGAGCTCCGCGTGCTCCTTAACGTGGCTTTGGATGAAGATGGCGCAGCGCTCCGTGTCCAGGCCGGCGGCGATGTAGTCCGCCGCGACCTGCCGACACGCGGGCGCGATCTTGTCCGAATCCTCGGAGCGGGTGGTGAGCGAGTGCCAGTCCGCGATGAAGCAGAACATCTCGTACTGGTCCTGCAGCCGCACCCAGCTTCGCAGCGCGCCCTCCAGGTTGCCCAGGTGAAGCGCGCCCGTCCCGGTCGGCTGCATGCCGCTCAGCAGCCGCTTTTTGTTTGGTGTTTCGCCAGTCATGTCGCCCGCATATAAGCCGATCGGTTACGGTGTGCGCCCGGCTGGGTCACGAGTATTGCAGTCCGGTAATCAGGACAACGGAGTGGATCACCGCGGGCCGGATGATGATGGCTGCTCCACCGGTGAAGAACAGGATCATCAGCAGGATCATGCCGTACTGGTTGGCAAAGCGCTCGTACTGATGGGCGGAGCTTGGCGGCAACAGGCCGTACAGGATTTTCGAACCGTCGAGCGGGGGCAGCGGAATGAGGTTCAGGAACAGGAGTCCGCAGTTGATCCACACGAAGGCCACCAGGAACTGGAAAAGCAGCGATCCCTCCTGCACCGCCCCGTTGAGCACCAGGAATCGGAGCGGGATGCCGAACAGAAGCGCAAGGAGGAGGTTCATCAAGGGGCCGCAGGCGGTAACGATCATGTTGTCGCGATTTGGATGTTTGAAGTACCGATCGTTGACCATAACCGGCTTGCCCCACGCGATGCCGTAGCCGAAGATCGACGTAAGGACCAACATGGTGAAGCCGACGGGATCGAAGTGCTTATCGGGCCACAGCGTGATACGGCCGTCGCGCCGCGGGCCGGGATCGCCAAGGTAGTCCGCCGAGATGGCGTGGCCGAACTCGTGGAGCGAGATGCTGCAGACCAGGACGATGATCGAGATGATGAACTGCTGCAGGTTGAAATGCGATAGGTCTGGCAGCATGCGCCGCGCTCCTCCTGGTCTATCGTCCGGCGGTCCACGTCAGGCGCAGCCGCTCCGGCATCCGCTCGTGCCGCGTCAGGTCGTCTAGCGTTTCGCGCTCGACGACAACGACGGCCTGCCCGTCATTGACGAGGACCACGGCCGGCCGCAGGAACCGGTTGTAGTTGCTGGCCATGGCGTGGTTGTAGGCGCCCGTGGACTGGACCGCAAGCACGTCGCCCGGCTCCGGCGCGGCGACCTTCGTGTCCCAGATCAGGACGTCCGTTTCGCAGTGCTTGCCCGCGATCGTGACCAACGAGTCCGCGGGCCGGCCGGCCTTGTCCGCCACGATGCACTCGTAGACCGCTTCGTAGAGCTGCGGCCGCGGGTTGTCGGACATGCCGCCGTCAATGGAAACATACGTGCGCCTGCGGCCGTTTGCGTCCATAGCGGCGTCGAGAGGCACGGATTTGATCGCTCCGATGGTGTAGAGCGTAACGCCGGCCTCGCCAACGAGCGCGCGGCCAGGCTCCTGCAGCAGCCTTGGGTAGGGGAGATCGGCCGCGTCGAGCGTGCGCTTCAGCGACGACGTGATCGCCTCGGCGAAATCGTCGTAGCTCGGCGGCTGCTGTATCGCGAGGTACCGCACGCCCAGTCCGCCGCCGATGTTGAGGTCGTCGGTGACAGCGCCGGTCTGATCCGCGATTTCGCGCATCAGTCTCGCCATAATCTCGGCGGAGAGCGCGTGCGTCTCGGTGTCCAGTAGCTGTGACCCGATGTGGCAGTGGATGCCCCGGTAGCGCAGTCCGGGCGTCGAGAGCACCTGTTTCACGCCCCGCAGCGCCGAGCCGTCCGCGATGTTGAGGCCAAACTTCGTGTCCGCCTGGCCGGTGCGGATGAGCCTGTGCGTCTGGGGATCGACGCCCGGCGCGGTGCGGACCAGTACGTCCTGCTCCGCTCCGCCGGCGCGGACCACGTCTGCAAGCATCTCGATCTCGAAGAGGTTGTCGACGACGATGTGGCCGATCTTTGCGGCAACCGCTCGCTCAAGCTCCTCACGCGACTTGTTGTTACCGTGGAGCGCGAGCCGGCGTGCGGGGAAACCGGCCTCCAGCGCGACGTGGAGCTCGCCGAGCGAGGCCACGTCCATCGAGAGGCCCTCCTCCGCGACGATCGCCGCCATCGCGAAGGTGAGGAAGGCCTTGCTGGCGTAGTAGATCTCGTTCCGGGGGTAGCGCTTCTCGAACGCGGCTTTGTAGGCGCGGCAGTTGGCGCGGATCGCCGCCTCGTCCATGACGTATAACGGCGTGCCGAATTCCCGCGCGAGCCGGACGGCGTCGCAGCCGCCGACCTCAAGGTGTCCCTCCGCATTGATGCGCTGCGTCCCCAAGAGCATAACGTACGCGATCTCCCTGTATCGGTATCGGCCGGCCGATGCCCGTTCGTTTGACAGATAAAAACGAACCGGCCCACTTCCGGCCGGTTCGCCTGACGCCTAAATGTGCTCAGAGTCTAACCCATAGAGGGCGGTCGTGTCAAGGAAGGCGAACGGGAACGAGCGTTGGGCAATCGCCATTCGGCAATAGGCAATCGGAAGCGCCGCGTCCACGATTGACGTTGAAGCTCGCGCCTGCACGATTGCCTAATGCCTAATGCCGATTGCCTAAATGTAGATCTTGTACGTCTGCAGCCCCGTGGCCGGGCCGATGATGGCCCAGAGCGAGCCCATGACGTAGTCGCCGAGGATGAGGCCGAGGAAGAACGGAATGGCAGTGTTGTGCGCCTTCATGCCGCCGAGGCGAACGATGAGCGCCTTGGCGAGCCACGAGAGGAAGAAGGCGAACCAGAAGTAGTCCATGGCGTAGCTCACCGCCAGCGCGTAGCCGACCGGGTGGAATGGCCACCAGAGAAAGGCGCCGCGCATTCCCCGTAGGGCCAGCACCAGGAGCGCGCCGCCGAGCATGAAGGCGAGCTGGTTGCCGTTGGGCTTCGTCGGCGTCGAGAGCCAGCCCTTCAGCCGGTCGAAGGATTCGGCGCCGACCCACCTCTTGTAGCCGATCGAGCGGGCCAGCGCGCCGTCCGTGTACGTCACCTGCAGGTTCGCCCAGTAAGTGAACACGAGTCCGAGCACGGCCGCAATGATGAGCAGGAGCACGGTCTGGCGGCGGCCCACGCCCGCGCCTTCGCCCATTTTGAACGCCTCCAGCTGGTTGGGCATCGGATGGGCGCGGTAGCCGCGGTTGAACCAGTAGAGCACGGAGAGCGCCGTCAGGCTCTGCGCGCCGATCGCGTTCACGCCGAATACCGTGACGAGCACGGTGCGCGGGCTGACGAAATAGATTTCGTGCGGCGCGCCGAGCTCCGCTCGAACTCGCGTGATGGCGATGGCGAGCAGGAAGAAGAGCGCGAAGAACAGCAGCGCGACCCACCAGCTCAGCCCGATGGCGCTGGAGAACCAGGCGAGGAAGACCGCCCCCGCGCCGAGTCCGGCCAGGGCCGCGCGGAACTCGGTTCGCTCCCGGCCGCCGTCGCCGCCGCGCCGCATCGCCATCCGCCAGGCGTGCGCGAGCTGGCCGCGAAGGCTCCAGACCAGCAGCAGGCCGAGCATGATCCAGGCGCCGGAGGCCTGCTGCTCGAAGTAGGGGAAGCCGGCGTTCGAGGAGGTGTCCCAGCCGGCGGCCGCGCCCGTCACCTGGAAGAGCTTGCGCGCCACGAAGAAGAACAAGCAGGAGAATGCGAGATCGAGCGGCAGGAAGTAGGCGAGGCCGATGGCGAACGGGTACATCGAGATTTTGGTCTCGCCGATCGCGCTCCACGGCCGCGCGGTCACAAACTGGCCGATGTCGAACAGTTTGACCTGCTCGATATAGGGCAGCGACGGGATGAGGATGTGCATACCGTTCAGCAGGTCCAGCGCGGCCGCGAACGCGAAGCCGGACCACATGAGCCGGCTCGTCCAGAATGGCCGCGCCGGATCGTCCGGCTGGACCATCGCCATGGGAAGCTGGACGATGGGGAATGCGAGCTTTTCGTCCTCGGTCCACGCCTTGCGGATGAGCACGTTGAGACTCATGCACATTCCGTACAGGACACCGACGAAGAGCGCCCACCAGAGCAGCGGCCCGACGAACGGCAGGAGATACTGCGGCATGTACCACCGGACGCCGCCCTGATACCAGCCCTTGAGCGCGGTCGGGTCGCTGACGAGCAGGAACCGGGACGGGAGCAGATACTTGAAGAAGGTATCTTTGTAGCCGCTCTCCGGGGTGGCGAAGTAGTCCGCGTGGGTAATGGCGCCGAACAGGTTCTGCAGCAAATCGTGCGCCGCGAACACGGTGCCGACGACGAGCAGGATGTATATCGTGAGAAGCTCGCCGGTCTGGAGGGCGGACTTCGGAGCGACACGCCGCCACAGCGCGTTGAGACCGCAGACGCAGAACAGGAAGAAGATTGGAGTGATGAAGAGCGGCAGGCTGGTGCCGTCGAGCGTGTACCAGCGCACCTCGACGACGGTTATCCAGAAGGCGTTGAGAGCCACCAGAGGCACGCCGAGCAGCACGGCTCGCGCCGTAACGCGGCGCGGCGGCTGCCCGGCGGCCACGGGCGCGACCGGCGTCGAGTCATCGAGCTGCGTCTTGGGAACCGCCTCGGCCGGCATGGACATCTCCGAAGGCAGCATGAGCGGATCTGCTTGTGAGCGAATTCGCCCTGGGATTCCGCGCATGAACCGTGGACTCCTGCCTCGCGGGGCCGGGCGGTGGGACGGCGCAACCGGGAACGCACCTGTCGCCAACCATGGCCGTGCCGGCCCCGTTCGAATAGTAACAGGGATTGGGCTGCCGGACGCGGAATGCATAGGCCCGTAATGCTGCGTTGAATTTAACCTTCCGCGCAGAACGAAAGGACCTCTTCATTGCAACTTCTCGATCCCGCGCACTGGATTTCGGCAGCGCCAATGGCTGCGGCGCTGCTTGCGGTGGCCTGCGCGACGGCTGCCGGGCAATCGCCTGCGCCGACACCTAAGGCCGAGTCGCCGGCGAAAGCGCCGCCCGCCTCGGTGGACCTGCGGCCTCGCCTCGCGCAGTGGGACCTCGCGCCGCGCAGGCAGGGCGGACGCGGGACCTGCTCCGTCTTCACCGTCACCGGCGCGCTCGAATATGCCCTCGCCGCGAAGGAGGGGCACGGAACGCGATTGAGCGTCGAGTTCCTGAACTGGGCCGCCCACACCGCCGTGGGCCGGAAGGAGGACGGCGGCTTCTTCTCCGAGCTGTGGAAGGGATTCGAGGCTTACGGCATCTGCCCCGAGCCGGACCAGCCGTACGCGAGCCATTTCGACGTCGCGCTGCAGCCTTCGCCCGAAGCGCTCCGGGCCGCGAAGGAGCGGTTATCGGCCGGACTCGCGCTTCACTGGGTCAAGGAGTGGGACGTACACACGGGCCTTACCGCCGATCAGCTCAAGGAGATCAAGAACACGCTTGCGGGCTCCTGGCCGGTCTGCGGCGGCTTCCGCTGGCCGAAGCGCGCTGTCTGGCACGATCACGTCCTCCAGATGTGCGGGCCGGAAGACGTGTTCGACGGTCACAGCGTGCTGCTGGTCGGCTATCGCGACGACCGCGCCGAGCCGGGAGGCGGCGTCTTCCTGATCCGCAACTCAGGCGGCGACGGCAGCGACGGCTATCTCCCCTACGCCTACGTGGCCGCCTACATGAACGATGCCTGCTGGGTGAGCGGGCGGGCAGATGGTAGCAGGTAGCTGGTGGCTGGTGGGCGGCTTCGGTTGGTTTCTGCGAACTTGGTTCCGATTGCCGGCTGCCTGTGGCCGACTTCCATGGAGGATCCCGTGTCTCTCTTCGACGACATGTTTGGCTCGCTGACGACGCCGCCGCGGGGCCGGAACCGCCGAATCTCCAGCAACGAGCAGCCCAACTGGAACGATGGCAACTTCGACATGACCCGCCTTGCGCCGGGCGAGACGTTCGAGCTGCCGACGCTTACCGGCCCCGGGGTCATCAACCACATCTGGTTCACGAGCCACGCGGGCGGCGTCAACGAGCTGAACGCGATCAGCCTGCGGATCTATTGGGACGGGCGGGACGAGCCCGCCGTCGAGGTTCCGCTCGGCGAGTTCTTCGCCGTTGGGCAGGGCAGCCCAGCCGTTGTCGAGAGCGTGCCGGTCCAGGTCTCGCCGACGGGCAGCCTCACCTGCTACTGGCGCATGCCGTTCGCAGTGTCGGCGCGAATCGTGGTGCGCAACGACAATGCGGACCGCGCCTCCGGCCTCTACTGGCAGATCGATTGGGTGGAGCTGGACGCGCTGCCGGAGGGCACGGGCTATTTCCACGCGCGGTATCGCCAGGAGTATCCGGCGGTGATGGGCCGCGACTACCTGATTGCGGACATCGAGGGCAGCGGGCAGTATGTCGGCACGGTGATGAGCGTCGCCATGGCGCAGGACGGATGGTTCGGCGAGGGCGACGACTTCTTCTACATCGACGGCGAGGAGGTGCCGAGCCTGCAAGGCACGGGCAGCGAGGACTACTTCAACGACGCCTGGGGCTTCCGGCCCCGGTCCAGCGCCTGGTTCGGGCAGCCGCGCTGGGAGGGATGGAAGGCGGGCGACAGCGGCGTCTGCTATCGCTGGCACGTGCTCGATCCAGTGCAGTTCACGAAGTCGCTCAAGGTGACGATGGAGCACAAGGGCAACCAGGACGATTCGGTGGACGGCTGGTACATCGAGCGGCCGGACTACTTCAACAGCATCGCCTTCTGGTACCAGACCGGCCTGCCGAAGCCCGGCGAGCCGCTGCCGCCGTGGCAGGAGCGCGCGATGCCCTGGGACAACCAGCTCCTCGTGCGCCAGTTCCGCTTCGCGAGGGTCGAATTGGCCGAGGCTTCTTCGGCGGCCGGAGCCGCCGCGCCGCCGGTCGAAATCCAGACGACCGGCTTCTTCGGCGGCCGGCCGGCGCTATTCTGGCCCGCCACGGCGGAGGGAGCGACACTCACGCTGCCGTTCACGGTCCGAGAGGCCGGGCGATGCGCCGTCCGGCTGGTGGCGCTCAAGGCGCCGGGCTACGGCGTTTTCGACGTGGCGATTGACGACGAGGCCGCGCTTCACGCAGTGGAGTTCGGGGCGCGCGAGGAGGATGAAGCGAGTCTGTTGCTCGGGACGCTGGACCTGGCGGCGGGCGAGCACACGCTGGCGTTCCGGGCGCGCGCCGACGCATTCGGCAAGACCGGACCGCTGGCGATCGAGGCGCTGCGCCTGCTCAAGCTGCCGCCAAAGGCCATCCGGGAGGTGAAGAACGACAACGAGGCGCACTTCATCCGGCTGGGGATTGGGCGCGCCGTCTACGCGTATCGGCTGGCGTTCGATGCGCTTCCGGCCTCGCTGGAGGCGCTGGTCGCGGCCGGGATTATGGAGCCGCGCTACCTGGCGGATGAGAACGGCCACCCGCTGCGGTTCGAGCGGCTGGTGGACCGCGTCGTCGTCACGTCCACGGCGCCCGGCGGTTGGATTCACCACTGGTTCGGGCTGGACGCGCGGCGATAGCCGGCGTTATGGATGCGCGGATATGCGAGGCATCGGACTTCGGCTCCGTGCGCCACGTGCTGGAGCAGGCTTTTCACCGTCCCAGCGAGGCCGACCTCGTCGATGCGCTGCGCCAGAACGGACACCTGACTCTCGCCCTGAGCGCCGAAGTCGGGGGGCGGGTGGTCGGGTTCGTCGGGTTTAGCCCGGTGGAAGTCCGGAGCGAGGGCCGCCGGATTCCGGCGCAGGGTTTGGCCCCTCTTGCCGTTCACCCGGACTTCCAACGAACGGGAATCGGCTCCGCGCTGGTGCGCGCGGGCCTGGAGGCGACTTTCAAGCACGGGAACGACATCGTGGTCGTGCTGGGGAGCCCGGAGTTCTACGGGAGATTCGGCTTCGAGAACGCGGCTCGGCGCGGCATCCTATGGGAGCATGGCGGTTCGGAGGCATTCCAGGTGATTGGCCGCGCCGCTGACGCCTTCGACGGCGTAACGGGCTTCGTTTCCTACGGCCCGGAGTTTGCCGGCGTTTGATCGCCTTCCACCGCTTACTCCGTCAAGAGGCAGCCGCACTGCAGAGTTAGCTCCGCGGGCGACTGGTACTCGCGGATTTCGCCGCGTCGGTGGTGGGTCACCCGGCCGGTGGCCGGGTCTATCACAATGATGTCCGCTATCCCCTGTTCAAGATAGAACGGCAAGCTGACTTCGGTATCCTTCTTCTCGTACCCCTTGCTCAAGACCTCGATGACGGCATCCGGTATCGTGCGGCACGCGGTGTCGTCCTCCGTCGGCTCCTGGCAGAAGATCGAGATGTCCGGCCGTTTCATCGAGCCATCGGGGAAAAGTATGGTGATGTCGGCGTAGTGGATGCAGCCGCAGCCGTCCCCGCCCGTTGTGGGCCGGATGCTCCGGCGGATTCGGTCCGTGACGCGCTGATGCCGGATGACCGGCGCAGGCTCCCATACCGGCAGGCCGTTCACGACTTCGAGCCTGATGCCGAGGGTATCCGCTTGCCGCTCCAAAGCCTCTGTGATGGTCATCCGAACGCCCCTTTTCGCCGACGTTCCATTTTACCTCGCGCGGAGGACTTGCCATGGCCCTCTGTCGATGCGCGAGCGGCACCAACGACTCGTCTCGTGGGGAATTCGTGCATGTGCGACGAACGACTGATATGAAGTCGGTCTCATTCCGCCAGCCTTGCGCTCGCCCGCCAACCCCCTGTTCTGAGTTCGCCCCCCAACCCCCAATTCTGGGCGCTATCTTGCAGTCGCGGTGAACGACGGTCATGGGGGCTGACCCGCTCCTCAGAGCGAACCCATCGGGCGCTGGCAGCGGCCGTAAATGGCGGCACGCGGGCGCTGCTCGGCAGGTGGAGATCGGCGAGTCAGCCGGCTTAACCGGCAGGAAATCTGCGCGGGCGCGGGGAACCCGTCCGCAATGACTTGGCTGGACCGGCCCGGCGACGGGCCGGATGGGGAGCAGGGAAGCATGGGTACGTCTGCGAACGAGAAGGTAGTTGTGGGAGTCGTTGGGGTCGCCGGCAGGGGTCTTGGCGCGCTGATGAAGGAGGCGAAGAGCTTTGACGACGTGGAGATCGGCGCGGTGTGCGACGTGTATGAGCCGCACCTGGATCGGGCGGTGGCGTTCACGGACGGGCGCGCCAGGCCGTACCACGACTTTCGCGACCTTCTGGACGATCGGTCGCTCGACGCCGTGTTCGTGGCGACGCCGCCTCACTGGCACGCGCTGATCTCGCTGGCGGCGATCGACGCGGGCAAGGATGTCTACTGCGAGAAGCCGATGTGCCGGTTCCCCACCGAGGGCCGGCTCATGGCGCACTCCGCCGAGAGGAATGGGCGCATTACGCAGGTCGGCACGCAGATCCACGCGACCGAGAACTACCGCAAGTGCGTCGACATCGTTCGCTCGGGAGCGCTCGGCGCGATCTCCTCGGTGACCAGCTTTACGACGATGAACGACGACTCGGAGGGCCTCGGCCGGCCGGAAGACTCGCTGCCGCCGGCCGGGCTGGACTGGGACATGTGGCTCGGTCCAGCGCCCGAGGTCCCGTTCAACATCGGCCGCTTCCGCGACGGCATGCACCGGTACTTCAAGGACTATGTGGATAGCTGGCTGCACGAGCTCGGCCCGCACATCGTCGAGCTGCCGTTCTGGGCGCTGGAGCTGCCCGCGCCGCTCTCGGTGGCCGCGGTCGGCGGCCGGTACGCGACCGAGTCCATCGCCGACGTGCCGGACACGATGAACGTCCTCTGGGAGTACCCGGACAAGACGGCTACATTTACGATGCTGCAGGCGAACAGCTTCCACTTCGGAGTCGGGCTGCCGCACAAGGGCCGCCACAACGGGATTGTCTTTCACGGCAAGGAGGCGACGCTGACGATCGTGAACTATGGCACGCCGGAGGTGCTGGACCGCGACGGCAACTCGATAGTCGCGGAGTATCCGCAGAGCGTTCCGCCGTCACCCGGCCAGCTTTGGGAGTTCATCGAGTCCGTCAAGTCGCGCACGGAGTGCTCCTGCAGCTTCTCCCGGCAGCTGCCGATGCACACGGCGATGAACCTGGCGCACCTTTCGCTGCATCTCGGCCGCCAGCTCCGCTGGGACGACGCCAAGTGGGAGATCATCGGCGATGCCGAGGCGCAGCGGCTCATCACCCCCGCATACCGCGCCCCCTGGACGCTGCCGGCGGGCAAGCGCGCTTGCTTGGGCGGCGCGCCAGCCCGGCGAATTTGCCGATCGGGCTACTTCAGAACGGCGATCATCTCCTTGCAGGCGGCCGAGCAGGCTGCGCAGGACTTCGCGCAGTCCGCCATCGGCTTCATCTTCGGATACTTCCTGCACTCGGCGCCGCACGCGTCGCAGGCCTCCATGCAGGCACGGCAGGCAGCCGCGGTCATCGGCCCCTTACGGGCGCAGACCCTCGCCGCGGTATCGCAGATGTCGCGGCAGTCGGCACTTATTGCGGCGCTCTTGACGTGCTCCTTCATCCCCGACTTTATCATCCCCTCGCAGTGGGTGTTGCACTCCTTGCAGGAGGCCATGCAGTCCGCGCAGGCCTTCGCGCACTTTGCGTACATCGCGGCGCTCGGCGCCGCGGTCGCGGGCACGGAGGCCATTACCAGGGCAGCGACGCACAATGCGATGGCCGCCGCGCGAGAAATTCGAGTTGTCCGAAACATGCCCATTGCTCCCTTTGTGATCCCAGATCGTCGATTGGCATGAGGAGACCGACAGCGTGCAAAGCCGTCGTCAACCAATGTTGCGTGTAAGTTAGACCGGACCAACCGGCAATCCTCTATCCGGCTCCCGAGCATACGCGAACGTGCTCCCGTAGCTAGTTGTCGCGTCCGGTTGAACGTGACCTCGCCGGAGTCACCACGTGGGCGCCAGCAGGCGGCGCGGCGGCTATTTCTCGCGGCCAGTTGCACGTG
>Ga0070735_10001898_pt1 | contig 19400 bp, 19 predicted proteins | sample Coa_R1_FD_66443 | JGI IMG/M metagenome (GOLD analysis project Ga0070735, IMG submission 66443) | Surface soil microbial communities from Centralia Pennsylvania, which are recovering from an underground coalmine fire - Coalmine... | ecosystem: Environmental > Terrestrial > Soil > Unclassified ... | reverse complement strand
CTTGCCGCCTCGCTCGGCCGCGGGTTTCATCTGCGTCGCGCCGACCAGCGTTTGATGGTCGGCTGCGGGGCGGCGGCCGCGATTTCCGGTGCGTTCGGCGCGCCATTGGCAGGCGCGTTCTATGCCTTCGAATTGGTGATCGGAGGGTACACGCCCGCCAACCTCACGCCGGTCGGTATTGCTTCCGTCGTCGGCTATTTCGTCGCTCATGCCTTTGCCCCGCTGACGCTCGGTATCGGCATCGATTCGATCGGCAATGTGCTTGGACGCGATCTCGCGATTGCCGCGCTGCTTGGGGTCTTCGCCGCGTTGTTCGGGATCGCCATCATGCGCGGGGTTGGCATCTGCGACACGTTGTTGTCGAGGGTCAAGCTTTGGCCGCCGTTGCGCCCCGCCCTTGGTGGCCTCGCCGTGGGGCTGTTCGCATTGCAGACGCCGCAAGTGCTGTCGTCGGGGCACGGCGCGTTACACTTCACCGGAATTGTCACGATGCCGCTTACCTTCATCGCGGTGGTGTTCGTGCTAAAGACGGTGGCATCGGTGATTTCGCTCGGCGCCGGCTTTCGCGGCGGGTTGTTTTTCGCCACGCTCTTTCTCGGCGCGATCGGAGGCCGGCTGTTTGCGGCCGGCCTTGAGGCGCTCTCGCCAGGTCTTCAGTTCGATCCCAACGTCTATGCCATCGTCGGCATGAGCGCGTTGTCGGCTTCCGTCATTGGCGGCCCGCTGACGATGTCGTTCATTGCGCTGGAATCGACCGGCGACCTCTGGCTGACCACGGTCGTGCTGGTCGCCGTCATTATTTCGACCCAGATCACCCGCGAGTTGTTCGGCTACTCGTTCGCCACCTGGCGATTGCACCTGCGCGGCGAAACCATCCGCAGTGCCGCCGACGTGGGATGGCTGCGCGACCTCACCGTGCGGCGGCTGATGCGGGCGGATATGGTCACAGTGGACGCAGACATGCCGATCGCCGAATTCCGGCCCAAATTTCCCCCGGGATCGAAGACCCAGGTGGTGGCCGTGGACGGCGCGGGCCATTATGCCGGTTTGGTGCTTGTGGCGGACGCGCATGCACCTGACCTCGATGCGAGCAAAACCTTGCGCAACATCCTTCATTTCCCCCGCGTCGTGTTGCATCCCGGCATGAATATCCAGGAAGCCATCGCCGCCTTTGATGTCGCGGAGGCTGAATCGCTCGCCGTGGTCGAGAGCGGCGATAACACCCCGATCGGAATCTTGACCGAGGCCCATGCGATGCGGCGCTATGCCGAGGAATCCGACCGGCGGCGGCGCGAGGTGGTGGGCGATGCTTGATTTCTTTATTCGCCGATGCCGGCGCGGCCCGATCCGCGGCTGGCTCGCGGCTTTGGCGGCCGGCGTCGTGATCCTTGGATCGGTCATTGGTCCGGTTGCCGATGCGGCGCAACCCTATCCGGCTCGACCCATCACCATGATCGTGCCGTTCCCGGCGGGCGGCGCCACCGACACGCTGGCGCGTTATCTCGCCGAACAGATGCGGCCGGCGCTGGGGCAATCGATCATTATCGAGAATGTGGCCGGCGCCGCCGGCACGATCGGCGTCGGCCGCGCCGTGCGCTCGTCCGCGGACGGCTACACGCTTTCGATCGGCACATCGACCACGCATATGCTCACCGGCGGCCTCTATGAGCTGCCGTTCGATCTGTTGAAGGATCTTGAGCCAGTGATCTATATCGGCAGCGAGCCGCTTCTGATCGCCGGCCGCAAAAACCTGCCGGCCGATGATTTGAAAGGGTTGATCGCCTATCTCAAGGAAAATCCCGACAGGGTCTCGGTCGGAATAGCGGGCGTCGGCGCCGCCGGTCATCTCGCCGGCATCGCCTTCCGCAAAGAGACTGGCACGAAATTTCAGTTCGTGCCCTATCGCGGCAACGCGCCGGCCATGCAGGATCTTCTCGCCGGCCAGATCGATTTCATGATGGAGCCGTCGTCCAATTTCAGATCGCTGATCGCAACCGACAGCATCAAGCCATTGGCCGTCACCGGTCAGGCGCGGCTATCGGCATCGCCCACTATTCCAACGGTTGACGAGGCGGGATTGCCGGGTTTCTTCGCCTCGCTCTGGTACGGGCTTTGGGCGCCCAAGGACACGCCCAAGGAGATTGTCGAGAAACTCAATGCCGTTCTCCGGAACGTGCTCGCCGATCCGGTCGTCCAAAAACGGTTTGACGATCTCGGCATTCAAATTTCGCCGCGCGAGCAGCAGTCGCCGGAAGCCTTGCGGGAATTTCAGAAGGCCGAGAGCGAACGTTGGTGGCCCGTTATCAAGGCCTCCAACCTCAGAGGAGAATGAAGCTGTTGAAAGGCGTGAGTTGGCTTTGACGAACGAAAACGAGCTGATATCTCAGGCACTGCAGGCAGCAAGCGAAGTGGCTGGTCGGGTCGCTGCCGGACGTGTCGAATCGATATTGCTGCACCATTCGCAACACATCAGCGTATTCTGGCCGTCGGTCGAAACCGTTGCCCGGATCGTTGTGCGCGCGGAGGAGGGTGCGGCCGAGCGCCTTTCCCGGGAGCTTGCGATTGCACGATACCTGACCGAGAGAAATGCGCCGGTCGTGCCGCCGAGCCCGATTCTTCCTGCCGGACCGCATTTTCAGGGCAAATTCGGGCTGACCCTTTGGCAGTTCGTTGCTCATGTGCCGGCAGATGGAGATAACCCGGCCCATGTAGCGGCAGCGGCGGTGGCGCTGTGCTGCATCCATCGAGCACTCGCGGATTATCCCGACAGGTTGCCATCCTTCAGGTCCAAAATCGACAAGTGCCGCCTACTGCTGGAGGATACCTCATCGCTGCCCGCACTCGTCGATGCGGACCGCTATTTTCTGCTCACCACCTACGATCGCCTTATCCGGATCTTGGACAACTTGCCGATCGAGATCATTCCGATTCACGGCGACGCAGGCACGCACAACGTATTCATTACCTCGGAAGGAGCGTGCTACACGGACTTCGAAGATGTCAGCCTTGGCCCGCGGGAATGGGACATCGGATGGCTTGCTGACGTCGATCTGGCTCCCCTCGAACCTGTAAATCGTGGCCGTCTATCGGTTCTATCGGACTTACGCAGCTTGTGCGTTTCAGTCTGGTGCTTTGCTAAATACCACATCATCGAAAAGCGTGAGGCTGCACACTATCATCTGGGATATCTCAGAGAACGCTTTGGTTAAGCGAGCCTAGCGCGGCAAAAGCAGGGCGCGCGTTCGCCAAAATGTGTCTGGTCACGTCGGATTGGCAGCTTCGGCGCCGCGCGGCAGCAATCCTTCCTCGATCGCCTTGATTTGCAGACTTAAGAATTTCGAATTGATGCGGCATTGCGCGAGGCTGCCGGCGATGAACCACAGGCCGTCCTGAGCGGTGCGGGTATACATGTTGCGCAATTCATAGCCCTCGCCAAATCCCCAGATCGGGCCAACCCGCGCGGCCATTTCGTCACCGAACAATTTCGCTACCTGAACTTCCTGCGGTTTGTATCCGGTCGCGAGCACGACGAGGTCGGCGGTCAGCGTCGCGCCGTCCTTCATTTGTGCGCCCTCGGCGACGAACGATTCGATATCTGAAAATTGCCGAAGTCCGACCTCGCGTCGCGCGACGAGATCGGAACAGCCGACGTTGAAATAATAGCCGCCGCCACGGGTGAGATATTTGAACTGCCAGCCGGTGCCGTCCTCGCCGAAATCGAGTTTGAAGCCGACGCGTTCGAGACCATCAAGCAATTCCTTGTCGAACTGTTTGGATTGCTCGGTCAGCATCTGGTGGGTTTTCTTCGCCAGCGGCAGCGGCATCGAGACCGCGATCAAATCATTATCTTCCAGCGTGCCTTCGCTATATGTCGCATAAGCGAGTTGTGCCGACGGTTCGATATTGGTGATCAGGGTGGGGTTGCGCTGAACCAGCGTCACCTTCGCCCCGCTCGCATAAAGATCCTGGGCGATATCGTGGCCGCTGTTGCCGGTCCCGATCACCATGGCGGCTTTGCCCTTCCACGCTTCGCCGTCGTCATACTGGCTGGAGTGCAAGAGAGTCCCTTCGAAATTCTTCAAGCCCGGCAAATCCGGCCAATTCGCGATGCCGCTGACGCCGGTTGCCATCACCACATGCTTTGGGTGCATGATGCGCTCGCGGCCGTTGGCGTTGCGTAAAACGACCGACCAGCGTCCCTTTGTTGCGTCGTACTCGCCGCTCTCGAAGGAAGTCGTGGTCCAGAAGTTCAGCTCCATGGCCTCGACATAGGCTTCGAACCAGTTCGCCAGCTTGTCCTTGGGGATATAGACCGGCCAGTTCGGCGGAAACGGCATATAGGGCAGGTGATTGACATGGACCTGATTGTGCAAGGTCAGCGCGTGGTAACGTTTGCGCCAATTATCGCCGATGCGCTTTTCGCGATCGACGATCAGCGCGTCGATTGCGAGTTGCTTGCAACGCGCCGCGATCGAAAGTCCGGCCTGTCCGCCGCCGACCACAAGCACGGTGGGATCGCGGCCGGCATAGGCGGTGGCTTGCTTGCGCTGATCGAGCCAGTTCGGTCCGCGAAAGTCGCGCGAGTAGGATTGGCCGCGCGGTCGTCTCGATCCCAGTGGCTCTTCAAAGCCCTTCAATTCCTCAAGTGCGGTGAGAAGCGTCCAGGCTTTGAGGGTGTTATCGTCGCCGGCATCGCCGACCAGGCGAAGAATTCCGCTGCCGCGGCCTTGAATGGTTTCGAATTTGAAAACCGCCTCGATGGTATCGGTGCCGGCGCGCTTCACGCGGCGTGGCGGCGCGCGGTCGGGATCGATCCTGAATAAGCGAGGCGCGGTGCGGGCCGCAAGCACTGGCAATTCCCGCAAGATGGCGCCGGCGCCACTGAGGGTTTGCAGATTCCAGCTCAGTGCCAAGGCATCCCGCCAAAAACTATCGGGATGAAAGAGCGCCGCCAGCGCGCCGCTATCGGGGTGTTCGAGGGCGCTTTCGAAGCGCGCGAGCCAAAGGTGGGCCGAATGCGCGACGTCGTCCGTCTTGTCCAGCATGGTTGCGACCTCAAAGCGTCTTTTCGCGCGCTATCTTTAAGAGGCTATACCCTTCGCGGCCGCACAGAAAGCGCTCCGGTCAATGATGACGCAGTGCGCTTGGGCCGTTTCGCCGTGTTCTTTGTTTTCGGCAAAGCCGTTTTGGCCGGTGCCATTACGCCTTCGCGCTTCTTGATCGCGCGGTAATAGGTCCACCACAAATGAGCCGCTGCGCCGCGCATGGGCCGCCACGGTTCTGCAAGGCTCACCATCTCCTTTGTCGTGGGGCGCGTCTTCAGCCCCAATCCGATTTTCACCGCCTCCTGCACCGCAAGATCCCCGGCCGGCCAGGCATCGCCATGGCCGAGGCAAAACAACAGATACACGTCGGCGGTCCAGGGCCCGATTCCATGCAGCGCCGTCAGTGTGTGATGCGCGGCGTCAGCGTCTTCATTGGCCAGCACATCCAGATTGATCCGCTCCGTGGCGATCTCGCGCGCGAGATTTTTCAGAGTCTTGATTTTCGCCACTGAGAGGCCGAGCCGGCCGAGCCGATCGGCACGGGCGCGCCGCAAGCTGTCGTGATGAAGGGGGTCGAAAGCGGCGGTGAGGCGGCTCCAAATGGCGGCGGCGCTGGCGGTGGAGAGCTGCTGGCCGCACACGATATGCGCTAAACCGACAAAACCGGGCTCGCGCCGGCGGAGCGCCGGCATGCCGGCGAGCTTCAGGATGGGATCAAGCCGCGGGTCTTGTTTGACGAGCGCGTGGATCGCGCCTTCAAGGTCGGCTTGGCTGTTGAGGTGGAGGGTCATTGCGACCTAAAATCATCACTTCTTGCGAAAGAGATCAATGCCGCCCGTCTTCCGCTTTGCGCCCAGTCCGAACGGTTATATGCATCTCGGCCATGCCTATTCGGCGTTGTTGAATTTCGATCTGGCGCGGCAAGCCGGGGGCGAGTTTCTGCTGCGGATCGAGGATATCGATCCGGCGCGCTGCCGGACCGAATTCGAGGCAGCGATCGATCACGACCTTCGATGGCTCGGCGTGAGCTGGGAATCTCCCGTGCGCCGCCAATCCGAACATATGGCCGACTATCACGTCGCGCTCGAACGGCTGATGGCGCTCGGGCTGGTCTATCCCGCCTTTGAGAGCCGCGCCGAGAGGGCCCGCCTGATTGCGCAGCGCGAGCGACAAGCGCCGTGGCCGCGCGACCCTGACGGGGCGCCGCTTTATCCCGGTACGGCGCGCACGCTTTCGCCTGAGGCGCGTGAGGAACTGCTTTGCTCCGGCGCGCCCTATGCGTGGCGGCTCGATATGGTGGCCGCCTCTGCCCGTGTTGGCGAATTGAGCTGGCGTGAGCTCGGACAAGGTCCCGGCGGCGAAAGCGGGACTATTGCCGCGCGACCCGCCGCCTGGGGCGATGTGATCATCGCGCGCAAGGAAATGCCGACCAGCTATCATCTCGCCGTGGTCGTCGACGACGCGCGGCAAGGCGTGACGGAAGTGGTGCGGGGGCAGGATTTGTTCTGGTCGACCGGCATTCACAGACTGTTGCAAGAATTGCTCGGACTGCCGCAACCCCTCTACCGGCACCATCGGCTCATCCTGGATGGGGCCGGGCAAAAATTGTCGAAATCGACGCAAGCCACGGGCTTGCGCGAGTTGCGGGCCGCTGGTGCGACGCCGGCCGATATTCGCCGTCACATCGGCCTTTCTTAAAGAGCTTTGGATCGCTCGCTTGCGATGGGCAAGATGGTCACGCTCCAGCGTGACTTCGGATGCCCGGCCATGCCATGGTGGAAGGGGCCAGGATTGGGGGATTCATGGCGGCGACATCGCGCCGAGGACATATCACGCGGCGGCCAAAGAAAGGTCGCCTAAGAAAGCGCGCCGTCCGCAAGGCGTCCAAACCCATGGCGAAGACCGCGGCCAAGACCACCGCGCCCGGTATGGTCGAGACGGCGCTGGCGGCCTTTGCCCATGAGGTTCGCACCCCCCTGACCGGCATTCTCGCGATCAGCGATTTGCTGGCGACATCTGACCTTGGTGAACGCGAGCGGCGCTGGGTGGATACCATCAAGGCCGGCGCCGAACATTTAGCGAGCCTGGCGACGCTCTTTGTCGATGCGGCCAAAAGCGGCCATTCGGCGTTCGGCATTCGGCAGGATTTATTCGATCTGCGCTCGCTGGCGCACCATGCGGGCGATTCGCTCGCCGGGCGGGCCATGGCCAAGGGCTTGCAGGCGCGGGTCGCGATTGCGCAAGGTCTGCCCGCCTTCGTGGTCGGCGATCCCGTTCGCCTGCGGGCGGCCCTGGAAAATTTGATCGACAACGCCACCAAATTCACCGAGCGAGGCGTCGTCGGGCTGACAGTGCGCCGGACCCGTGGGGCCAAGGGTAAGGTCGGCGTCGCCTTTGCCGTTTCCGACAGCGGCATTGGTCTTACGTTGAAGGAAATCAAACGGCTGTTTCGTCCCTTTTCGCAGGCCAATGTGAAGATCGCGGCCCGCTTCGGCGGCGCAGGTCTTGGTCTGTCATCGGTCAAGCAACTCGCTTGCGCGATGGGGGGCGATATCGCCGTGGCGCCGCGGCGCGGCGGCGGGGCCACGTTTACGTTGACCGTTTTGCTCGAACGGGCCGAGGCCTCGGCGGTGGCGGACTTGGTTCCAAATGCCGCCCGCCCGCCAAACCGCGCGCGGGGCTTGCGCATTCTCAGCGTCGAAGACAACCCATTCGGTCGCGTGGTGCTCAACGCGGTGTTGACCGAGCTTGGCCATCAGGCGGAATTCATCGGCCGGGGCGAGGAGGCGCCCCAGCGCATCCTGCAAGGCGGTTTTGATGCGGTGTTGATGGATATGGTGCTTCCCGGCATCGATGGCATCGCGGCGATCCGGGCAATCCGCGCGCTTGCCCCGCCATGCGGCAACATGGCGATCATCGGGGTATCGGGGCGCGGTGACGATGAGGTGGCCGCGCGCGCGGCGGGGGCGGATGCCTTTCTGGTTAAGCCCGTGTCTCCGAGGGCTCTAGCGACTGCGCTGCTTGAAGCGATACGCCGTGGGGCAGGCGCGACTTGATGATCGCGGCGTTGAGTTCGCCGCCATAGACGAAGATCGCGGCCAGGAAATACAGAAACACCAGTGCGATGATGACGGAGGCGAGGCCGGCATACATCGTGACGTAATTATTGGCGAAACGCGCGAGATATTGCCCGAACACGATGCCCGACATCATCGAAGCCACCAACGTGAAGATGATGCCCGGCAGGATTTGCAAAAAACTCCGGCGCCCGGCGGGAAGCCGGGCATGCAGGACGAACAATGCAACCACGAGCGCCAGAATCGTGATGCCATAACGGGCGAAATTGAGAAAACTCTCGTTGGTTTCAACGATCATCGGAATATGACGGCGCGCCGCTTCCAGCATCAATGGCCCGAGCACGATCAAAAACGCCATCGCCAGCGAGGTGAAAGCCGCAAGGAGCGTGTAGCCGATCGATTCAAGCCGCAGCCAATACCATCGCCGTGGCTCGATCACCGCATAGGCGCGGTTGAGCGCGACGCGAAGCGCCTCAACACCGTTCGAGGCGAAATAGACCGCAAGCACCGCGCCGATGGTCAGAATGTCGCCGCGGGCGGTGGTCAAGACATCGTGGATTTCTCCTGACAGCGAATCGGCGACCTGCTTCGGCCAGACCTGAAGCAAAAGCCCCACCGCCTGATCGGCGAGTTCCTTCGAGCCGAAAAAACCGGCCAGCGACGTCAGCACGATCAGGAACGGAAACAGCGCCATCAAGGTCGACAAAGCGATGTGACTGGCGATCGCCCAGCCGTCATCGGCCAGAAACGTGTAGAACGCGTCGATGCCGACGTGAAAAATGTAGCGAATCTGGCGCAACGCGGCCTCTGTGGAAAGCGGACCGAACTACTTTCTGATATTATGCCGCCAAAAGCTAGTGGAGTGGATTTGACATTCGCCACAGGCCTTGCCACGCCCTCGCAAAGCGAATGTCAAATTCAAAAACCTGACGGGCAAGCCGGTAATGGCGCATCCGTCGATGTGGTATTATGGAGGGCCGATGGCTTCATTCCTCAGTACGTTCATTCTTCCTCTGGCGGTGGCCGCGGTCGCTTTTGTGTTGCTGCTCGGACTCATCAACATGATGCGCGGCGGTTCGCCGAACCGTTCCCAAAAATTGATGCGGTTGCGGGTGTTGCTCCAGTTCGCGGCCATCGTCCTCATCATGTTCACCGTCTGGGTGACGGCCCGTTAATTTTTAGAAAAGCGTGGCTGCAAAGTGGCTGCACAGGAGACGGACCATGGTCGTCCTCAACCGCATCTATACCCGCACCGGCGATGATGGCACCACCGCGCTCGGCAGCGGCGAACGCCGTCCGAAATATGATTTGCGCATCGCGGCCTATGGGACGGTCGATGAGGTCAATGCCGCGCTCGGCATCGTGCGGCTGCATCTGGCGGACGCGGCGGAACTCGATGCCATGCTGGGATTGATCCAGAACGATCTGTTCGATCTCGGCGCCGATCTTGCGGTGCCCCAGCGCGAGGGCAAGGCGGAGCGCTTGCGCGTGTTGTCGAGCCAGGTCGAGCGATTGGAGCGTGATATCGATCGATTAAACGCGGCGCTTCAGCCCCTTAATTCGTTTGTTTTGCCCGGCGGCACGCCGGCCGCGGCCCATTTGCATCTCGCGCGCACCCTATGCCGCCGGGCGGAGCGGATGGTGGTGGAACTCGCGGCCAATCCCGATGAGCCCGTGGGCGCCGCGGTCCTTCAATATATGAACCGCCTGTCGGACTTTCTGTTCGTTGCGAGCCGCACCGCCAACCATAACGGCGCGGGCGATGTGTTGTGGGTGCCGGGGCAGAACCGCTGATCGGAGCCTGATGCGGCGATTTTTGGCCCCTAGCGTTGACCGGGGTGGGCGGGCGCTTTAGGTTCCGCGCCCTAAGCCATGAAACCCTGGTGTTACAGCGAAAGAGGATCGATGAAGGTTCTGGTGCCGGTAAAACGGGTGGTCGATTACAACGTTAAAGTCCGCGTCAAAAGCGATGGAACCGGCGTTGAGCTGTCCAATGTGAAAATGTCGATGAATCCGTTCGACGAGATCGCCGTGGAAGAAGCCTTGCGCCTGAAGGAGGCCGGCAAGGCGACCGAAGTGGTGGTGGTGTCGATCGGGCCGGCCCAGGCTTCAGAGACCATCCGGACCGGCCTTGCCATGGGCGCCGACCGTGGCATCCTGGTCAAGGCGGAAGGCAATGTCGAACCGCTGGCGGTGGCGAAAATTCTCAAAGCGGTCACCGATGAAGAACAACCGGGTCTTGTCATTCTCGGCAAGCAGGCGATCGACGACGACTCAAACCAGACCGGACAGATGCTGGCGGCGTTGCTCGGATGGTCGCAGGCGACCTTTGCCTCCAAACTCGAGGTCGATGGTTCCGATTTCAAGGTGACGCGCGAGGTCGATGGCGGCTTGCAGACCGTGAAACTGAAGGGACCTGCGATCGTCACCACCGACTTGCGGCTGAACGAGCCGCGCTATGCCAGCCTGCCCAATATCATGAAGGCCAAGAAGAAGCCGATCGCCGAGAAAACCGCGTCGGATTATGGTGTGGATCTCACGCCGCGTCTTGAGATCCTCAAGACCTCCGAACCGCCGGGCCGCAAGGGAGGCGTCAAGGTCAAGGACGTCACGGAGCTGGTATCGAAGCTCAAGACCGAAGCGGGGGTTTTTTAGAGATGACCACGCTATTGATCGCCGAACACGACAACGCATCGATCAAGGATGCCACCAACAAGGCGCTGACGGCGGCTTTGGCGCTTGGCGGTGAGGTGCATGTTTTGGTCGCGGGCGAAAACGCCAAGGCGGCCGCCGAGGCGGCGGCGAAATTGTCCGGCGTCAAGAAAGTATTGCTCGCCGATAACGCCGCCTATGCGCATGATCTCGCCGAACCGTTTGCCGCCCTGATCGTCGCGCTTTCCGGAAGCTACGATGCGTTCGTCGCGCCGGCGACCTCGCGCTTTAAGAACGTGATGCCGCGCGTGGCCGCGCTGCTCGACGTGATGCAGGTGTCGGAAATCATCAAGGTGGTGGCGCTCGATACGTTCGAGCGGCCGATCTATGCCGGCAACGCCATCCAGACCGTCAAATCGAAGGATGCCAAGAAGGTCATCACGGTTAGGACCTCGACCTTTGCGGCCACCGGCGATGGCGGGAATGCCGTGGTGGAAAATGCCGCGGCCGCCGCCGATCCCGGCCTCTCAAGCTTTGTCGGCGAGGAGGTCGCCAAAAGCGACCGTCCCGAATTGACCTCGGCCAAGATCATCGTCTCCGGCGGCCGCGCCATGCAAAGCCGCGAAAATTTCACCAAATATATCGAACCGCTGGCCGACAAGCTTGGCGCGGCCGTCGGCGCCTCGCGCGCCGCGGTCGATGCCGGTTACGCGCCCAATGATTGGCAGGTCGGTCAGACCGGCAAGGTGGTGGCGCCCGAACTTTATGTCGCGATCGGCATTTCAGGCGCAATCCAACATCTCGCCGGCATGAAGGATTCCAAGGTGATCGTGGCGATCAACAAGGATGAGGATGCGCCGATCTTTCAGGTTGCCGATTACGGCCTGGTGGCCGATCTGTATCAGGTGGTCCCGGAATTGACCGAGGCGATCGGCAAACTCGGAAAATGAGCACGGGTGAAATGACGAGATGGCGGTCATGATAAAAAAAGTCGGCGTGATCGGTTCGGGCCAAATGGGCAATGGCATCGCGCATGTCGCGGCGCTGGCCGGCTTCGATGTGATGCTCAGCGACGTGGCCGCCGATCGCTTGAAATCGGGCATGGCTACCATCAACGGCAATTTGTCGCGCCAGGTCGCCAAGAGCATCATCACCGATGATGTCCGCAAACAGGCGCTGGAGCGGATTTCGTCCGCCGAATCGATCGATGGCCTTGCCGACTGCGATCTCGTGATCGAGACCGCGGTCGAGAAGGAAGAGGTGAAACGAAAGATCTTTCACGACGTTTGCGCGGTTCTAAAGCCGAGCGCCATCGTCGCCTCCAACACCTCTTCGATTTCGATTACGCGGCTGGCCGCTTCCACCGATCGCCCCGAACGGTTCATCGGCATCCACTTCATGAATCCGGTGCCGGTGATGGAGCTGGTCGAGTTGATCCGCGGCATCGCCACCGATGACGCGACCTTCGATACGGCGAGGGATTTCGTCACCAAGCTTGGCAAGCAAATCGCGGTGTCGGAGGATTTCCCGGCCTTCATCGTCAACCGCATTTTGCTGCCGATGATCAATGAGGCGATCTATACGCTTTATGAAGGCGTCGGGAATGTCGAAGCGATCGACGCGGCGATGAAGTTAGGAGCCCATCACCCGATGGGGCCGTTGGAACTCGCCGATTTCATCGGTCTGGATACTTGTCTGTCGATCATGCAGGTGCTGCATGAGGGGCTTGCTGATTCCAAATATCGCCCATGCCCGCTGCTCGTGAAGTATGTCGAGGCTGGGTGGCTCGGCCGCAAAACCCAGCGCGGTTTCTACGATTACCGCGGCGACAAGCCGATGCCGACGCGATAACACATGATCGTGAACTTTGGCGCGGGCGATTTCATACCCGCCTGTTTTGCGCGATCCAGCATTTATTAACCCCTTTCCGGATAGGTTGCCGGTGTGGACCTATCATAGGGAGGAGGGACATATGAGCGTATCGAGTTTGGCCAGCAGCATTCTGTCGGCTCAGGCGGGGAACACACAGCAGCAGATCGCAACCGCCGTCTTGAAATCGAATATCGATTCCGAGAAAAATACGGTTCTGACCATTCTGGGAGCTGAAACCGCCCCATCGGTTGCCAATGCCGGTCCTGGTGTCGGCGGCAATATCAACGTTTCGGCCTGACCCTCTTCCATCATCCTTCTTGAACGAACGCCGTGAACGGGCCCGGAATGGCCCGCCCCGCGGCGTTGACGTTTTTTGCCGAAATGACGGCATTGCCCTGTTTTGTCGCATGCGATAGCGAGGAGGCCTCTCCAAGCACCAAGGGCATCCAATGAAGTTTGTAAGTTTCAAGATCAACGGCGTCATGAGCTGGGGCCTCGTCGAAGGCGGCGAAGTGGCCGATCTCGGAGGCCGCTTCCTCGATCTGAAATCCGCCATTGCCGCCAACGCGCTGGCCGAGGCGGCCAAGGCCGCCGTCAAGGCGCCCCGGCACCCGCTCGCCAAAATCACCTGGCTGCCGGTGATTCCTAACCCGGACAAGATTCTCTGCATCGGCCTCAATTACGAAAACCACCGTCAAGAAACCGGCCGCGACGAGGTCGCCAACCCCACGGTTTTTGGCCGTTTCGCCAACAGCCAGACTGGCCATCTCACCGACATCATCCGTCCGAAGGTGTCGAAAGACCTCGATTTCGAGGGCGAATTGGCCCTCATCATCGGTAAGCCCGGCCGCTACATTTCACGACAGGATTCGTGGGGGCACATCGCGGGATATGCTTGTTACAACGAAGGCAGCGTGCGTGATTATCAACGCCATACCCATCAATTCACGCCCGGAAAGAATTTCCCCAATACCGGGGCGTTCGGTCCCTGGATGGTGACGCCGGATGAAGCCGGCGAGCTCGGACCGTTGCGGCTGCAAACTCGCCTCAATGGCCAAGTGGTTCAGGATACGACCATCAGCCAGATGATTTTCGATATCCCGCGCCAGATCGAATATTGCTCGGCGTTTACCCGGCTTGAGCCCGGCGATGTCATCGTAACGGGCACGCCGGGCGGTGTCGGCTCCCGCCGTACCCCGCCTTTGTGGATGAAGCCGGGCGATGTCGTTGAGGTCGAAATCGATCGAATCGGGCTGTTGCGCAACGGTATTGCCGACGAAGCGTGAAGACGCGCTCTCCGTGCCTTAAGGTCTATGATCGCGGCGGCGCCGTCGCCGCCGTGATCAGCTTCAGCGCATCGTCGCTGTCCCATTCGGCCGGACCCGCGATGGTGGCGATCTCGCAGCCCTGGCCGTCGATCAGGACCGAGGTCGGCATGCCCAAGGCTCGGCCTATGGCTTTAAGATCCTGAAAAACCTTGGCTTTCCCGTCGTTAAAATAGCCGAGCCGATTCAGTTGCGCGTCTTTGAGGAAATTCCTGGGTTTTTCGGGATCGCGGGTGTCGATATTGATCGCGACCACCTCGAAATCCTTAGCCCCGAGCTTGGCTTGCAGGCGGTCGAGGGCCGGCATTTCCTTCCGGCAAGGCACGCACCAGGTCGCCCACAAATTCACCAGCACAATGCGGCCGCGCCACTCCGACAGCTTTCTGGGCTTGCCGTCGGCATCGTCAAAAGCAAGGTCCGGCAGCCGCAAGGGAGCGTTCGCCATGGTGAGCGCGGCGATCTCCCCATGCGCCAGCGGGGCGATTTTGCGCGAAACGTCCACCGCGGCCGCGCAGGTGGAATCCCCGCCTGCGTGGCGCGGGAGCTTTCCAAACCCGTATACCCCAAAATATCCAAGCACGGCTCCGATCAGCACCGCGCCGACAACATAGGGAATCCGGCCTATCGGAGCCGGGGATGGGGAGCGTTCGGGCATATCGTTTGTCATTCCATACCAGATACGGTTATTGGATTGTGCTCAGCATGCGACGGGCACTGATAGCGGCGGACAAGAGTCATTGGTCATGAGCAATAAAATGTGGGGCGGCCGGTTTACCGAGCGTCCAGACGCGATCATGGAGGAAATCAACGTCTCCATCGACGTTGACCGACACCTTTATGCCCAGGACATCGCCGCGTCCAAGGCCCATGCCGCCATGCTGTCGGCGCAAGGCATCATCACGGCCAACGATGCGAAAAATATCGCCAGGGGTCTAGACACGATTTTGTCAGAGATCGACGGCGGATCGTTCGATTTCAAGCGCGCGCTTGAAGACATTCACATGAATATCGAAAGCCGGCTTGCCGATTTAATCGGACCCGCGGCCGGGCGGCTGCACACCGCGCGTTCGCGCAACGACCAGGTCGCCACCGATTTCCGCCTGTTCGTGCGTGACACGATCGACGAGGTGGATGCGGCGCTGGCCTCATTCCAGCACGCGCTGGCGGAACGCGCGCGGGAGCACGCCGCAACAGTGATGCCGGGTTTCACTCATTTGCAAACCGCCCAACCGGTCACGTTCGGCCATCATCTGCTCGCTTATGTCGAAATGGCCGCGCGCGATCGGGGCCGCTTCGCGGGAGCGCGCAAACGTCTCAACGAATCGCCGCTCGGTGCGGCGGCGCTTGCCGGCACCTCGTTTCCGATTGATCGCGCGGCAACCGCCAAAGCGCTCGGTTTCGATCGCCCGATGGCCAATTCGCTCGATGCGGTTTCCGACCGCGATTTTGTCATCGAGACGCTGTCGGCGGCTTCGATCGCATCGGTGCATCTGTCGCGCTTTGCCGAGGAGATCGTGATCTGGACCTCACCACTGGTGGGGCTGGTGCGGCTCTCCGACAAATTCACCACCGGCTCCTCGATCATGCCGCAGAAGCGCAATCCCGATGCGGCCGAACTCGTGCGCGCCAAGACCGGTAAGGTGATCGGCGCGCTCAACGGATTGTTGATCGTGATGAAAGGGCTGCCGCTCGCCTATCAAAAGGATATGCAGGAGGACAAACAAGGCGCGATGGAAGCCTTCGGCGCCTTGTCATTGGCGATCCGGGCGATGACCGGCATGGTGCTCGACCTCGTGCCGGATGAGGCGCGGATGAAACATGCGGCCGGCGAGGGTTATGCCACCGCGACCGATCTCGCGGATTGGCTGGTGCGAACGCTGAAAATGCCGTTCCGCGATGCCCATCACGTCACGGGGCGGATCGTCGCGAAAGCGTCCGCCGACGGTCTTGCTTTGCATGAGCTGCCGTTGAGCGCGATGCAGGCGATCGAGCCGAAGATCACCAAGGAGGCGCTGGCGGTGCTGTCGGTCGAAGCGTCGGTCAAGAGCCGCACGAGCTTCGGCGGCACGGCGCCCAAGAATGTGGCGGCGCAGGCCAAGGCTTGGCTCAAACGATTGGAAAAAGAGCGAAAGTAGGGCTGACCGGCGGTTCCTATTTGGAAATTGAGCGTTTCCTAGGTCTCGCCAGAGCCGATCAATCTTTGTATGGTGCGGCCCGCATTGGGGATTTTGACGTGACTTGTGATAACAGCCCAAATTATCGCTGGGCTCTCATCCTGTTGGGCGCCGCCGCCTTGGTGCTTGCCGGTTGCGGCCGCAAGGGACCGCTCGATTTGCCGCCGACCGCCTCGGCGCAACCGCCGGCGGCGGCCGTCCAGCCCGATCCGGCGGCGACCGCCGAGGCGAGCAAGCCGAGCCTGTTCAATTCGAACTATGGCAGCGATCAATTGCCGACCGCGGGCAAAGGGCCGAAACGGCCATTCGCCCTCGATCCGCTTCTCAACAGCAATTAAGCTTTGTGCGGTGGGTCTGACGTTCGCTAACGCGCTTTTCGAACCCCGCCTGGAACATCAACCATGAATCACTTCGATTATCGCAACGGCGTCCTTTACGCCGAGGCGGTGAGTGTGGAGCATCTCGCCGAATCGGTCGGAACGCCGTTTTATTGCTATTCGACCGCGACGCTGGAGCGGCACTTCCGGGTGTTCGCTGATGCCTTTGCCGGCGAGCAGGCGCTTGTTTGCTATGCCCTCAAGGCCAATTCCAACCAATCCGTGCTGCGCACGCTGGCCAAGCTCGGCGCCGGTGCCGATGTGGTGTCGGGCGGGGAGTTGCAGCGGGCGCTCGCCGCCGGCATCGCGCCCGAGCGCATCGTCTTCTCCGGCGTCGGCAAGACCGAGGCCGAATTGCGCGCAGCCCTTGCCGCCGGCATTCTTTGCATCAATGTCGAATCCGAACCCGAACTTGAATTGCTGTCGCGCGTGGCGAGCGGGCAAGGGCAGACCGCGCGGATTTCAATTCGGGTCAACCCGGATGTCGATTCCGGCTCGCATGCGAAAATTTCCACCGGCAAGTCCGAGAACAAATTCGGCATTCCGTTGACCGCTGCGCGCGCGGTTTACGCGCGGGCGGCAAAATTGCCCGGCATTCGCGTCACCGGGGTCGATGTGCATATCGGCAGCCAGATCACTGACCTCGTGCCGCTGGAGGCCGCGTTTCGCCTGCTCGGTGAGTTCGTGCAAACACTGCGCGGCGACGGCCACATCATCTCGCATGTCGATTTCGGCGGCGGCCTCGGCATTCCCTATCATATGGACCGCGAGGCGCCTCCCTTGCCCTCGGCCTATGCGGCGATGGTGAAGCGAGTGACGCACAATCTCGGCTGCACGCTATTGTTCGAGCCGGGGCGGATGATTGTCGGCAATGCCGGCATTCTGGTCGCGCGCGTGATTTACGTGAAGCAGGGTGAAGCCCGGAATTTCGTCATCATCGATGCCGCGATGAACGATTTGATTCGCCCCACTTTGTATGAAGCCCATCACGATATTCTGCCGGTCCGCGCCGCGCCACACGGCGCGCCCAAGATCGTCGCCGACGTGGTCGGGCCGGTTTGCGAGAGCGGCGATTATCTCGCGCTCGGCCGCGAACTTTGCGAACCGAAGGCGGGCGACCTGCTCGCCATCATGACCGCCGGCGCCTATGGCGCGGTGCAGGCCGGCACCTACAATACGCGGCCTTTGGTGCCGGAAGTGCTGGTCAAGGGCGATCAATATGCGTTGGTGCGCCCGCGCATCGAGGCCGAGGCGTTGATTGCGATGGATCGGCCGGCGCCGTGGCTGTGACCCTTTTTTGCTCCTCCCCTTACGGGGGCTTTGCACAATAGCGGCCTCCTGCACAAAAACTCAGAAGTCTGCACAAAAAGTCCCTAAGACAACACCCATCCAAGGGGTAGCGCCCTCATTAGATTTTCCATCGCCTGCACGTCAGGAGCGCCTGCTTTGGCGGGCAGGCGGATACTGGATTGGCGCATCCTTCCGGCATTCCATTTTCGGGCGTAATTGAAGCGAGCGCTTTCCTTGCGAAGCACGGTACAAATGAAAAGCGCAGAGGCTGTTGATAGGCCTTCAAACTTTGGAGTGAGCACGGTCACGTCCCTTGAGGCAGTGAACGGACGGGGCTGGTAAAATGCCGCTCCAATACTCCCGTTGTTGGCAACCGTAATCTGACCGCCCTCCCAATCAGGAGAGGCGGATATCGTTCCAGTAATGCCATTATTCCATGCGGAGGCGGTCACCAGCGGGGTGCTGCCCCGCCCCAAATCGCGGCGCGTTGTATGCGGACCAACCGCCGCAGAAAACAGATCAAGAATGGGAAAGCTATCCCATTTCGACAAATCAATAGACGATGCATCGTTGGGATTGACCGCGCTCGCGTGATGCGGCGGCACCGTCTCTATTGCCCATTGGGGCGCCTCATCGGGCAGTAGCAACGAACCCACTGTGCGATTTGCCTGCCGGCCAAAGTGGAATCGAAACTGATTGGCTCGGATGCACATGCACCACCACAGCTTCTCCTGAACAGTCATCGGTTGCTTAGGTGTGAGGATTGCAACATGGTACGTCGTGTAGAACGGTCTAGGCTGAACGAAGGCTGCCATGGAATGATTGCGCGATCGGAGGCACACGCTGATATCTCCAGCGGACGCCGGTTCAAGGCCAGCTATAGGGCGCACCCAAGCCGTTATGCCATTGTTCCTGTGACTCCGCGCAACATAGGCAACGCCCTCACGGATGCTGTTCGCGCGTTCTACGCGGTTCAGCGCCAGTTGGTGACCCTTATCCAGGTCGAACAAGGAATCCAGAGGCCTCACTGATCCGTCCCCTCTTCCTCATCTTCTTGTGATTCGGTTGCGGTCACTGCGTCGAAGATTGCATACTCGCGGACCAGTGCTGCAAAATCCTGACGGGTCAACGCGTTGTAGTTTGTTTCTAGATAAGCCTCAGCACACCATTCGTCATTTTCGTTCACTTCTCTGACGATGCTTTGGCCCGGAATAGTGGCCCGCGCATGGAAACTTTTCAACCATGCGTCACGAATCTCTGGCCATGTTCCCCTCAGGTCAACTCGACCGCGTTTCTTCAGTTTGAGATAACCATCGTTCTTCCATGCAGCGAACCATGTAGGGCTTGGCGATTCTGCATGAGGTTGGTGAGCCTCGAATACCATAGCGCAGGTAATCACACCGACTGGATGAAAAAGGTCATTCGGAAGCGAAATGGATGCTAGTAGCGTGTGATTTTTTAGTATCTCCGCTCGCGTAGGATGCTGCTCGATTGCGCAACTCATAGGAAGCACCACGACGGCGCGGCCTCCAGGTCGCAAGATGTCCAATAGGTTTGCCACAAAGTTCAGTTCGTGCAGTCCCTCACC
>Ga0070735_10001897_pt1 | contig 19402 bp, 17 predicted proteins | sample Coa_R1_FD_66443 | JGI IMG/M metagenome (GOLD analysis project Ga0070735, IMG submission 66443) | Surface soil microbial communities from Centralia Pennsylvania, which are recovering from an underground coalmine fire - Coalmine... | ecosystem: Environmental > Terrestrial > Soil > Unclassified ... | reverse complement strand
CGCATCGGCGGTATCGACGTGGAGCGAATCAACGAAGCCGTCGCGATAGTCGTCGCTGAGATCGATGACGTCGGCATAGGTGATCTTGCCGTCGACATCGGTCATGCGGATGTTGCCTTCCGCATGCAGCCGCTTGGTCTTCTGGTCGTAGATGACCTTGTCTGCCTCGACGCTGGTGCCGTTGTAGAACAGCTGCACGTTGCCGACCGCCGACACCCGCGAGTTGTTGTAGTCGTAATCGACCTCGGCGGCCTGCACGAGCATCTGGCCGTCATTGGCCGGACGCACCGTGACCGGCTTGGGCGGCCTCGGATTGTAGTTGAAGCTCTGAGCGAAAGCCGTTGACGGGGTCGCGAGCACAAAGGCCGCCGACAGCAGCAATCCGGCCGCGACGACAAGAGTCGCTTCGCGGAGGCCGGTCATGCGCAGGCCCACGCGCCGCACAGCACGGCGCCCGCAAAACGCAGCCAATCCGGTCTGGAGGGCGGCAACCACAGCCACTACCCGTCCTCCTGGTACAACAAGGCCAAAAAGCCGGTGAGGCCGCCAACACATACGGGCAGCCACGCCGAAGCGATCGGATGCATCAACTCAGCCTTGCTCAAATCTTCGGTTACTTTGGATAGAACGTAGAGCAGAAAGCCCGCGCCCACGCCACTCAAAACCATCTTCTGTACGCCGCCCATCCGGAAGAAGCGCAGGCTCACGCTGGCAGCCAGCATGACCATCGCAGCCAGCAAAAAAGGCTGTGCAATCAGCTTGTGGTACTGCAGCCGGTAGCCCGCCGTGGCGAAGCCTGAGCTTTCGGATGAGCGGATGTAGCTCGGTAGTTGCCAAAAGGACACAGTTTCCGGGGTGGAAAAGCTGTTCCGGACCTGGGCGGGTGAGAGGGCGGTAGCAAGCGTAAAGCTGTCCTGATCGACCGGCGGGCTGTCGAGCGTGTATCGGCGCACGGTTTTGAACAGCCAATGTCCCTCTTCGAGGGTGGCTTGCTGCGCCTCGATTCGCTCCTTGAACTGATTGTCGTTGTCGAATCGGAATACGGTTAGCCCGGTCAGCCGCACGCCCTGCTGTTCGCTGCGGGCGGCGTTGATGATGGCTTGTCCGTCGCTGTTGACCTGATTGATCCAGAAGCCGGCGGCATCCTGCACGCCGCCGCCCGGCGCGTTGCCAAACAGCTGCGCTTCCATTCGCTTGGAGAGCTCGCGAAGGTAGGCCGACATCGGATTGTAGGCGATCGTGGCCAGGACGCCCATGAGAAGCGCACTGGCGAGGGCGGGTGCGATGAACTGCCAGGCCGAAACGCCGGCCGCCCGCGCCACCACAAGCTCAAGCCGCCGCGACAGCGCCAGATAGCAGGTCATGGCGCCGATCAGGATGCAGAACGGCATCATCTTTTCGAGCAGCTGCGGCACGCGGAACAGCGAGGTTTCCGCAACCGCGATCGCGGAAACGTCCGCTAGCCCGGACGTCTTCCGCACCATCTCGATGTAGTCGACCAGCACCAGCAGCAGGAAGATCGCGGCAAAGACACCGAGCGCCGCCACCACGAAGCGGCCGGCGAAGTAGCGTCCAAGCGTATTGGTAACCATGCTCATGCGGTGGCCGGTCGTCCAAGGAGCCGCAGGATTCGCTCGTTCGATCGATTGATGGCCTCGATGAGGCCCGCGGGCGGTTCGATCACGACGCCGCCGATGATGATCCAAAGGCTGATGCCGATCGCGCCAAAGAGCATCAGATATTGGACGCCTGCGGCTAGCGGTGATTTCACCGTCATGACCGAACAGGCAAATCCCGCCATCCGCAATCCGAAGACCGCAAGGATCGAGCCGCCAATCGAGAAGTTGCGGCTCTGACGTGTGGTGCGCGGTGCGCCGAGAAAGGCAAAGGTGAGGGCGGCGAATACAAACGGATAGACCGGCGACATGAAGCGGTCGTGCAATTCGGCGCGAAACTGTCCCGGAAGCTGCTTGTAGATCGGATCGGTTTCCTCGGGCGTCATCAATTCCCAGAGATACCGTTCGCGAATGCCGAGCGTAACGTCGTGGTTCTGGTTGAATTTCGACATGTCGAAGCCGTACCGGCCGAAAGCCACGAGTGCCGGATCACGCTTGCCGGCTTCAAAGCGCTCGAGATTTCCATCCTCGAGAATCAGGAACGAGCCGCCCTCGTTCTTCACGACGGTGCCGTGGTCGGCGACAATGCTGACGCGCTCCTTCGGGTCACGGCGATCATCGATGAAGATGCCCTTGAGCAGGCCGCCCGGCTGCCGCTCGCGGATTCGGATGGTCAAGTTCTGGTCAAGCTGGGCGAAGCGGCCCGGCTGCAAGACGTTGGTCAATACGTCCGCAGTGATTTCGGCGTCCCACTGCTTGATTCGCCGCAGGCCTTCGGGCGCAAGATAGGCGGCGATGAACGCCACCAGGAACGCGACCACGAAGGTTGCAAAGAGAAACGGACGAAACAGCCGAATCGGGGAGAAGCCGGCCGCATTCATCACGATGATTTCCGAATCGGTCGCCAGCTTGTTCAGCGTGTGCGAGACCGCGATCATCAATGCGATCGGGGAGATAATCAGAACCAGTGCCGGAATGACGAGGCTCGTGATGCCGAGGAAGGTCAGGATGGTCTGGCCCTGACTCGTCATCAGGTCGATGCCGCGCAGCGCCTGGGTAATCCAGATCACGCCGGTGAGGCTGACCAGGACGACCACAAAGGACGCCAGCGTCGTGCGAAAGATATACTTGTCGATCGACCCCATCGCTATCGCACGATCCCACCTTGGCATGCCTTTGCAGCGGTTCGCGACCAATCCCGGATGGGATCCCCTTTGGCCGGTCCGCCGTAGTTCAGGCTAGCACTATTCTCTCACTACCATCCCTTTGATCCGTCAACAAAATGGCTGAGCCGTGGCAGGGTTAGGATATGGTTAATATTTTCAATGAGTGACCTTGCCGCCACGGTAGCAGAGTAGATGTGCACAGCCGCTGGTCGGGAGGGCGAATGGTGATCCAAAACCGCAGTGGAATCCGGCAAAAGAGCGGCTTCACCGCCTTGGCAGCGCGGCAAATGGCAGGTCATAGTGTGGAGAACACGCTCTTGACGGATGTTGATCGCAGCCGGGAAGAGAACTTTCGCGCGTGGCGAAGCCTCTTTCGCCGGCGACAGCCCTGAATCTTGGAGGATTTGCTTATGACCGACGCCGTCAAAGTCGGCTTTGTTCCGTTTTCCGGCGCGTTAGGCGGAGTCCTCGTGGTCTTTTGCGATGATGGGCTCGAATTCGGTCCTGCGACCCGCAAAGCCCTTGGATCGGCCTCGGCTCTCATCGAGGGGGCAGCTGAGACCAATCAGTTCAAAGGAAAGAACGGCGCGGTCCTGGATATTCTGGCGCCACAGGGGCTCAAGTCCAAACGGCTCCTGGTGATCGGACTGGGTAAACCCGCCGAATTGAAGGACTACGATTTTCTGAAGCTCGGCGGCGCATTGGCCGGCAAGCTGACGGCCAAAACCGACCCGGTCACGGTCATTGCCGAACTGCCCAAGGGAACGATGAGCGCAGAGCGGGCCGCCGCGATCGCCTCGGGCATCCGGTTGCGGGCTTACAAATTCGATCGCTACAAGACCAAGAAAAAGGACGCCGAGGAGGCGGCGTTGCGCGCGAGCGTCTCCATCGCCGTCGGTGACCCTTCGGCTGCTCGCAAGGCGTTTGCGCCGAGCGCTCACGTTGTGGACGGCGTCATCACTGCGCGCGACCTCGTCAATGAGCCGCCGAACGTATTGTTTCCGGTCGAATTCGCGCGCCGTGCCGGTCAGTTGCGCAAGCTTGGTGTCGCGGTCGAAGTGCTCGATGTTGCCGCGATGAAAAAACTCGGCATGGGCGCGCTGCTCGGCGTGGCCCAGGGCTCGACGCAACCAGGCCGTACCGTGATCATGCGCTGGAATGGTGGCAAGCGCGGCGAGCAGCCGGTGGCCTTCATCGGCAAGGGCGTTTGCTTCGATACCGGCGGCATCTCGATCAAGCCTGCCGGCAGCATGGAAGACATGAAGGGCGATATGGGCGGCGCCGCCTGTGTTGTCGGATTGATGCAGGCTTTGGCGGCGCGAAAGGCCAAAGCCAATGTGGTCGGCGCGATCGGCCTCGTCGAAAACATGCCCGACGGCAACGCCCAGCGTCCCGGCGATATCGTGACCTCGATGTCCGGCCAGACCATCGAGATCATCAACACCGATGCTGAAGGGCGATTGGTGCTGGCGGATGTGCTTTGGTACGTCGCCAAAAAATTCAAGCCGAAATTCATGGTCGACCTTGCGACGCTGACCGGCGCCATCATGGTTGCGCTGGGCACCGAATATGCGGGTCTGTTTTCCAACAATGACGACCTGGCCGAACGTCTGATCCAGACGGGGCTTGCGACCGGCGAGCGCGTCTGGCGCATGCCGCTTGGCCCCGAATACGACAAGCAGATCGATTCGCAGTTTGCCGACATGAAGAATACCGGCACCCGCAACGGCGGATCGATTACGGCCGCGCAATTCCTGCAACGCTTCGTCGACAGCACGCCCTGGGCCCACCTCGACATTGCCGGCACGGCGATGGGAGCGCCAAAAACCGAGATCAACCAGAGCTGGGGCTCCGGCTTTGGCGTTCGCCTGCTGGATCAATTGGTGGCGGACCACTACGAAGCCGGGCGATGACGGAAGTTTTGTTCTATCATCTGCAGGACATGACGCTGGAGAACGTGCTGCCGCCGCTTCTCGAAAAATCACTCGAGCGCGGCTGGCGAGTGGTCGTGCAGTCGACGTCGGAGGAACGCACTGAGGCGCTGGATGCACATTTGTGGACCTATCGCGAGGATTCGTTTTTGCCGCATGCGACTTGGCGCGTGGCCGATGCGCAGGATCAGCCGATCATTCTGGCGGTCGAGAACAGCAATCCGAACCGGGCCAATGTGAGGTTCCTGGTCGACAATGCTCCCTTGCCTGCGGACTCGGAGGCCTACGACCGCGTCGTTCTCCTCTTCAACGGCGAGGATACCGATGCGCTTGCTGCGGCGCGCCAATCCTGGACCGACTGCAAGGCGCGGGGATTCGACGTAACCTATTGGCAGGCCGACGAACGTGGCCGGTGGCAAAGGCGCGATTAACCTCTTCCACCGATAATGATAATCTATGGTTTTGGCCGATCAGCCTGTATAAGGCCACGGTCGTGCCGCAAAGTGATGCTCCGACAGTCGCTTAAGGGCAGGGGTGAGATTTAGCTCGTCGTGCGAAACCAATATTTCCATAGGAAATCAATACCGGTGCTGCTTCTGCTCGCCCCCATGCTGGCGGGTTGCGGCGCTACGGCTTCCGATATCTTTTCTACGGATCTGTTGTCGAAGGACGCAGAATGGTTCTCGCGCAGCGGCAGGCTGATGATCAAGAACGTGTCGATCGACACTCCGCCGCTGACACCTGACAAGCCGGTCGGGCCCGAAGATCTCGTCAGTGCCGAGGGCGCTTGCCCCGGGATGGCGGCCGCAAATGTTCCGACCAATGCCAACGCCATGGATGGCACGGCCGCTCCCGCGCCTGTGGCCACCGGAACGGTCGCGCTTGGCCATACCGAATGTGACGTCGTCCGCGGTATCGGCGCGCCCAACTCGGTCAACATCTCCGCGAGCCCGCGCGGTGAGCGGCTCGCGGTCGTCACGTTCTCGCAAGGCGCGCGTGCGGGAATCTATACGTTTACCGCGGGACGGTTGACCTCGGTCGAGCGCGGCGCCGAACCTGTCGTTGCAGAGCCGAAGGCCGCCAGGCCGAAGAAGAAAAAGCCGGCACAGGCGCCGACCTGATCGCGCTTGATTCCGTCAGGCTCGACGCGTCGCCTCATCGAATTCCGAACTCGCCATCAGCCATTCCTCTTCGGCTTTCGCCAGTGCGTCGGCGGCGCTCGCGCGGGCCTTGCCGAGCTGGGCGGCCTGCTTGGGATCACGGGTGAAAAGATCGGGCAGCGCCAGCGCGGCATCGATCTTGGCGATGATGTCGCCGATGCGCGTCATCTCGGCTTCGGCCACCGCAATCCGTTGTTTTGCCGGGATTCGCTTTTCCTTCGGACGGGACGAGTTGGTGTCGCCTCGCGCACTCCGTTCGGGCCCACGCTCGCGCGAAGCTGCCTTTGCGCCACGCGCCGACAACACCGTCCGCCGATAGTCGTCGAGATCGCCGTCATAGTCCGTGACGGTCCGATCTGCGACCACCCACAACTGATCGGCGCAGGCTTCGATGAGGTACCGGTCATGGGAGACCATGATGACGGCGCCGGGAAACTCGTTGATCGCCTCAGCCAGCGCCGCGCGGCTGTCGATATCGAGGTGGTTGGTCGGCTCGTCGAGAATGATCATGTTGGGGCCGAAGAATGTCGCAAGTCCGAGCAGCAGCCGGGCCTTTTCGCCGCCCGAGAGATTCTTCACCAGCGTGTCGCCGGCCTTGCCGGAGAAGCCGATGGCGCCGGTGCGCCCGCGGATCTTGCTCTCCACGGCGTCTGGCATCAGCCGGCGGACATGGTCGTAGGGTGATGCGCCGACGTCGAGTTCATCGACCTGATGCTGGGCAAAGTAGCCGACCGAAAGTTTATCGGCGCGCGTGATCTTTCCCGAAAATGGCGACAGCCTGCCTGCGAGGAGCTTGACCAGCGTCGACTTGCCGTTGCCGTTCGCTCCCAGCAGCGCGATGCGGTCGTCGGCGTCGATGCGCAGCGTCACGCGGCTCAGCACCGGCTGCTTCGGATCGTATCCGACCGACACCTCGTCGACGGCGATGATTGGCGGTGACAACATTTTTTCAGGTTGCGGAAACGTGATCTCGTGCACGTCCTGGGTGACGAGCGCGGTCACCGGCTTCATTCGTTCCAGCATCTTGACGCGGGATTGCGCCTGACGTGCTTTCGAGGCCTTGGCCTTGAAGCGGTCGACGAAGGCTTGCAGCCGCTTGCGCTCCTCGGCCTGCCGCCTGGCGTGCTTGGCGTCCAGTAGCTCGCGGGCCGCGCGCTGCTCCTCGAACGACGAATAGCCGCCCTTGTACAGGGTGAGCTTGCCGCGATCGAGGTGCAGGATCTGGTCGACCGACGTTTCCAGAAGATCGCGATCATGGCTGATGACGATCACTGTGCGCGGATAGTTGGCGAGGTGATCTTCCAGCCAGAGCGTACCTTCAAGGTCGAGATAGTTCGTGGGCTCGTCGAGCAGCAACAGGTCAGGCGCGGAAAACAGCGTGGCTGCGAGCGCGACGCGCATCCGCCAGCCGCCGGAGAATTCCGAGCAGGGCCTGATCTGATCCTCGGCCGAAAATCCGAGGCCGCTCAGAATGGCAGCCGCGCGCGCCGGCGCGGAATGGGCCTCGATATCTGCGAGCCGGGTCTGGATCTCGGCGATGCGAACGGGATCGCTGGCGACCTCGGCCTCGCGCATCAAGGTCTCGCGCTCGCGGTCGGCTTTCAGAACGACCTCGATCAGCTTTTCGGGGCCGTTCGGCGCCTCCTGTGCGAGGCTTCCAATACTCCATCGGGGAGGGATTGCGATGGTGCCGCTTTCAGTCGGCAACTCTCCGCGGATGGCGTGAAACAAGGTCGACTTGCCGACGCCGTTGCGGCCAACGAAGCCGACGCGCGCGCCCGGGGTAATTTGCACGGAGCTGTGGTCGATCAGAAGCCGCCCGGCAATACGGACCGAAATGTCTGAGATCGCAAGCATGCGGGCTTTTCACCGCAGCCGCGGCAAAACGCAACCCGTATGTTGATACGGCCGCCGTGAAAGAGATGATCAGCTATTGTTTCCCGTCCGTCGTCCTAATGCGATTTCCGACCATCGGCCTCATCGCGCCTGCGCAATTCGTCGACGAGATGCTGGAGATGAGAAGACGGGCCAGTTTCCGGACGCAGAACTTGCTGGAGACGCTCGCCGACGGCATCGCAGATCGCGCGACTCGACCTGTGATCGAGCGCTTCAATGTCGTTGTATGTCTGCGGGCTCTTCATGACTGCTTCCGTACCCCGACCATTGATCAGGTGACGGCATACCAAGTCCGCGGAACGCAATTTGTTTCCGCTCTGGCTGTGGGTTCCCTGCGGTTTTGGTGAATACCAGATAGCTTTAAAATAGCCGTAGGGCCCCGACCACTACGGGAAGTCGGGGCCCTGCGCATCAGCCCGTTCGGGCTAGTAGCAGCGGTTGATCAGGCGCCAGCGAGGTCCAAAGGGGGTCGGAACCACACGTCGCACATAGCAGCCGCCATAACCGTCGTAGTAGCCGCCGCCGTAGTAGACCGGGCCACCGGCAAAGAAGCGCGGACCGCCCCAGCCACCCCAGCCGTGATGCCAACCGCCATGCCAGCCGCCCCAGGCCGAAGCGGGGGCGGGGGCCAGCGCGGCCGCGCCAAGCGAAACCGTGGCAACTAAAGCGAGCGAGAGTTTGCGCAACATCGTCGTCTCCTCTGGGTTGGGCGCCTTGGTTGAGGCCTTGGTCGAGGTCTTAGGCGCCAGAGTTGAAAACAGGTCGTCCCGAACGCCTTTGCGTTCGGCTGGCAAAACCCTAGGCCTGGGCCGCTGAACGGGGGCGGGACAAGCGTTTCAGAAAAGGTTCATCTGGGTGAATTCGGCGTAATTCTGAGCCGTTTGCGCGGTCGTGCAGCCCATGGCGGTTATCGCGTCGCTTGCCGTGCACCGGCAGCATCGATATAAGCCCGCAACTTCCATCGGCGCTTTTATCTGAGGACGAACCATGGCGATCGAACGCACCTTTTCCATCATCAAGCCGGACGCGACGGCTCGCAATCTGACCGGCGCTGTCAACGCGCTGATCGAAAAAGCCGGCCTTCGCATCGTCGGGCAGAAGCGCATCCGCATGACGCGTCAGCAGGCGGAGACCTTTTATGCCGTTCACAAGGCGCGGCCGTTCTTCGGCGAGCTCGTCGAGTTCATGACGTCGGGCCCGGTGGTCGTGCAGGTGCTCGAAGGCGAAAACGCCGTTCTCAAGTACCGCGATGTCATGGGCGCAACCGATCCGGCCAAGGCGGCCGAGGGCACGATCCGTAAAGTGCATGCAAAGTCGATCGGCGAGAACTCGGTGCATGGTTCGGATGCGCCGGAAACGGCTGCGATCGAGATCGCCCAGTTCTTTTCCGGCAACGAGATTGTCGGCTGACCCGGAGCTTTGTGGCTTGCCGTGAACGCGCTGTTGCAGCTCGTTGATCCCGCCGGCATCGGCGGCTTCTTCGCGCAGTTGCGGACTGACGTGCAGACGCCGGCGTTTTGGCTCGCGGTCGGCAAGATCATCTGGATCAACGTCCTGTTGTCGGGCGACAATGCGCTCGTGATCGCCATGGCGTGCCGCGGCCTGCATGGCCGGCACCGGCTTTGGGGCATGATCATCGGCGCCGGCATTGCCGTCGTGCTGCTGATTGCTTTCACGGGTGTCGTCGCCACGTTGATGGCGCTGCCTTATCTGAAACTGATTGGCGGTCTCGCGTTGCTCGTGATCGCGGCCAAGCTGCTGGTGCCCGAAGACGAGAGTGATGAAATCGCAGCCGGCACGACGCTTTGGCATGCGATCCGCATAGTCGTCATCGCCGACATCATCATGAGCCTCGACAATGTGATCGCGGTGGCTGCGGCCGCCAACGGTCAGCTCTCGCTTCTCATCCTCGGCCTTGCCATCAGCATCCCCGTCATCATCGCGGGCGCCGCTCTGATCATGGCCGTGCTCGATCGCTTTCCGATCCTGGTGTGGCTCGGGGCGCTCCTGCTGGGCTGGATTGCAGGCGATGTCATCGAAGGCGATCCGGCCGTGCAGCCGTGGCTCCTTCGCGTGGTTGACAGCACACACTATCTGGACGAGATGCCCGCCATTTTCGGCGTGTCGCCGCACGAGGCCGTCGGGTATGTGGCGTCGGTGCTCGGGGCGATCATTGTGCTGGTCGCTGGCTCGATCTGGCGAAGGCGCAAGCTGGCCGAAGCCAAGAAGTCGTAACGCCTCGAACAAGCCGAGGGATCGTCCCGACGGCCACCAGCGTCATGATGCGCTAGCCAAGCTTGAACGGCTTGGCGCCTATGAGGTTTGTGTCCCAAATCCCCGGCGCGAACGCAGTGACGGCCATGCTTTCCTCGGGGCCGGAATGGAAGCCGGTCAAAGTAATTCCCAACCTTGGGAAGACGAGGGTGCCCGAGACCTCCTTCGGTTGGGAATCGTCATTGTACAGCTTGGTTACGACGGCAGGTCGTTCGCCGGAAAACAGGTTCGTACCGCGGTAGATGACGTCGGTAGCGGCCTTGGTAAACCCGATCTCGGCGAGCTTGGGTTCTTCGCTGCCTGCCGCCGCCTTGAAGGTCAAAGCGGGGCCGCCGGCCCCATATATCTCTCGTAGTCGATGCGTGTCGCGTCGGGAAAATCGCGGAGCTCCCAGGATCTGATGAACCTGCGCTGACGTCATCCCGAAACGCAGCGCGCCGACGCCGACATATGGCACGATTTCATTTGGCATAAAGAGGTCTCCGTCGCGGTCTTGCTTCGACTTGGTCGCAACTGTCTGTTTGGTGGTTCAGCTCTCGCGGGACGTCAGGACGGTGTTGCTTTTCGGGGGCGGTCCAGCGTTCGCGATCAGCGCCGGACGATCGCTCCGGAGCGACCGACGAGCCGTGCGAGTTGCTTGAAGCGGCTGCCGACGCGGTCGGCAACGAGGTCGACGAGTTTGTGCTCGAACACCAGCGTCAGCTTGCGGGCGTGGCTGCGAAAGTGCGTGGCGGGCAGCACGCCGGGCCGCGCGGCTGATATCAGGTGGGCAACACGGAAGGCTGCTCCCAGGAGGCGCGCGCGCTCCAGCATCGCGGGCGGGATCATCCCTTGCATGGTGAGCGGCGGCTCGTTCTGCTCGCTCAAGCCCGCATAACGGTAGAACACCGACAGCGCCACAAAGGCTCGGCCTTGATGGCTGATCGAACCGAAATTCCCGTTGGTGATGAGGTTGAGCGTTTCCTCGCCGCGGTGGTCGGGATGCACGCGCCATCCAATGTCCGACAACAGGCAGGCGGCGTGCCGCAAGCGGCGATCTTCTTCCGTCTCGCGCAGCTTTACGACCCGCACGAAGCGATCGGTCCACTCGATCAACTCCTCGGCGTGACGCGCCGACCGCGACAGCAATTCGTTGAGCTTCTGGGCAGCACAGAGAAAGCCGTCTTTGGCGCGCTCGGCCTCGGGAAGCATTTCGTAGAGCAGCCCCTCGCGCACGCCGAAGGTCGAGAACACGATGGTTTTCGGCCGGGCGACCCGAATGATGTATTCGAGAACGAGCGCGGCGTAGGCGAGCAGCGGCCGTCTCGCATCGGCGACAACCTCGATATTGGCGAGCATGTTCGTCGCCACGAGACGGCGCAGCCGCCGCGCGAAATCGAGCGCGTCCTGGGCGGGGATCGCATAGCCGTGCATCACACCGAGCGGGTACTCGCTCTGGACGATGTGGATGCGCGCGAGCGCGCGCCAGGTTCCGCCCACCGCGTAAAACGTACGGCCACGTCCGCCCTTGATCTGCTCGACCTCGGTGAGCTCGGATTTGACGATGCGTTCGGCGCGTTTGAGCGATTTGTGCGACAGGTCCTGCAACGCCAGACTGCCGAGCGGAAGCGTCAGCCCGCCGTGGACGCGGTTGCCGCGCACATCGATCAATTCCAGCGAACCGCCGCCGAGATCGCCGACGATGCCGTCGGGCCGGTGTACGCCTGAGACGACGCCGAGCGCCGACAACTTCGCCTCGCGCGTGCCCGAGAGAATCTCGATTTTCGCCCCGCAGATGCGTTCGGCCTTGGCGATGAAATCGGGACCATTGCTGGCATCGCGGCAGGCCGCGGTTGCGATCGCATAAACGCGTCCGACCTTCATGACCCTGCATAGCGCGCGAAAACGTCGTAGCGACGTCAGGGCCTTGGTGACGGCATCGGGTGCAAGCAGGCCCGTGGACTGCACCTCACGTCCGAGGCCGCACAGCGCCTTCTCGTTGAAGATCGTGATCAGGCTGCGCGCCATCGTCTCGTAGACGACGAGACGGACCGAGTTCGAGCCGATATCGATAACCGCGACGCTCGAGGCGCGCTTGCGCGCGCGCGTCACAGGGAAATCCCTTTATGACGCTGTTTGGCGTTCGGTGCGCCGGGTGAGGCGGCGCGGTGATGATTCCTTGAGTGACTTTCCACGGCCGGAGAGACTCGGATTGGTCATGAAATAGTTATGCAGATTGAACGGCTCTTCGCCCTTCGCGGCCTTCATACGCGTTGAGGAACCATCGGGCAATAACTGCCAGCTTTGCTCGGTATCCTTCAGGTTAGCGACCATGATCTGCTCGAGAACCTGCTGATGCACCGTGGGATTCTGCAATGGACAGAGGATCTCGACGCGGCGATCGAGGTTCCGCGGCATCATGTCGGCTGAGGAGATATACACAGCCGCCTTGGCGCTCGGCAGGCCCTGGCCCATCCCGAAGCAATAGATTCGGCCGTGTTCGAGGAAGCGTCCGATCACCGATTTGACGCGAATATTCTCCGACAGACCGGGGATGCCCGGGCGCAGGCAACAGATCCCGCGCACCACGAGCTCGATCGAAACGCCGGCCTGCGAGGCCTCGTATAGCGAATCGATGATCTCCGGGTCGACCAGCGAATTCATCTTCAGCCAGATCGCTGCGGGCTTGCCGTGCTTGGCAAAATTGGTCTCACCGCGAATGTGCTCGATCATCCGCTTGCGCAGGGTCAGCGGCGAGACTGCCATCTTCTCGATGTCGCTCGGTTCGGCATAGCCGGTGATGTAATTGAACACCCGCGCCGCGTCGCGGCCGATCGTCGGATCGGAGGTGAAGTAGGAGAGGTCGGTGTAAATGCGCGCCGTCACCGGATGATAATTACCGGTTCCGGTATGAACATAGGTGGTGAGACTGCCGCCTTCGCGCCGGACCACCATCGACAATTTGGCGTGGGTCTTCAGTTCGATGAAACCGTACACGACCTGCACGCCAGCGCGCTCGAGGTCGCGCGCCCAGCGGATATTGGCCTCTTCGTCGAAGCGCGCTTTCAGTTCGATCAGCGCCGTGACCGATTTTCCGGCTTCGGCAGCCTCCGCCAGCGCGCGCACGATCGGCGAATTGTTCGACGTGCGATAGAGCGTCTGCTTGATGGCGACGACGTCGGGATCGCGCGCGGCCTGTTGCAGGAACTGGACGACGACGTCGAAGGACTCGTAAGGGTGGTGGACGATGAGGTCCTTTTGCCGGATCGCGGCGAAAATATCGCCCCCGTGGTCACGTACGCGCTCGGGATAGCGCGGCACATAGGGCGTGAATTCGAGATCGGGCCGATCGAGCCGGGTCAGCTGCGACAGCTCGTTCATGGCGAGCACGCCATCGACCAGCAGCACTTCGTCATCGGATGCGGAAAGCGCGCGCTGCACGAAGGCGCGCAGCTCCTCCGGCATCTTGGCTTCCATCTCGAGATGGATCACCGACCCGCGGCGCCGCCGTTTCAGCGCGGTCTCGAACAGGCGAACGAGGTCCTCGGCCTCTTCCTCGATTTCCAGTTCGGAGTCGCGGATGATGCGGAACGCGCCCTGGCCCTTGACGGTGTAGCCGGGAAATAGCCGGCCGATGAAGAGACCCGTCGCCTGCTCGAGGGTGATCAGCCGCACGGCGCTGTCCTTGCCCGCGGGCAAGCGGATGAAGCGGTCGATCTTGCCGGGCATGCGAATGAGCGCATTCATCGCCTTGCCGTCGGCGGTCCGCGCCAGCTGCAGCGCGACGGTGAAGCCGAGGCTCGGAATGAACGGGAAGGGATGAGCCGGATCGATCGCGAGCGGCGTCAGCAACGGAAAGATGTTGTGGAGGAAATGATCCTCGATCCAGGCGCGCTCGGGTTTGGTAACGTCGCGGCCTTCGACCAGCACGATGCCGACATCGGCGAGAATCTTGTGCAGGTCGCGCCAGATCGCCTGTTGATCTTTCGCGAGCTGGGAGACCGTCTCGTTGATCAGCGTCAACTGGTCCGATGGCGTCAGCCCGTCGGGGCTGCGTTCGGTGATGCCCTCGCGCACCTGGGCCTTGAGGCCGGCGACGCGGACCATGAAGAACTCGTCAAGGTTATTTGCCGAAATCGACAGGAAGCGGACCCGCTCCAGGGCCGGATGGTGCGGATTGACCGATTCCTCCAGCACCCGGCGATTGAAATGCAGCCAGGACAGTTCCCGGTTGATGAAGCGCTCGGGGCTCGTGCTGATCGCAGGCAGGCCGCGAGTGTCTTCATTTTTTTCTGTAATTGCAATGGCTTGTGCGGATTCCATGAAGTTTTCGATCCATTTCTTCTCACGCTGCGCGAGGATGGCAAAGACCATGTGATTTCGCGGCGACGTTTCAATGACATTGACGTTCCCGTTCTGGGTTCCGTCAAGATGGGGCAGCCTGTGTCTTTAAGTCAGTCGTTGCCGCGGAAGAGTTCAGCAGCCAGCGCGCGGGTGACTGGCCTGCCGAGCCGCAGGGCCTCGCTATCCAACAGCTCGACCGCGCGCCGCGCGGCCGCATAGGAACGCTCGATGCGGGAGGCGAGATAACTCACAACGGCCTCGTCGACCGCGAGTTGGCGGTCAGCGCAGAATTTGACGACCAGGGCGCGGAAAAGATGATCATCCGGCGGCAGCAACTGCACGGTCGGTATGGCACGCAGCCTTGAACGCAAATCGCGAAGTTCAACCTCCGTCGGTGCTGAGCGGGCCGTCATCAGGACAAAGGCACCATCCTCACGCGCCAGGTTCAACAAATGAAACAGCGCGCGCTCGTCGATATCCTTAGACTTCAGATCTTCGATCACGAGCGCGCCTGTCGCCAGTGCGACCGGAACTTCGGCAGGCGTCAACACGTGGGCCGATGTCGAGCGCGCTCCGGATTGCTCGGCCCAGATCGCGGCGAGGTGGCTTTTGCCGGATCCTTCAGGGCCGATCAGAAGCATCACGCGGTTGGGCCAATCCGGCCAGCGTTCGACCAGCGCGAGGCCTGCGGCATTCGCCGGTCCCTCCAGAAAATCGTCGCGCGTAAAGCTTTCTGCGTGCGGCAGCGCAAATGCCAGTTGTCGAGGTTGAACGCGGCCGGCCACGCAAACTTCTCCTACGGGAGCCGATACTTATCGAACTAAAAATACGTATGATTTCTAAATGAATTTAGCGAGCCTCGATCGTGCTCATATGGCGTACCCACTCGACGAGATAGAGGGACACCGAAACCAGGGTAAACACCGTCACCAATCCCATCAGCACGGCATCATACGGCATCGGTCTGAAACCGAAAGCGAGCGAGGCCAGGATCAATGCCGCGAGCGCCACCTGGGCCGCGGTATTGAGCTTTGACACCATCAGCGGTTTCATCTCGACCGGCTTGTCGAACAACCATGACACGATCACGGCCGCGACGATCATGAAGTCGCGCGAGACGACGAGAATCACGATCCAGCGCGGCACCGCCCCCCAGATGCCGAGCGCCACGTAGATCGAGACCAGCAGCGCCTTGTCCGCGAGCGGATCGAGCAGCGCGCCCAGTTCGCTCGCCATGTTGAAGCGCTTGGCCAGAAATCCGTCGACGGCGTCACTGACGCCGGCGATCACGAAGATCGCAAATGCGATCTCCATCTGGTTGGACGCGATGGCCCAGATGATCACGGGCACCAGAATGATGCGCCCCAAGGTGATGATATTTGGAATGCTCAACTCGGTCGTTCCCGGTGACCTGCCTGATTCCTCGGAGTTATCCCCTTTTTGCGGGGAGGACCGGCTGTTGTCTACATAGTAAGCGCTTGTCACCATTGCACAAAGGTGAAATCCGACGTAACCCAGCGCACATCAATTGGAACAGGTCATGGCTGAGCGCAGGAACGGGCTCACTTACGCGGATTCCGGGGTCGACATCGATGCGGGCAACCGCCTGGTCGACCTGATCAAGCCGATGGTTCGCGCCACGGCGCGCCCTGGGACCGAAGCTGAAATCGGCGGTTTTGGCGGGCTGTTCGATCTCAAGGCCGCAGGCTTCAAGGACCCGGTTCTGGTGGCGGCAACCGACGGCGTCGGCACCAAGGTCAAGATCGCGATCGACACCAATCTGCATGGCGGTATCGGCATCGACCTCGTGGCCATGTCGGTCAACGATCTCGTGGTGCAGGGCGCGGAGCCGCTGTTCTTTCTCGATTATTTCGCGTGCGGCAAACTCGATCCGGAGGCGACGGCTGCAATCGTCGCAGGTATCGCGGAGGGTTGCCGCGAATCCGGCTGCGCGCTCATCGGCGGTGAGACGGCCGAAATGCCGGGCCTTTACAAGGACGGCGACTACGATCTTGCCGGCTTTGCGGTCGGTGCGGCCGAACGCGGCACGCTGTTGCCGCGCGCCGGCGTTGCCGCAGGCGATGCTGTGCTGGGGCTGGCGTCGTCAGGCGTTCACTCCAACGGTTTTTCGCTGGTGCGCAGGATTGTCGAAGGCTCCGGCCTTGGCTTTGACGCCCCCGCGCCATTCTCGCCAGTCATGACGCTAGGCGGCGCGTTACTAGCTCCGACCAAGCTCTATGTTCGGTCCTGTCTGCGAGCAATCCGCGAGACCGGCGCGGTCAAGGCGCTCGCGCATATCACCGGCGGCGGCTTCACTGACAACATTCCGCGCGTGCTGCCGAAGCATCTGGGCGTCGGCATTGAGCTGGCCCGGCTTTCCGTGTTGCCGGTTTTCAAATGGCTCGCGGAGCAGGGCAACATCGCCGAGCTCGAACTGCTGCGCACCTTCAATTGCGGGATCGGCATGATCGCGGTCGTCGAGCCCGGTGCGGTCGAGGCCGTCACGCGCGTTCTGTCCGATGCCGGTGAAAGCGTGACGGTGCTGGGCGAAGTCGTCCCGGTGCAGGGCGATCACCGCGTGGTCTATAACGGCCACCTCGATCTTTCATGGTGAAGGCGGGGCCACATCGGGGGGCTTCGAAGCCCCGCGTCGCCATCCTGATTTCGGGACGCGGCTCGAACATGGTTGCTCTTGTCGAGGCGGCCAAGGCGGATGACTTTCCGGCCGAGATTGCGGTTGTGATTTCAAACCGCGCGGACGCGGCAGGGCTTGCGCGAGCCGCCAAGGAGGGCGTTCCGACGGTCACCATCGACAGCAAATCGTTCGGAAAGGACCGCGCCGCATTCGAAGCGAAATTGCAATCCGCGCTTGAAGATCACCGGATCGAGCTGATTTGCCTCGGCGGCTTCATGCGGCTGTTCACCGCTGAGTTCGTGCAGGCGTGGTACGGCAAAATGCTCAATATCCATCCCTCGCTGTTGCCGTCTTTCCCGGGACTTGATCCTCATGGCCAGGCCTTGAGCGCCGGCGTGAAGGTGTCGGGAGCAACGGTTCATTTCGTCACGCCCGAGACTGACGCAGGCCCCATTGTCATGCAGGGTGTGGTGGAGGTTCGTGATGACGACACGCCGGACACGCTGTCAGAGCGGATCCTCACGATCGAGCATCAGATCTACCCGAATGCGCTGCGGCTTCTTGCGCGCGGAAAGCTGCGGTTGGATGGTGCGGTCTGTCGCCTGACCGACGAGGCGGACGCCGCCGGCAGCTTGATCTCGCCGCGGCCGGCGAAGGAATAGATAACAAAATCCCCCGGCAGGGCCGGGGGTGCATCAGGATTGCTTACGCGGATCGTGACGAGGCTTTAAGAGACCTTGAGATTTTCGGCGGAAGTTTTTCCGCGATTCTCGACAAGGTCGTATTCGATAACCTGATTCTCGTTAAGGGTAGTGAGCCCAGCGCGCTCGACGGCAGAGATATGGACGAACACGTCCTTATCGCCGACCATCGGCTTGATGAACCCATAACCCTTCGTCGGGTTGAACCACTTGACGGTGCCTTTTTGCATCGCCTGTCTCCTGGTCTAGACGTAAAGAAGACGCGCCACGCGATTTGCGTGCCGCGCCACAAGCGGGCTTTCCGGATGTCTGCTGAATGTCCTAGTCGCGAAACGCACAGTCGATCGGCCGAATTCCGATTGTGACAGGGATTGCAACACGAAATTTGCACGTTAGCAAGCGTTTGGGGCGCTTGGGGAAAATCGCCGGGTCGTCTCGGACGCCTCGGGCGGGTGTGGCTTGGCTACAACAAGGCACGCCAATTGCCTTCAGATAAGGGTCAGGAGCGATTGACGCTGCTAGCGAACTGCAGGCAAATCCCCCTCAATTGAAAGCAAATTGGTTGTCGGGCTGAACGCCCTTTTTTGGAAAACGGCGCAAATGGGCGGGTCATGGCGGTCGTCGCGGGGTGCCTGCCTTTTGCCGGGAAGGGCGCTTTTCCTCGTCCTGGCGCTTGTCGTCGGACTTTTGGCGCCAGCGGCTCATGCGCAAAGTCCAACGCCGCCGCCGACGCCAACGCCCACGCCGTCACCCACCCCGGTCCCGATGTCGACGATGACCGACCTCTCCGCCGGAGCGACGGTCGCGAACCTCGGAAGCAATTTCCTGGAGCGACTTGGCGATCAGGCGAGCGGCGGGTTCGGCCGCGCCTCGCGCAGCAATCCGGGTGGCGGGGGCGCCTCTGAGTCTCTCGAGGGCCAACCTTTTCGCAGCTGGGGCGAACTCTACGGGATTTCCGGCACGACCGGTCCGCTAGGTGTTTTCGTCGGCGATCATCGTTCAACGTCAGGCGGCGTCGCGGGCTTCGGCGCGCGGATCTCGCCCGGCGTGAACGTCGGATTTTCGATCGATCAAAGCCGAACCGGAATCGACGTGCCGCTGGCGTTTCAGTCGGCGACCCTCGATCTGACCCAGCTTGGCTTCAACGCCTCGATCGACAAGGGACCATGGACCTGGGCGATGGCCGCCGTTCACGGTTTTGGAAAGATCAACTCAAGCCGCGACACCGGGTTCGGGATGGCGACCGCAGGCTATGACGGGCAGATCGACGGCGTACTGACCGAGCTCAGTTACTATTGGACCGCAGACCAAAGCCGGCTCGTGCCAAAAGCTGCGCTTGAATATGTTCACGCCTCAACCGGCTCTTTCCAGGAGATGGGAGGCCTCAATCCGGTTTCGGCGAGCGGCGCGACGCTCGATCGGTCGCGAATGCTGCTCGGCGTAGAAGTCGGTCACTACTGGATCGTTGATCAGAAGATCGTGGACCTGTCGGCCTATGGCAAGTTCGTCGATAATTTCGAACAGAAACTCTCTGCGGTCACCGTCAGCCTCGGACCTCAAAGCATTCTGGTGCAGGGTATCGGTGAAAGCCAGTACGGGGCGGATGCAGGCGCTGCGCTGTCGCTGAGTCTCACCAACACCGTGCGCCTCTACCTCAACTATGACGGCAAGTTTCGCTCCGCCTTCCAGTCTCACCAGGG
>Ga0070735_10001894_pt1 | contig 19449 bp, 17 predicted proteins | sample Coa_R1_FD_66443 | JGI IMG/M metagenome (GOLD analysis project Ga0070735, IMG submission 66443) | Surface soil microbial communities from Centralia Pennsylvania, which are recovering from an underground coalmine fire - Coalmine... | ecosystem: Environmental > Terrestrial > Soil > Unclassified ... | reverse complement strand
CTGCGCCGCGGTCATCGCGTTCGCTCGCTTCCTCGACGAGGCGAGCGGCGACGTCACGGTCGTCGTCGACGACGGCGCGCTCGGGACGGCGATCGGCGCGTTGGCGCGTCGGATGCGTGCCGACGTCAAGCTCGAACTGCCGCTGCGTCATCGCCTTCCTGCCCGCGTGCGCCGAGCGCTTCGGACCCTCGCCGCGCTGCGGCGGCAGAGACGCCGGCGATCGACGCTGCGCGCGCTGCCACCTGCCGACGCCCTGATCGTGACGTGGGCCGAGGATGCGTCGTTCGCCGGCGACGCCGACCGCTATCTCGGGGCCGTCGGCCGCGGAGCCGACGCGGTGTGGCTCGGGCTGACGCTGCCCGGCCTGAACCCGGTCGAACCGCCCCACGCACGCGCGGTCCTCCTCGACGAGCTCCTCGACGGCGCCGCGTCTCGCCGCGCGGCGCAGCGCGCGCTCCGCGCTCCTGCGCGGCGCGTCGCCCCGTTCGTTGTCGCCGGTGTCGACCTCTCTGGCATCCTCGACGAGGCGCTCAGCCGCGAGGTCGGCAACCCGCACCGGCGCTGGTCGCTGCTGCTTGCCGAACTCGCCTCCGCACGTCCACACATCGTCGCCTATCCGTTCGAGAACCAGGCGTGGGAGAAAGTGCTGCATCTATCGCTTCCGCACGCGCAGTTCGTCGGCCTCCAGCACACGCCGATCGCTTCACCCATGTGGCCGTCGCGACGACCGTCGCGACGGGACCTTCGGTTGGACCTGCTGCCGCAGCGGTTGGCGCTGCTCGGGCCCGCATGGATCGACGTCTTCACGGCAGCCGGCTATCCGCGCGAGCGGCTCGAGGTCGGCCCGGCGGACCGCTACGCGCACCTCGTCCGCGTCTCCGAGCGCGGTGCGCCGACGAATACGGTGCTCGTCGCCTGCAACGCACTCTTCGAGGACGCGCTCGAGCTGGCCGTCAAGGCGGTACGCGCGCTCGGCAAGCAGGTTGTCGTCAAGACGCATCCTGACCTCCGCGGCCAAGACGACCGCTTCCGAGCGGCGCTACGCGCCGCGACGGGGGCGGACGTCGTGCCGGTCGCGACGCCGATCACGGAGCTGCTCCCAACCGTCGGCATCGTCCTGCATACGTTCACGTCGGTTGCGTGGGAGGCCCTCGCCTACGGAGTGCCCAACGTCTTCGTCGAGTCCGACTTCTTCCTCGACGCGGATCCGATACCCGGCGGCAGCGTGCGCACTGCGCGCACGCCCGAGGAGATCCGCACTGCAGTGGAGGAGCTCCTCGCGGACCCGCCTGCGCGGCGGGAGCTCGACGACGTCTTCGCACCGGATCCCGAGTGGAAACTGCTCCGATGAGGGAAGCCGACATCCGTCCGCGCGACCTCTTCGACCGCTATTTGGAGCTCGCCCGCGCGGACGCCGAGCGCTACTTCGCCGACCGCACAAACTTCGTCGCCGTCCCGTGCCCCGCGTGCGGTGCGGACGACCCGCGGCCGGGCCTCCAAAAGCTCGGCTTCCACTACGCGCTCTGCGGCTCGTGCGCGTCGCTGTACGTAACGCCGCGGCCGGCAGCGGACGTGCTCGCCGCCTACTACACCGAAGGCGACGCGGTTCGCTTTTGGGCGACCGACTTCTTCCGGGAGACAGCCGAGGCCCGCCGCGAGCGCATGTTCCGGCCGCGCGCAGAGCTCGTGCGCGGGCTCGTTCGCGGCGGCACGTTCGCCGACGTCGGCTCCGGCTACGGCATCTTCCTCGAGGAGGTCGCCGCGCTCGGCGTCTTCGATGCCGTCATCGGGATCGAGCCTTCACCCGACCTCGCAGCGGTCTGCCGCGAGCGCGGCTTCACGGTGCTCGAGCAGCCGGTCGAGGCCGTCCGACCCGCTGAGCTCCACGCCGATTTCCTCTCCGCCTTCGAAGTGCTCGAGCACGTCTTCGACCCGCTGCGCTTCCTCACCGCCTGTCGCGACGTGCTCGCACCGGGCGGCCTCCTCTTCTTCACGACGCTGACGGTCAGCGGCTTCGACATCCAGGTGCTGTGGGAGCGTTCGAAGAGCATCCACCCGCCTCAACACCTCAATCTCCTCTCGGTCGCGGGGATCGAACTCCTCGTGCAACGCGCCGAACTCGAAGTCGTCGAGCTGGAAACGCCCGGCCAACTGGATGTGGATATCGTCAAGGGGATGATCGACGAGGACCCGACGCTCGATCTGCCGCGTTTCGTCGCGCCGCTGCTCGAGCTCGGCGACGACTTCCAGCGGTACCTTCAGCAGCACCGACTCAGCTCGCACATCCGTGTCGTCGCGCGGCGGCCGAACGCGTGAAGGCGGTCGCGATCATCCCCGCCCGAATGGGCTCGTCGCGCTTCCCGGGCAAGCCGCTGGCCCCGATCCTCGGCCGGTCGATGATCGAGCACATCTACCGCCGCGTCGAACGGTGCGGCGAGGTCGACGAGGTGTACGTCGCAACGTGTGACCGGGAGATCGCGGACGCTGTCGAAGCCTTCGGTGGGCGCGCGATCATGACTGCGGACACGCACGAGCGCGCCAGCGATCGCGTCGCCGACGCAGCGCAGTACGTCGACGCCGACGTGATCGTCATGGTGCAAGGCGATGAGCCGATGACGACGCCCGAGATGGTGTCGGCAGCGCTGATGCCGTTCAAGGATGGAGACGTGAGCTGCGTCAACCTGATCGCACGCATCGACGACGAGGCCGAGCTCCGCGACAAGAACGCGGTCAAGGTGACGAAGGACGCAACCGGTCGGGCGCTTCTCTTCACGCGCGAGCCGATCCCGGGGGCGTGGAAACAGCTCGGCATCATCTCGTTCACGCGAGACGCGCTCGCCGAGTTCGCCGCGCTCGAGCCGGCGGCGCTCGAGATCGCCGAGTCGATCGACATGCTGCGCTTCCTCGAGCACGGCCGCGACATCTACCTCGTCGAGACCGACACCCGCTCCCACGCCGTCGACACGCCCGAAGACCTTGCGGCGGTGGAGAAGCTGATGCTCAGAGACCCGCTCGCCGCCTCCTACGCGTGAGCCGCGGGGCGGCATAGTCTAGAACGCAAATGCAGCGCGAGAACAACGTCAAGCGGACGCTGAAGGCCGGCGGATCCGTGTTCGGTAGTTGGACGATCACTTCCTCACCGATGGTCGCCAACGTGATGGCCGAGGCAGGCCTCGATTTCGTGACGATCGACATGGAGCACGGCCCGACGACGTTCGAGACGGCCGAGGCAATCCTCTACGCGATCGAAGCGGGCGGGAGCACGCCGATGCTCCGGCTCGGCGAGTGGAGCGAGCCGACGATCCTCCGCGGGCTCGAGATCGGCGCCCAGGGGCTTCTCGTTTCGCACATCTCGACGGCGGAGCAGGCTCGCCGGATCGTGTCGGCCTGCAAGTATCCGCCCGAGGGCGAGCGCGGCCTGTCGCCGTACATTCGGCGGCACGGGTATTCGGAGACGACGCTGCCCGAGAAGCTGGGTGACGCCAACGCCGAGATGCTCACCGGTGTCATCGTCGAGGACGCCGAAGGGCTTCAAAATCTCGCCGACATCGCGGCCACACCGGGGCTCGACCTGATCTACCTCGGCATCTACGACATCTCGCTGTCGCTCGGCGTCCCCGGAAGCCTGAACGACCCGCGGGTGCTGGAGATCGTGCGCACCGCGGTGGGCACGATCGAGCAGCACGGCATTGCACCCGGCGCAGTCGGACGCGACAGGGACCATGTGCGGACGTTGGTCGAGCTCGGCTTCCGCTATATCTCCTACCTCGTGGATACAGCAATCATCAGGGACGGCTTCGAGACAGCGCTCGGCTGGTACCAGGAGCTCGTCGCTCCGAGCTGAAAGAAGCGCGAGGCATGCTCAAGGTTGGAATCGCGGGGCACGGCGTCGTCGGCCGCATCCGCCATCGGCACGTCGACCAGCATCCCCAGATGCGGGTGACCGCCGTGTGCGATCAGAGCTTTCTCGAGCCCGCAGTGCTCGACGGGGGAGTGCGGTGTCACCAGACGTACGAGCAACTGCTCGACGAGCCGCTCGACGCGCTCTTCGTGTGCCTGCCGACGTACCTGGCAGCCGAGGTGACGATCGCGGGCCTCGAGCGCGGCCTGCACGTGTTCTGCGAGAAGCCGCCGGGACGTGACCCCGGTGAGGTCGCGCGCGTCCGCGAGCACGAACGCCGACGGCCGGCGCAGAAGCTCATGTACGGCTTCAATCATCGCTTCCACGAGTCCGTACGCGAGGCGCTGCGGATCATCCGTAGCGGCGAGCTCGGCGAGCTCATCGACTTGAGAGGCGTCTACGGGAAGTCGGCGATCATCACCTTCGGGTCCTCCGACTGGCGTAGCCAGCGTGCGATCGCGGGCGGAGGGATCCTGCTCGATCAGGGGATCCACATGGTCGACATGATGCGCTTGTTCGCGGGCGACTTCACCGACGTCCACAGCTATGTCTCCAACGGCTTCTGGAATCACGACGTCGAAGACAATGCATACGCACTGATGCGCACAGCCGACGGCGTCGTCGCGATGCTGCACTCGTCCGCGACGCAGTGGCGTCACCGTTTCAGCCTCGACATCACGTTGACGCGCGGCGCGATTGCGCTCTCCGGCATTCTGTCCGGCTCGAAGACGTATGGAGCCGAGACGATCACCGTCGTCTACGCAGGCGAGAACGACCAAGGCGACCCACGCGAGCAGATGACGCGGTACAACGAAGACAATTCGTGGCGCGACGAGATCTTCGACTTCGCAGATGCGGTGCTCGAAGGCAAGGAGATCGTCTCCGGCTCGTCGCTCGAGGCGCTGAAGACGATGGAGCTCGTCTACCGGATCTACTGCGCCGACGACGAGTGGGCGGCCCGTTACGACCTTCACGACTCCGTTCCGGCGGAGGATCGTGCATAGGATCGAGGAGCTCTACGCGGAGCGGCCGGATGCCGCCGACTTCGCGCGCGGCTACCTCAACTACGTCACCGACGTCCTCTCCCGTCTCGACGCCCGCGCGATCGCGGCGTTCATCGATGCGCTCATGCGAGCCCGAGAGCTGAACGCACGGATCTTCTTCCTCGGCAACGGCGGCAGCGCGTCTACCGCGAGCCACTTCGCCCTCGACATCGCCGTCGGGAGCGGCAGCTGGCAGACGCCTTTTCGCGCGATCAGCCTCGTCGACAATCCGGCAACGCTGACGGCGCTTGCCAACGACTTCGGCTACGAGGACGTGTTCGTGCGCCAGCTGCGCGTGCAGATGGCACCCGGCGACGTCGTCGTCGCGATCTCCGTCTCCGGGAACTCGCCGAACGTGCTCGCCGCGGTCGAGTACGCGAACGCCAACGGCGCAGTGACGGTCGGGCTGACCGGGTTCGACGGCGGGCGCCTCGGCGAGATCGCCAAGCTCGTCGTGCACGCGCCGACGAACGTGGGCGAATACGGGCCTGCCGAGGACGTCCACATGATCCTCGACCACCTCGTCGCAGCCTTCCTCGCACAAGCGTGTGCGACGCAGACGGTCGGCCGCGACGCCGGCGGTTGAGCGACGCCACGCCGATCGCGGTGACCTCGCGGTCGTTCTCGCGGCACGAGGTGCTCCGTACCGAGCTCCTCGAGCGCTACTCCAACGTTCGCTTCAACGACGAGGGACGCGCGCTCGCAGGCGACGATCTGGTCGCGTTCCTCCAGGGCTGCGTGAAGGCAATCACCGCCCTCGAGCGGATCGACGAGGCGGTCCTCTCGCGCCTGCCCACGCTGCGGGTGATCTCGAAGGTGGGCGTCGGCATCGACATGATCGACGTCGCCGCGGTCGAGCGACACGGGATCAAACTGAGCTGGAGCCGCGGGACGAACAGTCGATCCGTTGCCGAGCTCACGATCGCCTTCGCTCTCTCGCTGCTCCGCCACGTCTCCACGGTCAACCGGGAGCTGCGCGAGGGTGTGTGGCGCCAGCATCCCGGCCGGACGCTCTCGGGACGCACGGTCGGCCTGATCGGCTTCGGCAGCGTCGGACGCGAAGTCGCTCGACTGCTCCAGCCGTTCGGCTGCACGCTCCTCTGCTACGACGTCGCGGATACGAGCGTTCACCGAGCCGACCTCGACGTCACCGCGACATCCCTCGAGGAGCTCCTCCAACTGTCGGATGTCGTCAGTCTCCATCTCGACCTGAACGACGGCTCGCGAAACATCCTCGATCGGCAGCATCTCGCCCTGCTTCGCCCGAACGCGATCCTGATCAACACCTCACGCGGGCACCTCGTCGACGAGGTTGCGTTGAAGGACATGCTCGTCGAAGGGCGGCTCGCCGGCGCGGCCTTCGATGTCTTCGCCGTGGAGCCGCCCGACGACGCGGAGCTCGTGCGTCTCCCGAACTTCCTCGCCACCCCGCACATCGGCGGGAGCACGGAGGAGGCGATCCTCGCGATGGGCCGAGCCGCGATCGCGGGACTCGACGCCTAGTGGCGGATCAAGTGACTCACGAGCAGCCCATCCGAGCGATCGTGATGGACTTCGACGGCGTCGTCGTCGAGTCCGTGGAGCTGAAGAACCGTGCGTTCGGCGAGCTGTTCCGCGACACGCATCCCGACAAGGTGGACGACGTCGTCGCGTTCCAGCTCGCGAACGTCGGCGCGTCGCGATACGAGAAGTTTCCGCGCATCTACGTCGAAGTGTTCCGCGAGTCGTTCCCCGATGGTGCGATGGAGACGCTGGACGAAAAGCTCTCCAAGCTCGTGTTCGAAGGCGTCGCGACGTGCCCGTTCGTTCGCGGAGCAGAGGAGTTCGTCCGCTCGCGCAGCGAACGGCAAGCGCTGTTCGTCGCGTCGGCCACGCCGCAGGACGAGGTGCGCGCGCTCGTCGAGCGCCGTGGGCTCACGGCATACTTCCAGGAGGTGTTTGGCGCGCCCCTCTCGAAGGCCGACGCGGTCCGAGCGGTCCTCGAACGCGGCTTCGCGGGCGAGGACGTTCTCTTCGTCGGCGACGCGGACAACGACCTTCGCGCGGCGCAGGAGGTCGGCGTGCGCTTCATCGGTCGCGTCCCGACGAGAGAGTCGTCACCGTTCCCCGCGAGCACGACCATCGTTGCCGATCTGGTCGAGCTCGACAGGCTCGTCGGATGAGCGTGCTTGTCGGCGCGTGACGCTCCTCACCGACGACGAGTACGGCGAGCGCGTCCCGACACTGCTCGCGGACTACGAGGCGCTCGGGCGCATTCCCGCGTGGCGGCCGTACCTGATGTTCTTCCATGCGCCGGCCTTTCGCTCGGCGTCGGTGAACACCGACGCTGAAGGCTTCCGCCTGGGGCGGTTCCCGGACGGTCGCGTCGCGTCGGTCGCGTCGGCGGCCGACGAGCCGTGTTCGCTCCTCGTCGGCAACTCAGTCTCGTTCGGCGTCGGCGCGAGCTCGGACGACGCCACGGTCGCGGCGCGGCTCAGCGCGCGGACGGGAACGCTGTGGCACAACTTCGGCGGCCGCGCCTACGGCGGCCTCCAGGAGTGGCTGCTCTTCCACGGATACGCGGACTGCATCGGGCCGATCGACCGCGTCGTCCTCTTCAGCGGCCTGAACGACCTGATACTGCATTACGTGCCGCGGGACGCGGATCCAGTGTTCGGCGTGGCGTTCTACGGCAACCGCTTCCGGACTGCGATGAATGCGCAGACCGGACCGCGCGCCGAGGATGCCTCGGGACGTGTGCTCGCGCGCGCTCTCGGGCGCCGCGTCACAGACCGTGTCACACGCCGAGCTGCGCCGCCCCAGCCGCCGGGCGACGTCGAGGCAGACGTCCGTGCGCGCGAGCCGTCGCGAGAGGCGATCGTCGCGCGGCTGGAGCGCCAGCTCGGCGTGTGGAAGGCGGTCGCCGACGCGCGTGGCTTCCGGCTGGCCTACGTCCTCCAACCGCTGTGGCCATGGCTCACGCGGACGGCACCGCCCGTCGAGCAGGAGTCGGTGCGCGCGTACGACGGGCGCAGCCGCTGGCACGCGCTCGTCCGCGCGGTGATCGACGAGGAGCATCGGGCGTGGTACGTCCCGCGCCTGGAGGCGATCTGCGTGCGGCTCGGGATTCCGTTCACCGACCTGGGCGCCGTCCTCTCGGAACAGGCGGACGACGGCTCGTGGCTGTTCCTCGACCGCATCCACCTCACCGACCGCGGCCAGAACCGCGCCGCGGAGTTGATCGCCGGGCTCTAGGAACGCGCGAGCGCGGCGACGAGCGTCTCGCAGACGAAGTCGACCTGCTCGTCGCTCAGGTCAGGGAAGAGCGGCAGCGTCAGGATCTGGTTGCCGACCTCCTCCGTCACCGGCAGCGGGCCCTCCTCGAACTCGGCGAATGCCGGCTGGAGATGATTCGGTGGATAGTGGACGCCCGCCGCAATGCCTCCCTCACGCAGCGCGGCGAGCACGCCGTCCCGATCGCGGAGCACGCGGAGGACGAAGTGGAACGGGACGACCTCGGCCGGATCGGCGTCGAGCAGCGCCACGCCGTCGACCTCGCGCAGCGCCTCCTGATAGCGCGCGAGGATCGCCCGCCGCCGGTCGCGCAGCCACTCGTACTTCTTCAGCTGCTCGAGCCCGATCGCAGCGTTGATGTCGCTCAGGTGGTAGCGGAAACCGTGGTCGACGACGACCTGCCCGTGGAAGCGCTGCGCGTTCGCGCGCGCGTAGCCCTCGGTGTCGATGCCGAGCACGCGCAGACGGCGGATGCGCTGGGCGATGTCGGCGTCGTGGAGCGCGACTGCGCCGCCCTCGCCGCACGTGATCGTCTTGATCGGATCGAAGCTGAACGTCGACGCATCGCCGTATGTCGCCACGGGCCTGCCGCGGTACGTCGAGCCGAACGCATGCGCGGCGTCGCTGATCACGAGCGGACCGATCTCCGTCAGTGCGTCGAGGTTGCACGGCCGGCCGCCGTAGTGCACGGGAACGATTGCCTTCGTCCGCGACGTCACGCGCGCGGCCGCGTCGTCCACGTCGATGCAGACGGTGTCGCGTTCGATCTCCGCGAAGACCGGCCGGGCGCCGGTCGCGAGGATCGCCTGGACGCAGGCGGCAAACGTGAGCGACGGCACGATCACCTCGTCGCCCGCACCGAGGCCGAACGCTTCGAGCGCGACGTGGATCGCGGCCGTGCCGTTCGCGACCACGACGACGTGCTCGACGCCGAGAACCTCGGCGAGCGCCTCCTCGAACGCCCGCGACTTCGGGCCGGAGCCGAGCCAGCCGCTCGCGAGCACCTCTGCGACGGCTGCGGCCTCGTCGTCGCCGACCGAGGGCCGCGCAGTCGGCAAGAGATTGCCGGTCTGCGCCCGCGTCGTCATCGTGCCGCGACCTCGGCGTCCGAGGGCGCAGCCGCAGCGACTTCCCACATGAGCTGCGGACGCAGGTAGCCGCCGTGCGTGTGCGGCGAGAGGTTGTTGTTGTAGCTCTGGAACGCGACGTCGAAGTGCAGGAGCCGTTCATGGTCCTCGTGCTGGAGGTGGTCGCTGATCATGTAGAAGTTGAGATGGAAGCGCTGGCCGCCGAACATGTTCGCGGGGAGGACGCAACGGGCGGTGTACGAGCCCGGCTCGTGAGCGTAGAACGCGCTGGAGCGCGCGTCGTCGAAGAGCTCACTGCGCAGAATCACGGTCCCGTCCTCGTCCACGAGGTGCACGATCAGCTGGAGGTTCTGCGTCGGCCGGTACACCTCGTAGTCGAACTGGAGCACGATCGGCTCGTCGGACCGGAACTGATTGCGCGGCAGGCCTTCGGCGTCGAGCAGGCTTGCGCGCGTCGAGGAGAAGTGCGGGTCGTCGGCGAGCAGCGTGCGCCGCCGGCGCTCAGCGAGTGCCTCGCCTTCGACGATCGCCGCCGGCTGGTCGCGCAGCACGCGGCGCAAGTACTCGCTGAGCACGGCATCGACGCGCTCGTCCATCTCCACACGGCCCTGCTCGAGCAGGATCCCGCGAGAGCAGAGCCGGCGCACAGCGGACATGTTGTGACTGACGAAGAGGATCGTCCTCCCCTCCTCGCGCACGACGCCGCTCATCTTGTCGAGACATTTGTGTTGAAACTCCGCGTCGCCCACGGCCAGGACTTCGTCGACGAGGAGGATGTCTGTGTCCAGATGTGCCGCGACGGCGAATGCGAGCCGCACCTGCATGCCGCTCGAGTACCGCTTCATCGGCGTGTCGAGGAACCGACCGACGCCGGCGAACTCGACGATCTCGTCGAGCTTGCGGGCAATCTCCGCGCGGCGCATGCCGAGTGTGGCGCCGTTGAGGAAGATGTTCTCTCGGCCCGTGAGCTCGCGATGGAAGCCCGTGCCGACCTCGAGCAGACAGCCGACGCGGCCGAGGATGTCGGCGTAGCCGGAAGTCGGCTCGGTGATCCGCGACAGGACCTTGAGCAGCGTCGTCTTGCCGGCGCCGTTGCGACCGACGAAGCCGACGACCTCGCCCGGCCGGATCTCGAACGAAACGTCGCGGAGCGCCCAGATCGTCTCCTTCGGCACCGGCGGGGCGCCGCGCCCGAGCACGTGCTGCGCACCCGCGACGATGTCCTCCCGGATCGTCCCGTACGCGCTGCCGAGGCTGCCAAGCGTGTACTGCTTCGAGAGCGCCTGCGCGCGGACGGCGACCACGAGGAGATGCTAGCCGGGGAGTCTCGGGACAAAGCCCCGGAAGCGCCGCCCCGGCTCGCGCACGAGCATGGAACGGAAGCCGACGCCGTGGCGCGGGACGTGCACGGGCTGATCGTACGCGCGTGCTAGACATCCGCGATGCGCCGGCTACTCACGGTACGGCGCGAGCTCACCGCGCTCGCGCGCAGAGCGCTTCGGGGCGGCTGGCGCTACTACACGCCGTACGCCACCACGAACACCACACGGGAGGCGCTCGCGGCCCTGCGCGCGCTGGTTGCCGGAATCCCGCTGAGCGACGGTCCGGCGATCGCGGCGTACGAGCGGCGGTTCGCGGAGATGGTCGGCGCGCGGCACGCGTTCTCGTTCGCCGCGGGCCGGATGGCGTTCTACGCGCTGCTCGAGGCGCTCGAAGTCGGGCCGGGTGACGAGGTGATCGTCCCGGGCTTCACGTGCGTCGTCGTCCCGAACGCCATCCTCTACCGCGGCGCGACACCCGTCTACGTCGACATCGATGCGCGCACGTTCAACCTCGACCCGGCGAAGGTCGAAGCCCTGGTCACGCCGCGCACGAAGGCGATCGTCGCACAGCACACGTTCGGGCTCGCGTGCGACGTCGACGCGGTGAACGAGGTCGCGAGGCGCCACGGCGTCGTCGTGATCGAGGACGGAGCCCACGCGCTCGGCGCTCGGCTGCGCGGGCGGCCGGTCGGCAGCCTCGGGACCGCTGCCTTCTTCTCGACCGACCATACGAAGCTGATCGGGACGTGCACAGGCGGGATGGCCGTCACGTCCGACGACGACCTCGCGGCCAGGCTCGCAGCGATCCAGCGCCGGGCACCCTTTCTTCCCGCCGCGAGCATTCGCGCGATGCTCTGGCGCTTCGTCGCTGAGGTGGTGTTGCTGCATCCTGCCGTGGCGCCGGTCGGTGGTCTTCTGCTGGCCGCCCGGGAACGGCGCCCACGACGCGCGACGGTGTTCTTCTACGACGAGCTGCGGACGACGCGACCCGACGGCTATCCCTACCCCGCACGGCTTTCGAACGCGCAAGCGCACATCGGGCTCTCGCAGCTCGCCCGGCTCGACGCGATCGTCGCGGCGAGACGCGCGCTCGCGCGCGCCTACGACGCGGAGCTCGGCGCGTACAAAGACGTTCCCGAGGAGAGCCACGTGTTCGTGCGTTACGTCCTCGTCACCGACGATCGCGAGGCGTTCATGCGCCGCTTCGAGGACGTGATGGACACCGGTGTGTGGTTCACGAGCGTCGCGCATGGGCGCGACGAGGACTTCGAGGCGATCGGGTACCGCCTGGGGAGCTGCCCGATTGCAGAGCACGCGGCCGCCCATTGCGCGAACCTCCCCACGGACCCGCGGCTCGGCAGCGCAGCGCCGATCCTCGTGCGACTCGGTTAGTCCTCCGTCGCGCGCGGCAACGAGTCGAAAAACGAAAGAGCGTCGGCCACCGGTCGTCCGTGGTGCAAGACGTAGCGCTCCACGAATCGCCGGCTGTCCCGCCGGGCCATCTCGGCAGCGAATTGGCGCGGCGAATCGGTGAGCAGCGTGATCGCCTCGGCGGCGGACTCGAGATCTCTGCACCACCAGCAGGCGCGGTCGAGCTCCGCGGCATAGTCCGGGTCAAGACGGTCTGAAGGCAGGTCAGTAATGAGCACGAGCGGCTTCCTCCACCCGAGTACCTCGTTGCACACGGTTCCGCTGATGGTGTCGGTGACGACGACGTCCGCGCGCTGGACGAGGTGGGGGAAGAAGCCCGACCGGTCGACGGCGATCGCAGGAGCGGTTCCTCCTTCGAGCCAGCGGACGATGCCGCTCTCGAGCTCACTCGACGGAAACGGCCGGTAGGTCACGCGGAGTCGATGCCCACGCCCGAGCGCCTCGAGGCAGCGCCGCTCGAGCGCGTACCGCCAGGTTTCCCTGTCCAGGTGGTACATGTCCGTATCGAGCGTCGCGTAGTCGGAGACCCAGAGCACGCGGCGCAGGCGTCCGCGTGGACGCGAGAGAAGCGGACGCCTGCCCTCGATCACCGCCGAGCCCACGGGAGTGATCCGCGCACGCGGCGCGACGACCGGATCCGGCGGTATCGCCACGCCGGCTCCGTATGTCAGGAAGTGATCGGCATGTCGCCAGTCCGACACGTCATGTGTGACGAAGCGATGTGTCCCGTACGCACCGCCGTGCTGATAGCTGACCGTCGGAATGCCGCGCCGACGCGCCGCCCGCGCGAGCCGGATCGCCGGCAGCCACGCCAACGCGAAGAAGCAGACGGCGTGCGGTTCGGTGGCGTCGAGCGCACGGTTGGCGACCTCGTCGGCGTGCAAGCACAGCGCGGGGCTCGCCGCCGCGATCTCACGCAGCTCCGCCGCTACGCCGGGGAAGAGATCCACGCCGTGCGCCTCGAGCCGCGGGGGCGCGACGCGTTCACGCGCCCACTCGTCGAAGAGCGCCGCGTACCGGGCTTCGTCGGCCGGACGTCGCTCGAACGGCGCCGCGATCACCTGCCCTTCGTCGTCGCCGAGAGTCCTGAGAACGTTGCCGAGGGCTCGCGTCCAGCCGCGAGAGCGCTCCAGAGGACCGCCGTCCAGCCAATGACAGGTCGCATTGTGCCGCCGTTGCAAAGCGTCGATCACCGGACCCCAGTCGTATCTCGGAGACGGGAGGAACAGCAATCGCAAGCTGCGGGCATCGCGCCGCCGGCTGCGCGACGCAGCAATCGCACTCAGCCGTCGTCGTGCGGCGAGCCCAAGGCGGTCGATCAGCGGAAGGTCTGTGTGGACAGCGGGCGCGCTGGCCCGTGCGCCCACGGTGTCGTCCAGCAGTTCGAGGTCGAATCTCTCGCGCGGCGCGGCAGCGGCTAGCACGGCGAGCCACGGCGTCATTGCCCAGTCGGCGCTCGCACTCGACGGCGGGGCGAACGTCGCCACGTGAGTGGCGCGCAACGAACGCGCAGCCTCGATCATGAGCAACGACCTCTTGCCGGCCCGCAGCACCGCGTACAGCACGTAGTACGCCTGACTCGAGAGGAAGTCGACTCCGGCGAGCCGCGCGTCTCCATCACGCCGGGCGATGAACTCCTCGATCTCCGCGAGCAGCCGCACGACCTCCCCGAGCGCATACCGGTCCCAGGCGTAGGGCATGTATCCACGGACCAGCGACGACACCGACCGGTGCTGAACGCCGAGCTCCTCGAGCGCCTGAAGCGCCTCACCGCTCAGCGCGACGATGACCGTGTCGGAATCGTCCGCGAGCTCGCGAGCGCGCGCGGCTTGTGGCCGGCTCTCGACGAAGACGACGCGACTCATACGAGGCTCACGGTCGGGTACCGATGCCGTCGTACCGGGGGATATCCTGGGCCGCGATGGAAGCGGTCATGCAGGAGTTCCACGCAAGGCTCAAGGAGAGCTTTCCGGCGTTCGCTGGCATCGTCGATCGAGATTATGCGGCGTTCGGAGATCCCTGGGCACAAGCCTTCTCGCATGACCTCGAGGCGATGTTCGGCCCGCCCGACGATCCGCGGTGGGAGGAAGCGATCCGCGGCTACGTCCTCTTCTCCCTGGACGCACTGAGAAGTCAGAAGTTCTTCGAGGAGAACGGCAGGTACAAGGCGTCGAACTACGCGGACGTGAAGCGCGACTACTGGGACAACCCGGAGTTCATGCTCGTCAACTACCTGCCGGGAATGTTCACGTCGTACTACCTCTGGCCGCACCACTACCGCCTGCTGCGCTTCTACGTCGACGACGTGCTCCCCCTCGTCGGGGAACGTCGACCGCCCCACTTCTGCGAGGTCGGGACCGGTACGGCCGTGTACTCGCGAGCGACCCTGGAAAACCTTCCCTGGATTCGCGGCACCGGATACGACATCAGCGCGCACTCCCTCACGTTCGGAGCTCGCGTACTGAAGGCGTTCGAGGTCGACGATCGCTACGAGCTCGAGCAACGCGACATCGTCGCAGACACTCCGGAGCCGACCGACTATCTCATCTGCCAGGAAGTGCTCGAGCACCTCGAGGATCCCGTGACGTTCGTCGACGCACTGACCGACATGGTCCACCCGGGTGGGCTCGCCTACATCACGGCCGCGGTCACGGCCGGCCACTCCGACCACATCTATCTGTTCGAGTCGGCTCAGGAGGTGCGCGCGCTCCTCGAGCGTTCCGGCTTCTCGATCGTGCTCGAGCGAACCGAGGTCGCGGAGTCCGCCAACGTGAAAGAGATCGCGCCGCGCGTGTCGTGCTTCCTCTGCGAACGGTGACGGATCCGCCGTCTTCGCAGCTCGCCGAGCTGCTCGCGTACATGACGAGGATCGAACTCGATCCCGACCGGCTGCGCGCGTTCTTGTCCGTGGTCGGAAAAGCCGACGCGGTTGCCGCACTGCACAGCGCGCTCGACCGGGTCCCTCGCGGAACGCGACGTCTGGCGCTCGCCCGCGAGCTCCACGCGTTCGACCCCGAGGCCGTCGAGGGATTCGCGCGGAACGGCGATGACTGTGCACGTCACGTCGTCGCAGAGCACCGGTATGTCGCCACTGGTGACGTCGAGGCGTTGGCAGCGGCGCTTCGCGACGGCTGGCCGCTCGAGCCTGCTGCGGTCGAGCGCGGTCTGCAGGACGCCGGCGCCTTCGACGCGACGCTGCTCGCCGCACTCGTGCAGAAGCTCGGTCTCGGTGCCGCCGGCTACCGTCAGGCGTCCACGCTTGCAAAGCGCGTTGCCGACCTGGCGCCGGATCTGCGCGGGACGCTCGCGTTTCCGAGACTCAACGTCGCGCTGCTCGGAGAGGTCACCGTGGACTACGTCCGGCCGCTGCTCGAGGCGGCGCTTTTGGAGGCCGGGATTCTCGCGACCGTTCGCGGAGGGGCGTTCGGCGAGCTCGAGCAGGCGGTGCTCGACCAGAGTTCGTGGCTCGCCGGTTTCGCACCGGACGTCGTCGTCGTCGTCGGTTCGACACTCGCGCTGCCGGATGGTCCCGCTCGGGAGGAGTTCGCACGCCGGCGCGCAGAGCTCGCTGCTCTCGTGACCGAGCGGCTGGGCTCCGACGTGCTCGTCACGAACCTCGAGGCATTGCCGACGCACACCGGCCCGGGCGGAGCTCCGGCGTGGGTCGTTCGACAGAACGCGTTGCTCGCCGAAGCCCTGCCCGAGCGTGCGCACGTGTTCGACCTCGCGTCGCTCGTCGCGGAGATCGGAGTCGACCGCTGGTTCGACCTTCGACTGTGGAGCGTGGCGCGTCAGGCGACGGCACTCCACGCGACGCCCGTGCTCGCGGACCGGCTGGCGCGGGCGATCCGCAGTCTCGTCGAGCCGCCGGTGAAGCTGATCGTGACGGATCTCGACAACGTCCTCTGGGGCGGGACCGTCGCGGAGGTGGGCGCGGACGGCGTGCAGCTCGGCGGCAACGAGCTCGGGGAGGCGCACCTGCGGCTGCAGGAGCTGCTCCGCGAGTGCATCGCCATGGGTTTCCTCGTCGCGGTGTGCTCGAAGAACACCGAGGAGGCCGCGCGCAGTCCATTCGTCAGTCGGCCCGAGATGCTCCTCGGCCTCGACGATTTCGCCGCCTTCGAGGCCTCGTTCCTGCCGAAGTCCGTGCAGCTTCCCGAGGTCGTCGAGCGCCTGAACCTCGGGCTGCAGAGCGTCCTCTTCCTCGACGACGAGCCGCACGAGCGGGCCGAGATGCGCGATCGCCATCCCGAGGTGCGGGTACCCGAATGGCCGGAGGACGGCATCGTCGGCCTCCCCACGCTGCTCGCACGAACCGGCTGGCTGACGCGGTTCCGCGTGACGGCCGCGGACGAGTTGCGCGGGAAGATGGTCCGAGACGAAACGACACGCCAGACGCTGCGCGCCACGTACGCGAACCTCGGCGATTTCCTGGGTAGTCTCGACCTGGTCGCCCGCGTCACTCCGATCGGAGCGGCGAACATCGACCGGGTCACGCAGCTCGTGCAGAAGACCAACCAGTTCAACCTCACAACACCGCGCTACTCGCGCCGGGAGCTCGAAGAGCGCATCGCGGACGGCGCGTACACCGCGGCGGTCGAAGTCGAGGACCGCTACGGGCCCTACGGCCTGACCGGTGCCCTCGTCGCCGGCCGACATGGTGACACCCTCGCGGTCGACCTCTGGCTCATGAGCTGCCGCGTGATGGGCAAGACCGTGGAGCTGGCGATGTTCGAGCACCTGCTGCAGTACGCGCGGACCGCAGGCATCGAGACGATCGAGGCCCGGTACCGGCCCACCGACAAGAACGGCGCGATCGCGAGCCTGCTGCCCGACCTCGGGTTCGAGCTCGCGGGCGAGGACGCCGAAGGACACGTGTACCGCTTCGCCGTGAAGCGTGAGGCGTTGCGCGCGAACCTCCATGTGACACTCGTGGACGAGCTCACCGGGTCGCCGGCGTGAGCACGCGCGAGCGCGTGCGCGTCATCTTCGCGGACGTCTTCGACGCGCCCGACTTCGAGCTCCGCGACGACATGACGGCGGACGACGTCGAGGGATGGGACTCGCTGAATCACATCAATCTCATCATCGCGATCGAGAACGAGTTCGCGGTCCAGTTCGAGGGCACCGAGATCGCGGCGCTCGCGAACGTCGGTGACCTCTTCGCGTTGCTCGCGAGTCGCGGCGTCACCAACGGAGGAGCACCTTGACGGAGATCGCGGAGCTCGTGGAGCGCGAATTCTCGGCACTCGAGCTCGGCATGGCGGTCGAGGAGGAGGTCGTCTGGAACGAGACCGACGTGGAGGAGTTCCGTCGGACGACCGGCGACGACGCGCCGGTCCATCGTGATGCCGAGTTTGCCGGGCAGATCGGCATGCCGGGGCCGATCGTGTTCGGATTGCTCGTCGTGACGCCGTTCTCGCGGCTGCTCGGGTGCCGCTTGCCGGGCACGTTGAGCATCATCCAGTCGCTGCGCTTCGACTTCGTCCTGCCGGTGCTCGCGGCGGAGCCGCTTCGATACCGTGTCGAAGTAACCCAGCTCTCCCCCGCAACCCGATCGGTCACGCTGGCGCTGACCGTTTCACGGCCCGACGGCTCGGTCGTCGTCCGCGGGCGCGCGCAGTGCGGCCTCGCGCGCTGAGGGCTCAGACGTGGCCGTAGGAGTCCTCTCCCGCGCGGAGCTCGTCGAGGCGCTGCAACGCGCCGGTGTCGCCTCCGGCGGCATCGTCCACGTCCAGAGCGACCTCCGGCCGATCGGACCCGTCGAGGCGGGCCCCGACCACGAGGAGATCCTGGCGTTCTACCTCGACGCCTTTCTGGACGTGCTGGGGCCCGCCGGGACCCTCACCGTCTGCGCGTCGTTCGAGGACTACGGGCGCTACGGCGTTCCGTACGTGCGGGAGACGTCGCCCTCGCGCGTCGGCGTTTTCAGCGAATACGTACGCACGCGACCTGATGCCGTCCGTTCGCTGCATCCGATCGTGTCGGTCGCCGGCGTCGGCGCGCGCGCGGAAGAGATCTGCGGCGGCGCCCACTACGACGGCTTTGGGTACGACTCGCCGTGGGGACGGCTCGAACGCGCAAACGCGGTCTTCCTCGGGCTCGGGTCGCGGATCCGCAACAGCCTGACGTTCACGCACTACATCGAGAAGCTCTACGGCGTGCCGTACCAGTACACGAAGCTCTTCGCCGCCCCCGTCGTCGCCGACGGCGACGAAGTCCCGGGTCCGTTCACGATGTCCGTCCGTTTCCTCGACTTTTCGATCGCGTACGACGTGCAGCGTTTCGAAGAAGCGCTCCTGGCCACGCGCGCCGCCGTCGAGGTTCCGGTCGGGCGCTTCGTGCTCCAGGCGGGCGCTGCACACGACATCGTGCGCGTGGGGATCGAGCTGCTGAGACAGGATCGGTACGCGTTTCTCGCGCAGCCACCCGTCTTCAGGCCGGGGGAGCTTCCGTTCGACGGCCCGACAGGCGAGCATCGCCGCGTCTACGACGCTCCGCGCGGCCACGTCGGCACGGAGGCGACGTGATGGACATGCTCGACGTGCTCACGCGACTTGCCGCGATCGCGCTCGGCGTTTCGCAAGCCGAGAGCGCGGAGGCCTTCGACGTCATGTCGGAAGTGCTGCCGCTCAGCCTGCAGCGGTTCAGATCAGGCAGCGAGCACAACGGCTGGGTCGTCCCGCACGACTGGCGGGTTCGCCGCGCAGAGATCAGGAAGGACGGCCGCGTCGTCTTCGACGGCACCGTTCATCCCTTCGCGGTCGCCGGCTACTCGTCGAGCTTCAGCGGCAAGGTGTCGAAAGCACAGCTCGACGAGCATGTGTTCTCTCGCGAGGACGCTCCTGACGCCTTCGCCTTCAACGCGATGAACAACTACCGCCCCTGGGAGACGCACTGGGGCTTTTGCATTCCCTACAACGAGTACGGCGCGTGGGGCGACGGCGAGTACGAGGTCGATCTTCAGGTCGACTTCGTCGACGGCGAGATGCTCGTCGGCACGCACCGGATCGACGGCCGCTCGACGGACACGATCGTCTTCAACGCGCATACGTGTCATCCGCTCCAGGCGAACGACGACCTTGCGGGCGTCGTCACCATCCTCGCGCTCTTCGACTGGCTGCGGACGCAGGAGACCCACTACAGCTACCTCGCCGTGCTCGCCCCCGAGCATCTCGGCACGGTGTTCTACCTCGCCGACCTCCCCGAGACCGAGCTCGCGCGGCTGAAGCTCGGGTGCTTCGTCGAGATGGTCGGCACGAGCGGCCCGCTCGTCCTCCAGCAGAGCTTCACCGGGCGGTCGATCATCGACCGCGTGGCGGAGCGCGTCATGCGCGAGAGCGATCCCGCGTTGAAGGTCGGCCCGTTCCGCTCGATCGTCGGCAACGACG
>Ga0070735_10001893_pt1 | contig 19450 bp, 17 predicted proteins | sample Coa_R1_FD_66443 | JGI IMG/M metagenome (GOLD analysis project Ga0070735, IMG submission 66443) | Surface soil microbial communities from Centralia Pennsylvania, which are recovering from an underground coalmine fire - Coalmine... | ecosystem: Environmental > Terrestrial > Soil > Unclassified ... | reverse complement strand
TGACGACAAGACCCTCCAGCCCCTTGTCGATCGCCTCCTGCAGGAGCGATGTCAGCGTGCCGGCGTCGGAGATGATCCAGCTCTCGCTGACGACCAGCGACCCACCGCCGGCCACCGAGTCGGCCAGGATGCGCAAACGCTCGTGAAGGGGCCGATCGAGCACCGACTGCCCATCCTTATATAGGATGTCGAAGACGAAGGCATTGAGCGGTAGCTCCGCCGCCATCTCCTCGATGCCGTACTTGCGGCGACGGCGTGTTGTCTCCTGGAAGGGAAGGAACTCCTCGGAGAGCGGATTGTAGCCCACCGCCTCGGCATCGAGGATGATGCTCTGGGCATGCACCTGGACCCGAGCTCCCTGGCAGATCTCGGGAAACATGGCGGTCATATCCTCCAGCCGCCGCGAGAAGAGGGTGATCTCATCACCCTGCTTGTGGATCTGAACGCGGATGCCGTCGTACTTGTACTGGGCGTCGACGGTCCCGAGCTTGTCGATAACTGCGTCCGGTGAGGGGAGGCGTTCGGCCAGCTCCGGCCGCAGTGGATTCCCGACCATGACCGGAAGTTTTTCCACTGTCTCGACGCCGCCATCCCAGAAGGTGCGTGCTACCAGACCCAGGTCGGACGTCCGGTTGTAGGCCTGCTCCAGGATGGCGGCGGTTTGCTTGTTGCCGCCCCGGGCCGCGGCAAGTGCCTGGATGATTGTGGGATCGCCGACCCCCAGCCGCAACCGGCCGAGCACGATGCGGACTGCATATCGCGCCGCGAGCGGGTCGAGCCGGCGCAGGAGGTCGCGCAGCGTGCCGATCTTGCGCTCGACCGCGCCTGAGCCCGTCGCGTCCGCGATCGCCCGCAGCTCGGCGAATACAGCGGATATCGACTGGTCATGGGATTGTTCGCCGGGCCGGCGCCCGGCCAGCGCGCCGGCGACATCGCCCAGATCGCCACACTCCCGGTAGAGAGCCTGCACTTCCTCGCGGGGCACATCGAACGCTCCGGCTATGCTCTGCATCACCGTGCGATCCGCCATGCCGAACTCAATGGGCGCAAAGACCGGGGCGACACGACCCTGCAGGAGGTAGACCAGCTGGCCGATCTCCTTCGGGACCGCCTGAGTGAACGTCTCCGACAGGATGCGCTGGAGGGAGGTACGCGAGGATGTAGCCTCGAGCTCCGCGAGGCGCGCGGCGAAGCGAGCGAAGGTCAGGTCAGCAGAGGCATGATCCTCAAGTGTCACCGTGGCCGGCCTCGTGAAATCGTAGGAGAGGCATTTGCGCCGGGTAGCAAATGGAGACGCGGTTGGCGTGCGGAGAACGGCGTAAACGCCTCTTCTACCTGCTGGTGTTGCGTTGTGAATCGGTGGAACGTGTTCTTCATGGCTCCAGTTCTGTTCCTGACCTGCCCAACATTATCGTCGGCCGGTTCGTCGTCGACGATGGTCGACATCCCACCTTTGAGCGGCATGCAGCCTTCAGCTCCATGGCGCGGGTCCAACCCACCTCTGCCGAAGAAGCTGCCGAAACATAACTCAGGCCTCCGGCCGAAAATTCGTGGATTGTAGTGGACAAGAACGGTACCACCACGATATACAGGAAGCGGTGCCGGCCCAGGGGCGAGCATGTGTGTGGATAGATTTCGCCGGCTCCATTGCCGGTGGATAACTCCCAAAATTCCCTCTTGCAGGGTGTTGCAACCTGCGGTAAGGTGAAGTTGCTGAACGGTAACGTTCGGCTCTGGGGGTAGCCGAGAGGTAAACCCCGAGACGCTTCAGCGGATGCCACGAGTCGGGAGACCGAAGCGAGACTCCTGTCGGGCGGGCTAACCCTCGATACGGCAGGTAGCTGGAGCGAATGCAGATGGACGTGCAAGCGCTCATCTGCATTTTTTTATGCTTTGAAGACGGGCGATCGGCTCGGGACCGAAGCCCCACCGGTTACGGTGCGAACGCCCCGTGACGGTTCGCGCCGGCAGTGCGAGTATGGGCAGAAGGATCATGTCCATGCTGGTTTCCCCTACCGCGGTTGACGCACCGAGATCGCTGGACCGGTGCTTCCTGGGAGGCCTGCGCTGCGAGCAGGGGGTCGTCCTCTGGCCGCTGGCCCGGCTTCGCATCTCGCCGCGAGCTATCTCGGTTGATCCGGCTTCGGCCCTCGCGGCGTACCTGACACCGCGGCTGACCCTGGTTCGCGGCGAGCTTCTGCGGGCCGAGCGGATCAGCCGCGTCGGCGTGTTTCCCATGCCGGGAGTGAGGCTGGTGCCGATTCGGGGCCGGCCGCTGATCTTCTGGACACTTCGTCCGCGACGTGTGCTGACGGTACTCGAGAGCCTGGGAATCGCCATCGCCTGGAGCGGCCACGCCGCACCCTACTGGGGAACCTAGCAACGCGGGCAAGGCACGGGATGCCCTTCGTCACGCAGTCAACTCCTGGGCGTCACGCGTCTGGGCCCCGTCTCGGAGCGTGATCTCGAGGTAGGTTCGGCGGCCGTTTCTCAGCCGGTGATAGAGGTCGAGGAAGCGCTTTGCAATCCAGTACTTGCGGGCCAGAGCGGCCTCGGCGATCGGGTGGGTGTCTTCGGGCAGAATGCGAGCGATTCCGGGGACGCCGGCGCCCCTGATCTTCCCCCGCGCAGTGCAGGGAGCCAGCTCCACCGCCGGGTTGTGACGGAGGCGCTTGAGCTTGCCGGCGCCGACCATGGTCAGGACGTACAGCCGCTGGCCGCCGCCTCGCGCCGGCGCGATCCACACCGGCGTTGGCACCGCCGTACCATTGCGGCGAAAGGTCGTCAAGCTGACGTAACGCGATCTCGCGATGCTGGAAAATGCTTGCTGCGTCATGGTCATCTCCTTGCTCGTCAGGTATCGGTGGGACGAGTCACGAGTTATCCGATCGTCCTAAACGAGTGACATCTGGCTTGCGGCGTGCACTCGTCTTTCACTATCATCAGCCACAAATGAACTGCCGATAATGTCCTTGAGTCCTTGAATATTGTTCAAACATCCATGATTGCATCAAGAGAAGCTCGACCGTCGCGTAAGACGGGTGACGTGCTGGCCGAGGTGCTCGACGTCAGCCGGGTTGGCGGAACGATCTCCGGCCGGCTCTATCTGCGGTCACCATGGAGTGTTGCTTTTGACGAGGAACCGGAATGCGGCTACTTCCATCTCGTCAGCAAGGGATCGTGCTGGCTAGACGCGACCGCAACCGGCGAGCCGATACGTCTCGATCAGGGCGACGTGGTGCTGCTGCCGCACGGCAACGGGCACGTCCTCTCCGATGCGCCTGGTCGGCACCCGGTTCCGGTTCTCGAGCTGCTGGGCGACTGCGAGCCCGGACCGGCCGTGGAGCTGCATCACGGCGGAGGAGGTCCGGAATCGATTCTGCTCTCGGGCGCCTATCACTTCGAGCCCGGTGCGCCCCATCCGGTGCTGGCCTATCTGCCGCCGGTGCTCCACATCGGCGCTTCGCTCGCCGGAATCGAAGCTGCCGTCGCACCGCTCCACAGCGCGCTGCGATTGCTCTCGGTGGAGATGACGGAGCGACGACCCGGCTACCGCGCCGTGGCCGAACGGCTGGTCGACATTCTGCTGATCTATATGCTGCGCTTCTGGCTGGAGAGCCGGAGCGACGAGGTAGAAGGCTGGTTGGCGGCGCTGCGCGATCCCCGTCTGGGCGAGGCAATCTGCTGTATCCACCGCGATCTCAGCCAACCCTGGACGGTGGCGTCGCTGGCTCGGGCGGCAGGCATGTCGCGGTCGGCCTTTGCCCGCGACTTCAGCGCGCTGACCGGCGAGCCGCCCCTCGCCTATCTGACACGGCAACGGATTGAGATCGCTGCCCGGCTGCTGCGCAGCGGCGATGCGCCACTGGAAGCGATCGCGGAGCGGGTTGGCTACGAGTCGGAGTACTCGTTTAGCAAAGCGTTCAAACGGCTGATGGGAGTTGCGCCGGGCCGCTTTCGCGCGCGCGAGCGTCTCAGACGGCAGCCCGGCCGTGGAGGTGGCGGACCGACTGCCGGTACTCCCACTCGATCGCATCCTTGAGCATGTGGGCGAGGCGGCCGCCGATCGTCAGGCCGGCGATGTCGGCCACACCGGAACGGTTGCCGACCGATACGACGAAGCCCTTATCGCGGAAAGTAAACGGCTCCAGCGAGTGACCGGCAATCGAGGCTCGCAGGTTGTGGGCGACGGTGTCGGCTTCCTCCAGTGCAATCTGGGCTAGCGGCGGCAGTGCGCGGCCGGTTTCCGGATTGATAACCGAGGCGAGGTCGCCGGCGACGAAGATCTCGGGGTGATCGAGAGCGCGCAGGTAGGCATCCACCTTGATCCGCCCGTTGTAGCCGACGGCGAGGCCCGATCCCTGGATGAGGGCCGGAGCCTTGACGCCACCGGCCCAGATGAAGACGCCGCCGGCGATAACGTGGCCGCCCTTCAGCCTGAATCCCTCGGGCGTCGCCTCGGCGATCTCCGCGTTGGTACGTACCTCGACGCCGAGGTCCGCGAGGATCTGCGAGGCGCGGGTGATGAGGCCGGGCGACGATCCAGCGAGGATGGTGGGGCCGGCTTCCACCAGGATGACGTGCGCCAGCTCCGGTGGAGCGCCGTACTGCCGGGCCAGCAACGGCAGCTCCTCGGCGAAGGCGCCGGCCAGCTCGACGCCGGTGGCGCCGCCGCCGCCGATGACAACCCGCATCAGCCGCGCCCGCTCGGCGGCATCCTCCGTGGCCGCCGCCTGTCGCACACCGGCGTTGACCGCGTCCCACACCCGCTGGGCGTCGTCGGCCGAATAGGGGTAGAGGACGTGGTCAGCCAGGCCCGGGATATTGAAGTCGTTGGGCCGGCTTCCCAGGGCCAGGACCAGCCAGTCGTAGCGGAGGGGTTCCGCTTCCGTCAGGAGATCGCGGCGCGCGAGATCGAACCCGGTGATGGCGGTCTGGACGACGCGGACGTTGGGCAGCAGACCGGGATCGAGCGTAATGCTGACCTGTTCTTCGGTGCGGGTGCCGGTCGCCACCCGTGGCAGCTCGGTGATCAGCTGGTGATAGTCGTGCTGGTCGACCAGCGTGAGGGCGACGTGGCGGGTGCGTCCCAGCCATGGCCCCAGGCGCTGCGCCACATGCAACCCGGCGTAGCCGGCTCCCGCCACGACGATCTGCTGCTGTCCCGGTGCCTGCTCCATACGTACCGTCCCATCCTTGCGGCGCTAAGTGCGACCGCGCCAGTCCAGCATAGCGGAGGTTCATGATGACGGGTCTCTCTGCTGGTGTAGAGGCATCCCCTTGTGGCAGACGTTCCTCCTGACGCAATCACCGTGCGCCAATCCTGGTGACGACGTGGCAACCACAGGGCGGTGTGCATCCCGTATGGCTTGTCGTTGGTGTGCGAGAGCTCCGCGATGCCGGGCGGCCCGCACCCCGAGAGTACCGGGTCACGGCGGACCGAGGCTTCGGAGTATTGTGCCCACTGCGGACCGAGGCCTCATGGTGTATGCCGATGCCCGCGCCCGTAGCCGTCGAATCTCCGGACGGCATTGCCTCCGCTCACTGAAGCCCCGGACGGCCCTGTCCGGATCGCCCCGCAGGGCGACATGTCGGACCTTCCGCATGCCACGGTCAAACCGACACCAACGCCGGCGCTGCCTCCCTCACGATTGCGCGTGGTGGCCGCATGTGTTTCGTGCATCCCGGGGAACGGCACGGCGTGCGTCGACCGCGGTTTGACCGTGGCCTGTGCGATATCCGACATGCCGGGCTGCGGCCCGGCCCGGACAGGGCCGTCCGGGGCTTCAGGAAGCGGACACGCATGGGCGCGGGCATGGGCACGGGCGTTGAAGCCTCGGCCCGCCGTGGCCGAGTCGCCCCGCAGGGCGACATGTCGGATGCTGAGCGCACCAATGTCAACCTGCCTCCGACGCCGGCCTCTCCGATCTATCACCATTCCCGCGGTTCGGACAATATGCGTTCACGGCGCGTTTCCCGCGTCGCACGGTACATCCGACATGCCGGGCTGCGGCCCACACCCCGAGGGTACCCGGGTCACGGCGGACCGAGGCTTCAGGGGCGTGCGCGGTGCGGTCGGGTGTTGCGGGCATCGGCCCGCCGCCCGGAAGCCCGGGTTCCCGCTATCGCACACCCTCATCTGAGAGCTTGCGCGAGCTGCTCCAGGGCCGGCCTCCGCAGGGAGGTGGCCTTCTGCTCCTCCGCCGTCATCTCACCCCAGGTTCGCTTTTCGCCGCGGGGAATGAAGATCGGGTCCCAGCCGAAGCCGTGCTCGCCGCGGGGAGAGGAAGTGATACTGCCCTCTCGCGCATTGGCAAATGTTCGAAACGCCGTACCGTCGTAGACCGCAAACTGCACTTCGGCTAGCGCCGACCTGTTCTCATAACCATCGAGCAGCCGGCAGAGTCCGCTCGTGCCCAGCTCCAGCAGGAACCACTTGACGAATGGCCCGGGCAGCCGGCCCAGCGCTGAAAAACGCAGCGACGTATCCTCGACCAGGACCGGCGAGCCAAGCTGCCGGTACGCCTCTATCGCCTTGGCTCTGACTACCGTGTCCAGATCGAGCGACTGGATTTCGACCAGGTCGAGCTTCCGATGGCGAACAGGTACGCCAAGATAGCGGTCGAGCAGCTTTACCTTGTCCAAGCTGCCGGTGATGAAGGTCAGTGAATTCGACTTCATGGTCGGGCTGCGGCAAGTGAGCGCACAGCGCCCTTGCCACGGCAATTATCGTGTACTGGGTAGCCGGCGGTGCCGCTCCACATGAGCACGATCGAGACGGACGAGCTCGAGGAGCCGCTGCTCAGGGCCTGGCACGTCCAGGCCCGCGGGCGCCCCGGTCCAGGCTGGAGGAATCGCGGGAGCGGTAACGCCGTGGATGGCGATGCTGCCGCCAGGCTCGCCGGACACCGGATCAGCTCGAGCTCGGCTCTCGCACCGCGATTGGAGGGCCACGTCCGCCGGGACGAACCCGACGGACGTGTAGATAGGACGAGCCGGAGAGAGGAGGGGGCCGGCCGTTGCCGGCGTCCGGCCCCGCGTCAGGGAGGAGAAGTCCGCCCCACAGGCAGTGGCAAATGCCCACGGCACGACATCCACTGATCGAGACTACCCGCGATCGCGGCCGCGTGTGGATAGACGATCTGTACGGACTTGCGAGCCATGCACTGGAGCGTGCGTCCACTGACTCGACGGCCGAGTGGACCTGGTGCCGCTCTCTGACAGGGGATGGGAAGGGAGCGGTGCGGCGGCTCGATGGGTGAGGCGCGAGCGCAAGAAGGTGGTCGCCGGTCCCGCAGCCGACAGGGCGAGCCCGGCACGGGGGCCGGGCTCGTCGGGGGCGGAGGCGGAAGCTGAGTGGGTTGTGGGATGGAGGAGTCGCTTCCGCCTCGCGGCCCGACGAGTGCGTGAGGAGGCTGAGACTAGGCCGAGGTGCGTTCGTCCGGGCACAGGCAGCAGGACTCGCCTGCCGCCTTGCCGCTTGCCAGCTTGATCCGGTCGAGCTCGATCACACGTCCGGGAATGACGGAAGGCGCTTCGCCGCCAGCGGAACTCGCGGTGCGGTCGAAAATCCGGCGCCGCAGGGAAGCGATTCGCGTGTCGCTTCGTGCCTCACGCACCAGGCGGCGCCGCGCCACCTCGGCGCGAAGATCCGACCAACGCTGGTTTTGCACGAGCAGCTCCGTATCATCGCCAAAGGACCACAGCATCAAGAGCACTCCTTCCGGACGGGTCGTGGCTCCCATCTCAAGGACCACTCTACAGGAATGGTGTGACAGATGGTGTCAGTCTTTTCGCGGAAAACGTACGAGTGTTCTAATTGCGCGCGTCAGTGGCTGACAGGCAGTGGCAGGGATGCGTCGTATCATGACGGCATGCGGAAGGCCGAGCGGCTCATGGCTATCAGCCTGCTGCTGCAGGCACGCGGAAAACTGACGGCGCACCGGCTTGCCACCCTGCTCGATGTGTCGGTTCGTACCATCTACCGTGACATGAACTCGCTCTCGCTTGCCCACGTCCCGGTATCGATGGATTATGGTCCGGGTGGCGGCTATTTTCTATCCGGCGAGTACCGGCTCGAGGCTGCTCCATTCACCGGCGAGGAGGTGGCGGCGCTGGGTCTGGCGAGTGCAATCGCCGGCGGCACGCAGCTCTTCTCCGGTGGCGAAAGCGTTCGGCAGGCGCTGATCAAGCTCGAGGCGACGCTGCCCGAGGAGTTTCGCGCCGATATTCGCGCGGCGCGGGAGCGGATCCTGCTGGACGTGGCCGGCTGGCATCGCCGCGCTCTTCCCGCGCCGTTTCTCGAGCCGGTTCGAGCCGCGGTCTGGCAGGGGAACGTCATCGACATACTGTATCCCCGCGCCGACGGCGCGGGCGCCGTCTGGCGGCCGGTCGAGCCGCACGGACTGGTGTGCAAGGCGGGTGTCTGGTACCTGGTCGCTTACTGCCGTCTGCGGCGAGACTTCCGGACCTTTCGGGTCGGCCGGATCGAGGATCTCGTTAGGCGGGAGGAGACGTTCGTCCCCCACGCGGACTTCGATCTGGCGACCTACTGGGAGGAGATGCGCCGGCACTTCGAGGAGATGACGGCTCCGCTGACCGTCATGTTTCGCGTTACGGGCGCGCTCCTCACCTGCCTTGACCGCGCTGAGGTGCTGCGGCTGGACGAGGCGGACGGCTCGGCGGTGGTACGGATCGACCTGGAATCGCCGGACACGGCGGTGTCCTACGCGCTGTCTCTCGGGCCGGAGGGAGTTGTGCTGGAGCCACCGGAGATTCGAGCCGCCGTCGCTCAGGCGGCGCGTGAGATGGCAGCGCGCTACGACGGCTAACCGCCGGCTACTGCCGGCGCCAGGATCAGCTCGTCGCCGTCGCGCACCGGAGTGTCGGTTCCCTGCAGCAGCCGGATGTCATCGCCGTTCACGTAGACGTTGACAAAGCGGCGAGGCTGCCCATCACCGTCAAGCACGCGCTCCGCGACTTGCGGATAGGATCGGCACAGCGCCTGGATGGTATCGCCGACCGAACCGGCCGTGTCGAGTGTGACGGCCTTCTGGCCGTCGACCCACTGCCGCAGGGTTCCGGGAAGTCGTACGGTTACTGCCATCGTGGTTCTCCTTCGAGCGTTTCTGGATGAGACGGGTTTGCGATCCTACCCGATTTCCCTGGAGGGAGAAGGAGGATCAGAGGCGAGCGCTTCCGGTGGTCGTGGGGCAAGGAGTGTCCGCACGACGGGTCGAATCCACACCCTGGAGTCAACTACGCCACTTCCTCTCGCTCCTCGATCCTTGCCTCGAAGGCGCCCAGGCTGGCTTGAGTGAGGTGAATCGTCGAGAAAGAGGAGCCATCCAGCACCTCCGGTGTCTTGAGACCGTTACCGGTGATGCACAGCACAGTGCGCTCGTCGCGGTCCAGCAGACCCTGCTCGCGCAATCGCCGGGCAGCAGCAATGACGGTGCCGCCCGCTGTCTCGGTGAAGATACCTTCCGTTCTCGCCAGGAGCCGGATGCCGTCGACGATCTCCGCATCGCTGGCATCCTCGGCAACGCCACCACTGGCCCGGATGGCCCGCAGCGCGTAGAAGCCGTCCGCCGGGTCGCCGATTGCCAGCGAGCGGGCGATCGTCCGGGGAACGACTGGCTGCACCTCCTCCGCACCCCCGCGGAAGGCACGCACCACCGGGGCGCAGCCTTCGGCCTGGGCGCCGATCAGGCGGGTGGAGGCCTCCGCAAGCCAGCCGACGGTGACCATCTCCTGCAGCCCCTTGTGTATCTTGGTCAGGAGCGAGGCGCCCGCCATCGGAACGACGATTGCGTCCGGCGCCTCCCAGCCCAGCTGCTCGACGGTCTCGAAGGCCACCGTCTTGCTGCCCTCGCTGTAGAAGGGGCGCAGGTTGATGTTGGCGAAGCCCCAGCCGTACTGATCGGCGACCTGACCGCAGAGGCGGTTGACTGCATCGTAGTTGCCGTCGACCGTGACCAGCGTTGCTCCACAGACGGTAGCGGAGAGGAGTTTGTTGGCCTCGAGATCGGCCGGCACGAAGACGTAGCTCTTCAGTCCGGCCCGGGCCGCGAAGCCGGCGACCGAACCGGCCAGGTTGCCGGTCGAGGCGCAGGCGAAGGTGTCGAAGCCGAACTCGAGCGCCTTGTTGACGGCGACCGCCACATTGCGGTCCTTGAAAGAAAAGGTCGGGTTGACCGAGTCGTTCTTGATCCAGAGGTTGCGGAGGTCGAGGACCCGCCCCAAGCGGTCGGCTCGCAGCAGCGGGGTCCAGCCGGTGCCCAGATCCACCGGCCGGCGCTCGACCGGAAGGAGTGCGCTGTACCGCCAGATACTCGGCGGGCCTGCGGCGACGTGAGAGCGCGAGACACTGCGCCGGATTCGCGTGTAGTCGTAGCGAACTTCGAGCGGTCCGAAGCAGGACTCGCAGTGGTAGCGCGGGCCAAGCGGGACCGCCTCGCCGCACTGCCGGCACTCGAGCTGGGTCGCAAACATATCGCCTCCTTGAAGTCTCCATAAAGTGAAAGGCCCCTGAAAGATTCAGGGGCCTTCTGCACCGTATCTTTCAGACGAGGTCTGCCGGATTTTCCACCTTGCCCGACACGGGTAGGTTGGCAGGCGTCACAGGGCCGTTCCCTCAGCCACTCTTGATAAAGCGAGAGCTATTCAGTTGGGTACCGCATTATACGGGATCGGGCAATGCCCGCCGCAGCACCTCGAGCGAAAGCAGCGCGCACTTGAGCCGCGCCGGCGAGATGCTGGGTATCCCCAGCTCCTCCAGCACGTCGTCCCGGGTCAGCCGGTGGACCAGGTCGGCCGGCTGGTGCTCGATCCGGTCCAGCAGCAGCTCGGCGGCGGCCTGACTGATGGCGCAGCCCCGGCCGTCGAACCGCGCCTCGGCGATCGAGCCGTTCTCAACCCGTAGCTGAATGCGGAGGGTGTCGCCACACAGTGGATTCTCATCTTCATGGCTGTGGGTGGGACGCGCCACCGCCCCCCGGTGGCGCGGATGGCGGTAGGCGTCCTGGATGATCTCGGTGTAGAGACTGCTCATGGCCCGAGCACCCGGCGGCCCTGGTCGATACCGTCGATCAGTTGATCGACGTCTCGCTCGTCGTTGTAGAGGTAGAAGCTGGCCCGGGTGGTAGCGGGGACACCCAGGAGGTCGTGCAGCGGTTGGGCGCAGTGGTGCCCGGCTCGCACCGCGATGCCCTGCTCGTCCAGCAGCGAGGCGAGATCGTGGGCGTGAATGTCCTCCACGCTGAAGGCGGCTACCGCGCCCCGCTCCTCCGGCCCATACACGGTGACGCCGGGAATCTCGCCCAACCGTGCCGCGGCGTAGCTCGCCAGCTGCCGGTCGTGCGCGGCAATGGATTCCATGCCGATCCATCCCAGATAGTCGATGGCGGCGTGCAGGCCAACCGCGTCGCCCACACTTGGCGTGCCGGCTTCGAACTTCCAGGGGAGGTCATTCCAGGTCGAGCGCTGCGCCCCGACGTGCCGGATCATCTCGCCGCCGCCCAGGAACGGCGGCATCGCTTCGAGCAGCGTGCGCCGCCCGTAGAGGACGCCGATTCCCATTGGCCCCAGCATCTTGTGCGCGGTGAACACCAGGAAGTCGACATTCAGGTCTCGTACGTCGACCGGCAGGTGAGGGGCGGCCTGAGCGGCGTCGATCAGAACCGTGACACCGTGGGCATGCGCCCGCCGCGCGATTTCTTTGACCGGCGCGATCGTGCCCAGCACGTTGGAGATGTATGTGCTGGCCACCAGCTTCACGCGGCCGTTCGCCAGTATCCGGTCGAGGGAGTCGAGGTCGAGCGATCCGTCCGCATGCAGGTCGAGGTAGGCAAGCTCGGCGCCGACCTCTGCTGCCAGGATCTGCCAGGGAACGAGATTGCTGTGATGCTCGAGCGGGGTCACCGCGATGAGATCGCCGCGCCGAATGGCGCTACGGCCCCAGGTGTAGGCGACGAGGTTGATGCCCTCGGTGGCATTCCGGGTGAAGATTGTCTCCTCCGGGGTAGCGCCGAGGAAGGCCGCAGCCGCGGCGCGCGCCCCCTCATAGGCGGCGGTCGCCTCCTCCGCCAGCTCGTAGACGCCGCGGTGCACGTTGGCATTGGCCGTGGCGTAGTAGTCATGCAGCGCGTCCAGCACCTGGCGCGGCTTCTGCGAGGTAGCGGCGCTGTCCAGGTAGACGAGTGGCTTGCCGTGCATCGTTCGCCGCAGCAGCGGAAAATCCGCTCGCAGGGCCGGAACGTCGAGTGTTTGATGGTCGATCGTGGTGGTCATTGGTGGTGTCCTGTCTCTCTCCGAGCCTACCACGCGGTTCCCGGCAGCGTACTCGCCGCCGTCCGGGCAAACCGGCTACGCTCAGAACATGTGTCGGTAACTTGACGAATATATCGGTTGTTGTCTACAGCTCGAGGAGCTTGCGTCCATGGTCCCTATCTCTATCGGCGACGGCGAGTTGTTGCTACGCATGGCGCTCTCCATCGTGCTTGGCTCGCTGATCGGATTCGAGCGGGAGCGTGGCGAGCGGGCGGCCGGCCTGCGCACCCACGCGCTGGTGTGTCTGGGTGCGACAGCCTTCATGCTCGTGTCCGCGTATGGGCTCGCCAGTATTGCCGGGACCAAACTTCCCGCTGCTACGTTTCGGCCGGATCCCTTCCGGGTTGCGGCTCAGGTGGTGAGCGGGATTGGCTTCCTGGGTGCGGGCATGATCTTCTTCCGCCGCGAGATCGTCCGCGGCCTTACCACGGCAGCCGGGCTCTGGGTAGTCGCGGCCATCGGGCTGGCGGTCGGCGCCGGAATGTACGTCCTCGCGATCGGCGCCACGGTGGGAGCGTTGGTGGTTCTGGCGATATTCAGGCCACTGGAGGCGCGACTGTTCCGCCGTCCACAGCGGTTGGTCATGCACGTGCGTCCGGAGCCGGGTCAGCTTGTCGCCATTCGCCAGGCGTTTGCGAAGAGTGGCATCCAGCTGCAGCGGTTGGTGCTACTGGCCGGCGACAAAGCGAAGCAGGAGATTATTCGAGCCGAGTATTCTCCGAATCCGGACGCCAACATCGAACAGTTGGTCGAGCTGCTGCGCTCCGCCCCGGGGTTCCTGAGCATCGATCAGGTTGTGCTGACACCGGAGTCGGAGAATCCGGACGTTGACGAACTCGACGTGGACCGGCACCAGAGTGGCTATCAAGGGTCCGACGAGCCAACCTGATCTGCCTGGCACAGCAGTCCCGCGATTGTCACGTTTCCTCCGGCGAGGCGTTACAACCTACGAGCCCCCCCCACTCCCTTCCCTCAAGAATTCTCCGGAAAGGCACTCCTGCCATGCGTCCACCCGCGGTCTTCCTGGTCAGCGCACTCCTCCTTTTTGTCGCTTTACCCTCTGGTATGCCGACTGCCGGGGTGCTCGCCGCACCGTTGCCCGGTAGCTGGCAGGTGCTGGGTGCGGCCCGAACCCTCCCCACGCTGTACCGGCCGGGCGGGGTCACCGTCGACTCCATTGGCCACGTGTACGTGGCGGACTCGGGCAACTTCCGGGTCGTGGAGATGGGGCCGCACGGCCGGCTTCTTGCCCACTTTGGGGAGGCTGATCTGCGTCCCGGGCCGGGTGCTCCGAGACCGACGGGCGGACAGGAAACACTGGGGCCGCGCAGCCTGGCCGTAGACGCCCATGGCACCGTTTACGTGGCAGATTCGCTGAATCGTTACATCCGGGTGTTCTCACCGCAGCACCATCTGGTGGGCGACTGGCCCATCAGTGTCCCGGACGCCACCGTTCTTCAGCTTGCCGTGGCTCTCGGCGGACGGGGCAATGTAATCATCGCGATCGACGCTCGGGTCAACTGCTCGGCACGGCTCGGGCCGACGTACTGCGCAACCTACTACGTGGTCCAGCGGCGCTCACCGGCGGGCACGGTGATCGGTCAGTTCCATTCCCCGATCGGGATTTCCGGGCAGACTCCCACGACGCAGAGCATCACGCAGCTCGCCACCGCGGTAGATCGTGGAGGAGACATCTACGTCGCGCTCGACGGCGTCAGGGCATGTTACAAGGATTGCTCGAGCTTTCACTTCCTGATCAAACACGCGTCCGGCGGGAAAGTGCTGGCCCGCTGGGGTGCCGAGGAGCTCGACGTATCTGCTACATGGCCGGCACTGGCCATTGGTGCCAGGTGGATGGTCCTCGCCGATGATTTCAACCACCGCGTTGAGAAGCGCTCGCTTGGCGGCAAGATCATGGCACGTTGGGCCCTGAGCTCTCTCGTGCCTCCACTCCAGACGGGGCCCGGCGGAGTTGCTGTCGACCGGCACGAGAACATCTATGCCGCGGATCCCGGCGCCGGCCGGATCCTGAAGCTCTCCCCCACCGGAAGGCTCCTGGCGGTATGGGGAACCGGAGGCTCTGAGTCCGGCCGGTTCTGGTTCCCCGGCAGCGTCGTGCTGGACCCCAGGGGGCGCCTCTGGGTGGACGATGTGATCAATGGCCGTGTACAGATGCTGGCGAGCGATGGCCGCTTCCACGTGGAATTTGCGGTACCGCATGCCGGGCCCGCCATGGCCCTCGACCGGCAGGGCACGATCTACATCGGCCAGCTCGTGGACCGGGCTGTGTACATCAGCAAGTTTTCCCCATCCGGGAAGCTGCTCGCTCGCCTCGGCCCTCTGCCGGCCGATGTGCTCGCGCTTGGCCTCCGTCCGCTTCCCGGCGGAATCGCTGTCGCACCCAACGGCGATGTCTTCGTGGCCGGCGACTTTTGTCCACCTGCTGCGGCGAGCTCCGGCCCGCCGTGCGGCGAAAATGTCCTTCATCTGGACTCCAGAGGCCGTCAGGTCGGAGCGATCCCTATCAGTAACGACGCGACCGGGAGCGGCATAGCCGTCGATGCGCAGGAGAACGTGTATCTCGCCTACGGCGCCCCGGCGGCTCGCTTTGAGAAGTGGTCTCGGACGGGGGTGTTGCTGGCGTCGTGGGGGAATCCGACACCCACCTATTCGTCGCCGAGCCCGGCAGGCATCACGCTCGACTCTGCCGGCAATCTCTATGTTGCCAACACGCCGCAAAGCGTCATCGAGGAGTTCGGTCCAACCGGCACACTGCTGCGGACCTGGGGATTCCATGGTTCGTACCCCGGGCAGTTCCAGCACCCTGGCGGGATCGCCGTCAGTCCCAACGGCACGATCTACGTCGCCGACACCGACAATCATCGCATCCAGACGATGAAACCGTAGCCATGTCGGCGGTCTCTTTGTGATCGAACAGCTACGCCGAGTGGTGAACGAGATCGCGGCAGCAGAAGCCGGCAGGCTGAAAGGACCAGAAATAGAAAACGGCCTCCCGGGTGGGAGGCCGTTGATTGCGAGCGAGTCGCTCTTACCAGCTCATCGTGCGGGGCGCGGGCCGGTAGCAATCCGAGCAGTAGACCGGCTTGTCGCCGCGCGGCACGAACGGCACGCGCGCTTCGTTGCCGCACGAGGAGCAGGTGGCCGTGTGCATCTCGCGCTGCGGGCGATCATAGCTGCCATAGGAGGAGGCGCCGTAGCCACCGCCTCCGCCCCCGGTGCGCCGCTCGGCGCGACAGGTCGGGCAGCGCTTCGGATCCTGGTAGCCACGCCCGGCGTGGAACTGCTGATCGTCGGCAGTGAACGTGAACGTGCTGTTGCACTGGACACAGGTTAGGGTTCGGTCGGTATAGTTCAAGTCTTCCAACTCTCTTCTCTGAGCTTAGTCAACACCAGAACGGAACTGGAAGACCACGAAGCGTAATCAAGCGTCCAGAGCGTACTGAATTGCTGCTAGCAATCAAGTATACCAACCCTGGCAGATCGTTGTCAAATTCCCGCGCCTGGTGGGGCGGTCTATGAGGCTCGACGCGGGCGCGAGTCCCCCGGCGCGTGACCGCGGTGGCGGGGTGCGCCGTCCGGCCGGCCGCGGTCGTGGTGCGGGGGAGCATTGCGATTGCCACGCCGCCGTTGCCCACCGGGGGTGGAGTGGGGTGACGGTGTCCGTCGCGGTAGGGCCGTACTCTCGTTTCGCCGGCCGGCGAGATGTCGCTCGATGGCGCGCAGGGTCGGCTCATCCTCAGGAGTGACGAAGGTGACAGCGGTACCGGTCTCGCCGGCGCGGCCGGTGCGGCCGATTCGGTGGACATAGGCATCCGGTGTATCCGGCAGGTCGTAGTTGAAGACATGGGTGAGCCCGGCGATGTCGAGGCCGCGGGCCGCGACGTCGGTGGCGATCAGCGCCTGCAGCTTTCCGGATCGCAGGTCTGCCAGGGCGCGCTCGCGCTGCGGCTGCGACCGCCTGCCGTGGATCGCCGCGACTTTGTAGCCGCGACGCGAGAGATCGCGCGCCAGACGATCCGCCCGGTGCGTCGTCCGCCGGAAGACGAGGGCGAGGTAGCAGGCCGGATCGTCGAGATAGGTGCAGAGCGTCGCCAGCTTGTCGGCATCCGGGACACGCTCGAAGCGCTGCTCGATCTCTTCGACGGTGGTGCGCTCCGGGTCGATCTCCACCGTGGCCGGCGACTGCATGTGCCGGGCAGCCAGCCCCCGAACCTCAGCCGGCAGCGTCGCCGAGAACAGCGCGGTCTGCCGCGAGCGCGGTATGCGCGAGAGGATCCGCTCGATGGCCGGCAGGAAGCCGACGTCGAGCATGCGATCCGCTTCGTCGAGCACGGCGAAGCGGACATGTCCGAGGTCGAGTGCCCGGCGGGCCAGTAGATCCTCGACGCGGCCGGGCGTGCCGACGACGACCTGGGCGCCGCGCCGCAGGGCATCGATCTGGGGTCCCAGACCAACGCCGCCATAGACGGCGATGACGCGCACGCCGCCGTGGTCCGCGAGGCGGGAGAGCTCACCGGCGACCTGCAGGCAGAGCTCGCGTGTCGGCACCAGGACGATAGCCTGGACGGCGCGCTCTTGCGTCTTGATGGTCTCGACGAGCGGGATACCAAAGCCGGCCGTCTTCCCGGTACCGGTCTGTGCCTGGGCGAGCACGTCGCTCCCCCGGCGCAGGAGAGGAATGGTCTGTTCCTGCACCGGCGTCGGCTCGTGGTACCCCATGGCGGCGAGAGAGCGAGCCAGCGGAGAGCTGACCGGCAGACCGCCGAAGGTGTGAGGGGCGCTAGGCCCCGGTTGTGTTTCGATCAAAATAGGTGCCCTCCAGGGCACAAAAAAAGGGCCCGCTGGTGACAGCGGACCCACCAACCTACGTACTTGACACCCGAGTATAACAGAGATCTCCCTCTCAGGCGATCCGCTTCCGCGATATGCGCTCCGGCGACACCCTCCGCACTCCGTCGATCAGATGGAGCTGCTCCAGCAATCGGATGACGTAGCCGGAGATATCGACCTGGTACCAGTGCAGGCCGTGAAAGGCCGATTCGGGGAAGGCGTGGTGATTGTTATGCCATCCCTCGCCCAGGCCGAAAAGGCCGACCGTCCACTGATTGCGGCTCTCATCGGGCGTATCGAACGACCGCCGTCCGAACTGGTGACACACCGAGTTCACGGACCAGGTCAGATGATGGGTGATGAAGAGTCGGACCAGGCCGCCCCAGAGAAATCCACGCCACCCGTCGACGAGATACGGAATGACGAAACCGAGCACTGCCCAGAGCGGGAACGTGCGGCTGACGAAGACCGCGGTGCGGTCCTGCAGCAGGTGCTTGGCATCTCGCTCCGGCTCGCCACGCGACTCGGAGCGGAACATCCAGCCAATATGCGCGTGGAGCAGGCCCTCGAGCGGGCTGTGCGGATCCCCCGGCTTGTCGGCGAGTCGGTGGTGCTTCCAGTGCGTCGCGACCCACTGCAGAACGGGGCCTTCGACAGCCATGGAGCCGAGAGCGAGCAGCACGAACTCGACCACCGGACCACTCTTGAAGCCGCGATGCGTGGCAAAGCGATGGAAGCCGACTGTGACACCGAGCCCGGTGAGCAGGTACAGTCCAACCAGCAGTGCAATGTCCACCGGCACGACCTGACGCTCCCAGAGCTTGACAATGGCGAGGATGGTTGCGAGGAAGGGAACGACGACGGCTATCAGCGTGATAGCCCGCGGCAGGATAGTACGGTTGGCAAACAGGTTCCGCACGGATTTTCCTCTTCAGCCACCACACGGCCCGCGACGGTCGCGCTCTATATAGGCATCGCGGAGGTAGATGGCCGAATACTGCCGCGACGGCGTACAAGTCAGTATATAGTCTGGCGTGCAAGGCCGGTATGCGGCGGCGCCGGCTCGGCTCCCAAATCAGGATGGCGGATTGGGCTGCGGTGGCAGCGGCGCGTCGTTCGGCGGCGGTATGGTGCCGCCGCCGTTCAGGTAGACGCGATCGAGGGGACGCGGAGAGTAGCCGGCCGGTGGCACCGGCCTGGGTTGTGGCGTCGGAACCGGTGGGACCGGCTGGGTGATGGTGGTGCCATAGGCGGGCGGAACCGGCACGCTGAGGGCCGGATCGTAGCGGTCCTGCAGGCCGGGATCGCCGTCGACGCGCGGAACTCCCAGGTTGGGGAGGCCCAGCAACTGGATCGCGGTTCTAGTGATCGACGCGTGGACGCAGATTCGGCTGTCGATGCCGGCGGCGACGCGGCCGCCGAACATCAGCAGGCCGACCCGCGGCCCCGGTGCCACCTGCACGTTATCCGGGGTGTACTCGCTGCAGGGCAGCACCACGTGATCGTCGAAGCCTCCCCAGTCGTCCCAGGTGAGGAAGAAGACGGTATGATTCCACTCCCCACCTCTGACCGCGGCATCGACGCACTGCCAGATCGTGTTGTGGCCGAGCGTGATATCGGCGGTCGGATGCTCGTCGTACGGCGCATCGTGCCAGACCATACTGAGGTCGGGCAGGTTCCCGCCCTGCGCGTCAGCAATGAAGGTGCTGGAGGCGACGAGGTTGGGGCTGCCGCGCAGGTCCTTATAGAACTGCAGCGGGTAGCCGCTGCTGCCGGTGTAGCCCTTCCACGTCAGTCCGTTGCGGACGGCAAGCGCCGGCAGTGAGGGGACGTCCCAGACCGGAGGGTTATTGAACGGCGGGTTCTTGAGGGTCATCGCCTGGCCGCCGACGATCATCTGGTGATTCGGACTCGAGTTGGTGCCGAGGCCGGTGGCGTGGTTCTCGAAGAAGGCTCCGGTCCTGGCCAGGTACGCGTAGAAGGGCAGCAGCGTGTCGGCGTCGTACTGCACGTGATTGCCGTACGGCGTCCCGCCCTGCTTTCCCTGCAGCCAGCGAAAGTAGGCGGCCCGATCGTGCGGCTGGTCGGAGGGCGGCGGATTCTGAGCAGCCGGCCAGCCGGTTGCCACGTTGGCGCCCCAGGCGGCGAGCGATGAGAAATAGTTGTCGGTCGTGTGGTTTTCCTGCACGAAGATGACGATCTTTGGTCCGGGACGCGGCGCTGCCATCTCGCTCGACTGCCTCCGACCTGGCAACCCTCTCAGTGCAGA
>Ga0070735_10001891_pt1 | contig 19469 bp, 11 predicted proteins | sample Coa_R1_FD_66443 | JGI IMG/M metagenome (GOLD analysis project Ga0070735, IMG submission 66443) | Surface soil microbial communities from Centralia Pennsylvania, which are recovering from an underground coalmine fire - Coalmine... | ecosystem: Environmental > Terrestrial > Soil > Unclassified ... | reverse complement strand
TGGAGCGGCTGAGGGCTTTGCCGATGCGGTGCGGGCCGAAGTCCTCGCCGGGGTGGTCGCGCAGGTAGCCGTCGACCAGGTCGCGGAGCTGCCCCGGCCGCGCCGAGGGAGCTGCCCGGCCGGCGGTGGCGGCCTTGACCGCGCGGCGTGTCTCGGCGACGGCCGTGCGGGCGCCGTCGGCGGCGGTGAGGGCGGCCGCGATGTCGCCGCTGGCCAGGGCGGCGAGAATGCCCGCGGTGGCCTCGTGTGCCTTCTCAGCGGCCTCGCTGGCTTGTGCTGCCACAGCCTGGTCAGCTTCGCCTGCGCCGTCGTCATCGGCGGCGGGCTGCGGCACGGTCGTGTCACCAGCTGCGGCTTCGCCCGCGCTGTGCTCGGCGTCGTCCGCGACGGGCTCCGCATCGTCGTCCCCGACGGGCTCCGCGTCGTCGGAAGCGGCGGGTTCCGCGTGGGGTCCGGTGCCTTCCGGGGATTCCGGATCGGCCTGGTCCGCGCCGGTTCCGGCGGCTTCTTCGGTGGCGGCGGGCTCGTCCGCCGTGCCGGATTCCTCAGGCTCCGCGGCCTCGCTGGTGACGGTCTCCGGCGTGGCTGGTGCCGGGTCGCTGTCTTGCGGCGGGTCTCCGGCGGGGGTTCCGGGTGCAGGCACCGCCGGCTGCCAGGTGCCGGGGTTCCCGGGCGTTCCCGTGCGGACGCGGGTGGCCAGTCCTGCTGATTCCAGGCTGGCCAGCGCGCGCCCGGCGGCCGTCCGGTGGATGCCTGCGGCGGCGGCGATCACGGCGGCGGTGGCGCCGGGGTTGGCCGCCAGCGCGGCCTGTACGGCCGCGTGCGGCCCGTCCGGGGGGTTGCCCGTATCGTCCGCCGGGGCGGGGACGGACGGCGCGTGCGGGGCCGTCCGGGGCGCCGTGCCGCGGTTCTTCTTTACTGCCATTTCATTACTCCGTTCCGGTTAATTCGGATGGTTTTCCCCCGGGGCCTCCGGTAATCCCGGCTCCCTGGGTGTCCACGACCATTGCTCTGCACTGGCCGTGAAGTCAAGGAATTCATCGCAGATTATTTTCCGCAGTTTCAGCGCGCATTCGCGGACCGGGGCTTCGCCGGATTCCGCGATGGCTCAGATGCCGCGCCTCGATTCACGCCTTGCTGCTATGCTCCCGGCCCGCGCAGCGGGGAATGCCCGGCTTCAGGAGGAATAGTGAGTGACCCCCGAGCGCCCTCAGGGCTTTTCCGCCTGATCCCCCGTTTAAGCAGGCAGGCGTTTCCGGCCGCGAGAATTGCCTTTCCCGCTCGCCTTCTGCAGCTGCACCGGGAAGCGCGCCGTTATTGAGTGCGCCGAGGGCGGAGCCAGCCTGCCTCGGCGGCTCCGTGCCGGCCGTTGCCCGCCGCCGGGGATGGAGTTCGGCCAGCCGTCGCGGTGCGGGCTATTGACGGCTGGGCAGGCGAGCGTCCGCACCTGCCACAAGGTCCGCAGCTGCTCCGCAGGCCTCGTCGCGGTTCACTGGCCCTCCTTTCCCCCGTCCGCTTCTGTGTGTGGCTGGGGCGGGTCGACCTCGAGCAGGCGGCCGAAGGCTCGCAGCAGGCGCAGCGCTGGCGTGTCGCAGGCGTCGGCGAAGCCCCGGCAGATCGCCGGCCCGAAGCCGGGATTACTGCTGGCGCAGTGCACTTATTCGGAGGGTGCAGTATTCCCCGTCCGCGTCCAAGTCGCGGAGCGGCCCGTTCCATCGGCTCGGACCTTGCCTTCGCCCCTCAGTTGCTCCAGGACGAGCCGGATCGTCTGGTCGCTGACGCCTGGCACTGCCGTCCTGATGTCGGCGAGGCGGAATGTGGCGGGGGCGTGGCGCAGGATGTGCTCGCGGATGCGCTCCTGCTTCGTTCCCGGGGTCCGGGCGGCCGCGGCGCGGTCGGCGAAGACGGCGTAGGCGCTGGCGATCAGGCGGGTGAAGTAGGCGAGCCAGGGCCACGGGTCGGCGGTCCCCTCGTGCCAGCCGTGGGTGGAGTCCAGGAGCGCCTGGTAGTAGGTGTCGGCCGATTCGGCGATCGTCTGCTCGAGGCTCACGTAGCGGCCGACCGTGTAGCCGTGCTCGCCGAGCAGGGCACCGGTGAGCAGTCGGGCGACCCGCCCGTTGCCGTCCTCGAAAGGGTGGATGACGAGAAGGTCGAGGATAAACAGGCCAGACAAGAGCACCGGGTGATGCTCGCCCGCCTCGGCCGCCTGCTGGTAGCGCTTGATCAGGTCGTCGACGGCGAACGGGGTGCTCGCGGCGGGCACCGGCTTGAACCGGACGGTTGTCGAGCCGTCGGGTGAGCGGTCCACGACGAGGTTGTCCTCTTTCTTGAAGGCCCCGCCTGGCATGGCCGTGTGGGCGAACAGCAGCCGGTGCAGGTGCAGGATCAGGCCGGCGTTCAGCGGGCGCCAGTCCTCCCGGATCAGGTAGTCCTGTGCGTCGCGGTAGCCCGCCAGTTCCTGCTCACTCCGGTTGCGCAGCGTCGTCGTCCGCCGGTCGATGATCCGCTGGGCGCGGTCGGCGTCGGCGACGATGACGCCCTCGATCGCCGATGAAGCGGTGATGCTCAGGACACGGGCCCGGTCGGCGAGTTCGGTAAGGAGTCCCGGCATCTGGTCACGGTAGAGCGCTTCCGAGCCCCGGCCGAAGTCAATGGCGCTGAGCCGGGTGACGACCTGCGAGGGCACCATCCCGATCAGCGCGTCAAGGTCTGTGAAGCTGCGCAAGGAACCTCCCAACCAACCTAACAAACGACCTAATCGTAGCGGTGATTAGCATGTTTAGCGGGTTGGATTAGTAAGTTTCCGGCTGCTGCCGATGCCTCCGCGGTCGTCGGCCGTGCGCTGGCCGATATAGGCGGCCCAGTCTCGCTTTGCCCACTGGGACCAGCGCTCGGCGGTGCTGACGCTGATACCGGTCAAGTCAGCGAGGACTGCGGCAGGAAGCTCAGCAGCCAGCGCGAGGCGGGCGGTGTTGCGCCCGGCATGGGCGTCGATGCCATAGCGGTGGAGCCGGACGCCGAAAAGGACGTCCACGGCCGGGCGGGCTGGGCTCTGGCCGGGGAAGAGCCATGGCACCGGGGTTCCCATGCGGCCGAGTGTCCACTGCGGCTCGTCCTGGTCACGCAACTGGCGGACGAGGCGCGCCAGCTTTGCGGGCAGCATAAGGCGGTGCCCATCAATGGCCAGCCAGGTGGCCTGGCCGTCTTCGATCACGTCGTCCTTGGTCAGCTGGGTGATCCTGATGACCAGCATCCCGAAGAGCAAGACGAGCGCTCCCCCGACCCGGAGGTCCAAGGGAATGGCCTCGTCGGTGAGGCAGCGGTCGAGCTGGTGAATGTGGTCGCGCTCAGCGAGCAGGCGCTCTGGTTCCTGGCGCGGGGGAAGCGGCACGTTCAGGTCACCGGCCAGGCCGCGGCCGTGTGCCCAGTGGAGGAAGTAGCGCACCGCCCGGCGGGTGCTCGTGCCGTCGGTCAGCCACCGGTCTAGATCCGCCTGGGTAAGGTCGCGCAGGTCCTGGCCGCGCTGATCCAGCCAGGACAGCAAGTCGAGGGCAACGAGGACGCGCGCCCGCGCGAAGTCGGCCGATCCCCGGGTAAAGGTCCGGCGGGTGGCGGCCCGGCGGGCGCGGCGGAGCACGAACCAGTGCGCGAACGGCCTGATCAGCCGGGCGTGGTGGGCCGGCTTGTCGTGGAGCAGGTGCTCCAGCCAGGGTGCCAGCCGCTCCAGGTGCTCGTTGCGCGCGGGTAGGACGCCGGAGCTGACCAGCATGTCCCTGACGTAGCGCAGCGCCTGGGTTTGCGGCAGGTCATCGAGCTGGTCGTGGGTGATTGGGTCGCCTGTCCTGGCCAGGCTGCCGAGCAGCTGGGCCGACCGGCTCTTGCCGAGCCAGGTGACCACGGTGGCGGGGTTGGTGACCGTGGTGAGTGCCGCGAGCAGGGGGCGCAACTGCGCCGGGACCGCCCCTCCGGGGCCAGCGAGCAAGATGCGGGCGCGCTCAGCCAGGACGCAGACGAAGCAGCGCCCGCCGCTGTGGATCTCTCCTCCCCGGCCGCACTCGCGGCAGGTGTAGTCCAGCTCAGGAGTTCCGGCGCAGGGACCGCAGACCGGCCTTCCCTGGTCGTCGCTGCCGATCAGCGGCAGCACCGACCCGCAGCCTGCGCACTCGCCAGGGTGGCGGCGGACATGCTCGTAGCAGCCGGTGCAGACCGGTCCGGCGGGCCATTCCGCCTGGACGGGACGGTTGCGCCCGCACCGGAAGCAGGGCCGGGGAGGGCGGGTCCGGCAACTCCGGCAGATCGGGCTGCCCGAGGAGATCCGCTGGCAGGGCCTGGTCTTCCCGCATACTGAGCAGACCGCCGACGTGCCTTGGTAGCAGCCGTAGCACAGGTCGGGGGTGGATGCTGTCGCCCGCTTAGCGATCTTGCGGGTCCGGCCGCAGTGCCCGCACGGCCGCTGCGGAGCCTGGTAGCACGAGGCGCAGACCGGCCCGGCATCGCTGGTCCCGGCGACGGTGCGCTGCTGGCCGCAGGCCGAGCACGTGCGGGCCGGGCGCGTGGCGCAGAACTGGCAGCGGGCGCTGCCGTCGGGCATCCGGGCAGCGGCGCGCCGCATTCGGCCGCACCCGCTGCATTTCGTCACGACCTGCTCGTCCTTGTCATAGCAAGCCGAGCAGATACCGCCCTCGGGACGTCGGGCGTAGATCCGCCTGGCCTGGCCGCAGCGGGCACACGTTCCCTTGCTGTCGCGCGCCGCGCAGGTGCCGCAGACCCGGCCAGAGGCCGTCTTGCGCCGCAGGTCGGACGTGATCCTGCCGCACCCCGTGCAGGCCGGGGGCTTGACCGTCACATACCCGGCCGCGATCAGCGCGTGCGCCAGCCGGACCAGCACCAGCGGATAGGCGGCCGGGGTCGTGACCAGGGCTCCAGGGTGCTCCTTCAGCAGAGCGTCGATCTCGCGCAGAGCCCGCCCGTGCTCTGCCCCGGCCGCGGCGAGCACGTCACGTGCGGCACCGTCGTCCAGTCCAGGCACGGAGCTAATCAGGCAGGCGGTGACTCGATCCCGCGACTCATCATCGGGGCGGGCCGCGGTCACGATAGGTCGGGGCGGCGGATCGTGCTGCGACGCACGGCCGGCGGTGCTGCCCGGCCGGATTCCCCAGCAGCCTTCCGGACCTGCTGGCCGACGACCTCGATCTCGATCAGGTCGTTGGGCCGGCATTCCAGGATGTCGCACAACGCCGCCAGCGTGTCAGTCGACAGGCGCTGCGGAACCTGGGTCACCAGCCGGTAGACCTGCTCACGGGACAGGTGGATGCCCCGCTCGGCTAGCAGCGGCACCAGATCCGAGGTCTGGAACAGGCCCTTCTCCGCCATCCGGAGCCGCAGGTGCCAGCGGATGCCCATCTTCCTCGTCACGACTCGTCCTCCCATGCCCGGGCGTGCCGCTCCCGCAGGGCAGCGACGAGGAGTCGATTTCGGAACTCGTCTGACACGCCCGTGTAGATCGCGGTCGTGCTCGCGTAGGAATGGCCGGCCTGGTCCTGCGCGAACCGCTCCGGATAGCCGAACTCAATGAGATGCGTGATATACGAGTGCCGCAGGCAATGCAGGTCCAGCACCGGATCCAGCCCGGCCGCGTCGCGTGCCTCCTCAAACGCCTCGTTGATCGCCCGCCGTGACAGGCGACCGCGCCGCTCGGTCACCCACAACGCCGGATGGGCACCCGGACTGAGCAGCGGGCGGATCTCCTCGATCCACTGCTGAATCACCGGCACCACCCAGTCCATCTCCGGCACGGTCAGCACCGTCCGCCGCTTCGGCGGACTGCCGTTAGACGACTTGCCCCACCGCACGAACACCGCCCCGTAATGACCGAACTCACGCGCCTGCGGGTTGTGCCGCAGATCCGCGAGATCCAGGCCCCACGCCTCACGGCGCCGCAGCCCGAACGCGTAGATCACCTTTAGCAGCGCCGCGTCACGCTGCGCCGCCAGTGCGCCCTTCCGGCCACGGGACCGGATCTCCTCTACCCGCCCGTCAGCCGCATCGAACAGGGCCTGCACCTCGTCGTAGGTCAGCGGACGCCGGTGCGGCTGCCCCTCGAAGTCGGTCATATGCCCGACCGTGTTCCACTCATCGAGGATCTGCCGCGGTGCCGACCCGAACTGCTCCAGGCACCTGTTCACCCACCCGTAGCGGGCGTCGGACGCATAACCGCAGAACAGCCGCAGCGTGTTCTGGTAGTTCCTGGCCGTGGACACCGCGACCGGCGACCGGGTAATGAACGCTTCCGCCTCAGCCGGCTCCCACTGCCACGGGTACTGGTTCGTGAACACCGCGAACCGCCGCACCAACTCCAGCCTCGGCAAGATCGTGTTGTCCTTCAGGAACCGGGCACGCTGCTGGGTGGCCCACCCCTCTAGCATCGCCTCGAACACAGCCGACGCCGGATCAAGATGCACCACCCCGCCCGCCAGCGCGAGGTGCGCCGCGCCAGGAAGGCCCGCCATCCGGAGATCACTCACGCGTTGCATCTAACACAACATTGATGCTTCTCGTCAACTTGGCGCGCCGAGTGACCCGATCTCTGGCTTCCGCCGATCGCGCAGTCCCGTAGGCCGCCGGTGGCAGAGTGGGCTGCCTCGTCATCACACAGCGACGGATGTCGCTAGTGTCCGAGCGCGTGAATCGCATCCTGGCCTGCCGCTAGTGCCAGTTGGCTGGCCACGGTCGGCGCGGCCTTGGTCAGGCCTTGCATCACTGCGTCACATAGCCGACGCAGGCGCCCCTTCTCCGGCACCGGCTCACTAGCGGCCTCATGGAGAGCGGCAGCCGAAGACTGGAGGTCGGCCTGCTCCGCGGCAGGAAGTCCGAGAGTCGATGCTATCTGACCGACAAGCCCGGCGAAGTCGAGCAACGCGCTCGCATCGAAGCCATTCGCGTTGTTCTGGACGACGTTATTACTGCCGCTAACGAGGTTGCCTCGCGCGTCGGCGATCTTGTTCTTGATGTTCACTGTATCTCCGTGATTTGCAGATCCGCTGGTGATCGTGATTGGAGAGTTCTGGAAGTTGCCCGATACAGCCAGCTGAAATGCCTCGTTCGTCTGATCTGATGACGGGAGCGCCTCGCTCTCGCCGACAGCCGTCCTCAACTCCGCCACGAACTCGGTGAGAACCGTCCTGACTTGCCCAAGAACACCCCTCAGAACACTCGGATGCACCGACCAGTAAATTGCCTGTATCTGCTGGAACGGGTTGCCGATCTGACGGTTCATGTACGCCGCGATATCAGCAGACATCGGCAGGCCCAGTTTGAGGAATTCTTCCGGATCCTCATTTCGCGCGGCAAGAGCCTCGATTTCATCAACCGCCTGGGTTAGCTCGAGACGTTCGCTTATGTGCTCGGAGACGAAGTCCGGAAGCCACCTCGGACCAATCGGCTGGCCTTTAATGATCGCAGTTGATGTCACGGCATCAACATGGAGGCCGGCATGAATCACACGGTAATCGGGAACTTCCGCGCGCAGCGGATACCCCTTGAGCTCCAGGGTTGCCCACGCACGCAGCCGCGACGACCCAGTTCGACTGCCCAGCAGCATGCACCTTCTCAGCGCCGAGCCGAGCGGCTTGTCATCGTCCAGCACATCCTGCTCGATCTGGCCCAGGAGACTGCCGCCTTGCGGCTGCATAGTGAGCCTCACACTCTCATCGCTGTTGCATCTAACACAACATTGATGCTTCTCGTCAACTTGGCGTGCCGAACTTGAGATCCGCGCCGGCGGAGCGGGGTATAGGGTCCAGGCTAGGGAGTCCGGGACGGGGGTGATTTCGGCATCCCCGTCCCGGTCTACCTACTCCTGTTCCTCAGGGTGCTCCCTACGAACGCCCTTGAACGGCTCACCGTCGGACTTTACGTCCAGGAACCGGCCGGTCTCAGCGTCCCGCTTGACCCAGCCGACAGGGGTCTCGACCTGCGAACGGTCCTTGACGGCGCCCTTTCGGTAGCCCTTGCCCGTGTTCTTCGCCACTTGTTCTTCACCTCCCTCCCTATCTACGCAGGGAGACCGCCCAACCAATAAGCCGGAGGGCATCCGCTGCTCCCGTCTTGGTGAGGAGCCGACCCCGAGGGTCGGCTCCTCACCAAACTTCACTCGCACCAGGCGCTTGTTGCATCTGATGCAATACCGCTCAGTTCTAGCTGCAGCCGCTGGTGGAGCCGCAGCCTTCGCAGACGTAGCAGCTTCCGGCCGGGCGCATCTTCGTGCCGCAGGTCAGGCATAGCGGAGCGTCCGCGGTGCGGCCTTGCTGAGACTCGATCAGCTCGGCGGTGCTGTGCGGGGCGCCTGGCCGGGACGCCTTAGGCGCGGGGGCCGCTGCTGCCGCTTCCGGTGCGGGTGATGCTGACGGGGCGGGCGACTTCCGTTCTGCTACTTCGACGGCAGCCGACTGGGCGAGGGCGGTCGGGTCTAGCTCGTCGGTGCCGCTGACCTCGGCCGCCCGCTCGGTGGCGGATAGGATGCCCAGCTCAGCCCGCGTGTCGTAGGACAGGTGGTCGAGGGCCAGGCGGCGGAAGATGTAGTCCATCACCGAGCTGGCGAGCCGGATGTCCGGGTCGTCGGTCAGGCCGGCCGGCTCGAACCGCATGTTGGTGAATTTCGCCACGTACGACTCGAGCGGGATGCCGTACTGCAGGCCCACGCTGATCGCCATCGAGAAGGCGTCCATAACGCCGGCCAGTGTCGAGCCCTGCTTACCGAGCTTGAGGAACACTTCGCCGACGCCGTCGTCCGGGTAACTGGACGCGGTCATGTAGCCTTCGGCGCCTGCCACCGAGAACCGGGTGACCGTGGCCGGGCGCTGCCGGGGTAGCCGCCGCCGCACCGGGCGGTGCTCGCGAGTTTCCGTTACCACCGGCGCCGGCTCGGGCGCGGCCGTCTCGGCCTTGACGTCGGTCTCGGTCTTCCTGGCGTTGGACAGCGGCTGGCCGACCTTGCAGTTGTCCCGGTAGATGGCCAGCGCCTTCAGGCCGAGCTTCCAGCCCTCGAAGTAAATCCGCTCGACATCCTCGACTGTGGCGCTCTCCGGCAGGTTCACGGTGTTGTGGTTCATGATCCCGTTGGCGACAAAAGCATGCGTCTCGGGGACCGAGAGGTCGTAAACCTCGGTCTCTCCCGCATCGGTAACGAAATCAACGGGCGAGAAGTGCAGGTTGCCGTCGATGACTTGGCGAAGCCAGGCCGGCAGTACCACGCCGGGGATTGTCGAGACTCGTTCCACCGTACGCCGCGTGACGTTCACCGTGCGCGGATCGCGCAGGAATCCGAACGTAGAACGCCAGCTCAGGCCGTTGCCCCGGCCGGAGAGCGGGATCATGTCGTACAGTTCACGCCCGGTGATACCCGGAACCACGTCAGCTGTATCATGCGCAGCGCCGTAGTGGTTGCCTAGCAGCTCAGCCGTCCGTGCAGCCTTATCCGGCTCAAGGAATGGCACAAGGCTGGCCATAAGCTGCGCCTGCATGCCCGAGGCGTACACTTCACCGTAGTGCTTGTCGTACTCCTTGTTGTACTTCTGAATGCGACCGTGCAGGACGCCGAGGTTGGTCATGACGGCCTGGAGGTCATCGAGCAGCTTCGGGCTGTCGAGACAGATCGCCCACTTGCCCTGACCGCCCGCGGACACGTAGGCGTCGAGTGCGAGGCCCTGCAGGAACGCCATCACCATCTCTCGCGGCGAGCGGAGCACCATATCCGGAATCCGCTTGCCTGACGCGCGCTCGCCGCAGCCCAGAGTGTCCAGGAACTCCACGATCGTCTTCGACGCCACCAGCACCGACGGGCACTTGCCGTCCTGGGTGACGATCCTCGCCTCGACGCCGAACAGGCTCTCCCACGAGTTCTTGACGCGCTCTAGGACCTCCGGGACGGAGTTCGTGATGTGCACCGTCCAGTTCGAGCGGGTCGTGTGCCCCTCAGAGGCGTAAGCACCAAGCAGGAACGCGAGCTCGGTCGTCATCTCCTCGGGGAGCCGCACCTGCTTCTGGCTTCCGTGCGGCACGGACACCGCGATGTCGCGCAGGCTGGGCGGCACCGTGGCCCACAGTTCGGCACCGTACTGCAGGGCTACCATGTCGCCTTCGGCGATCTCGGCGAGCGACTTCCACTCCAGGCTGCCCTCGCCCCCGACGAGCAGGCGATGCGGATATGTGCCGGTGACCTCGTGCCCTGAGCGGAGCCGGACCCGGCGTACTGGCCGGACGCCACCGTAGTAGAACGCACTCGCCTTGCGGTCGCCGTCGAGGGAGGAGATGACGATCCGCTCATCGCGGAAGGTATCTTCTGCCTCACCGCGGTGCAGGGTCCCGATCCGGATCATGCCCTCCGCGGAAGGAACGAGCGTCTCTGCCGCCACGCACTTGCTGATCGCGCCGCTCAGGAACGGCTGGACCGCCGCCATCATGCGGACGTGCCCCATCGGGGCGATCGAGCGCTCGCCCATCGCGCAGTCGAAAACCTCGTAGTGCTCGGGCCGCAGGCCGGGCGCGTTCACCACGTGACCGTGCTCCGCGATGTACTCAGTGATGGCCTCGACCTGCTCGCGCGGGTATCCGAGGTTGGTGAGCGCGCGCGGCACCGTCTGGTTGACGATCTGCATCGAGCCGCCGCCTACCAGCTTCTTGAACTTGACAAGCGCCAGGTCGGGCTCGATACCCGTGGTGTCACAGTCCATCATGAGGCCTATGGTGCCGGTGGGAGCGAGCAGGCTGGCCTGGGCATTGCGGTAGCCGCTCGTCTCACCCAGCGCGACGCACTCTTCCCAGGTCTTGTTCGCCAGCGCGAGGATGTCACGGTCCATGGCGCCGACCGCGCGGATATCGTCGCTGGCCTGGGCATGCTTGCGGATGACCCGCTGGTGCGGCTTGGCGTTGCGCTCGTAGCCGTCGTACGGGCCCACCGCGCCGGCCAGCTTCGCGCTGGTCTTGTACGCCATGCCGGTCATCAGGCTCGTGATCGCGGCGGCGATCGCCCGGCCGTCGTCAGAGTCGTAGGCGTGGCCGGTGGCCATCAGCAGCGCGCCGAGGTTGGCGTAGCCGATGCCGAGCTGACGGTACGCGCGGGTGATGTCGCGGATCTTCTCGGTCGGGAAGTCCGCGAACGTGATGGAGATGTCCATCGCGGTGATGATCAGCTCGGTGATCTTCGCGAACCGCTCGATGTCAAAGGTGTCGTCGTTCCTGAGGAACTTGAGCAGGTTGATGCTGGCGAGGTTGCAGGAAGAGTTGTCAAGACTCATGTACTCGGAACACGGGTTACTTGCGGTGATACGTCCGGATTCAGGGTTAGTGTGCCAGTCGTTGATCGTGTCGTCGTACTGGATGCCAGGGTCGGCGCATTGCCAGGCGGCTTCGGCTATCTCGCGGAGCATTCCGCGCGCGCTGGTGCGCTCCAGGACCTCGCCGGTGCGGCGGGCCAGCAGGTCGAACTCCTTGCCGTCCTCGACCGCGCGCATGAACTCATCGGAGACCCGGACGGAGTTGTTGGCGTTCTGATACTGGACGCTGACGATGTCCGTGCCGCCCAGGTCCATGTCGAAGCCGGCGTCCCGCAGCACGCGGATCTTGTCTTCCTCGCGGGCTTTGGTCCAGATGAAGTCGCGGACGTCCGGGTGATCGACGTCCAGCACGACCATTTTCGCCGCGCGGCGGGTGGCACCGCCGGACTTGATCGTGCCGGCGCTCGCGTCCGCGCCGCGCATGAAGCTGACCGGGCCGCTCGCCGTGCCGCCGGAGGACAGCAGTTCCTTGCTGGACCGGATACGGGACAGGTTGACCCCTGCGCCGGAGCCGCCCTTGAAGATCTGACCTTCTTCCCGGTACCACTCGAGGATCGAGTCCATCGTGTCATCGACGGAGAGGATGAAGCACGCGCTCACCTGTGCCGGGGACGCGGTGCCGACGTTGAACCAGACGGGAGAGTTGAAGCTGAAGATCTGGTGGACCAGGGCGTGGCGGAGCTCATGGCCGAAGATCTCGGCGTCCTCGTCGGAGGCGAAATAGCCGTGCTCGCGACCCGTCTTCTCGTAGACGTCCACAACCCGGTCGACAAGCTGCTTGAGGCTGAACTCGCGCTGCGGCGAGCCGACGGCGCCGCGGAAGTACTTCGTGGTCACGATGTTGGCGGCGTTCACCGACCAGAAGTCGGGGAACTCCACGCCGCGCTGCTCGAAGTTGATCGAGCCGTCGCGCCAGTTGGTCATCACGACGTCGCGACGCTCCCAGGTGATCTCGTCGTACGGGTGCACGCCGGGCTTGGTGTAGATCCGCGGCATCTTCAAGCCGACGCGCTTCTTGGCCGCCGTCTTCGCCTGCCTGGCTCCGCTGCCCTGGCCGCCTGTCGCGGTGCCGCTGTTCGCCGTCTCCGTCATCGTTTCCCCCTTCCGGGACCCTCCCGGGGTCCCCGCCAATTCCACGTGGTCCAGTGCTGTCTCAGCCGTTGCCGGCGTTGCGCTCATGCACCGCCCGCAGGGCGGCTATTTCTTCCTCGAAGTCGGCTAGCGACTCGAAACCCCGGTACACCGACGCGAACCGCAGGTACGCCACCTCGTCCAGCTCCCGCAGCGGGCCGAGGATGGCCAGCCCGACCTCGTGGCTGGGTACTTCGGCCAGGCCACGGGCCCGGATGTTCTCCTCCACCCGCTGGGCCAGGACCGCGAGCTGATCCTCCCCGACCGGGCGGCCCTGGCAGGCACGCTGAACGCCATGGACGATCTTGTCCCGGTTGAACGGCTCGGTGACCCCGCTGCGCTTGGCCACCATCAAGATCACGGTCTCCTGGGTGGTGAACCGGCGCCCGCACTCCGGGCAGGACCGCCTGCGGCGGATCGCCGAGCCGTCCTCGGCGGCGCGGCTGTCGATAACCCGGCTGTCCGGATGCCGGCAGAACGGGCAGTGCACGTGATCACCCCCCTCTCTGGAGTTTACCGGCGAACACAACCTGTGGAAAAACCACATCGCTGTAAGTACTAGATGTTGTGGTTACGCTAGCCCACCAGGCCGCTATTAGCAAGCCGCGGGCCGCACGCCGGCGTGTTATGCGCTGGGCACCCGCAGCTGCTCACCCGGGTAGATGTCCGTCCCGGACAAGCTGTTGAGCTGAATTATCTCCTGGATGACGATGCGCGCGTCGGCATCCGGCGCGGCCCGCTCCGCCACCGACCACAGGCTGTCCCCCGGCCGTACGGTCACCCGCGCGACGGCGCTCGCGGCCTGGCGGCCAGCCCCGCCGTGGCCGCTGCCGGCCGCCTGGGCGGCGCTGGCCGCCACCGCCATCAGCGCGCTGATGAGCAGCGCGGCCGCCGCGCCCGTCACGATGCGCCCGCGCCGGGTCAGCCGCAGCCCGGGCGCCGTTTTTCGCGTGTGCGCGGCACACGTGCCCGTCGTTTGCGACACTGTTTGTCGCAGGGGTGTCACCGTTCGCAAGCCACCTGTCCGCATGGCGACCCTCCGGATCAAACTATCGTTCGCCGTTCCTTAGTTCGATCGTACCGCAGTTCGATCGGTCATCCGTTCGACTGCCATGTCGCCGTCGCCGGATAAGGGAGTCGTATCACGAGGGTCTGACATTTTTCGGGACACGTCGAACAGATGTTTGGGGTATGGGTAAAAAACCGCTAGGCTCTTACTCAGTAACCGAAAGCCAGGGCAAGAAGCCCAGGCACGGATAGCACAAACGAAGGTCAGCAGGAAGGCCATCAGATGGAGGAGAACGATATGAACGAGACATCTAACGGCATCACGGCCGCCTCGGCGGCCGGACCGGACTCGCCAAGACCAAAGGGCAAGCCGGGCCGCAAGCCGAAGGGAACGGTGCCGCCCGTCGTACTGGAAACGCCGGACAAGCCGGACCCGGATCACGTGCTCACCTGGCGGCAGCGCAAGGTGCTGCAGGTGATCCGCGATTCGGTGCAGAAGCGCGGCTATCCGCCGTCGATGCGGGAGATCGGCGAGGCGGTGGGCCTGACCAGCACCTCCAGTGTCTCCTACCAGCTCAGCACGTTGCAGCGGAAGGGCTACCTGCACCGGGACGTGGGCCGTCCGCGCACCGTCGAGGTGCGGCTGCCCGGCCAGCCGGCCGTCCGGCCCGAGGGTCATGACACGGCCGCGCCGGCCGAGGAGGCCGGCCCGGTGGCCAGCGTGCCAGGACTGGACATCCCGTCGCAGGAGACGATCTACGTGCCGCTGGTCGGCCGTATCGCGGCGGGCGTGCCGATCCTGGCCGAGCAGGCGGTGGAGGACGTCTTCCCGCTCCCCCGGCAGCTCGTCGGCGAGGGCACGCTGTTCCTGCTCCGGGTGCGCGGCGACTCGATGATCAACGCCGCGATCACCGATGGCGACTGGGTCGTGGTGCGGCAGCAGCAGGTGGCGGAGAACGGCGACATCGTCGCGGCGATGGTCGACGGCGAGGCCACGGTGAAGACGTTCAAGCGCAGCGACGGGCACGTGTGGCTGATCCCGCACAACCCGGCGTACACGCCGATCCTCGGCGACGAGGCATCGATCCTGGGCCGCGTCGTCGCCGTGCTCCGCCGTGTCTGAGTGCCACGCAGGCGGCGTGCGGACTGCTGCTTAGCTCAAGTAGGTTGCATCAGGTCGGGGAGCGCGGACGCGTCCGGACGGCAATACCGGGCGCATCCGCCTCCGCCGGTGATAACGAGGCGACGATGCTGACCAGTTTCGGCACCCGCACGATCACCCGGCTGACCTGCTTCTCACCCAGCGCACGGCTGACTGCGGGCTGCGCCAGCGCCAGCTCTCGCAGCTCATCCTCGCCGATCTCCGGCGAGACCTCGAGCTTGTCGCGCACCTTGCCGTTCACCTGGACCACGCACGTGACCTTGTCCACCGTCAGCAGCGCGGGATCGGCGGCCGGCCAGGACGCCCGCGCGATCGATGCCGGGCGGCCCAGCAGCTCCCAGCACTCCTCGGCGGTGTACGGCGCGAACAGCGATGCGATGACCACGATCGTCTCGGCCGCCTCGCGAACCGCGGGATGTGCCGGGCCCGGACCGGCGTCGATGGCCCTCCGGGTGGCGCTGACCAGCTCCATCAGGCGCGCGACGGCCACGTTCAGGTGATACGCCTCCACCTGCCTGGTGACCTCGTCCGTCGTCCGGTGCGTGAACCTGCGCAGTTCGGCGGCCGCGTCAGCACCGGCCAGCGCGGACGCCGCGGAGCCGGCGGACGTCACGTCGGCGGCGATCCGGTAGATCCGGCCCAGGAACTTGACCATGGCGTCCGGGTTCATGTCCGCCCAGTCGATGTCGTCTTCCGGCGGCGACGCGAAGATCATCGTCAGCCGGATCGCGTCGACGCCATACAGCGAGATCATCTGGCCCAGGTCCACGCCGTTGCCCAGCGACTTGGACATCGCCTTGCCCTTGTTGATCACCTGTCCTTGATTGATCAGCCTGGTGAACGGCTCGGTGAAGTCCACCATGCCCATGTCGTACAGCACCTTGGTGAAGAACCTGCTGTACAGCAAGTGCAGGATGGCGTGCTCGACACCGCCGACGTACATGTCGACCGGCATCCAGTTACGTACCGCCGTTGTGTCAAAAGGACCTTCCTGGTACGACGGTGAGCAGTAGCGCATCATGTACCAGGACGAGTCGACGAACGTGTCCATCGTGTCGGTGTCGCGGAGCGCCGGACCGCCGCACTTCGGGCACGTCACGTTCACCCAGTCGGTGGCCGCGGCCAGCGGCGAGACGCCGTGCGGCGCCAGGTCCTGCCCGCGCAGGTCGGGCAGCAGCACCGGCAGGTCGTCATCCGGCACCGGCACCTCGCCGCACGCGCCGCAGTGGATGATCGGGATCGGCGTGCCCCAGAACCGCTGCCGGGACAGCAGCCAGTCGCGCAGCCGGTAGTTCACCGCGGCCCGGCCCAGGCTCTGCTCGCTCAGGATCGAGATGATCCGCGCTATCCCGTCCGCCTTGGTCAGCCCGTTCAGCGGGCCGGAGTTGACCAGGACCCCGTCACCGGGCGTCGCGACTCCGGTCACACCAGGATCGGGCAGATCAGTGGCAACCACCACGCGCACCGGCAGGCCGAACCGCATCGCGAAATCCAGGTCCCGCTGATCGTGAGCAGGGACCGCCATGATCGCCCCGGTGCCGTAGTCCGGCAGCACGTAATCCGCGGCCCACACCGGGATGCGCTCGCCGTTGACCGGGTTGACCGCGTGCACCCCCAGGAACACACCGGTCTTCTCCCGCTCGGTGGACTGCCGCTCGATGTCAGTCAGCTTCTGCACCTGCGCGACGTACGCGTCCAGCGCCTCGCGCTGCCCGGGCACGCACACCGCCGCGGCCAGCGGTGAGTCCGCTGCGACCACGAAGAACGTGGCGCCGAACAGCGTGTCAGGCCGCGTCGTGTACACGGTGACCGGCCCGTACCCGTCCACCTCGAAGAGGACCTCGGCGCCGGTGGACTTGCCGATCCAGTTGCGCTGCATGGTCAGCACCCGCTCGGGCCAGTTTCCTTCCAGCGCGGCGGCGTCGTCCAGCAGCCTGTCGGCATACTCGGTGATCTTGAAGTACCACTGGTTCAGCATGCGGCGGACCACTTCGGCGCCGCAGCGCTCGCAGTGACCGTTGATGACCTGCTCGTTCGCCAGGACCGTCTGGTCGACCGGGCACCAGTTCACGTAGCCGTCGCGGCGATATGCCAGGTCGCGCTCGTAAAACCGCAGGAACAGCCACTGGTTCCAGCGGTAGTACGCGGGATCGCATGTCGCCAGCCGCCGGGACCAGTCGAACGAGATCGCGTACCGCCGGAACGAGGCGGCCTGGGTCTCGATGTTCGCGTACGTCCAGTCGGCCGGGTGCGTGTTGTTCCTGATCGCGGCGTTCTCCGCGGGCAGGCCGAACGCGTCCCACCCGATCGGGTGCAGCACGTTCTTGCCGCGCAGGACGTGATAGCGGGCCAGCACGTCGCCGATCGCGTACGCCTCGGCGTGCCCCATGTGCAGGTCGCCGGACGGGTACGGGAACATGTCGACCAGGTAGAACCGCTCGCGGGAATCGTCAGGATCCTCGCTGGCGCGGTACGGGTCAAGCTCTGCCCACCGCGCCTGCCACTTGTCCTGGATATCCCGAGGATCGTAGCGCTGAGCCTGCTCGTCGGCCGTCATGGTTCTTTCCCCTTGTTGAGTCTCCGCTTCTGTTCCAATAAAAATGCCCCTCGGAGAGCGAGGGGCAGCCGCGCCTGGGACCGTGGTGGTCGGCGCGGCTATCTAAGGAGCAGGCGGACGGAACGCATGGGCGTAGTATAGCGCCTCGCCGTACGGGCGTGGAATCATAACGACGGGCCGGACATGTCGCGCTCTCCCGGTCTCGGCGCCTGGAGGCCGGTGTGTCAACGTGCCAAACCGGCACGTCTCGCCAATGCGGTTGACGGAGTTTTCCCAGCCCAACTACAGTCAGGCAGTCATCAACAGCTCCGCGTAACCGCCCCGCTGGCGAGTCCCTCACCCCGACGCGGGCGGCCACGGCCGCGAACGCGCGGCGCGGCGGCTGGCGGACGTGACCACCAGCCCATCCGGCGTTGCAGGGGGAGCAATGGACGACCACGGTGCGCGCCCCGGAGCTATCTCGATCGTCGGCGTCGCGTGCCAGTTCCCTGGCGCCAGCGACCCTGCTGAGCTGCATGACCTAGTCGTCGCCGGGCGTCAGATGTTCCGCCCGGTGTCGCCGGGCGCGGGCGGCTCTCTGCACGCCGCCCTGATCGACGGCTGGACGCCGGGCGGCACGGTAGCCGATGCCGCCGCGCTGCCCGACTCAGGTCCGCTGCGCAAGCTGGTCACGGAGACGGTCGCGCTGGCCAGGGCCGACGCTGGGCTCCGCGACGAGAGCGGCGGAAGTCCGGGTCGCAACAGGATCTTCCTCACCGGCATCGAGGGTGCCGCTGGTCCCGGAGGCAGGCCAGAGGGCGATTCGCTGGTCGCGGTCGCCGCGGCCTGCGACGCCCTCGACGCGGGCGATGTGGACGTGGCGGTCGCGGGAGGGGTTCAGCTCGGCCTGGATCCGCGCTGGCTGGCCGAACGCGCGGCGGCCGGCGAACTCGGCACCAGCCAGATGCGGGTCTACGACGCCGAGCCAGCCGGAATGCTGCCTGGTGACGGATGTGGCGTCGTGGTGCTGATGCGTTCGGCCGACGCGCGGGCGGCCGGGCTTGCCGTGTACGCGGAACTGGCTGGCTGGTCGGTCATCGGGCCTGGCGGTTCGCGGGATCTGCTCGACGTTTATGTTCGCGCGGCGGTCTCGCCCGGTGACATCGCATTGATCGAAGGACGCGGCACCGGCACAGCCGCCGGAGACACGGCAGAGCTCACGTCGCTCGCTCAGCTGCGCGCTGAGGCGCGCGGCGCGGCCGCGCTCGGCGCGATCTCAGCATCGATCGGGTACGCCAGGGCGGCGGCTGGTGCCGCGAGCCTGATCAAGACGATCACCGCGCTGGTGACCGGCACAATCCCGCCTAGTACCGGCTCGCGCCGCCCGCATCCGATGATCGAGTCTGGATCGGCCAGGGTCCGGCTGCCGCCGACGCCAGAGCCCTGGCCAGATGGCATACGGCTCGCCGCGGTCAGCTCGGTGCAGCCGGCCCGCGTGGGCGCGCACCTGATCCTGCGCCGGGAACCGGACGGCACCGCGCGGCCAGGCCGCCGGCGCCGCACCGCGCAAGAGGTCCAGCCGCCCCACGACCCGGCGCCCGTCAACCCGGCTCCTTCCCACCCAGCCCGGTGCGATCCGCCGCGTGGTGACCCATCGCCCGCCGCGCCGGTGTCCAGTGGTCGCATTGTCGATGCGGTTCCCATGGCACGTTCCGCCGCGGCCGACGCGTTCCGCGTCCCGGAAGCCGCCACGGTCAGTGCTTCGCGCGCGCCGCAAGCGCGCGGCGCCGCGCCCGATGCGCTGCGCGCGCCGGGAGACCATCGCGCTGCCGACGCTCGGCCGACAACCCGCGACGTCCTCGCACCCAGCCTTCCGCTCGCGGCGGAGGTCCCGGCGGCCCGCCCGGCGGCCGACACCGTCCTGCCTTCCACCGGTACACACGGTCCGGCCACCGGTACGCACGGTCCGGCCGGCCGTCGTCCCTCCGCGGTGGCCCGCCCCGGCCCGGCGCACGTCTTCGCCTTCTGCGGAGCCGACGCCTCGATGCTCGCGTCCAGGCTTGACGTGATCGCCGACAGTGCCGCCGAACTGGCCGGTACCGACCTGGCGGACCTGGCCAAGCATCTCGCGGCCGACGCGCAGCGAGCCGCGGAACGCGGCGCACCGCTTCGTGTCACCGTTACCGCGACGGCGCCAGGGCAGCTAGCGCAGCGAGCGCGCCGAGCGGCGTCGATGTTGCGAGCAGACGCGGCCGGCCCGCGGGCCGACGATGTCGCGCAGCGACCGCTGGGCGGCCAA
>Ga0070735_10001890_pt1 | contig 19470 bp, 14 predicted proteins | sample Coa_R1_FD_66443 | JGI IMG/M metagenome (GOLD analysis project Ga0070735, IMG submission 66443) | Surface soil microbial communities from Centralia Pennsylvania, which are recovering from an underground coalmine fire - Coalmine... | ecosystem: Environmental > Terrestrial > Soil > Unclassified ... | reverse complement strand
TCGGCGTCAAGGCACTGGCCGCCGGCGCCAGCATCACGCTGACCTACCCCTCCTCCAGCGAGACCCACGTCAGCGTCGACGAGTTCGCCGGCGTCACCGGCATCGACACCTCCGCCGGGGCCACCGGCACCGCGGCCGCCTACTCCTCCGGCGCGGCCACCACCACCCAGGCCAAGGAAATCCTGGTCGGCGTGGCCGGCATCGAATCCGGCAAGACACCCGCCTGGGCCGCCGGCTGGACCGCGCTGCCCGCCCTGGCGATCTCCTCGGACTTCCTCGACACCGCCTACCAGATCACCACCACCGCCGGCGCCTACACCGCCGCCGGCACCACCACCGGCCAGTGGATGGCCAGCATCGTCGCCCTCAAAACCAGCTGACGACGCTCACTAACCCGCAGTAGATGAGCCCCCTGCCCTGGCAGGGGGCTCATCGTTTCGGATCCCGATCAGTAGCGCTCGACCAGATGGGCGCGGCTGGCTGGAAGTTCGTAGGGATCGGGCCAGAAGTCGGTGATCAGGGCGATCTTGCCGTCATCGGCGAGATCGAAGAAGCACAGGCCGGGCTGGGTGCCTGCTGGCCCGGTGAACTCGATCCAGCTGGCTGCGTGCTGGCCTTCGCCGACGATCCGCTGCACGGTGAGGTGCCAGTCGTAGGCGAAGCCCTCCACGTTGAACCGGATGTAGGGGTCCCGGCCGCGGACCTGCTCCCTGGTCTGGGGGCCGCGGTAGATCACGTCGTCGGCGAGCAGCGCGCCGAACGCCGCCCAGTCCCGGGCCTCGGCTGCGGCCCAGTAGGCCGCGACCACCTCGTGCGCGCCGGCCATCGCAGGCAAGCTACCGGGACTTTCTTCCGGGTCCTGGCGCAGTTCGCCGCCGCTGAGCCGGAAGGTGGCGCGGCCGATGCTGACGATGTCGTGTTCGGTCAGCATCTGGTGGGTGATCCGCTTGCCGTTGACGTATGTCCCGCCGTGGCTGCCCACGTCGATGATCTCGAAGCTGCCGTCCGGGTTGCGGCGCAGCTCAGCATGGTGCCGGGAGACCTCGAGGTCGGCCAGCACGATGTCGTTGTCCGGGACCCGGCCGATCCGGATCGTCGTGGCCGGCCGGGGATGCGCGTCCGTCATAAGGTGATCCTAGGAGCCTGTTCAGGACCAGGGAACGCTCGGCTGAACCGGTGGTCGCCGGCGGGCGAGGCGCCGGGACATGGTGATGGTCACCGCCCGGTGGTATCGCCTGGAGGCAGGCCAGAAACCGGACTTCTGCAACACAGGAACCCGCAGCACCGCAATCCGTGCGCCTGGGACCGGCCGCAGTGTGGTGAAACCCGGCTTTCAGCACACTAGAACGTACTGAAAGTACGGTTTCATCGCAGTCAGTGCCCGGGGCTGACCTTCATGATCAACTCACGCAAAAGCGGCAGGGTCAAGACCAGTTGACGACGCTCACTCACCCACAGTGGATGAGCCCCGGTGCCATGGCAGGGGCTCATCGGTTCGGGTGGTCTGGGCTGGTGCCTACTCCGGGCTGATCGGGTTGGGCGTCCTGAGGGGCTCGAAAGCCAGCTTGCCGGATCTGGCCGGGCCGGTGGCCGGCCGCCGGGCTGTCCGGCCCCGCCGGTGCGGCGGTCGGCCGGCCGGGACCGGGCCGGGAGCCGCGCGTCCACGGCCACGGACGGTCCAGGATGAACGCGGTGGCCAGAACCACTGCGACACCGACCGCGGCTCCCCCGACGGTATCGGTGAAGTAATGGTGTCCCAGGCCGACCAGCGCGACGCCCACCGCGCCCGCGACCAGGAGCGCGGCCAGGGCTAGCAGCACGCGCGCCGCGGCGGGTATCCGGGCGCGGGGCGGATCGGCCAGCAGCACCGCGAAGGCGGCGGCCACCGCGAACACCCGGGTCTCATTCCCGCTGGGAAAGCTCAGGTCGCTCAGCAGGGTCCGCCCGATCAGGGGCTTGAGCACGAATTCGGTGATGCTCGCCGCCGCGGGCACGGCCACGGCCACCAGCACGGCTCCGCGCCACCGGCGGGTCAGGAGGCACGCCAGGACCAGCACCGCGGTCAGCACGGCCACCGGCATCAGGTCGCCCAGTCCGGACAGGTCGTTCAAGACGGTCCGTTGCCCGCCGAGGCCGGACCGGATGCGGGCATCGACCCATGCGTCCAGCGGTCCGGCGCGGGTCTGGTGGGCGAACAGTGTTCCCAGGAGCACGGTCACCGCCGCGCATCCAGCGAGGATCGCCGCGGCCAGGGAGCGCATCGCCGCGGGCACCAGCGGCCGGGACGCGGCGCGCTGCGGGTGCTCCAAGGGCTGCCTCCACTCGCCCCGCCCAGGCATGTCCAAGCACCGTAACACGAGGACTTCGCTACGCCGTGGCCAGAGCATCGGGGCAGGTCACCTGCTCGCCTCGGCGGGCCTGCCGGTAGCCCGATAGGCGCTGGCCAGGCTGTCCCGCGCCGCGAGGGTACGGGGATGGTCCGCACCGAGCAGCCGGTCAAAGTCCGCCGTGAGCGCCTCGCCGATCGCTATGGCGTGCGGCACGTCGTCGCCTAGCTCAATCAAATACCGCAGCGCGAGAAGCCGGATCCGCAGCAGGAGGCCGGCTAGCGTCCGGTCGGCATCATCCGCACCCGCCCTCGTGTTGCCCAGCAGCGCCGTAACCTGGCCGAGCATTTCCCTGACCGCGGTTCGATCACGTGGTCTGGCCAGCGCCTCGGCCGACAGTTCCAGGGCGGAGGCGGCGGCCTGGTACGCCGTCAGGAGGCGTCCCCGCTTGGCCAGCACGCCGCGGACGACGCGCGCCACCAGACGGTGCGTGCTGACGGTCTGGCCGTCAAGGCTGAAGCCCAGCAGCGACCCGTTGGTCAGCCGTTCCAGCGCCTGGTCCACCATGGACTCGGCCACCCGACGCCCGCCGCCGAGCAACGCGCCCGCCTGGCCGGCGGTGCGCAGCAGGTCGCAGCGAACTGGGGCCGGCGACAGCAGCGTCGCGACCTCGAGGACGCCGGTGGATACGCCGAGCGGATCTGCGGCCCGGGTGGCCTCCAGGGCCAGCAGCACCGCGGCCGCGACGCCCGGCGGGTAGGGCTGCGCCGCACTTTCCTCCGTCCCGGCCAGGTAGTCCTCAACCTGCAGCGCCCGCAATTTCGCCAGGTATGCCGCATACTCCAGGCGCTGGCCGGCGATCACCACCGCCGCCTGATCCAGGGCCAGCGGTAGATGCTCCAGTTCAGCGGCCACGGCCGAGGCGCCGGTTTCGCCCTGGCCGGTCCGCCCGGCCAGCAAGGCCAGCGCCTCCTCGGCGCTGAACGCCTCGACCTGGACACGTGTCCCCAGTTCCGCTGCCGGCGGCCCGGACCTCGTGATCAGTACGCGTGCCGCGCCGACGGCCGGAACGAACGACCGCAGGAGATCAAGGTCCTGCGCGTCATCGAAGACCAGCAGGCAACGACTCCCGTCGGCCTCCAGCCACCCGCGGAGCGCCGGCCCCGCGTCGGCCGCAGGCGGCCCGGAGCGGCCATCAGGCAGCACCGCTTCGGCCGCCGCGCCCAGCCCCGCGAGCAGGCTCTCTCGGTCCTGAGCGTTGATCCACGCGATCAGCCGCCAGCCGCTTACCACCCTGGCCCGGGCGTATGCCGCCGCCAGCTGGGTCTTGCCCACGCCCCGGATGCCCGTGAGCAGGACCGCCGGCGGACCTTGGCCAGCCGGAGTGAGTTGAGCGAGCATCGTGGGCCGGGGCTGGAAACCGGGCCGCTGAGCCGGGATGTGACCTACGACGACCTGCTCATTCGCCAACTGTCGTGACACCGCTTTCACCCGAGGACTACATACCCGCCCCGGTCGGGCTAAACAGCGTTACCTATCCTTACCGACTCATAACGGGCGGCTTCGCCGACCCAAAGATGATCAAGGTGTCACGCACCGTCATAACGGACCGCGTGACCGGATCGTCGTGCCGGTAGAATTCGGTTAGCCCAGCCCTCTTGGCTTACTCACCGACAGATGGAGGGAGGCGGGAGATGCTGGGGGAGAGTCTCCTCGCACTGGCGGTGCTGGCCGGCCAGACGACGGTAGACGCCGTCGCCACCGACGGATGGGAGACGGCAGAGCGCGAGTATGCCCGGCTGCTCGGCGGCGGGGACGCCAAGCAGACCAGGCGCGCCGAGCAGTGGATGGAGGAAACCCGCAAGCAGCTCGCCGGCCGGGCCGGGACCGATATGACCGTGATCCGCACCGCGCTGGCCGGGCGGTGGGCGGGGCGGTGGGCGGACCTCCTGGAGGAAAACCCGGACGCCGAGGCCGAGCTCCGGGCGCTGGTCAAGGAAATCCAGGCGGTCCTGCCCGACGGCGGGTCAGCCGAGTCCCACCACGCGGTCTCAGCCAATGGCCATCCCGGCGACCACGCTGCCGGTCCCGAGCATCCCGGCGCCCTGGCCACGCGGAGCGAACTCGCCTATTCGGCCGGACTGGCGGGAGACGCGGCCGCCGCCCGGAACCAGTTCGCCGCGCTGCTTCCCGTCGCCGAGCGCGTCCTCGGCCCCGAGCACCCCGACACGCTGGCCACCCGCGCTAGCCTGGCCTACTGGACCGGGCAGGCGGGGGACGCGGCGGCCGCCCGCGCTCAGTTCGCCGCGCTGCTTCCGGTCGCCGAGCGCGTCCTCGGCCCCGAGCACCCCGACATCTTGATCAACCGGCACAACCTGGCTAACTTCGCGGGCTACGCGGGAGACGCGGCGGCCGCCCGGGACCAGTTCGCCGTCCTGCTCCGGGTCCGCGAGCGCGTGTTCGGCGCGGAGTCCCCGGACACCCTGGTGGCCAGGTTCAACCTGGCCTACTGGACCGGACGCGCCGGGGACGCGGCCGGAGCCAAGGACGAGTTCGCCGCGCTGCTCCAGGTCCGCGAGCGCACCTACGGCCCGGACCACCTCGACACCTTGGCGGCGCGGAAGGAACTGGCGTACTGGACCGGGTGCGCCGGCGCGGCGGCCGACGCCCGGGATCAGTTTGCCGCGCTGCTGCTCTCCTATGAGCGGATCCTCGGCCAGGAGCACGCCGAGACCCTGGCCGTCTGGTATCAGCTGGCCCACTGGACCTCGCTAGCGGGGGACGAGACCGCCGCGGAGGACTAGCAGGCGTATCGCCGCCCGCCGCGGACCGATCGGCCTCAAGCCGTCGGCGACGGGGATGACGAGGGCGACGCGCTAGGCGAACGCGACGGAGAGGTCGAGGGCGATCCCGACGGCTTGGCCGATGCCGATTTCGAGGGCTTCGGCGACGGCGACCTCGATACCTCGGGCGACGGCGATGGCCGGACTGGGATTGACACGTAGGTTGAGGGCTGGGTGATGACGGCGGACCGCGTCGGAGCGGCGGATCTGCGAGCGCTCGGCGTGGACGAGACGATCGTCGGGCTCGTCGTGGGGATACCGGTGCTCGAGTCGGCGGCCGGGACGTGTGTGCCGGTCGAGGCGGTTGGCTGGACCGCCTGGGCACGGGCGGCGTGGGAGCCGGCGAAGGTGATCAGCAGGACGCTGGCGGCGGCCGCGGCCCACACCGCGACAGCGGTGGTAGCGACGGCGGCCCCTGGATTGGCCCGGATGCTGCGCCAGCTCACCCGCTTGACCGCCCGCGAGAACAGGACGGCCCACCTCGATTCCGCGCGCCGGACCACCCGCCGGCGGTACACGACCGCCTCCTCGGCGGCGGAGGAACAGCGGCTCAAGACCTGCTCCCGCAGTTCCGGCGGGAGCGGGGCCAGCGGCAGCAGACCGGAAAGGACCGTCGGGCGCAGCGCGCCCTGCGTGTTGTTCCGGCAGGTCGGGCATTGCTCCATGTGCCAGGCGACCAGGTCGCGAGTCTGCTCGCTCAGCTGCCCGTCCCAGTCGGCCAGCAGTTCGGCCACCACCGGGCAGGCCTGGCGCCCGACCAGCGCGGCCCGCAGCGTACCGAACGATTTCTCCAGCCGGCCACGGGTGCGTGCGGCCAGGGCGTGCGTCCGCTTCGGTGACGCGCCGAGCACGACGGCCAGATCATCGTCGGTCAGGTCGTGCCTGAAGCCCAGCTCGATGACCTCACGCTCTCTGGGCTTCATATCAGCCAGGACGGAGCGGATCAGCCCGTGCAGCTCGGCTTGCCCCACATAGCCGCTCACGTCGGCCAGCGGGTCCGCCGCGTCGGCCGACTCGCCGAACATACGGAATTGCATCGTCGCGTCGGCCAGCGGGCCGCCCACCGCGATTTGCATCGTCGCATCCGCCAGCGGACGAATCGCCTGGAGCGGCGCGCTGGCCATTTCGAAGCGCATCGTGGCGTCGGCCGAGGAGAAGGCCGCGGGGAAGAGCATCGTCGCGTCGGCCAGGTCGTCGATCGCTTCGGGCGGCTCGCTGACCACCGGGAACGAGCTGGTCACATCGGCCAGCACGTCGGCCGCGCCGGCCGGGCGGCTTACCTCCGCGACCCGCTGGCCGCCGGCGGCCGGCCGGCTTTCGACGTCGGCCTCGTCGCGGATCGCTGACCCGGGCCGGACCCGGCGCTGGCATTGACTGCGGGCCAGCGCGAACAACCACGGGCGGAGCTGACCGGGCCCGGAGCGGTCGGCCCGCGTAGCGGCCGCCACGACGAACGTGTCCTGCAAAGACCCGGCCGCGGCCGCGGCGTCGCCCAGCATCCAATAGCAGTAGCCGTACAGGGCAGCGGCGTGCCGGTCGTACGCCATAGCCAGGCCCGCCGGGTCCCCCGCGGTGATCGCCGCGCCCGCGACGCGGTCGTGCTCGGCGTCCGATACGGGGGTTTTCTGCGCGGGCCTGGAGAACGAACGGTCGGGCAGCCTGACCCGGCTGGCCGCGACCCCTTCCGCGGGCAGCCGCCCGGCCTGATCGACGGGCGGCCGGCGGAAGCTGGCCGGGAGCGCCGGCCGCGCCGGATCGGCGGGCGGCCGCCGGAAGTCGGCTGGAGGTGCGTGACTCGCCCGGTCAGCCGGGGTCGGCTCGACCGGCGGGATCGTCCTGGCCGCCCACCCGCTGGGCGGAAGTACTCGTCGCCGGCCAGCCGAGATCTCCTCGAGCAGCGGAATCGCCTCGGCGCCCCGGCCCGCGTCCTGGTAGGCCTGGGCCAGGTTCTTCCGCGTGATCTGGGTATCGGGGTGGTTCGCGCCCAGCACTCGTCCACGGCCGGCCATGGTCTGCTGGAGCAGCGGGATCGCCTCGGCGATCCGGCCCGCCGCCAGGTAGGCGGCGGCCAGGTTGCCTTGGGAGGTCAGCGTGCTGGGGTGGTCGGCGCCCAGGACGCGCTCGCGTTCGGCCAGCGTCAGTTCGTGCAGCTGGACCGCCTCGGCGATCCGGCCTGCGTCCTGATAGGCGCTGGCCAGGTTGTTCTGCGACGTCAGGGCGTCCGGGTGGTCGGAGCCGAGCTGCCGCTGGAATACGGCCAGCGTCTGCTCGAATACGGAGATCGCGTCGGCGACCCGGTTCGCCGCGAGATAGGCGGCGGCGAGGCTGTTGCGGGCGTTCAAGGTGTCCGGATGGCCGGGACCCAGCAACCGCTCGAGGTCCGCGGTCAGCAGCTCGCCGGTCGCCACGGCCTGCGGCGCGCTATCCCCCAGCTCAGTCAGATGGTAAAGCGAGAGGAACCGGAGCCGCAGCAGGATCCCGGCCAGCTCCTCGTCGGCCTCCCCGGCGAGCTCGGCCGTGTTCTCCAGCAGCGCCGTCACCAGCTGCTGGATGCGCCGGACGGCCGGCCGATCCTGCGATCCGGCCTGGGCGATGGCGTATGCCTCCGCCATCGACGCGGCGACCCAGCACACGGCGCCCAGCCGCCGCCGGCGGGCCAGCCCGTGCCGGATCACCCGCGCGATCAGGCGGTGCATCGTGACGGTCTGGCCGTCCAGGCTGGACGTCAGGAGCGACCGGTCGCTCAGCCAGTCCAGCACCTGATCCACCACGGCCGCCTCGACGCGACGCCCGCCGCTCGTCAGCGCGCCCGCCCGGCCGACTACGTACAGGAGCTCGCGGCGCACGGCCGCCGCCGGCAGGACGGCCAGGATCGCCATCATCCGGGCGCACATGCCCGTCTTGTCGGACGCCCGGACCGCCGCCATGGACAGCAGTACCGCCCGCGCGACGCTTTGCGGGTACGGCCGGCCGTGGTCTGCGGTCAGGGACAGGTCGGTCGGCGTCGCCTGCAGCTCGTCCAGGTACCTGGCATAGCCATGGCGCTGCCCGCTGATGACCGGCGCGGCCAGCGCCAGCGCCAGCGGCAGGTAACCCAGCTCGGCAGCCACCGCGGCCGCCTCCGCCTCGTCGTGCAGGCCGGTCCGCCCGGCCAGGAACGCCGACGCCTCGCTGGCGCTGAGCACGTCCACCGGGACGATGCTGCCCAGGTCCGCTGCTGATTGGCGGTTAGTGGTGATCAGGACCCTGGCCGTACCGCCGGCCGGAACAAACGGCCGGAGCAGCTCAGGATCTGACACGTCATCGAACACCAGCAGGCAGCGGTCGCCATCGGTCTCCAGCCAGCGCCGGACCGCGGCGCCCGGGTCGACGCTGCCCCCGGAGCCGACGTCGGTCAGGCCCGCCGCATCAGCCACCGCGGCCAGCCCCGCGTGCAGGTTACCGGGGTCCGCGCCGTTGACCCAGGCCACCAGGCGCCAGCCCGCGGCCACCTTCAGCCGGGCATACGCGGCCGCCACCTGCGTAGCGCCGAGGCCGTGCAGTCCGCGCACGGCGTGGAGCACCGATACTCGCGTGCTCGAGCGGTCCAGCTCCGCGAGCAAGCCGGCCCGGGGCCAGAAGCCGGGCGGCTCGGACGGGATGTCGCCTACCACGACCTGGTAACCCGTCGCGTCGGGTGGTGGCAGCTCCTGATCAGGCCTGCTGCCGGCTAGCTGCTGGTCCTCGACCATCAGGTCACGGGTGGCGGCAGGTAGGTCCGGCACCGCAGGTACGTCGTGCAGCGAGTCATCGTCAACAGTACGACCCACCACCCGCTCCCGCGTTAAGGACTCCTGAGCCCGGTCAGGCCGCCGCCGGTACGTCGCGACTGCCTACAACTAGATCAAGATACCGGCCGCAAAAATACCCGCGCCGGTCAACCGGAACCGGTCAGCAGAGCGTATTTGCACGAGGTCTGTGCTGCTTATAGGGTGGTTTTCAATGGTCTGGCGGGGAGACTCACCTCAGTCGCGCGTGCAGAAGCTGATGCAGCTGCTGCGGACCTGCGCTGCCGACCCGGTCGGGGTCGCCCGAGCGCTGCCGGGCGAATTCCGGCAGTGGTACCGCTGGCGGTACGAGAGTGAGAAACAACCTGAATTCCAGGCGGACAAAGCCTGGGATGAGCATCTGCACGAGCTGCTCGGCGCCCCGTGGCCGTGCGCTCAGCGTCAGCGGCTCGACGAGATAATGGCGGATATCGAGGCCCGGCTGGCGGCCAGCGGGCTTGATTCGGGCCGCTTCACCTACGCCTACTACAGCGACGCGGAAAGCCTGCTGTGCCAGGCGGTGTGGTGCGTGGCCCAGCACACCCGGCCCGAGGTGGTGATCGAGACCGGTGTCGCGCACGGGGTCACGAGCCGGATCGTCCTCGAGGCCCTGCAGCAGAACGGCCTGGGCCATCTGTGGAGTATCGACCTGCCGTTCCCCTTCGACCACCGGTTGCACGCGGAGACCGGGGTGGCCGTCCCCGACTCATGCCGCCCTCGCTGGTCCTATGTCGAAGGCTCGAGCAAGCAGCGGCTGCCGCCGCTGGTCGCCGAGGTGCGCCGCGTTGAGATGTTCATCCACGACAGCCTGCATACGGCCAAGAACACGATGTTCGAGATGGAGCAGGTGGCCCGGGCCATGCCGTCCGGCGGGGTCATGCTGGTCGACGACATCGGCGCGCACGAGGGCTTCAGCACCTTTGCCGAGCGGCATCCTGAATACCGGACCATCGTGTGCCCGTCGGCGGACGACGTCAGCCTGTTCGGCGTGGCGGTCAAGGTAGCCGGCGCGTGACCCCGGCCTGGCGTCCCACCGCACGAACGAGCGGGAGGATCCGGTAGGGAACCTGGGTGGCCAGGGAGATCAGGGTCGAGGAGCGGACCACGCCTTCGGCGGACACGATGGCGTCGAGCACGCGCTGCAGGTCGGCGTTGGTGCGGGCGACCACCCGGCACAGCATGTCGCCGACGCCGGTGATGGTGTGCACCTCCAGCACTTCGGGAATCGCGGCCAGCCGTTCCGCGACCGGGTCGTGACCGCCGGCCTGACGGATCTCGAGCGTGATGAACGCGGTGACCTCGTAGCCGAGTGCCGCCGCATCCACCTCGGGGCCATATCCGGTGATCACCCCGCGGTCCCGCATCCGGTCCAGGCGCGCCTGGACGGTGCCGCGGGCGGCGCCGAGCCGCCGGGACGCCTCGAGGACACCCACCCTGGGCTCGGCAGCCAGCAGCTCGATGAGCGCGGCGTCCAGGGAGTCGATGGCCCCGGGAACACTAGTGGTCATGGTGTACAGAGATACCACGGCCCGTTCCGTATAAATAGACAAACTGATCAGTGAAGTTGCACTTGGTTGCGCAGTTTGCCGTCAAGTCCGCATGCTAGCGACATGACGACCCCAGCGCAGGACAGCTTCCCCATCATCGGCATGGACGCCGTGGTCTTCGCGGTCGGGAACGCGAAGCAGGCGGCGCACTACTACTCCACCGCGTTCGGCATGCGGCGGGTCGCCTACCGCGGGCCGGAGACCGGCTGCCCCGACGAGGTGGCGCACGTCCTGGTCTCGGGTGATGCGCGGTTCGTGTTCCGCGGCCCGGCCCGGCCGGGCACGGCGCTCGGCGAGCGGGTCGCCGCGCACGGCGACGGGGTAACGGACCTGGCCCTCGAGGTCAGCTCGGCCGAAGACGCCTACCGCTACGCGGTGGCGCACGGCGCCCGCGGTGTCGAAGCGCCGCACCTGATCGAGGACGAGTCCGGCAAGGTGGTCGTGGCCGCCATCGCCACCTACGGCGACACCCGGCACACGCTGGTCGAGCGGTCCGGGTACTCGGGCGCCTACCTGCCCGGCTACGTGCCCGCGCCGCCCGTCGTGGCACCGGGCGACCGCCGCTTCTTCACCGAGATCGACCACTGCGTGGGCAACGTCGAGCTCGGCAAGATGGACGAATGGGTGGACTTCTACCACCGGGTCATGGGCTTCACCAACATGAAGGAGTTCGTCGGCGACGACATCGCCACCGAGTACTCCGCGCTGATGAGCAAGGTGGTCGCGGACGGGTCGCGGAAGGTCAAGTTCCCGCTGAACGAGCCCGCGGTCGGCAAGCGCAAGTCGCAGATCGACGAGTACCTGGAGTTCTTCGGCGGGCCGGGCGTGCAGCACCTCGCGCTGGCCACCGACGACATCGTGGCCAGTGTCCGGGCCATGACGGCCGCGGGAGTCGAGTTCCTGGCCACCCCGGGCAGCTACTACGACGAACTCGGATCCTGGGCCGGCGAGACCCGGGTACCGCCGGAGGAGCTGCGCGAGCTCGGCATCCTGGCCGACCGGGACGAAGACGGCTACCTGCTGCAGATCTTCACCCAGCCGGTGCAGGACCGGCCGACGGTGTTCTTCGAGCTGATCGAGCGGCACGGGTCGCAGGGCTTCGGCAAGGGAAACTTCAAGGCGCTGTTCGAGGCGATCGAGCGGGAGCAGGCCCGGCGCGGCAACCTGTGACCGGGTGAGCGGCGGTTACCGCCGCAGCTTGGCCACCACCCGCCGCAGCCGCGCCAGGACCGCCTTCAGGTCACCGTCGTCAAGGAAGTACGCCACGACACCGAACGCGACGATCGCGCAGCCGGCCGCAGGGACCGCGACCGCGACGGCCACCAGCTTGTGATGCAGCGGCACCGCCAGGCTGACCGCCACGCCCACCGCGGCGCCCGCCGCGCAGGCGGCCAGGCCGGCCAGGGCCGCATGGCGGGTCCCTTGCACGGCGGCCGGGCCGCAGATCCGCCGGGTGACGAAGACCAGCGGGATGGCCACCACGATCTGGCCGAAGGTGATGCCAAAGGCCATGGCCGCGGGCACCAGCCGGGCCGGGACCAGCTGCACCAGCACCACGTCGACCACGATCGCGATCAGCCAGCCCCCGGCCAGCGCCACGGCGGCGACCTTGAGCCGCCCGATGACGAACATGACCCGGGACAGGTTCGCGATCACCGCGATGGCCGCGACGCCGGGGGCGTACACGAGGAAGGCCCAGGTCAGCTGCGAGACCTGATCGGGCTGTTTGGCCAGCACGTGCGCGGCGGGAATCGCGATGGCCGCGATCAGCGCCGTGCCGAGCCATGACATGAGCAGGGCGGCCCTGGTCGACCCGGCGCTGGTCCGGTCGAAGTCCGGCCCCTTCCGCGCGGACAGCACGGGGAACGCACTGGTCACGATGGACAGGGCCAGGATCGCCGCGATCGAGTTGAACACCTGCGTGGCGTAGTTGAACAAGACGATCGCGCCGGTCTTCCCGTGCCCGTTGGCCAGGGCGATGATCACCAGGTTGGCCACGTCGATGGCGATCAGCTCGATGACGCCGACCAGCGCCAGCCCGCCCGCTCGCCGGGCCACCCCGGGCGGGAACCGCAGCGCGGGCCGGAAGCGCAGGTGCAGCCGCCAGGTCGGCAGCAGCGCCACCACCACCAGGGTGGCAATGCCCAGCGTGGTCCCCGCGGACAGGACAAGCTCGGCCGCGAGCGGGATCCGGGCCAGCGGACGGCCGTTGTTCAGGGGTACGAAGGCCAGATAGCAGGCGATGAGCACGAGGCTGGAGATGCCCGGGCCGATGGACGGCGCGGCGAACCGGCGGTAGGACTGCAGCAGCCCGTAGAGGACGACCGATAGTCCGTAGAACAGCGCCTGGGGCGCGAACACCTGCAGCATGTTGCCGGTGACCGTGACCACGTCGGCGTGGACGCAGTGCGCGTTCGGGTTGCTCGGGTTCAGCAGGGAGGCAATCGGGCCGGCCGCCGCCGCGATGGCGATCGTCAACGGCACCACGATGATGACGGTCCAGGTCAGCAGCGCCGAGGTGATCTGGCTGATCCGTGCCTTCTCGGCCGGGTCCTGCCCGGCGCGTTCGGCTGACCGGGCCAGTATCGGGACCATCGCGCTGGACAGCGCGCCGCCCAGGATCAGCTGATAGAGCAGATCGGGTACCTGGTTCGCGGTGACGTAGGCCGTGCCCAGGCAGCTCGCCCCGACGGTCTGCGAGAACACCAGCGTGCGGACCAGGCCCAGAATCCGGGACAGGATCGTCAGGCCGGCCACGACCAGGGCACCGCGGGCGATACCCTCGGCCAGGCGTGAGGTCGGCTCGGGTGCCTCGGGCGCCTCGGGCGCCTCGGGCGCCTCGGGTAGCTCGGGTAGCTCGGGTGGCTCGGCCACGCCAGCGCTGACGCTGGCCTTGGCCTGCAACTCGGGATCGCTCGGCATGCCAGGCCTCCATATGACCACGCCGCTGCTGGCCCGGGGAGTCCAGAGTCGGCGGAGGCGGAAGTCTATATAGATCGAAACCGTCTCGCTATAGGAGCATGCTCCGCCGGAAAAGATACGAGTGATCGGTGGCGTCTGGCCGAATCTCAGCTGAACGCAAGCGTGTAGCCGGCGGAACGGAGCGCGCCGATCACTTCCTCGCAGTGGGCGGGGCCACGGGTCTCGACGACCAGGAACACCTCGGCCTCGTTGACGTGCAGCCGCGGGCCGAGCCGTTCGTGACCCACCTCGAGCACGTTGGCGCCGAGGTCGGCCAGGTCGCTCAGCAGCTTGGCCAGCGACCCGGGCTGATCGGGCAGCCGGCAGCGGAACGCCAGGTAGCGGCCCGCCGCGGTCAGGCCGTGCCGCAGCAGCTTGGACAGCAGCAGCGGGTCGATGTTGCCGCCGGACAGCACGATCGCCACCGGGGGGACGAAGTCCCGCGCGTGCTCGAGCAGGGCCGCGACGCCGGCCGCGCCGGCCGGCTCCACCACCTGCTTGGCGCGTTCCAGGCACAGCAGCAGCCCCTGGGACAGGCTCTCCTCGGAGACCGTGACCACCCGTTCGGCCAGCTGGGACAGGATGGCAAAGGGAACGTCGCCCGGCCGGCTGACCGCGATGCCGTCGGCCATGGTCGCTCCGGCCTGGACCGAGACGGGGTGCCCGGCGGCCAGCGAGCCCGGGTACGGCGCCACGGCCTCGGCCTGCACGCCGATCACGTTGATCGCCGGATCGAGGTTCTTGACCGCGACCGCGACCCCGCTGGCCAGGCCGCCCCCGCCGACCGGCAGCACCACCGTGCGGACCTGCGGGCACTGCTCGACGATCTCGAACCCGACGGTGCCCTGGCCGGCCACGACGTCCGGGTGGTCGTAGGGGTGGATGAAGACGGCGCCGGTCCGCTCGGCGTAGGCCAGCGCCTCGCTGAGGGCGTCCTCCACACAGGTGCCGGTCAGCACGACCTGCGCGCCGTAGCCCCGGGTGGCCGCCACCTTGGGCAGCGGCGCGCCCTCGGGCATGACCACGGTGGCGCTGCAGCCGAGCAGGCCGGCCGCGAACGCGACGCCCTGGGCGTGGTTGCCGGCGCTGGCCGCGACGACGCCCCGGGCCCGTTCGGCGTCGGACAGCCGCGCGATCCTCACGTAGGCCCCGCGCACCTTGAACGACCCGGTGCGCTGCAGGTTCTCGCATTTCAGGTAGACCGGCCCGCCGACCGTCTCGGACAGCACCCAGGAGTGCTGCACCGGCGTTTCCGAGATCACGTCGCGGAGCAGCTTGCGCGCGGCGACCACGTCGTCGGAGGTGACCGCGTCAGGTGTGATAGCCACGGGATGCAAGTGTGCCACGCAGAGGCCGCCGTGTGACCTGGGCCATATGCGAAGTTCCTCGATCACGACATAGCCTCGAATCGTGCACCAAGACACCCAGCAGCGTCCCGCCAGCCAGCCGCCGACCATCGCCACCCTCGCCGGGCTCCGCGCCAGCGGCCATGAATACCTCGGGGTACGAGCGGAGATCAGACAGAATTTGCTTTCCATGCTGCGGGCTGGCCAGGACCCGTTTCCCGGCATCGTCGGGTTCGGGCAGACGGTGCTGCCGCACCTGGAGCGGGCCCTGATCGCGGGGCACGACATCATCCTGCTCGGCGAGCGCGGGCAGGGTAAGACCCGGCTGATCCGCACGCTGACCGGGCTGCTCGACGAGTGGACGCCGGCCATCGAGGGCTGCGAGATCAATGACCACCCGTACCAGCCGGCCTGCGCGCGGTGCCGGCGGCTGGCCGCCGAGCTCGGTGACGACCTGCCCGTCATCTGGCGGCACGCCAGCGAGCGGTACGGCGAGAAGCTCGCCACCCCGGACACCAGCGTCGGCGACCTGATCGGCGACATCGACCCGGTCAAGGTGGCCGAGGGACGCACCCTGGGCGACCCGGAGACGATCCACTTCGGGCTGGTGCCGCGGACCAACCGGGGCATCTTCTCCCTGAACGAGCTGCCCGACCTGGCCGAGCGGATCCAGGTCTCACTGCTCAACGTGATGGAGGAGCGCGACATCGGCATCCGCGGCTACTCGCTGCGGCTGCCGCTGGACCTGCTCCTGGTGGCCAGCGCGAACCCCGAGGACTACACGAACCGGGGCCGGATCATCACGCCGCTGAAGGACCGGTTCGGCGCGGAGATCCGCACCCACTACCCGCTGTCCCTGTCCGACGAGCTCGCCTTGATCAGGCAGGAGGCCGAGGTCTCGGCCGGCGCCGAGCTGCCGGACCACCTCGTGGAGGTGATCGCGCGGTTCACCCGGGGGGTCCGGGACTCGCCGGCCGTCGACGCGCGCTCCGGCGTCTCGGCCCGGTTCGCGATCGCGGCGGCCGAGAGCGCGGCGGCGTCCGCGATCCGCCGGTCCGCGCTGGCCGGGCCCGTGGTGGCCGGAGTCGCGTCTGAGCCCCCGGTGGCCCGGGTCTGCGACCTGCCCGCGGTGGTCGCCACGCTGCGGGGCAAGGTCGAGTTCGAGGTGAGCGAGGAGGGCCGGGAGGAGGAGGTGCTCGGGGCGACGCTGCGCCGGGCGATCGCGGACACCTTCCGCTCGCGACTCGGCAGCGTGGACATGTCTGGCCTGCTGGCCAAGTTCGACGAGGGCGGAACGGTGGAATCGGGCGAGCTGGTCCCCGCCGCGGACCTGCTGCAGCGGATCGGCGACGTGCCCGGGCTGGCCAAGATCATGTCCCGGCTGGGCATGGACGGCGGTGAGTCCTTCGGGCAGGCGGCCGCGGCCCTGGAGTTCACCCTGGAAGGGCTGTACCTGATGCGCCGGCTGTCCAAGGACAGCGCCGACGGCACGAGCGTGTACCGGATCTAGCGATGGCGAACTACCGGTACGGCCGGTACGTATACGGCCCGGACCCGCTGGCGGACCCCTACGACGTACGCGGCGCCGTGGACGAGATGGGCGATTCGATCCTGGCCGGCGCCAATCCGTCCGACGCCCTGCGGGACATGCTGCGGAGGGGGTCGGAGGGGCGGCGCGGCCTTGACGACCTGCTCCGCCGGGTCCGCGAGCGGCAGCGCGAGATCCGCGGCAGCGGCCGCCTGGACGGCATCCTGGAGCAGGCCCGGGCCCTGCTCGACACCGCCGTCGGGCAGGAACGGGCCGAGCTGTTCCCCGACCCGAGCGACGAGGCCCGGCTGCGCGAGCAGGACCTCGACTCGCTGCCCGCCGACACGGCCCAGGCCATCCGCCGGCTGGCCGACTACGACTGGCGCTCCCCCGCGGCCCGCGAGACCTTCGAGCGGCTCAGGCAGCTGCTCCGCAGCGAGGTGCTGGACAGCCAGTTCCGCGGCATGCGCCAGGCCCTGCAGTCGCCCGACCCGCAGGCCATGCAGCGGATCAAGGACATGCTCGGGGACCTGAACGAGATGCTGGCCGCCGACGCGCGCGGGGAACACACCCAGGCCGACTTCGACCGGTTCATGGAGAACTACGGCGACCTGTTCCCGGACAACCCGCGCGACCTCGAAGAACTGGTCGACTCGCTGGTCAGCCGGATGGCCGCCGCGGAACGGCTGCTCCGCTCGCTGAGCGAGGAGCAGCGGCAGGAACTAGCCGAGCTGATGGCCGGCGCGCTGGGCGACGCCGGACTGGAGAGCGAGATGGCCCGGCTCGCCGACGCGCTGCGGTCCCGGCGGCCGGACCTGGACCGCGCGGGCATGATGGGCGGCGTCCAGATGACCGGCGAGGAACCACTCGGCCTCGGCGACGCGACCACGGCCCTGGCCGAGCTCGCCGACCTGGCCGAGCTGGAGAACGCGTTCGGGCAGGACTACCCCGGCGCGAGCCTGGACGACATCGACGAGGAGGCGGTCCGGCGGGCCTTCGGCCGGCAGGCGGTCGATGACGTCGCGGCGCTGCGCCGGATCGAACGCGAGCTGGAACGGCAGGGATACCTCACCCGCAACGGCGGGCGGCTCGAGCTCACCCCCAAGGCGGTGCGCCGGCTGGGTGACACGGCGCTGCGCCGGATCTTCGCCGACATGAACTTCGGTCACGGACCGGGCGACCATGACCAGCAGGACGCCGGGCAGGCGGGCGAGCTGACCGGGACCACCCGGCCGTGGGAGTTCGGCGACGAGCAGCCGCTCGACGTCCCGGCCACGGTGCGGAACGCCCTCCTCCGGGGGGGCATGGGCCCGCCGCCGCAGGCGGCCAGACCAGCAGGGTCGTCCCCCCGGGCGGCACAGCGGGGCGGCCGGATCACGCTCTCGGCGCGTGATTTCGAGGTCGCGGAGACCGAGCGGCGGACCGCGGCGGTGGTGTCGCTGCTGGTCGACCTGTCCTATTCGATGCAACTGCGCGGGACGTGGGCCGCGGCCAAGCAGACCGCCCTGGCACTGCACGCGCTGCTGCGCAGCAGGTTCCCGCAGGACGCCATCCAGGTGGTGGGTTTCTCGAACTACGCGCGCGAGCTGCGCGAATCCGACCTGGCCGGGCTGGGCTGGGACATGGTCCAGGGCACCAACCTGCATCACGCGCTGCTGATCGCCGGGCGCCATATCGACCGGCATCCCGAGCACGAGCCCGTTGTCCTGATCGTGACCGACGGGGAACCCACGGCTCACCTGCAGCGGGACGGGCGGTCCTGGTTCGACTGGCCGCCTTCGCCGGAAACCCTCGAACTTACCCTGGCCGAGGTGGATAAGATGACCCGGCGGCATGCCGCGCTGAATATTTTCATGCTGGCGGACGACGCCCGGCTGAGCGCGTTCGTCGACAATGTGGCAAGAAGGAACGGAGGCCGGGTGTTGCAGGCGGCACCCGAACGTCTCGGTGAGTACGTCATCCGCGACTTCTTGCGCACCCGGAGGGCAGGCCGACGGTAGATTTTGCTAGTTGGCTGCGACTCAGGGCCGCGACCGGCCGCACTAAGACAGCTTTACCGCATGCCGCACAAGGAGGAATCGTGAGTTCTACCACCGGATCAAGCGAGAGGTCGTCGGGCAGGACGATTCTCGCCGTGGTCCTCGGCGTCATCGCCGTTGTGTTCATCGTGGTCGCCATCATCTACCTGGCCGAGCCCGCCAAGTCGCTGCCCAGCTTCATTCCCGGGCACATCGCCGGGTCCAGCGGGCACCACCCGCTGAAGGCCACCGGCTCGTTCGTGGTCGGCGTGGTCTTCGCGGTCGGGGCCTGGTTCACCCTGGCCTACAAGCCCAAGCCGCAGGCCGCCGCGCCCAGCGACCGGGAAAGCTCGCCCGCGGCGAAGAGCTGACTGCCGCGCCCGCTGCTTAGCGGCCGCATCCCGCATGGCGGGATGCGGCCGCTTGGTTTTTGCGGCTTGGGCTGATTCACGGGTAGCCGAAGTCCTGGTGACACCCTTGGTGGCACTCTTGGGTGCCAGGACGTCCTTATAGCCGCGTGCGCGAGCGGCCGATTCCGTCGTCTTGCCGGTGTTCGCTTCCGATTCCGCTACGGAATAACCGCGGACCGCTGACGGCCAGCGGCATCTACCAGATCATCATCCGCCGCGGCCGCCGGGCCGGCCTGGCGGTCTACCCGCACCGGTTCCGGCATCATTTCAGCCATACCCGGCTGGACCAGGACGGGCCTGTCGCCGGCGAACGGCTAGTCCTGGCCACAGATGCTGTGCCGCTACGGCGCCAGCGCCCGATTTCGTCGTGCACGGGGGGCCAGCGGCCGCGGGCTTGACGGCCAATCGGGCCTCCAGTCCACGCTCGACAACTTTCCCGCATGCCCAATAGCGGGCGTCGCCTGGCGGCAAATCTATTCAACACCCGGTATGAAATCGATGCGTATTGCCTTTCTGCGTGCCGCTCGGTGAGGCAGACCGAGATCGTGGACAGTAATGGCTGTGATGTGAGCATTCCAAAGTAAGGTGAGTTTTGGGTGTGTCGTGGGGTATTAGTGTGCTAATCGGGGTGTAGTGCGGGGTCGGGGATGTTGATGCCGTGGCTGGCGGCGTAGTGGCGCAGGC
>Ga0070735_10001889_pt1 | contig 19472 bp, 19 predicted proteins | sample Coa_R1_FD_66443 | JGI IMG/M metagenome (GOLD analysis project Ga0070735, IMG submission 66443) | Surface soil microbial communities from Centralia Pennsylvania, which are recovering from an underground coalmine fire - Coalmine... | ecosystem: Environmental > Terrestrial > Soil > Unclassified ... | reverse complement strand
AGCGGCAGCGGCTATTCTCATGATCAGTTCGGCCTCCTGCCGCGGACGACCCCACCATCGGGCATCTGCCCTGGCCAGAGCGATGCTCGGCATGTATTCGCTTGATCGCGCACAGCACGATCGGCCCGGGTCTGGCCGGGCAGGTCATTCGCCGGGCGGAGACAACTGCCGGCCGGCAACCTTTCGGTGCGGATACGCGTCTGTGTGTTGGAGGAGTTGTTATCCGGTCATCTCTTGGTTGCTGCTTGGTTCTTGCTTGGTCCGAAAGTTTTGGGTTCCTACTTGTTATCTCATTGTGAATTTCGTGAAGGGACGGCGCCGTGTCGCGATCCGGATGGTTCCGCAAACGCCAGCCCGGGCTGGACCCAGAGCTAGCCACTGACGGGGCTGTTGCCGCTAAGACAGGATTGAAGGGACGCCGGGGGCTGACCCTGACCGCCGCCAGCGCGGCGATGGTGCTGGCCGCGGGGGTCGCGGTGGTTGCCTTTGACTCGCCGGGCAGCCACGCCGCCCCGGTGACGCCCGCCCAGGCGGCGGCCGCGGCCAAGCAGGACGCGCCGGCTGTCCCGCTCACCATGCTGTCGGTTACGCCGTCCGCGGGCGCCAAGGGCGTCAACGGCGCGGCCCCGATCAAGGTGCAGTTCTCTGCCCCGCTTGCCGCTAACACCCCGATGCCCCAGCTTTCGCCGCACATCACCGGCAACTGGCAGGTCGAGGGCGACACCGCGGTCTTCACCCCGGCGGTGGGCTTCTTCGAGAACACCAAGGTGACGCTGAAGATCCCCGGCGGCGAGAGCGGGATGGTCTCGGTCGACGGGGCCAGCGTGGGTTCGGGCGGCCTGCTGGCCCCGGGGTCGACCGTGAGGTGGACCACCGGCTCGTTCAGCACCCTGCGCCTGCAGCAGGTGCTGAGCCAGCTCGGGTACCTGCCGTTCACCTGGACGGCTAGGTCCAAGACGGTCATCAGCCCGGCCAACGCCAACGCCGAGCTGTCGGCCGCGTACCAGGCGCCCGCCGGGACGTTCCGCTGGAACGGCAGCTACCCGTCGAACCTGACCAGCCAGTGGAAGGCCGGCTCGGCCAACATCCTCGACGTGGGCGCGATCCGGGCCTTCGAGTCGGTCTCCAATCTGACCATGGACGGCAGCGCGGGCCGCACGGTGTGGCACAACCTGCTTACGGCGGTGGCCAAGGGCAAGAACAACCCGAACGGCTACAGCTACGCGCTGGCCAACCAGCACTACCCGGAGACGCTGACCGTCTGGCACAACGGCAAGGTCGTGCTCAAGACCCTGGCCAACACCGGCATCCCGGGCCGCCCGACCGTGGACGGCACCTACCCGGTGTACCTGAAGTTCGTTTCCACGTACATGGACGGCACCAACCCGGACGGCTCGAAGTACCACGACCTGGTGTACTACGCGAACTACTTCAACGGCGGCGACGCGGTGCACCAGTTCAGCCGGTACAGCTACGGGTCCTACCAGAGCCTGGGCTGCGTCGAGCTGCCCTGGGCCGCGGCCAAGACGGCGTACGGCTACCTCGCCTACGGCAGCCTGGTCACGGTCACCGGCCCGGTGGCCTGAGCCCGGATACGATGCTGCGGGGGCGGTCCGGACGGACCGCCCCCGCAGTTTTCGCGATCGTGACGTGTTAGATCGGGTGAACCTCTTCCGCCTGCGGACCCTTGGGACCGCGGCCAGCGGTGTACTCGACCCGCTGGTTCTCCTGAAGGGCGCGGAACCCGTCCATCTTGATGGTGGAGTGGTGGACGAAGACGTCGGCCGAGCCGTCGTCGGGGGCGATGAAACCATAGCCCTTGTCCGAGTTGAACCACTTCACGGTGCCCTGAGGCATGTACTTCTCCTACTGTGACGATTTCGGGAGCACACGGGCGTGTTCTCCCGGGTTGGTGTGACCACTGCCCATGCGGACAGCCGCTAACGGGCGGGCGTTCGGGAACACAGGACGCCCGCGGTCAGAACTTCGCAGGCGCTGTGACACGTTCACGAACTTCGTACAACCAGTTGTATTTAACCACTCTCAGCTACTAGCGGCGTCCTAAGCGGCCGAAAAGGCCTGCTACCTGGCGGTGAGAATAGTCCTGGGGCCGAGCGCGCGCACGCGGGCCGCGAAGCGGGAGCCGGGCGCGGTGGCCGCGATCCGCTCGGCCTCCTCGGCGGTGTCGACGTCGGCCAGTTCGGGCAGCATCGCGACCCGGAGCCCGGCATGGTGCAGCCTGGCCAGTTGCAGCGCCCCGGTGTCCGCACGTGACATGGGCACGCCGAGCACCAGGGCGGGATCGATCTCGCGCAGGCCGAGCAGCCAGAAGCCGCCGTCCTCGGCCATGCCGAAGGTGGCGTCCGCGGTCCCGTCGACGAGCGGCCGGACCGCTTCGGCCAGCAGGGCGGGCGTCACCTGCGGGGTGTCCATGCCGATGAACACCAGCGGGTCCGGGCTGGTGACCAGCGCGTCGGCCAGGGCCCAGGCCAGGCGCTCGTCAAGGCCGCCGCCGCGCTGGGCGATGACGTCGAAGCCGGGCGGCAGCCAGGGGCCCGGGGCGCCGGCCAGGGCCAGGATCCGCCGGGTGACGCTCACCGATACGACCGCGGCCAGGGTGTCGGTCAGGGCGGCCTCGGCGAGCCCGGCCGCCTCGGCCGGGGTGTAGGCCGGGGTGAGGCGGGTCTTGACCCGGCCGGGCACGGGCTCCTTGGCGACCACCATGAGCTGGGCCGCGAGCGGGCTATCCGGGGCCGGATCATCCGATCTCGGGCTACCCGGCATCGGGCCACTGTCCTGCCTCGCGGCGGAACACGGGCTCGGGGCGCCGGCTCGGCAGGACCGAGGCGCTTGCCGGTCCCGGACGGCCGTCGGACTCGGCCCGGCCGCGGGCCTCGGCGCGGCCGCCCCACGCGGGCGGCAGGACGCCCGGGCCGCTGTCGCGGCGGTGCTTGCCGGTGTACTCCGGGCCGGTGCTGCGCGGGCCGTTCATGACGCTCCGTTCATGCCGCTGGGTTATAACACTGAGGCGGGCGAGGCGATGGAGGCCAGCACCCGGCGCATGTCGCGGACGGTCCGGACCGTGCCGCCGAGCGTCCCGGTGACCTTCGATTTCCCGGTCCGGGGGTAGTAGGGAACGTCGGTCTCGGCGATCCGCCAGCCCGCCTCGGCGGCGCGCACCACCATCTCCAGCGGATAGCCGAAGCGGCGGTCCGACATGGGCAGCGCGACCAGCGCCTCGCGGCGGGCCGCGCGCATCGGGCCGAGGTCGCGGACCGGGACGCCGATCCGGCGGCGCAGTTCGGCGGCCAGGACCCGGTTGCCGATCCGGGCGTGCAGCGGCCATGCGCCCTTGCCGCGCACCGAGCGGCGGCCCAGCATCAGGTCGGCCCGGCCGTCCCGGACCGGGTCGGCCACGGCGGGCAGGTCACCCGGGTCGAAGGAGGCGTCGGCGTCCATGACGCAGACGATGTCGCTGGTCGCCGCCAGCAGGCCGGCGTGGCAGGCGGCCCCGAACCCGCGCTGGGGGACGTGGACGACGTGCGCCCCGAAGCTGGCGGCGATGGCGGCGGACTCATCGGTGGAACCGTTGTCCGCGACGATGGGCCGGTAGCCGAGCGGCATCCGGGACAGCACCCAGGGCAGTGCGCCCGCCTCGTTGAGACAGGGCAGGACCACGTCGATTTCCATGGCGCCCGACAGTACTGGCGCGGCAGGCCGGGCACGGCCGGAAAAGGGCCGATCGGCCCTTACGAAGGTATGACGGCTTGGGCGGGGTGGCCGGGCCGCTCCGATCCCGTGCTTTGCTGCAGTCATGCGCGTTCTCGTGACCGGCGCGGCCGGGTTCATCGGGTCTCACATCGCCGAGACCATGCAGGCCGCGGGCCATGAGGTCCGGGGCCTGGATTCGCTGTCCCCCGCGGTGCACAACGGCAGGCCCGGTCACGTCCCCGACGACCTGGTGACCGGCGACGTCCGCGACCCCGCGACGGTCGACGCGGCGCTGGCCGGGGTCGACGCGGTCTGCCACCAGGCGGCCATGGTCGGGCTCGGGGTGGACCTGTCCGACCTGCCGGTCTACTCCGACGTCAACGTCACCGGGACCGCGGTGCTGCTCGCCGCGATGGGACGGCACGGCATACCGCGCCTGGTGTTCGCCTCCTCGATGGTGGTGTACGGCGAGGGCGCCTACGACTGCACCGCGCACGGCCGGGTCCGGCCCGCGCCCCGCGATCCCGGCGACCTGGCCGCGGGCCGTTTCGAGCCGCGCTGCCCGCGGTGCGCGCAGCCGCTGGGGACCGCGACGGTGGCCGAGGATGCGCCGCTGGACCCGCGCAACGCCTACGCGGCGAGCAAGGTCGCCCAGGAGCACCTGTCCTCGAGCTGGGCCCGGCTGACCGGCGGGGCCGCGATCGGGCTCCGCTACCACAACGTGTACGGCCCGCGGATGCCGCGGGACACGCCGTACTCCGGGGTGGCCGCGATCTTCCGCTCCTGCCTGGAGAACGGGGTTCCGCCGCGGGTGTTCGAGGACGGCGGCCAGCGGCGGGACTTCGTGCACGTCCGCGATGTGGCCCGGGCCAACCTGCTGGCCCTGGAGGCGGTCGACCGGGCGGTGGCCAGCGCTGGCTCGGGCGGGGCCGTGGCGGGCGGGCTGCGGTGCTACAACGTGGCCAGCGGCGAGCCGCACACGGTGGGTGAGATGGCGGCCGAGCTGGCCCGCGCGTTCGGCGGCGGGATCGAGCCGGTGGTGACCGGCGAATACCGGCTCGGCGACGTCCGGCACGTGGTGGCCTCCCCCGCGGCCGCCGCCGCGGACCTCGGGTTCCGGGCCCGGACCGGGTTCACCGAGGGTATGGCCGAGTTCGCCCGCGCCACCCTGCGTGAGCCCGCGCTGGCCGCGTCGGCCCGCATGTAGCTTGACCGCCCCGGATGCGGGGAACGGGGCGACCGGGCGATGATGGCGGCATGGACTACGAGGTGAGCCTCGCCGACGTGGAGTCCCGGCCGACCGCTGTGGTGGCGGCCACGACCACGTGGCGGGAGTTCCCCGCGCTGTGGGGGCAGCTTCTCGGTGAGGTGTGGGATTGCCTGCACGCGGGCGGGATCTACCGGGGCTGCCGCAACATCATGCTCTACCTGGATAACGTGCCGAACGTCGAGGTCGGCGTCCTGCTCGACCAGCCGTGCCCGCTCACCGGCCGCGTGGAGGCCTCGGCGCTGCCCGCCGGAACCGCGGCCAGGACCGTCCATCACGGCCCGTTCGGGGAGGTGGGGGCGGCCCATGACGCGGTGCTCGGCTGGTGCGCCGCACAAGGACACCGGCCCAACGGCATCCGCTGGGAGGTCTACGGACCGCACAACGACGATCCCGCCCAGCAGTGGACGGAGGTCTACTGGCTGGTCAGATAGGGTAGCGGGTCGGTTCGGTGAAGTACTGCCGTCCGGACGGCACGGTCCACACGACACGGCCGTCGGGGAGCTGTTCGGCGTTCCAGCGGGGGTGTTGCTTCAGGCGGTGGTCATGCCGGCACTTCGGATTCCCGTTGCACAGGCAGGTCCGCCCGCCGGCCTCGTACGCGGTGTTGTGCTCGAAGTCGCTGCGACTGGCGGGACGCCGACAACCCGGTCCGGTACACGTCGCATGCCGGACTTCGGTCAGGTGCCGGAGCATGACGCCGGGGTCGTGGCCCTTTGCTTCGTGCCGGTGGTCGCAGTCGCCGACGGGCAGGGGCGTGATCTCGATCAGCATGTCCTGCAGGCCGGTGGTGAACCGCCAGGTGCCCGGGCGGCCGGTGGGAGTGAGGGTGAACCGGGGACTGCCGCCGGGCGGGTCGTGCCCGTCACGTCTTCGTCGTTTCACCGGCCGGGCGCAGCCGTGACCGACGGCATGTCCGAGGCTGTCGGTAATGGTGAGGCACCAGGTTGACTGGGGGTTGCGGGCGGCTGCTGTGGCGAGGTCGCGGGCCAGGTCAGGATCGACGGGTCCGATGCCGCCGAGCTCGCCGGGCCGGTCCGCGCCGCTGATCAGGGTGGCTTCGGGGATGGTCAGGGTGACATGGCCGGCGAACCCGGGCGGGATCAGCCCTGCCAGCGGCCCGCCCGGGGCTAGCGCGGGAGGCCGGGCCGGGGACTCAGGCCGGGCCGGGTCCTGGGGCTGGCCGGTGCCGTCCGGCGTGTTGGCAGGAGGCCGGGAGTCCATGCCGAGCAGGATGTCGAGGTAAGCCCGGGCGCGCAGGGCGTCCATGCCGCCGTCCAGGCCGGCCTTGCGGAGCTCTTTGGCCCACGCGGTGACGCGCTGGTCGGCGGCGAGAACCTGCGCCGGCGGCAGTTCCCGGCCGGCCAGGCCGGCGTTGCCGGAGGGTTCGGACCAGCGTTCAACCCGGGTCTTCTTGGCTTCGTGCTCGCGCCGCTGCTTGGCCTTGCCGGGGGCGACTTCCATGACGGCCCGCTGGATGGCGGCGCGCAGCGCGGGCGGGGTCAGCGCCCCGGCCTGGTCCAGGACCTTGGCTTCGGCGGCGCGGGCTTCGGCGGGATCCAGCAGGCAGGTCGCGGCGGCCACGATGGCGGCCTTGCGCTGGTTGAGGAGGCCAGACCGGAAGGCGGCTCTGGTGCCGGGCAGGTTTACTTCCAGCTCGTGCGCGAGGGACAGAGTGTCCTCGGCGACCGCGCGGGTCTCACCAAGCACCGCGGCCACCTCCCGTGGGGTGAATTCATCGAACCCCTCGGGCATCTGGGCCGGGCCCTGCAGCAGGCACCCATCCCCCGGGCGGCGACGGATCAACTCGGCGACCGCAGCGTGCTTACGGCTGCTGGCGTACGCCTCAACCCGGTCCCATGCGGCCACCGCCCCGGCCAGCTCATCATCGGACGCACCCGGGTACCGGTCATCCTCGCCGGCCGCCTCCTCGGCGAACTGGCCCAAGACTAGGCACCCCGGCGCGTTATCCAGAGGCTTGCCGGACGCGAACCCAGACGACCGGCTGGCGTATACGCCGGGGAAGGACTCGACGGATCCGGGCATACCCGGGCCGCGCCGCCCCCACCCGGCGGCGGTGCCGGCGGCCAGCGCGGCAGTGAGGCCTAGCCGCCTGGTGACCGATGCCAGCCGTTCCTGAGCGGCGAGGATCTCGGCCGCCTCCTCGATCAGCTCGGCTTCGTCCACGTCGGGCGGCGAGGCGTCATCGGGGTCCTCGACCTCACCAGAATCCTCGTCCACGACCCGTAGGGCCAGATAGGCCGGGTCGTCCATCCAGTCCGGCCATGGCGGCACCGGGCGGGGGTCTTCGTCCCGCCCGGGGTCTGGGGAATCCGGTGCTTCAGGCATGAACCACGGTCCGTTCGGAAGAATGATCTTTATCGGACTCTAGTTCGATTCTACCCTAAGGTTAGGACATTTCGGCGCGGCTGAGCGCGGCCGGGTCAGTTGGCGGCAGCGCGGTGACTGTGACCGGGGGCGGCGGGCTGCGGGCCGGTGCGGGTCAGCGACGGGGAGCCGGGGCGGGCCAGCGGCAGGCGGATGAGGAACTGGCAGCCGGGGCCGGCGTTGCGCACGGCGATCTGGCCGGAGTGGGCCTCGACGATGCCGCGCGCGATGGACAGGCCCAGGCCCGCGCCCTCCTGCGGGCCGGGGGTGCGGGCCGACTCGCCGCGGAAGGCCACGTCGAAGACCCGGGGCAGGTCGCCGGGCGGGATGCCGCCGCACGCGTCGGACACGCTGACGCAGGCCATGCCGCCCTGCATCTCGGCCAGGACGTCGACCACGCCGTCGGACGGGGTGTGCCGGATCGCGTTGGTGACCAGGTTGCGCAGGGCGCGGCCCATCTCGGCGCTGTCGATGAACACCGGCATGCCGCGGACCGCGGCGCCGGTCAGCCGGACCCCCTTGGACCGGGCCACCGGCTCGGCGCTGGCCACGACCTCGGCCACCAGGTCCTCCAGGCCGACCATGCGGCGGGACAGGCGGAGCGCGCCGGCGTGGATCCGGGACAGCTCGAACAGGTCGTCGATCATCAGGGTCAGCCGGTCGACCTCGCGGCGGATCTGCGTGTGGTACTGGGAGACCTCGCGCGGGTCGATGACCACCTGGTCCTCGAGGGCCTCGGCCATGGCGCGCAGACCGGCCAGCGGGGTGCGCAGGTCGTGGCTGACCCAGGCGACCAGCTCACGCCGGCTGGCCTCCAGGGCACGCTCCCGGGTCCGGGCCTTGGCCAGGCGCTCGTGGGCGGCGACCAGGCCGTCGGAGAGTTCGGCGAGTTCGGCGGGCAGGGTCAGCGGCGGGGCGATGTAGACACCGCTGTCGCCCACGTCCTGCACGGCGGTGGAAATGGCCCGGCTGGACTTGATCAGGCGGCGGCTGACGAACAGCGCGACGATCAGCGCGGCCACGCCGGCGATCGACATCAGGTCCAGGATGACGTCGCGGTCGGCCGCGGTACCGAGCATCCGGTAGGCGATCACGCCGATCCCGGACATCGAGGTGAGCACCGAGACCAGGACGACCACGACGATCATCAGCACGATGGACCGGGCGGCCAGCCGCTTGAGCAGCAAGATCCCGAGCAGTGCGATCACCACCGCGATGACGCCCAGCCGCTCGGAGATGTACCAGATGTCGCCCCATGCGATGCCGGCGGGCAGCGTGAAGAAGCCGCCGGCCTCTGGGGTCACGCCGCCTCCGGCTCATACCGGTAGCCGACGCCCCACACGGTGACGATGCGGCGGGGCAGGGTGGGATCGGGCTCGAGCTTCTCGCGCAGCCGGCGGACGTGCACGGTGACCGTGGAGGTGTCCCCGAAGGTCCAGCTCCAGACCTCGCTGAGCAGCTGCTCGCGGGTGAACGCCTTGCGCGGGTTGCGCATCAGGAAGACCAGCAGGTCGTACTCGCGCGAGGTGAGCTGGACCAGCTTGCCGTCGGCCCGGACCTCGTGCGCGCCCAGGTCCACGACCAGGTTGCCGTCGGTGATCGCGCCGAGGTCGGCCTTCTCGGGCAGGCCCGCGCCGCGGGACCGTCTGAGCACAGATCGGACGCGCAGGGCGAGCTCGCGCGGGCTGAACGGCTTGGTCACGTAGTCATCGGCGCCGGTCTCGAAGCCGACCAGGCGGTCGGTCTCGTCGCCCAGCGCGGTCAGCATCACGACCGGGATCGGCCAGCGGGCCCGCAGCCTGCGGCAGACCTCCAGGCCGTCCATGCCCGGCAGCATGAGGTCGAGCACGACCAGATCGGGCGGCTCCTCGGCCACGCGGCGCAGCGCCTCGTATCCGTCGTGTACGCATTCGACGGTATGCCCGTCACGGATCAGATACCGCCCGACGACGTCGGCGACGGTGGGATCGTCGTCGACGACGACGATCCGGCCGGGCGGATCGGGGTTGTTTACCAAGTCATTTCCCCTGCTTCGGTCACGCCTACAAGTTAAGACGTAAACGCCCAGTGAAGCCAGCAAACCCGGTAAAAGCGCCCGGGCTCGTCATCAGTACGTAAGCACAGTGACGATTCTGTAAGCGGCGCCCCGATCAGTTCCTGCGGCCCGGCCGGGGCCGTTATCACTGGTAAGTGTTTCGCCGGGATCGATGAGGACGAAGGAGTCGGCGTGATCGGGGAGCTATACGAGCACGCACTGGCCGGCCGGGTACGGCCCGAGGTCGAGCGCGCCGACGGCAGCCGCATGCCGCTGCCCGTGGAAGGCTGGCTGGAGTCCAGTCCCGGCGATGTGTCGCTCCTGGATCGATGCGAGGGCCCGACCCTCGACATCGGCTCCGGGCCGGGCCGGCTGACCGTGGCCCTGTCCGAGCGCGGCATCCCGGCCATGGGCATCGACATCACCCCGTACGCCGTGGACCTGGCCCGCTCCTCGGGGGCGCTGGTCATGCTGCGCGACGTGTTCGGCCGGGTGCCGGGCACCGGGCGGTGGATGACGGTGCTGCTGGCCGACGGCAACATCGGAATCGGCGGCGACCCGGCCGCGCTGCTGCGCCGGGCCGGTGAGCTGCTCGCGCCCGAGGGCAAGGCCCTGGTCGAGATCGAGCCGCCGGGGTCGCCGCTGCGCCTGGAGCAGGTCCGGCTGTGCCACGCGGGGGTGGCCAGCGCGTGGTTCCCGTGGGCGTTCGTCGGCGCGGACCACATCTCGGACGTGGCCAGCGACGCCGGCCTCGGCGAGGTCGAGACCTGGACGGCCGGGGGGCGCTGGTTCGCCTCGATCAGCAGCTGCGTGCTCCCGCCCATGCCCGACGCGTTTTCCGAGTCGGAGATGTTCGCGCTATGAAACTGCGGGTCGCGGCGATCTGCCTGCTGCTCTGTACGCTGGCGGGCCTGGTGCTGCTGGTGGTGCGGCCGAGCCTGAACCCGGCGCACGTCCGCCCGCTGCCGCTCATCGCGCTGGGCTGGATCGCGTTCCTGACCGCGGCCTTCCTGCTGCGTCGTGTGCCGGTCCGGGCCGCGGCGGCGCTGATCCTCCTGGGCGGCATCGGCATCCAGATCGCCGCGGTGTCCGCGCCGCCGCGGCAGAGCGACGACGTGTACCGGTACGTCTGGGACGGCCGGGTGCAGGCGGCGGGCATCGACCCGTACGCGTACGTGCCAGGGTCTGCTCAGCTTGTGTTTTTGCGGGAGTCGTTCCTGTGGCACCGCGGGGCTCACCACTGCGTGACGGCATCGGAGTTCAGCCAGTTCCCGGCCGAGGACCTGGTGACCGGGTGCACGGTGATCAACCGGCCCGCGGTGCCTACCATCTACCCGCCGGTGGCCGAGGCGTACTTCCTGGGCGTGCACTATCTCCCCGCCGGGAACGACTCGACGAGAGCGATCCAGGCGACCACCGCGTTGGTCGCGGTGCTGACTACCGTGATCCTGATGTTCGGGCTGGGGCGGCTGGGGCGGGACGTGCGGATGGCCGCGCTGTGGTCGTGGTGCCCGACCGTGGCGCTGGAGGCCGGCAACTCGGCCCACGTGGACGTGGTGGCGGTGGCCATCACCGCGGCGGCGCTGCTGGTACTGGCCTCCGCGCGGTCCCGGCTGTCGACGGTTTTTGGCGGGATCCTGCTCGGGCTGGCTATCGCGACCAAGGTGACGCCGGCGCTGGCCGTGCCCGCTGTGCTCCGGCGGCGGTGGCTGTGCGTTGTCGTGTCCTCGCTCAGCGCCTTCCTGGTGGTCTACGTGCCGCACCTGCTCGCGGTGGGCGGGAAGGTGATCGGCTTCCTGCCCGGGTACCTGCAGCAGGAGGGGTACGAGAGCGGAACGAGGTTCGGCATCATCGGACTGGTGCTGACCGGCAAGCTGGCCCTGGCCATGGCGGTGCTGATCCTGGCCGCGGCCGCGTTCGCCGTGCTGCAGTTCTCCGACCCGGACCGGCCCTGGCAGGGCGCGGTGTTCATGACCGCGGCCGCGCTGGCGGTGACCACGCCGCGCTACCAGTGGTACGCGCTGCTGCTGGTGATGCTGGTGGCGCTGGACGGGAAGCCGGAGTGGCTGGCGTTCGCGGCGGGCGCCTACTACGCGGCCGAGCCGCAGCTCGGGCGGTACTCGCTGCCGGGCCGGCTGCACCTCGCGGTGGCGTACGGGGTGCCGATTGCGGTCGTGGCGGCCGGGTGGCTGGTGCGCGAGTTCCTGCGGCGGCGCGGCGGGGCGGGGCTCGAGCCTGTGCCTGTGCCTGTGCCGGTGCCGGTGGCGGTGGCGGCCCCAGCCGCGGCCTCGGTGGACGACTCGGTGTCGGCGGGGGTCGGGGCTTTCTTACCGCTTGGTTACCCGTGACCCAAACATCAAACGACAGGGGCCGGCAGGGCCGTGAATGGAGATATGAGCTACGAGCCGTCGCACCGTAAGCCGCCGCGTCAGGAGCGGTGGCCGAACGCGACCCCGGGAGAGGGCTGGCCGGCCTACCAGGAGCATGGGGACGGCGAGCAGTCCTGGGCGTCGGCAGATGCCCTGGCGGGCACCAGGAACGGCTACGCCACCGCGAGCAACGGCGCCGCCTTCGGCGGCCGGGCCGACGCGTGGGGCGGCCGGACCGCGACCGCCGAGTACGGAGGTACCTGGGACGGCCGTGGCGCCCGGTACGACGAGCCGGCCGGCGGGTACCGGGCGGCCCGGAACGGCTACGGCACCACGACGACCGCGCGGCCGGCCGCAGGGGACGGCTACGCGGACGGCTTCGACGGCGCCGCCGACGGGTACGACCCGGGCGGCTACGGCGCCGCCGACGGCTACAGTCCGGGCGGCTACGGTTCGGGCGGATACGCGACTGACGGATACGCTTCCGGCGGATACGCCGCTGACGGATACGCGGCCGAGCGATACGGAGCCGACCGATACGGCTCGGGCGGATACGCCGCTGACGGATACGCGGCCGACGAGTACGGCCAGGCGCAGGACCATTCCCGGGCTGAGCGCGGCTGGGACGGATACGCCCAGCCCGGGCACGAGTTCACCGCCCCGGTCGGCTACCAGGAGCAGGACGAATACCCCGCGCTCGAGCCGGGCACCTCGGCGGTGCTGGTCGCCCCGGACACGCTCGGGGAATGGTGGCGGCGGCCGGCGGGCACCGGGCGGGAACTGAGCCGCGGGCTGATCGTGGGCGCGCTGATGGGCATCCTCGCCGCCGCGGTGGCGATCGGCGTGGCCACGTTCGCCGCCGCGTTCGTCCGGCCGCAGGCCTCGCCGGCCAGCGTGCTGGGCAACATCTTCGTCAACCGGATCCCGGCGGCGCTGAAGCACTCGGTGATGACGCACTTCGGCGCGCACGACCGCACCGTCCTGCTGCTCGGCATGTACATCGCGCTCGGGCTGATCGCCATGGTGCTCGGCTGCACGGCGCGGCGTAACCCGAGCGTCGGGGTGGCGGGGATCGCGTCGTTCGGGCTGCTGGCGGCGTTCATCGTTATCACCAGGCCGGAAAGCCGGGCCAGCGACGTCATCCCGTCGGCGGTCGGCGCCGTCGCGGGGATGATGGCGCTGCTGTGGCTGGCCCGCGCGTCCGCGCCGGGCGCTGAGCCGCAACCTGCTTACAGCAGCGGACGACGGAGGACCCGATGACCGTCATGAACAGGCGTAAGTTCGTGGCCGCCGCGGCGGGCACCGCGGCGACCGCGGCGGTGGCCGGGGTCGCCGGCGAAAAGCTGATCGGCAAGCGGTTCCGGAACGTTGTTCCCGGAGTGGCGGCGCCGGGACCGTCGGCATCGGCGAGCGCGCCGGCGGTAAAGGCCTCGCCGCCGCGGATCGTCAAGCAGAAGCCGCTGCCGGCCGAGGACTCGCTGAACATCGCGGGCCTGTCCCCGTTCTATACGCCGAATGCCCACTTCTACCGGGTCGACACGTCCCTGACCATCCCGCAGGTCTCGGCCTCGACCTGGCAGCTGCGCATCCACGGCATGGTCGACAACCCGATGACGATCACGTTCAACGAGCTGTCGCGGATGCCGATGACCGAGCACGACGTGACGCTGACCTGCGTCTCGGAGGCGGTCGGCGGCGGTTACATCGGCAACGCGCGCTGGCAGGGCACGCTGCTCGCCCCGATCCTGCGCAAGGCGGGGATCCAGGCCGGCGCGGACCAGATCGTGATGCGAGACGTCAACAACATGACCATCGGAGTGGCTACCGACCCGGTCCTGGACGGCCGGGAGTCGCTGCTCGCGGTGGGCATGAACGGCCAGGTGCTGCCGGCCGCGCATGGTTACCCGGTCCGCGTGGTGGTGCCGGGCCTGTACGGCTACGTGTCGGCGACCAAGTGGGTGGTCGACATGGAGTTCACGACGTTCGGGGCGTTCAACGCGTACTGGGTCAAGCAGGGCTGGTCCCAGCAGGGCCCGATCAAGACCGAATCGCGCATCGACGTGCCGAAGACCATGACCGGCCTGAACGCCGGACGGACCACGATCGCCGGGGTGGCCTGGGCCCAGCACACCGGCATCGAGGCCGTCGAGGTCAGCGTGGACGGGACCTGGCACACCGCGACCATGGCCGCCCAGGACACCATCGACACCTGGCGCCAGTGGTACTACGTCTGGGACGCGACCCCGGGACAGCATGTGCTCCAGGTCCGCGCCACCGACAAGACCGGCTACACCCAGACCGCGGTGAAGCACCGGACCGAGCCCAACGGCGCGACCGGGTATCACACCATCCAGGTGAACGTGGCCTGACGCTCCCTATAGACCAGCCGCTGGCGCGCACCCGCTTTGCGCACCAGCGGCTTATTTCGGGGAGCAGCGTGCGTACGCGGGGTGCGCGGTGCCTGCGGCCGCGAGGGCGGCCGGCGTTCAAGACCCGCCGAGGCTGCTCCGGGGGCTAGTGTTAAACAAGTCGCTGCTGGCTTCAGGCCCGGCTCGGCGCGGCGCGGCGCGCCAGAAGGTATGCGCGACCAGCCAGTCGGACTCGGTGGCCCAGATCAAGGCCGCCGGCGCGACCGCGGTCCAGGTGCCCTACTTCGTTCGGGGGATCTCCCCCTGGGCTGGTCTCGTCGTCGGCGGGGAAGAATGCCTCGACTCGCGACTCCTGCGCGTTGTTGTAGGCCCGCTGCGGCCGCCGGCTGCGGTCGAGCACCATCCTCGTTTTGTCACAGCCGCAGCAGTCCGATGTCTGCGTGGATCTCGGCGCCAGCACGGGGTTTGTCACGACCGCCCTGGCCCCGCTAGTGGCCTCGGTGCTCGCAGTCGATATCTCGCCCGCGATGACCGACGCCCTGGCCGAGCGGGCAGCCGATGCGGGGCTCGCAAACGTGGCGACCGAGGTGGCTGACCTGAAGGATTTCCGGCTTCCGCCGTCCCACGCCGACCTGATCGTTAGCAGCTACTCGCTACACCACCTGGCCGATGCCGACAAGCGGGCGCTGACCGCGCGTGCGGTCCTGGGCCTGCGTCCGGGCGGCCGTCTGGTCATCGCCGACATGATGTTCGGCCGGGGCGGGAGCCGGCGCGACCGTGCCATCCTGCGCCAGAAAACCGCCGCGCTGGCCGCCAAGGGAATCGGCGGATGGTGGCGCATCGCGAAGAACCTGACCCGCTACGGCCTGCGCGTCGGACCGGAGCGCCCGGCAACGCCCGAGTTCTGGCAGCAGGCGCTGCGCGATGCGGGGCTGATCGAGGTGCGCTTCCATCCGGTCGCCGCCGAAGCCGGGATTATCTGCGGCGTCCGGCCGCCTCGCTCGTTACGGCCTGATACGGGCAGAAGGCGGCGGGGCGCCCGCAGGACCGGGGGGCGGAGCCAGAACGGTGAAGAAGTCTCTGGTCCATCCGGCAAGGTACTGGCCGGCTGGACGGTACTGGCCGGGTATCTCGGCGGTGAGCGCGCCGCCGGGCTTGCTCGCGGCATCCAGCTGGACCCATTCGGGGTTGATATCGAGCTCCATCGCGACCCGCGCGCCGTGGCCGGCCAGCACGCCTGCCAGGTCAGAGGGCACGGCGGACATGCTCGCCGCGTACATCAGATCGCCCGCGGCGTCCTGCCCGATCGCACTGCGAGCCACGTACGCGCCGCCGCCGAGGGTCGCGCCCCACAGGCCCCAGCCGGCCGACCCCGCGGTCGGCCGCCCGTTCAGCACCAGCGGCTGCAGATTCTGCCGGACGCTGTAGACCGCCTCGCCCGGCGCGGGCAGCCCACGCCCCCATACCCCGATCCTGACCCGCCCGGACCGGTCGATCGCCAGGCTGGCCAAGCCAGGCCGCAACGGACTGATCACATGCCTCTCCTGCATATAGCCGCCCGCGCCAGCCGACAGCTTGAACCCGCCGTTGAACGCGGCCAGAAGCTGGCGGCGTTCGGTGCCGGTCACGGCCGACCCGGCCCGCACCAGTCCCGACGCGGCTGGACCGGGGTCCGCGCTCCCGTTGTGCAGGACGTACCGGACGGGGCCGAGGAAAGTCGCGACGGTCACCAGGGCGCCGTCTGCGGTCCGCACCCGGATGATCCGCACCCGCGGCCGGGGCATCGGCGTGGGGGTCGCGGTGCTTCGGGCCGCGCGCCCGGGGCCAGCGGTCAGACCACGCGCGGCAGCCAGGGGTGCTGCGGACGACGGGTTCGCCGCGGCGGACGCACTACCGCACGCCGCCATGGCGCAAGCCCCAGCCAGCATGCTAGCCGCCAGGAACGTGTGCCTGATCATGCTGCCGTACATGCGCCGCTCTGCCTCCAGGTGGCCCTCCGGCCACTGACCGAAATCATCACTTCTGAGGCTATTGGCGTAGATGACAACGACATGAAGGCAGCCCGGTCAGGGCAAGTCAGACCGAGTACCGCACGAGCTCGGGCCGGGCTGAGGTAAACCTTGCCTGCACCAGACAGCCGCGGGAGGCAGGCATCCAGTCGTGACTTCGGCCGTCAGGGCATCGGGCTGCTCGTCGTCGAGGCGTACGAGGCGGACCTCGTGAACCAGCCGCAAGACATGTCCTACGTCCTGACCAGGCTGCTTGCGCTGAGCGCGCAGCCCGGGGACGCATTCTCAGGTCTGCTGGACCCGCAGGAGATCGGCGCGGCCGGGCAGTCCGATGGCGGCGATACCGTCGCCGCTCTTGCGGCCAACTCCTGCTGTATCGATCACCGGCTCAAGGCCGTGGGCGTGCTGTCCGGCGCGGAGTGGCCGCCGATGCCAGGACGCTACTTCCCCGGCGGCGCACCGCCGATGCTGTTCACCCAGGGCAGCGCCGCCACGGTCAACCCGTCATGGGCAAGCCTGCAGCTGTACCGCGCCGACAGCGCCGCAGCCAGGTACTACCGGGACCTGTTCGGTGCCAGCCACCTGATTCCGTACGAGGGAACCAATCCCGTGGAGCGCCGCACGGCCCGCGTGACGCTGGCCTTCTCCGACCGATATGTACTCGGCCAGGCTGACGCGCTGAAGACCATGACCCGCGACGGCAACGTCACCGGCGCCGCCGCACTGGTCAGCGACGGCAGCCGCCGCCGTGACCCGGCGCACGGCACGGGGTGCCGGACGATGGTGTACCACTTGAGGCATGAGCACTGACGATTCCATGCCGTCCGCTGCTCAGGTCGGGGCGGCCGAGGGCGGGCGGGCGACGCATCCCCGGGAGCCGCACGCGCGCGGGATCGCGGAGCGGCTGAACTGGCTGCGGGCGGCCGTCCTGGGTGCCAATGACGGGATCGTGTCGGTAGCGGGCATTGTCATCGGGGTAGCGGGGGCGACCACGGCCCGTGGCCCCATCTTCACCGCCGGGCTGGCGGGACTGGTCGCCGGGGCGGTGTCGATGGCGCTGGGTGAATACGTCTCGGTCTCCAGCCAGCGTGACAGCCAGCACGCGCAAATCACGCAGGAGAAACGCGAACTCGCTGACACCCCAGACGCCGAACTGACCGAGCTGACCGCCCTGTATGAAGCCAAGGGCCTTTCCGCGGCTACTGCCCGCGCTGTCGCCGCCGAGCTGAGCGCCCGGAACGCCCTGGCCGCCCATCTGGACGCCGAACTGCACATCGACCCTGCTGATATCCCTAGTCCTGTCCAGGCCGCGGGCGCTTCGGCGTTGTCTTTTATTTCCGGCGCTGTGCTGCCGATGCTGGCCATCTTGCTGCCTCCAGCCGCCCTGCGGGTGCCGGTGGCTTTCGCTGCCGTCCTGGTTGCTCTCGCCCTGACCGGTGCCGTCAGTGCCCGCCTGGGCGGCAGCAATGTCCGCCGCGCGGTCGTGCGGGTGGTCGTGGGCGGGGCCCTGGGCTTGGCCTTCACCTACGGCATCGGGCACCTGTTCGGCGCCGCGATCCATTAAAGAGATACCTCTCTGCGCGCTCAGCGGACTTCTTCAGCTTTCGTCCAGATAGGGGAACATAGCGTGCGTGTACCGCTTCAGAACTCGGTGCAGGGCCGACCGGGCTGTCTGGCGGTCAGCCAGGAGATCCGGGTGCTGGCGGTCAGGGTCCTGAGGTGCTACCTGGGCTGATGCGCACATGCATCTGGGCTGGCCGGTATCCAGCGGCCCGCTGGATGACAAGCGCGCTGTCCCTGGGGAGCGGAACCCGCGACTCAAGGTCCGGGCGGTTCACCCACGGCGAACGCGCCCGAGCGGGTGAGCGGGACACCGGCGATCGCGCGGGGCAGGTAGTCGCGCTGAAGAACCGCGGCGACGAGCTCGCCGCGGCTGTGCACGCCGGTCTTGCTGAAGGCAGATTTCAGGTGATCTTGCACGGTGTCGGTGGTCAGGTGCAGCCGGTCTGCGATCTGCCTGGTCGGCAGGCCCTGGCAGACCAGCGCGCATATCGTCTTCTCGCGATCGGTCAGCCCGTACGCAGACATGATCAGCGGCGCGACCTCGGCGGGAGCGGCCTCCTCGAGAATCACCGTGATCGCCTTGTCGCCGTGGGAGTTCATCCAGGAGGCGTGCAGGGTCACCCAGCGGCCGGTTCTGGCGCGTACCCGCAGCCGGGGCATCGCCGGAGCCGAGGCATCCAGATGGCGGAGCCTGGTGGCCAGCGCCGAGATCTCGATCGGAAGTTCCGACCCGTCCGCTCGGCCGCCCAGGTCCTCAAGCCACCGGCCCGCGGCATCGTTCATCCCCGCCACAGCGCCGTCTGTTCCGAGAATGACCAGCCCTGGGCTGTCCGCGGTCTCTTCCAGGTCGCAGGCTTGGCGCAGCAAGCCCGTCCGCAGGCCCTCAGCGAGGTGCGGGGCGAGGCGCTGCACAAACCGCGCCTCGTCCCGCGAGAACGTCGTCTGGGCCTCTTCGCGGTGCAGGCAGATATAACCCCAGCAGGCGTCCCGCATCCGCAGCACCGCGCGCAACTCATCCTGCAGCCCCAGCGGCGCGAGGATGTCCCGGTACCGCTCACTCCTCGCGGGGTGACCGCCGGTCGCCTCCATGAGGGTGCGCACGCCTGCCGGGTCACGGGCCAGCTCGGTCCACTTGTTGACGTCCTGGCGCTGGAATTCGTTCTCGACGAAATAGGGGCCGGATTCCTCCGGCAGTTCCTCGCGGTAGGACTGGGTGAACAGCAACGTCGCCGGGTCCGCGGCCGCCCACCACAGCGCATCGATGGGCACCGCTTTCCGCAGCCGCGGCAGAACCGCGGCCCGGAGCGCGCCCGCGTCCAGCCCCGACCGGCAAGCCCGGATGACTGCAGCGGCGAGATTGTCGAGCGCTGGCGCGGTGAGCATGGCTCCCCCATCTCCTGCCATTGAGTCTAGCTGCGGGCCACCACCTCATAGCTCCCCTGCGCGGCCAGTTCCGCGCCGGTCGCGGCGACCGTCGAGGCACGACTCTGCTCAGCGAACTTGTCGGTGGCCTTGGCGGCGTCCTGGCTGTGCCACAGCGTTAGCGTCAGCGCCGTGCCGCTGTCACGGTCGATCAGGAACATCACGCCCGCGTTCCCCGGCAGTCCCTCCACGAAGCCCTTGACCTTGCTGGCTGCGTGGTCCGCCCACTTCTGCAGTTCCTCCGGTGATCCTGACCATGTCGACGTTCGTGCGAACATGCTGGCTCCTTTCCTCACCGCAATCATCACGGCGGCGGCGCCGGATTACCCTCCCAGAATC
>Ga0070735_10001888_pt1 | contig 19480 bp, 13 predicted proteins | sample Coa_R1_FD_66443 | JGI IMG/M metagenome (GOLD analysis project Ga0070735, IMG submission 66443) | Surface soil microbial communities from Centralia Pennsylvania, which are recovering from an underground coalmine fire - Coalmine... | ecosystem: Environmental > Terrestrial > Soil > Unclassified ... | reverse complement strand
AGTTACGAGAATCCGTATCTCGGCGAGTACGAGCGGATCGACCTGCGCACCACCTACGTGCCGCTGTCGTTCCAGGCTGAAGACGCACAGTCCTACGCGATCGCGACCGACGTGCTGACGGCCCTTCCCGTCGGCAGCAAGCAGCCCGCCGACCCAGGGCAGCCAGGTGACCGGCGGATCATCACCGGGGATCCGGGGTCTGGCAAGTCCACGCTGCTCAAGGCGTACGGTGTCGGCGTCCTTGAGGGCCGCCATGTCATGACGCGAAGCACGCGCGTCGTCCCCTACTTCGTCCGGCTCCGAGAGCTCGCTAAGTTCGTCACCCCGCAGCAGGGGCTCGCCGAGTTCATCACCGGAGAGGTCCTTCGCAGGCAAGGATTCTTCGACGCCGAGCGCGGGAAGGCGTTCTTTCAGCACACCGTTGCCAGACGCCAGGCCATGGTCCTGCTCGACGGGCTCGACGAGGTGCCCGACGACAAGCAGCGCGCCGTGCTCGGCGCCATCCGCTCGTTCATGCGCGACGAGAGCGAGGAATGCCCCACCTCCCGGGCAACGATCCTGCTGACCTGCCGCACGCAGAATTTCCAGATGATACGCACCAACTGGGTTCCCGCATTCGCCAGGCCGGAACATGTCTACGCCCTGGCTCCGCTGCGCGACTCTGAGATCGTGGCATACGTGCAGAAGTTCCGGCACAAGTTCAAGACAGTGGACGGCCCGGCTCAGTTCATGAATTCCATCCGGGCATCGGGCAATACCGGCGCCGACCGGACGATCGACCTGCTGCGCGCCCCGCTGGTGCTGGCGATGGCTGTCGGTCTCTACGCTCACCGGCCCGCGCGCATCCCCAACACGATCGCCAAGCTCTACAAGGCGATGATCGAGGAGATGCTGGAGCGGCACGGCTTCAAGCAGGAAGCGCCGGAAGATAGCCTGCTCAACTTCCGGATGAACGACAAGTACCGTTTCCTCCGGCGATTCGCCTTGACTGCCGTCAAGAACTCAGGAGTGTTCGGCGATTTCACCAAAACGCAGCTTGCCGCCTGCAGTGCCGAGCTCGCGCCCAGCCTCGAGGCGGTAGACGACCCCAGAGGGCTCGTCGATGAGATCATCAAGCACTCCAGTCTGCTGACCGCGCAGGAACACAGCGATCTGTACTTCTTCGCGCACCAGTCGATACAGGAGTTCCTCGCCGCCGAGGAACTCCAGCACCAGCCTGACGGCGACGCTTTCCTCCTCGCCCGTGCTACGGACATGAACTGGCGGCAGGCCGTCCAGTTTTACACAGCCGGCCGGGAAGCCGGGCAGGTCGATGACTTCATCACCGAACTCGCCAAGCGTGACAGCGAACTCGCGGCCTACTGCCTGCGCGCGGCAGGCCCGTCCGATGCAGCCGCCCGTGCCGTCCTCGACGCGCTCAAGCCCATCACAAGCACCCGCCTGAACGCCCTAGCCGCGGCCAGCCGGTCTCCCCGAGTCCCGATACAGCGGATGGCGATCAGTGAGCTCAAGCGATTCATAACCGATTCCCGTGACGCGTTCTCTACGGCAGGTACCAGCATCGACGGCATGCTGCCGCTGCTCGAATCGCTGGCTGACACCAACGCGGGCGAGATAGCGGCGCTCGTGCCGCATGTCATCAGGGACCTGCCCAACGACCCGCGCCTGGTCGGGCCCCTGTGGCAGTGCCTGAGCGCGGACGGCATCGAACGGCACGCTACCGAGGCCGACGAGATCGTGCGACGGCTGATCGCGATGGTGATGGAGCCTGACGGCTTCGCCGAACTACAGCGGCAGGATCCGCACGACCGGGAGTTCCTCACCACGCTCCGGCCGGAGGCATATCCGTTCATGAGCGCCCTTGCGTCGGACCACAACCTGGTCACGCTGCTCGCCTGGGCTGATTACCTGCACGTGCCGCCGGCGGAACCGAATCGCTTCTTTCAGGCGAAGGCGGCTGGCCGGCTCGCGCAGGTCGAGACCGACCGCCAGAGAACCGTTGCGTTCTCCTTGTGCTGGCCGGCGAGAATAACGGGAGGCATGCTGATCCTCACCGCTCTCTGCGTATCCGTAGTCGTGCTCAGTACGCATCCTGGATTGCTCAGGCACCCGTTCGGATGGTGGACGCTGGCGCTGATCGTCGGTGTAGCGGCGTTCCCACTTGGCCTGATGGCACTCTACGCAGCTACGCTGGATGAAGCAGAATACATCAACCAGCTCCTCCATATATTGGATCCCGCCAAAGATGATGAAGGCGGGTTTATATTTAACTACTTCTTGAACATCACAACCAAGGTAAGGGAGGGTTTTGTTCAATTTATCGGAATACTTATAGTACCGCTGCTTTTCGCTATAGCTCCGATTCCTCTGGCACGGGGCAACCTGACTGTTTACCTTGTGGTCGCGATCAGCTCGAGCCTGCTCCTATGGCTGACAACACTGAAGGCATTTGCCTTGAATCAACGCTATTACCTGTACCGGCCGAACGAGTATGTCGACATGTACGAAGACGAGCGGAGCCGCCTGTGGCTGGCGCGACCATTATGCGGTCAGGCGCTCGATCGGAGGGCGGGGAGCACGTCGTTGGCTATGCGCTCCATGTGACCGGGCCGGTCTGGGTCGTCGACCAGGAAGTTGAATCCGGTGAAGCCGTAGCGAAGCAGGTCACGCAGCCGGCCCACCACCTGGCTGGCCGAACCGGTGATCATGTCCTGTCGCGGTTCGGCGTTATGATCGACGCGGATGCTCAGGTTGAGGATGCCGCGGATGTCTTCCGGCCGACGGCCCGCGGCCCGCGCCGCCTCGTCGATACGCCGCCGCATGGCGGAGAATTCCTCGGTCGGCCGGTAGCCGAGTGACGGAATCCAGCCGTCGGCCAGCCTGCCGGTGACGGCGAGCGCACGCGGGCCGAAGGTGCCGAGCCATATCGGGACCGGATGCACGGGCTTTGGCTCCATCTCCAGGTTCCGGACGCTGTGATGGTGCCCGTCCTGTGTGTAGCCAGAACGGGTCCATGCGCCGCGGATGACCGTGATGGCTTCGGCGAGGCTGTCGATCTTGCCTGCCGCGGACAGCTCCGGCGCGCCGACGGCCGCGATCTCCTCGTCGGAGTAGCCAGCGCCCAGCCCCAGGATGAGCCGGCCACCGGAGAGCAGGTCCAGTGACGCCGCCAGCTTGGCGACCATCGCCGGGCGCCGGAAAGGAACGGCGAGGACACGGCTGGCGATCCCGATCCGGCTGGTATGCGCCGCGATCCAGGTCAGCATCACGGTCGTTTCGTAGCTAGGCTCATCGCCGCAGGGATGGTCGGCGGCCGAGACGAAGTCAAACCCGAGCCGCTCAGCCTGCTGCGCCATGCCTACCGGATCGTCTCCCGGCGCGGCCGATGTCGGCACACCCACCCCGATGATCAGCTCCGTCACTGCTGTCCCTTCCCTCTGGTTCCTCGGAGAACTAGTGTGCCCGTTTCTGGTCTGCTGGTTGTGACAACCAGCCGCCTATGACCGGCTGGTTGTCACAACCATGCGACCGCACCGCCAGCCAGAGCGCCCCTTTCGGGAGAAATGCCAGGAATGCGGCCAGCCGGGCGCCACCACGCTCGGGCGGTCCGGCACGCCGCGGGCTCACACGTTGATGCGGGACCGGCCCAAACGGCTACTCGCCATGGCCCGCGTTGGCCTCACTCGGGACATTGCCGGGCGAACTGGGGCAAAGCGGGCGGCCTGCGTCACTGAGAGGCGGAGCGGGACTGCCGGGGAGTGGAGCGGGCTGGGCGGGGAGCGGAGCACGGCCGGCTGGGAGCGGAGCGCGACTGGCGGGGAGCGGAGCACAGCTGGCGAGGAGCGGAGCGGGGCGGGCGGGGGCGGGGCGGAGGCCGGGGGCTAGGGCTAGGGTGACCGCGACCGATGCGGCGGCCATTACGGCCATCGCCATCGCGGGGGTCGTCAGCTGCGCTATCGCGCCGGCTATGGCGGCGCCGACGCCTTGCATGGCGAGCATCCCGGAGCCCTGCAAGCCGAGCGCGTGCCCGCTGAGCGAGGCGGGCGTCAGCTCCATCAGTCGCTGCTGGAGCAGCAGGCTCGCGCAATATCCGACGGAGGCCAGCACGATCGCGGCGACCGCTACCGGCAGCACCGGCCGGAACGCGAACACTAGGTACGGCGCGGCCAGCAGCAGCCGCATCGGCGCGCCGAGGCGCAACCGCCAGGTGGCGGGTATGAACCGCCCCGCAAGCGTGTCACCGGCCAGCATGCCAAGGGCGGCCGACGCGAACAGCAGGCCGGCATGCCGTGGCGCGTACGCCACGAACAGTGACTCACAGCCGACGATGAGGCCGTTGGGCACCCACAGCGCCAGGAAGGCGTAGCGGCGGGCGGTGTCGCCGAGCAGCAGCACGTTGGTGCGCCACGTCTGCGCCACGCTGGGCCGGCCGCTGGCCCTCGGCGGACGCCGGCGCAAGCCGGTACGCGCCACCGCCGCCGCGGCAAGGTAGAGCGCGGCGCCGGCCACCAGCGTCCCGCGCGGCGACAGGGTAGTGATCAGCAGGCCGCCGGCCACGAACCCGCAGATCTGCATGATCCCGACCGACATGTTCAGCACCGACCGCCCCAGCAGGTAACCGTCCTCGGTGAGCAGCTCGGTGAGCAGGCCGTACCGCACGCCGCCGGCCAGCGAGTTCACCAGTCCCTGTATCGCGACGATGGCGAACGCGGCCCACAGCGGCAGGCCGGAGATGGCGAGCGCCGCCGTGCTCACGGCGAACAGCACGCAGGTACCGGACAGCACGGCGCGGGGCGGCAGCCGGTCGGCCGCCGACAGCAACGTCGAGGCGCCGATGAGCTGGGCCAGCGACGGGCCGAACATCGACAGCGCCGACAGCAGCGGTGATCCGGTCGCCGCGTACACCAGTGTCCCGAGCGCGAGTCCGCTCAGCGTCGACCCGGCCACCACCGCGGCGGAGGTGATGAACAGCGGCGTGAATTCCGGCGTACGGAACAGTTCCCGATAGGTGCGCACGAGACGAGTGTGGCCAGCCGGCTAGCCCGGGCCGTAATGTTTCGCAGGGAGGCGAAACAAATGGGCCTGTGGCTGGTTAACGCGGATACAGTGGCCACGAGCCGTTTTGTCATATCTCCGCTCGCTGAGACGCTCGCCTGCCTGATCGCGCTGCTGAGATCGACGGCGGATACCCCGGCGGCGCAGGAGTGGCTCGGCCGGCATCAGCCCGCCTACCGCGCTCAGCTGGCCAGCGACCCGGTGACCGGGCTGCTGGTGCGGGCGATGATCCGGACTGGCTGGATCACCGACTTCCTCACGCCGCCGCCGGGCGGAACCGGGGACGCGGACTTCGCCGCCGAGCTGGCGGTGGTGCGCCGGACCGGTCCGGCGGCGGCACGCGCGGACGTGGCGGTCACCCTCGGCGGCGGCCCGGTTCCTGACGCGCTCGACCGGGATGACCTGGCACCACGGGCCGCCGACCTGCTCGACTGGGTGTGGCGGGAGACCGTGCTGCCGTACTGGCCGCGGCGCCGGCGCATCCTCGAGGCCGAGATCGTGGCCCGGACGGCTCAGCTCAGCCAGCACGGCTGGGCGGCGACCCTAGACGATATGCGGCCTGGCATGCGCTGGCTGGGTGACGGTCGCCTGCAGATCAACGCCTACGATTACCCGCCACTGGAGATCAGCGGCGGGCGGCTGGCCTTCGTCCCGGTCACGCCTCGGACGGGCTGGGTGACGTGGAATGACCGAGACCAGTACGCGGTGATTTACCCGTGCTCAGGGGTGCTAGCCGAGGACGGTCCGGCGGCCGTGGCACCGGCCGCGTTGAGCGCGCTGCTCGGCCCGGGGCGGGCGACGGTCCTGGCGCAGCTCGGCACGCCGATGAGCACCACGCAGCTTGTCGCGGTGACCGGCCAGGGGCTCGGTTCGGTGGGCCGTCACCTGAAGATCCTGCTGGATGCCGGCCTGGTGCGGCGACGGCGTTCGGGCCGGTCCGTCCTGTATTACCGAACCGAGACCGGTGAGGCGCTCATCACCGCGGACTGAAAGGAGCCGTAACATATGCTGACCGGAATATAATGCTCCGTCAAAGTCCGCGATCGGCGGGAGCGCATCGTGCAGATCAGGGAACGGCGCGGCCGGGGGCGGCAGGCCGAGGCCAGGCGCAACGACGATGCGGTCCTCGAGGCGGCTCGCATCGTGTTCGCCACGCAGGGGCCGGACGCGCCGATGAGCGCGGTCGCGGCGCAGGCGGGAGTCGGGATGGGCAGCCTGTACCGGCGCTTCGCGGCCAAGGCCGAGATGCTGGATTTCCTCTGCGAGGCGTCGCTGCGGCAACAGGTCGAGATCGCCGAGGCCGCGCTCGCCCTGGCCGACCCGCTAGGCTCGCTCACCTCATACGTCACCGGCTGCGTCGACCTCCGGGTCGGCGTGCTCACCCTGCTCGCAGGCGAGGTAACACCCTCCGCGGGGACGCGCGCGCTTGCCCTGGAGGCTCACAGCCTGCTCGAACGCATCGTGACACGGGCTCAAGGGGCGGGCGCGCTCCGGGCGGATGTCGGCGGCGTGGACATCTACCGGCTTGTCGAACTGTTCAGCCGCCGCTCGTTCGCCGACCCGGCGGCGCATCAGCGGCTCGTCGCGCTGGCCCTCGACGGAATGCGGGCCCCTGGCCGCACCGCGCTCCCCGGCGACGAACCCACCTGGGCCGATTACGCCCGCCAATGGCAAGGCCAGCCGATCTAGACGGCCTCGACGAACGCCGCGCCGCTCCTTCCCTTGTGGCCACGTCCCGCACGAAACGTGAGTCCGCGGCGCGCCGTGAATTATTACCGTTTCGTCCCGGCTGGTGGTGTTCGCGACCGGCTGGCCGGGGCCTTGATCACGAAGTGTTTGCGCGCGGCGAAGAGTATGCGGCTACTTTCTGCCACATTCGCTACCTCCGGCGCGAAGTCTTCATGATGATCGCCCGATTTGCGCCAGATGCCGCATTCCGGAGTTCCGGAGCCGGACGGTCCCGCGGGAGGCGACGGTTAACGGATCATATTGCTCCGCTAGTCAATAACGGAGTAAAGTGCTCCGATATAGATGCTGGACTCGATACGGGGAGGGCTCCTGATGGCGAAGGTCGTTGTGTTCGATGGTTACGGCGGGCCGGAGGTGCTGCATATTGCCGAGGTACCGGACCCGGAGGCCGGGCCGGCGCAGGTGCGGATCCGGGTCCGGGCGGCCGGGGTGCAGCCGTTCGACTGCGCGACCCGGCGCGGCGATTTCGCGACCTACAACCAGCTGCGTTTCCCGGTGCGGCTCGGCAACGAAGCGGCCGGTGTCATCGACCAGGTGGGCGCCGGAGTCTCGGATTTCGCGCCGGGGGACGAGGCGATCGCGTTCATGACCATGGAGGGCTATGCGGATACTGTCGTGGTGCCCGCCGAGCAGGTGGCGCCAAAGCCGGCCACGATGCCGTGGCCGCAGGCGGGCGGGCTCACCGCGTCGGGGCAGACCGCCTGGACGGCGCTGGACGAGCTCGCCGTCAAGCCGGGCGAAACGCTGCTCGTGCACGCCGCGGCCGGCGGCGTCGGCTCGATGGCGGTACAACTCGGCCGGATCCGCGAGGCGGTGGTCGTCGGCACCGCGAGCCCGCGCAACCACGAGTACCTGCGGTCGATGGACGCGATACCGGTGACCTACGGCCCGGGCCTGGCCGACCGGGTCCGGGCGGCGGCTCCTGGCGGTGTCGACAAGGTGCTTGACGCCATCGGCGGCGCGGACGTGCTCGAGGCATCGCTTGAGCTGACCCGGGGCGAGCGGGACCGGATCGTGACGGTCGCCGACTGGGCCAACGCGGCACGCCTCGGCATCCGGCGCATCGGCACCGAGCGCTCCGCGCGCAAACTGCGGGACCTGACCGAGCTGTACACCCAGCGAAGGCTCAGGGTCGAGGTCGCGGACACGTTCCCGCTGGAACGCGCCGCCGACGCGCACCGCGAGGTAGAGACGGGCCACGTCCGCGGCAAGGTGGTGCTGACCGTCGCGACACCGGGTGACGGCGATACGGGATGACGGCGCAGGCCACCCGGCCGGGCGCGATCTCCTCAGCCGGGGAGGCAGAGGCAGCGGCGGAGGGCGGCGGACAGGGCGGACGGGTCGCGGGCGATCGCGGCCACGTACGCGTCCGGGCGGATCAGCCATTGCTCGCCGGGGCGCGCGCCGAGCGCGCGGCACAGCGCGTCGTCCATCGGGACCGCGGTGACGCACTCCCAGCCGGCACCGGCCCCATCAGCGCGGGCCGCGCCGCCGCGCGCCCCAACCCCACGCGCCCCACCGCCGCGCGCCCCACCGCCGCGCGCCCCACCGCCGCGCGCCCCACCGCCGCGCGCCTCACCGCCGCGCGTCCCACCGGTGCCGATGGCGCCGAGCGCGACTAGGCCAGTGCGAGCCAGGGCGCGCAGGCGGCCGCCGGGCAGGGGGACGTCAGGGATCAGGATGCCGGGAGCAGGTGCCGGGACAGTGCCGCGGGGTGGCCGGCCGGCGAACGGACGGGCCGGATCGGGTGTGGTCAGCGGCGAGGCGGTGTACCAGAACGGCTCGGCCAGCCGTCCCGAGTCAACCTGGGACCGCAGCGCCGCGTCGCCCGCCGCGCCCGCCAGCACCGTGCGCCGGCGCTCAAGCTGCTCCGCGTCGTGCGGCACGAGGAAATCCATCGTCGCCCTGGTGACTGCCAGGTTCTCCACGGCCGCCGCATGCCGCTCGGCGTGATAGCTCTCCAGCAGGTCCGTGCCCGCCCAGCCACGCAGAACGAAGGCGATCTTCCACGCCGCGTTCTCCGCGTCGGCCACACCGGAGTTGAGCCCGCGCGCGCCGAACGGCGAGAACAAGTGCGCGCAGTCACCGGCCAGGAGCACCCTGCCGACCCGCATCCGGTCCGCCACCTTGGACTGGAACCGGTACACCGAACGCCAGACCACCTGGTAGGGCCGGTCGCCGATCACCGCGCGGATCCTGGCGTCGAGCACATCGCTGGCTGGGTCGTAGTCGCCAGGCACCTGCCAGTCGATGCGGAACGTCGAGTCGGGGCACGGGTGAATGAGCACCTGACGGCCAGGATTCCAGGGCGGATCGAAGTAGAACCGCCGTTCCGCTGTCCAGCCAGGCAAGTCGGTCCTGATGTCGCAGATCAGGAACTTGTCGGCGAACGCCTGCCCGGCGAACGACACGCCGAGCATCTGGCGGACCGCCTCACCGCCCGCGCCCGCGCACGCGACGGCGTACGACGCGCGCACACCGACCGAACCCGCGTGTACCGTAACTCCGGTTTCGTCCTGGTCGATGCCGGTCACCTTGTGGTTCCACCGCACGTCGATGAGCGGCTCAGCCGCGATCCGCTGGTCGAGAATCTGCTCGGTGCGTGCCTGGGAGATGTTGACGAACGGCGGGAAGGACGCGTCGCTCTTCCCCAACGTATAGGAGAACAGCTCGCGGTCACGGTAGAAGGTACGCGCGCAGGCCCACGTCACGCCCTCGCCGGCGATGGCGCGGCCAGCGCCCACGCTGTCCCAGATGTCGAGGACGTCGCCCTGCTGGCAGATCGCCTTCGACCCAGCCGCGTCCCTGCACGGACGCTCGTCGAGCAGGACCACTGGCACGCCCCACCGGGCCAGCAGCAGCGCCGTGGTCTGGCCGACCGGTCCGGCTCCGATCACCGCTACCCGCATAACCGAGTTTCCCGCATAGCTCAGTCCTGCAGCTGGGCCCAGATCTCGCGATCGCGTTCCGCGGTCCAGATGACCGGCCGTTCGATGCCGTCCAGTTCGTCCCACAGCCGGGACACGTCGAACGGGAGGCAGTGCTCGAAGATCGGCCACTGGCCGTACTGCGGCGCGAGCGCGGCGTGCGTGCGCCGGAACGCCTCGCGCAGCGAGCCGCCATCGTGCCGCACCGCGCTGACCTCGCGGATCATCACGTTGAGGAAGTCGCGGGTCTGCGCGATCGCCGCCTCGACCGCGCTGGGGCCGTGGGTGACCGCCCCGCGCCCGCCGATCAGGGTGCCGGCTCCGAACGCGCTGATCCGGTCCAGCGTCGCCGTGGACCAGTCGCGGTGGAACGCGTCCCCTGTGTACAGCGCCGCCTGGGCTTCCACCAGGTCACCGGCGAACAGGATCCGCTGGCGTGGCAGCCAGGCCACGATGTCGCCCTCGGTGTGGCCGCGGCCGCAGTACTGCAGCACCAGTTCGCCGCGGTCGCCGCCGAGCTGAATGGCAAGCCGACCGTCGAAGGTGAGCGTGGGCCACGTCAGGCCGGGGATCGACTCCGGCTGCTTGAACAGGCGCGGCATCCTGGCGAATTCGCTGGCCCAGTCCTGCTCGCCGCGTTCGGCGATGAGGGCGTGGGTATTCTCATGCGCCACGATGATCTCGGCGTCGAACGCGGACGCGCCGAGCACGCGCACCGCGTGGTAGTGCGAGAGCACCAGGTAGCGGACCGGCTTGTCGGTATGCTCTCGTAGCCTGGCCAGCCATTCGGCGGCCGCCACCGGCGTGGCCATGGCCTCGAAGCAGACGAGGAAGTCCTCGCCCTCGATCGCCCCGATGTTGGGGTCGCCTTCCGCGGTCAGCGCGTACACGCCGTCCGCCAGCACCTCCAGCGTCTGCTGTTTCTCGGCCAGATCGGCCGAGGACGCGAAAGCCTTGTGTGTCACCGTGCACCTACCTTCGTTATGAGACTAGTCTCCAGCCATGGCGAGTCCCGATCCGCGGGCGATCATCATGGCCGGCTTCGACTACCAGGGCGGCGGGGTCGATTTCGGCGCGCTGGCGCTGAACCGGCAGAAGCGGCTGATCGCCGCGTCGCCGCGGATCAGCGTCACGCTGCTGAACGTGTCCGCCGGCACCACGACGGTCAGCGCCATGACGCCGAACGCACAGGGCGTCCTGGTGCGAACCGTGACCAGCAACGCCACGCATTCGGCGGTGACCGCGAAGAACTACTCCGGCGGGCTCAAGCACGGTGCCAGGTTCGACACCGACCAGGCGGGCCGGATGTCGATCACCGACCTCTACGCGGCGGTGATCGCCGTCGGCGCGGACAAGACCGTGGCCGGGAGCCTCGCCGAGGTCAGCGTGTTCAGCCACGGATTCTTCCAGGGGCCGATCCTGGTGAACAGCCACGACGGCAACGCCGCCGGGGCGGCCCGTGACCCGAACGACAAGGACGCCAGGGGCGGCAAGGACTTCAAGCCGCCGAACATGACGGCCGCGCAGCTGGCGTCGTTTCGCGCCGCCTGGGCCAGTACCGGATTCTGGTGGACGTGGGGCTGCGCGTTCACCTCGTCCTATCGACAGGTCACGGCGCGGCTCATCGCCAGCCCGCTCTACCGGACGACGCCACCGGGCAGGCTGAAGGACACCGACAAGATCACGTTCGAGTTCACGCAGGACATGGCCGACTCGTTCTACTCCGACGACACCGTGTTCTTCCCGCAGCAGACCACGGTGAACAGGGCCGGCGCCACGGTGATGAAGACCCTCAAGTTCGAGAAGACGGTCAAGGAGATCAAGGAGTTCTTCCAGCGCGGTGTCGCCGACTCCTACAACAACATGGTCGCCAAGGCCGCGCAGGTGAAGTCCCGTGGCGCTTTCATCGGCACCTACGCCGACTACGAGAAGGGCGTCAGGCTGCCACTCATGCTCATCCCGCGCGACGTGCAGGTATACGGCACCGATTTCAGCCGGTACGTGAACATGTGGGTCCAGGTGCTCGGCTTCGCCCAGGACCCAGAAGGCCGCGGCTACGGGATTTACCCGCCCTAGCCTCGCCTGTCAGCTGCTTGTCGGTCCGCTTGTCAGCTCGCCTGTCAGGACGTGAGGTCGAAGACGATCAAGCCGGGGGCCAGGACCGCCAGCTCGTCTAGCTGCGTGGCGGTCATGTTCGCGAACGTCTTGAGCGTGATCCGCGCCTTGCCGCCGTTCGCGGCGGTGACGATCTCTTTCAGCTGAGGGAACGTCCACGCCGACGCATCGAGCACCAGCCCGCCGCCGCTGGCGGCGATCCGGCTGAGCTGCTCCGCGGTGATGATCATCCGGCTAGCCGATCTCGGTGCTCGGCTCGGGCGGCACGCTGTTCGGCGCGTTCATCGTGATCCCGATGTCCAGCGCACTGGTCGGCGTGTACTCGTACCAGGTGGAGATCAGCGAGGCCTCGCAGTTCGCCGAGATGTCCGCGTCCTTGCCCGTGCCGCCGGGCACCCCGTCCGCGCCGTAGCAGATCAGGTCATAGTCGCCGGTGTTGCCCGGGCACTTGTAGAAGTACGGCCGCCCCCAGACCAGGTCGTTGACCGGGACTTGCGCGTAGACAGGCAGCAGCGCGTCCTGCGGCGTGGTCGGATCGAGCGCGAGCATCTGGTTGTTGGACTGGGTGTTGTAATCGTTGATGCCGTTGTAGCTGGTGCCGTTGATGACGATCGGGCCGTTCAGGTACGGGGTCAGCGCGGCGGCCGGGACCGTGTCGGCTGCCGCCTGCGGCGGGAAGCTGCCGGTGTCTGTCTTGCAGGCGTTGAGGAGCTGGATGATGAACTGCATCTCCCGCCAGACCCGCTGCTGTTCCAGGTAGAGGAGCGGGCGGGCGTCCTGTTCCGGGTTGGCGGGCGGGAAGCCGGGATAGTTGGTGTTCGCGAAGTCCTGGATCTCCTGGGCGATGGTGACGTACGGATGCGGACCGGGCAGCCCGCCGAACGCGCCAGTCTCGATCAGGCTGGTGAAGCTCGGCTCGAACCCCGGCCGGATCGTCAGCACCACGCGCGCGGCGCCGGACCGCAGAAACGTCCGGTGCGTCGGGTCCGGATGGTACAGGAACTTCTTCAGGTCCCACAGATTGTTGTCGTCCCAGAAGTACGGGTAGGTGAAATAGAGGACGTTCTCCCACTCAATCGCGTTGTGGACGTACTTGATGAACTCGCCCCGCTCCATGACTTCGAGCCATTCGTAGAACGTAAGGCTGTTCGGGTCGAGCACGTCCTGTACTTCGGGATCGTTGCTGTCCTGGCCGAACAGCGCGGCGATGTTGAAGGGGACAAGGTAGAAGCCGGGACCGAAAAGCCAGCGCAGAACGCCCTTCATGATTTCTTCCTGCTCCATCTGGCGCAGGGTCAGCGCGTCGAAATCGGCTATCTGCTGAACGATCTGGTCACGCCGGTTCTTCATGGTCTGCACGCTGGCGTTGTACTGGTCCAGTGCCGCCTGCTGGATCTGTCCCCACGCCTGGAGTCGCCAGTCGTTCAGCACCTGCTGCTTCGGCCAGCAGGTGAACGTGATGTTGATCGCGTAATTGTAGATGTACTGATAGATGAAGTCCGCGGAAAGCTGCCCGGACTCGCCGATGAGGCTCGACAGCCCGGCGTGCACCGACGCCCCGCCGAGCATGTGGAAGAAATCCTTCGTCTCGCCCTGATTGGTCTGCCACTGCAGTTCCAGCTTGAAATCGTGGATGTAGTAGTTGTCGTCGATGGCGAAGTCGACCGAGTCGAAGTGCACGTGGTCGTAATCGCTGACCTCGGCGGTCTCCTTGTGCACGCTGACCCATTTCATCGCCTCGGGCGGCGGGGTGACCGTGGCGTTGTACTGCGCGGCGACCTGGTCGTAGTTCGACGGCGGGGAGAGCTGCGGGTTGAAGTAGATCGCGGTCAGCGGCAGCGTGAACGCGAACGGCGTGTTGATCTGAGCGTCGAGCGTCATCACGTCGTTGACCAGCGTGAAGATGCCCGAACCCGGGTTCGGGATCACGATGTCGTAGGTCATGCGCAGCCCGTAGCGCAGCAGGTCGAACTTCCATTTACGGGCGAGCTGGAAGTAGTCGATGCGCATCGCGTCGGTCTGGCTCGGGTTCGAGATAACCCGTACCGACTGGTCTTCGCTGCCCGCCACCGAGGTGACCGTGAACGAGACCTTGTGATCCTTTATCGTGCGCGCCGATGCCTTCTTGGTGATGTTCATGCTGTGGTTGCGGCTGTCCTTCTTCGACTGCGAGTCATTGGACGCCGCGTTGTAGCCGAAGGTCGTGCTCAGCGTCACCGACGCGTAGCTGGCGGACAGTGACGCGCCCAGGTTCAGCGCGGTGCTGTGCTGTGACTGCGAGTCGGTCGACATCGCGACGTCGGTCTTGTCCGCGACGCCCTGCTCGCTGTACCCCTCGAAATAGTCCTGGACGATGTCGGTGAATTCCCGCTCGGTGACCGACCATTCCTTGTGGCTGACGTTGACGGTCTCGCCCGGCGCCATCGGTATCGAATGGATGAGCTCGCCGCGCTCGATGCCGGCCGGGTACATCTCGATGCGCTCCAGGTGCAGGTTGCCGACCGGCTCGACCGTCATGCGGCCCTGGAAGCCGGCGATGATCCCGCGCAGAGCGGAGGTATCCAGCGTGGCGTTGAGCGTGGTGGTCAGCGCCTGCTGCACGGCGCGGGCGTTCCCGATGGCGAGGCGCTGATCGTGTGTGACGTTCATGTACGGCTGCAGCCCGGTGGCGATCGAGTCGAGCAGTTCCGGCCGGTACTTCTCGGCCCACGCGAGGGCCTCGGCGTTCCCTGGCGTGTAGCTGGTGGACGGCGGCAGGGCCGGCGCGGTGTATCCGGGCGCACCGGTGTCCACGGAGCCGGTCGCGCTGTAGCCCCGGCTTTCGACGCCTGCCTGCGCGGCCGGCTGAGCCGTTCCCTGAGCGACGGTCGTGACCACCGGTATTCCCGTGGTCGTATTGCCTCGCGTGACATCGCCACCGGCCGGCGGCCCTTCCACCGGGCGCCCTTCCACCGAGGGCGGCGGCTCCACCGGGGGCGGCGGCGCGAGGGAGTGCCGGAACGCGACGAGGACATCGGCCACGGACGCGCTGAGCGCGGTGGCCGCCGCCTCGCGATGGGCGGCGAGCGCGTTCGCGATGGCGACCAGTGCGGCCGGGTCGATGGCGGCGAACCCCGCCGCCTGGTTCAGCGTTGAGGTGGCCGTACGGTCGTTGACCAGCGCCTCGACAGCGGCCAGCGCCTGTTCCAGTCCGCCGTTCTCCGCGAGCTGGCCCTTCAACGCCGCAAGTTCCGCGTCGGCGATGGCCAGCGACTGGATGAACGCGGCCTTCTCCAGCGCACGACTAAGCTGATAACGCCGCCCGTCCCCGGACGCGCTCACCGCGGGGCTGACCTGGTTGTACGTCGCCTTGTAGCTGACGCGCTGCGAATTCCTCAGGTCGGCCATAGCGACTCTCCCGCTCCACTTCCGGATCAGTGATCCGGTAACCCACCCCAAGCTGCCTCCAGTTTCGTCCCCCTCCCGGGCTGGTTCAAGCCCCAAGTCGGCGTGTCGCCATCGCCAACAATCCACATTTCCCCCAAAGCAGGCACGCCGGCGAGCACCGCCGCCACATGGTTGTGACAACCAGCCGCCTATCACCGGCTGGTTGTCACAACCAGCAGGCCAGAACCGGGTGCCGGGAGGAATCAGCGGACCGCGGCGGCGATGTCGCGGCGGTGGCGCAGGCACCAGCGGCGAGCGCGGGCGGCCTGGCGGGACACGGCGCGCCAGTGGTCGGCGAACCCCTGGTGGCCGGCCGCGGCGGCGTCGCGGACGATCGCGTAGGTCCAGTCGTGGTTCGGCACGATCGCCTCGGCGACCTCGGCGCGTGCCACGGCGGACAGCCCGCTGGCGTCAAGGAACAACCGCAGCCGCTCCATCGGCCGTCCGCGCCGGCTGTCGTGCACGTCCCTTTCTTCCCGCAGCGGCACCCAGTACCGCGCGGCGGCGGCGAAATCCCACACGGCGCTGCCCGGGCCAGCCAGGTCGAAGTCGATCAGCCCGACCGCGCGGCCGTCACGGAACACCAGGTTCGCCGGGTGCACGTCGTTATGACTGACCAGGCCGGTGCGGAACCTGGCCGGGACCGGGCGCGGCCACCGGTACCCGGCCGGGTCGAAGCCGAACACGGCGGCGTGGTAGCCGCCGACCAGTTCGGCGATGCTGACCAGGGCGGCGTCGGTGAGCATCGACTCGTCCAGGGGCGGCACGCCGGCCTGACCGTCGATGTACGTCAGCGTCTCGGTCCCTGACAACGACGTACCGAGCACCCTGGGCGCGCCGTCGAAGCCCGCCCGCGCGAGGTGAGCGAGCAGCGCGTGCGTGGCGGGCCAGCACGGCGCGATCGGCCGGCGCACCGTATCGCCGACCCGCAGCACCATCCCCCGGTTGGCGGTCGCGCCAGCCAGCGGCCCATCGGTCGCACCGGCCAGCGACCCATCGGACGCCCCGTCAGGTACCGGCGAGGGCGAGCAGTTCCCGGGCGAGGCTCGAGTGGGTGACAAGGCCATGGACCAGCCCTCCTCGGATCGCGGCGTGCACCGCCGGGGCTTTCGCGACACCGTAGGCGACGGACAGGACGAACGGTATCTTGGCCAGCGCCGGACCCGGGGTGACGATCATCCGGCTGTCGATCGGTGTCGGCACGAGTCCGCCGTCCGCACCGATGAAAACTCCGGCCATCTCCGCCCGGACGCCGAGCGCGGCCAGCGTTTCCCGTTCCGCCGGCGTGATCGCGTCGTAGATGGTGGACAGGCCGCTCTCCCACCCGCCGATGGCGACGACCGCTATCGTCACCGACGGGACCATGGCGAACGCGCCGGCGATGTCCGCCTGACGGCGCAGCGCCGCGGCGGTCTGCGCGTCGTCGAGGATCATCGGCGCGTAGAACGTGTGGGCGGGTCCGCCGCCAACGCGCGCCACACCGCGGACCAGGTCGAGCAGGTCGCGGCCGTCTGGCGGTGGCACCGCGCCGGTGAGCTGGACGATCGGGCACGGCGGTATCTGCGTGAGCGCGGCCGTCAGCCCGCTGAGCGTGCGCGACCACGACATGCCGAGCACGTCGCGGGCCGTGACCACGTCCATCAGCACCTGTCCCACCGCCTCGCCGAGCCGGTGCCGCAGCTCGTGTTCCTCGTCAGCGAAGTTGAACACGTACGCCTGTGCCAGGCCGAAAACGGCACAGAGCTCGGCGGACAGGCCCGCCTCCAGGCTGCCGCCGGGCAGGCCGATCTCGATGCGCACCATGCCCGCCTCGCGGGCGGAGTCGAGCAGCCGGGCGACACGGAACCGGCTGATGCCGAGCCGGTCCGCGATGTCGATCTTCGAGACGCCCTCCAGGTAGAACTCGCGCGCCACGCGGGCGGCGAGCACGACCTCTGACGGACGGTCCGCTGACAAGCCGGCCATGTACTCCTCCACGCCGACCTGATCGCTCAGATGAGCGCTCAGATCTCATAATTGCACCTTCTCTTGACTTTGCCCAGCGGCAAGGTCACCGTGTGAAGAAGAGTAGAACATTTGAGCAGCACCCCGCTCAAATGAGCACGGCAGCATTGGCCATAGCGTGGAGGTTCATGCATGAGTTCAGCCCTGTTCCGGCCACGGACGCTGGCGACCGCCGGCTGCGTGGCCATGCTCGCGGCGATCGCCGCGTGCTCAAGCAGCAGTAGCACCGCGAGCACCGCCGGAAATGGCGGTACGTCAGGAACCGTGACGGTCGCGGTGGTGTCCAACCCGCTGATCACCGACCAGATGATCCCGCTCACCCAGTCAGTCTTCGAGAAGCAGAACCCGGGCATCCAGGTCAAGTTCGCCACCTACACCGAGGGTGACCTGCGTGCCGCGATCGAGAAGGACGTCAGCACGCACAGCAACGCGTTCAACGTGGTCATGATCGGCCCCTATGAGGCGCCGCTATTCGCGAAGAACGGCTGGCTGACCGACCTGTCGACTCAGTACATCAGCAGCGACACGAGCTACGACGCGGGCGACCTGCTCCCGCCCATCGCGAAGGCGCTGTCCTACAAGGGCGACCTGTACGCGGTGCCGTTCTACGGCGAGTCGTCGATGATGTACTACAACAAGCAGATGTTCGCCCAGGCGGGGCTGAGGATGCCGACGCACCCGACGTGGCAGCAGATCCAGCAGTTCGCCGCCAAGCTCAACCAGCCGGGCAAGGTGTCCGGCATCTGCCTGCGCGGGCTGGCGGGCTGGGGCGACAACATGGCAGCGCTGGACACCGTGGTCAACACGTTCGGCGGCCAGTGGTTCGACATGAACTGGAAGCCACAGCTCACCTCGCCGGCCTTCGAGCAAGCGGCGAACTTCTACGTCAACCTGATCCGCAACTACGGCGAGCCCGGTGCGTCAGCGGACAGCTTCAACCAGCTGCTCACGCTGTACGGGCAGGGCAAATGCGCGATGTGGTACGACGCGACGGTCGCCGCCACCTCAATCGCGACCACCTACCCCGCCGTGTACGCGCAGACCGGCTACGCGTTCGCGCCGGTCAACGTCACCCAGTCCTCCGGCTGGCTGTGGACCTGGTCGCTCGGCATCCCGCAGGGCACCGCCAACGCCGGCGCCGCGTGGAAGTTCGTGCACTGGGCCACGTCCAAGCAGTACGACCAGCTCGTGGCGTCCAAGTACGGCTGGTCCGCCGTGCCGCCGGGTACCCGGACCTCGCTCTACAACACGCCGCAGTACCAGCAGGCGGCGGCGCCGTTCGCCAGCATCACCCTGCAGTCGATCGACTCGGTCGATCCCACCAAGCCGACGCTGAACCCGGTGCCGTACGTCGGCATCCAGTATGTCGACATCCCGCAGTTCGAGAGCCTGGGACTGCAGGTAGCCCAGCAGATCGCCGGTGCCATCGCCGGCACGGAGAGCGTGAGCCAGGCGCTGCAAGCCGGCCAGGCTGCCGCCTCCCAGTACACCCCCGCGCAGCTTTCCGGCGGCTGATGTGGCGGTCATCGAGCGAGCCGCGCCCGCCACCGTGCGGGCGCGGCCGCCCCGCGGAACAGCACGGCGCAGAAACTGGCAGCGGCGGCTGCCGCTGCTGCCCGCGCTTGTCTACACCGTGATCGTGACGCAGATCCCGTTCCTGGTCACGCTGTGGTACAGCTTCCAGAGCTACTTCTGGGACACGCCGGGGGGCGCGCATTTCAACGGCGTCAGCAACTACAAGACGGTGTTCACCAACCCGGCGTTCCGCAGCGCGCTGGAGCGCTCGGTGATCATGACCGTGGCCGCGGTGCTCCTCGCGATGCTGCTCGGCATCGCGTTCGCTGTGCTGCTCGACCGCAAGTTCCCCGGCCGCGGCGTGGTCCGCACGCTGATCATCACGCCGTTCCTCGTCATGCCCGCCGCGGCCGCGCTGATCTGGGCCGGCCCGATGCTGGATCCGAACTTCGGTTTGCTGAACTACCTGCTAGCGCCGTTCGGCATACATCATGAGGCGTGGCTGAGCACGCACGCCCTCGGCTCGGTGATCATCGTGATGATCTGGCAGTGGACGCCCTTCATGACGTTGATCGTGCTGGCCGGCCTCCAGAGCCAGCCGTCCGACATCCTGGAGGCGGCGCGGGTCGACGGCGCCGGGTCACTGGCGATCTTCCGCGCGCTCACGCTGCCGCATCTGCGGCCGTACA
>Ga0070735_10001886_pt1 | contig 19483 bp, 24 predicted proteins | sample Coa_R1_FD_66443 | JGI IMG/M metagenome (GOLD analysis project Ga0070735, IMG submission 66443) | Surface soil microbial communities from Centralia Pennsylvania, which are recovering from an underground coalmine fire - Coalmine... | ecosystem: Environmental > Terrestrial > Soil > Unclassified ... | reverse complement strand
ATGGCGTCCTTCTGCCGGTTCGGCGAACCGCCGATCCAGAGGTTCCAGCCCGGCGGGGTTCGGAAGATGCCCTGGATGTGGAAGGTCAGAACGCCCTGACCGAAGAGAGAGACGGGCGCGTGCTCGGCGGCCGCGCCGTCGGCGCAACGGATGTCCACGCCTTCGGCGCCGGTCGCGCCGTTCCACCGCGCGTCAAAGCCGCAGGGACTGAGGACCTCCCAGCCATGGGCGTTGGCGATGTTGAGCGGCAGGCAGCGGCGGGCGAACGACTCTGGGCTGGCGTCCATCCAGGCTCGCGTCGCCGGCGCCGGCCGGATCAGCGGCGCCCAGCCCGGGTGCAGGTAGCAGATCAGGTCCATCGGTCGTGTCCGCCGGCGGAGGGGTTCGCGCCAGTTCAAGCCACGCGACGCCTTTGACTGCAGGCGAAACCCCCGTCCGCGTCGGAACGCGCAAGTTCCGGAATTGTTCCGCTAGCTCTCGGCTCGGGGCGTCAGTTCGGCAATCCCAGATTCGCCCGCAGGCGCGCGGCGCTCCCCAAGCTTGCGTCCGGCCAATCGAGCGCCTCGCCCGTGATCAGCTCCAATGCGCGGCCATAGGCGGCCGCCACCTCGAGCAAGATTTCGTCCGGGACAACGGGCAGCGGGTCAACGTTCGGGTCGCACCTGGAGATCAGCCAGCTTCTGAGAATATCCTTGTCGAGGCGATCGGGAGGCAGACCGTCTTTGAAGCGCTCGTCGTAGCTGTCGGCTATCCAAAACCGGCTGCTGTCTGGGGTATGGACCTCATCGGCGAGAACGAGTCGCCCTTCGGCGTCCAACCCGAACTCATATTTGGTGTCGACGAGCAGAATGCCGCGTTGCGCGGCCAGCTCCCTGCCACGAGCGAAGACCGCAAGTGCGGCGGCGCAGGCCTCGTCCCAGAGAGATTCGGAAATCAGCCCCCGGCCGATGACTTCCGTGCTGGTGATCGGCTGATCGTGGGTCCCTTTCGCGGCCGGGGTTATCACCGTCTCAGGAAGCCGCTCGTTCTCCCGCATGCCCCCGGGCAAAGCGATTCCATAAGGGGCCCGGTCGCCGGAGCGATACATCGTCCAGATGGACGTCGAGGTTGAACCGGTAAGATAGTCTCTGACGACAAACTCGATGGGCAGCATTTCGAGCGGCTGGCAGACTATGGCGTTCGGGTCAGGCGCACCTATCATGTGGTTCGGGATAATGTCGGACGTCGCGGCGAACCAGTACCTCGAGAGTTGCGTCAAAATCTGACCCTTGAGCGGGACTGACGCGACAAAACGGTCAAATGCGCTCAGGCGGTCCGTCGTGACCATCAGCATATTGCCGTCGGGCAGCAGGTAGTTGTCGCGAACCTTCGCCCTTCCAATGAGCTGAAGCGGGTGAAGGTCCGTCTCCGAAATGCGGTCGGATAGATAAGGCTTGAATTGACTGGCCTGAAGCATCTGTGACCCCGCCTTCAGCTTAACGCCAAGCCTGCGACGCCCGGAGGGCGAAGCAGGGACGCTGCCCCAGGTCGGACTCGAACCAACACGGCCTTGCGGCCAACAGATTTTGAGTCTGCCGCGTCTACCATTTCGCCACTGGGGCAGCAGGCGCCGACTTAGGGCGCGGACGCGCCCGAGGCAACGGGGCGGACGAGGCGAGGGGTCGCCGGGTCTTCGTTGTCGATGACCGCGTGCGCCGCTCCGCGCGGGTCGCCTGCCTCATAGAGGGCGTGGGCTGCGGTCCAGAAGGTCTCGTAGCGATGGCGAACAAGGTCGGCGTCGCCCACCCACGCCACATCGCGCGCCGTGGCGCGGCGGACCATCGTGGCGAAGCTCACGTCGAGCCAGATTACGAAGTCCCACCAGTGGCGAAGGCCTGGCTTGAGCAGGAACACGCCCTCCACGATCAGCAGCGCGCCGACCCCGAGCGTCGTCCCGCCCGCCGGCGAGTCCTCGAAACCGCCGGGCAGCGCAAAGCTGATCGCGCCATCGCCGCCCTCGCGGGTCGGCTCGAGCACCAGACGCTCGAAAGCCGCGAAGTCGAAGCCCCGCTGCAGATAGCGCTCGGGCGTGTAGGCGGCCGACCCGAGCGGCCGGTAGCCGACCGGGTGGAAGTCGTCCAAGTGGACGACCTGCGCCTGGCGCCCGGAGCGGCCGAGCCGCTCCGCCAGCGTGCGGGAGAACGTGGTCTTGCCGGCGGCCGAACGGCCCTCGATGAGAACCCGCACCGGGCGCTGCCGCTGAAGCGCGAGGATTGCCGCCGCCAGCTCGTCGACCACCCCCATCGTCAGACCGTGCGGCGGATGACCTTGGCGGCGCGGACGCCGCGGTCGTAGCGGCTGGGGCCGCGATAGGCGGTGACTTCGCAGAGGATGTCGCCGCCGACTTCATCTTTCCAGAGGTAGCCGCGCTCGAAGGTGATCGCCCCGCCGTTGGGGCCGAAGCCGTCGTAGGCGTCGCCCCAGGGCACGAGGCGGGCGAGTTCGCGCCAGCTCAGCGCCAGCGCATGCTTGAGCTCCTCCTGCGCGGCGGCTTCCAGCTCCGGGTCGGCGACGTCGGCCATGACGGAAAAGACAAGCACGCGCCGCGCGCGCTGGCGAGACTTGGCCGGCGAACGCTGTTAGAGCCGCGAGCCTCATGCTCCGCGCCCTCTACGACTGGATCCTCAGGCTGGCCGCCACGCCCTACGCCGTCCCGGCGCTGGCCGGCGTCGCCATGGTCGAGGCGACGTTCCCGTTCGCGCCGCCCGACCTGATGCTGGGCCCGATGGTGCTGGCGCGGCGCGACCGCGCCTGGCTCTACGCCGGCATCTGCACCGCCGGTTCGGTCACTGGCGGGATGATCGGCTACGCCATCGGCTATTTCGCGCAGGACCTGGCCCGCCACATCCTCACCTTCTCCGGCCACGCGGGCGCGCTCTCGGCGTTCCATGCCTGGTTCGCCCAGTGGGGGCTGGCGGTGATCCTGGTGAAGGGGCTGACCCCCGTGCCCTACATGCTGGTCACGCTGGCGTCGGGCGTCGCGCGGTTCAGCTTCCCGGTCTTCGTGGCCGCATCGGTGGTCACGCGCGGCGGGCGCTTCTTCCTCGAGGCGGCGCTGCTGCAGCATCCAGCGGCCAAGGCGATCATCGACCGCTACTTTTACTGGATCGCGGCGATCGGCATCCTCGCCATCATCGCGGCGGTGGTTCTGCTGCACCACTTCAGCGGCGCTTGATTTCGGGCCATAGGTGAAGGCGTGATACGCGCGCTGATCGGATGGACGCTCCGCTGGTGGCCGGCCCTCGCCCTCGTGACGTCGGCGGCGATGCTGGCGATCGCGCACGCGTTCGAGACCTTCGGCCACCTCGCGCCGTGCCACCTCTGCCTCTTGCAGCGCGACGTCTACTGGTGGGCGCTGCCGATCTGCGCGGCGGCCGTTCTGGTCGCCTACGGCGGCCGGCTGGCGGTGCTGAAGCCGTGGCTGGGCGCGGCGATGGGGGCCGCGTTCCTCGTCGGCTGCGGCATCGCCGTCTATCACGCCGGCGCCGAGTGGAAGTTCTGGCCCGGGCCGGCGAGCTGCTCCGGCGGCAGCCACGCGGTGAACGCCGCCGCGCTCAGCGACCTCTTGAAGGGCGCGACGCTGACCCAGCCGCGCTGTGACGTCGCCGCCTGGCGGTTCCTCTGGCTCTCCATGGCCGGCTGGAACGCGCTGATCTCGCTGAAGCTCGCGGTCTGGTCGCTGGTCTGGGCGGCCTGGAGCCGCAAGCGATGAGCCTTCGCCCCGTTCCCCCGCGACCCGGCCCCGGCCAGACCCGCGCCCGCCGCGCCGAGATGCTGCGCGTCGACCATGCCGGCGAGCTCGCCGCCGTCTTTATCTACCGCGGCCAGCGGGCGGTGTTCGGGCAGGCGCCGGCCAAGGCGCGCATTCTCGGGCAGATCGAACAGATGGAGGCGCACGAGGCCGAGCATCTGGCCGCCTTCAACGAGCGGCTCACGGCAGAGCAGGTGCGGCCGACGCTGCTCGCGCCGCTGTGGCGGGCGGCGGCGTTCGCGCTCGGCGCGACGACGGCGCTGATGGGTGAGAAGGCGGCGCACGCCTGCACCGAGGCGGTGGAAAGCGTGATCGAGGGCCACTACGCCGATCAGGTGGACGAGATCGGCGATCGCGACCCGGCGCTGGCCGCCGAACTCTCGCGGTTTCGCGACGAGGAGCTGGCGCATCACGACCTGGCCGTGGCCGAGGGCGCGCGCGAGGCGCCCGGCTATCCGCTGCTGGCCGCCGTGATCAAGGCCGGCTGCCAGGCGGCGATCCGCATCAGCGAGAAGATCTGAGGCGCCATCGCCACGTGCACCGAGCGCAACCGGCCCTCTATCGCCGGAGCGGATTCAACGTGATATCCGAGTCCGGCCCCGCGACGGACGGGCCCCTGATCTGGGCGATGCGGCGAGGCGGCCGACGGGGGCGGCTAGGCGATGGCGCATGAGGGTGGGCGCTTCGTAACGGCGTTTTGGCGAAGGCGCGCGCCGATTGCGCTCGTCGCGTGCCTCGCCGCAATTCCGCTGCTCTTGCTGGCGCCTCAATCCTGGCCGCAGGGCGCGGAGCCGACGCCGCCGGCCCCGACCATCAACGACTATCTCATCTACGACGGGCCCAACACCGGCGAGATCCCGCCGCCCGACTGCATCGAAATCGCGCCCATGGTGAAGAAGGGCTCGGCCGAAGCCGGGTCGTGGACCACAGTGGGGGAAAGCATCTGGGACTCGATCCTGGCGCGCACCGGAATCATCCCCGGGCAGACCCGTCCGGCGACCCTCAGCCCGCGCGAAGGGTACGCCGGCGCGCCGGGATTCATCGAGAACATCGCCCAGTCGATGGTGCTGAACGCGGATGTCTATGACGAAACCACCAAGGAGCCCGTCCAGACCAGCCGGCGCATGTCGTTCGGCTACTTCGTCCGCATACGGCAGACGATCGGCGGCAAGCCGGTCATGCGCGAGTTCTTCCTCTTGATGAGCTACGACCTGATCGACCAGGGCAAGCCGGACGGCAATCCGGCCGCCTTCGAGGTGTTCGTGTTCCAGATGCCGGTTCCGGGTACGGTCGGCGTCGGCGACCCGAATGCGCTCATCAACCTGCAGAACGGCCTGGCGGTGACCGGTCCTGGCCAGCTGTTGGGCTCGGTGCCGACCAACATCGCGCTCGCCAACAACTACAAGGAGGACGAGGTCCCGCCGAACACGCCGGTGACCATTGGGACCGACCCCGACGAGCCCGGCAAGGGCTGCTTCATGTGCCACGCCAATCGGACCAAAACGACCCCCAACTCAACCGGCCCCTTCCCCTGGCGCGCCACAGACGCCGTGTACCGTTCGAGCCTCTCCAGCCACCTCGCCCAGGGCGGCGTCAACTGCCCGCCGCCGACCAGCGCCGCGGTGCTGCAAGGCGGCGTACTGCAAGGCAACGTGCTGCAAGGCGGCGTGCTCGGCGGCGACGGCGGCAACAGTCTCGGCGTCACCGCGCCGACTCCGAACCGGCCCAACCGCACGGGCGACAGCGGCGCCCCGCCGGCTGGCGAGCCCGGTCATCCCGCCAATCAGCCCGGTCACCCGAGCGCACCGCCCGGTCAGCCGTCCAAGGCCGGCGACCAGCCCTAGCCCATGCCCGCCGACCAGCCCGCGCCGCCGCCGGCGGTGGTTGAGGTGCGCGCCGCGCGCCTGCCGCCGGCCGCCGGCGATGCGGCCTTCTCCATCGTGCGCATCGACCGGGCCACGATGGCCGCCAGCGCGCGCCTTGACGAAGCGCTGAGCGCCGCGCCGGGCGTCTCCCTTTTTCGCCGCACCTCCAGCCTGGGCGCGAACCCGACCACCCAGGGGGTCTCGCTGCGCGGCATCGCCGGCTCGGGCGCGAGCCGGGCGCTGGTGACGCTGGACGGCGTCCCGCAGAACGACCCGTTCGGCGGCTGGGTGATCTGGACCGGGCTGCCGCCGGAAACGGTTTCGGCGGCGAGCCTGGTGCGCGGCGCGGGCGCGGGGCCTTACGGCGCGGGCGCGCTGACCGGCGTCGTCGCGCTGGAGCAGCCGGCGGCCATCGCGGGCGGGATCGCCGGCGAGGTCGAAGGCGGCGACCGCGGCTATGGCCGGGCGACGGCGATCGGCGAGATCGACGCGGGCGCCGCGCGCCTCTTCCTCGACGGCTCGGCCGAGCACAGCGACGGCTGGATCCCGGTCCGCCAGGGCCGCGGCGCGGCCGACCGGCCGCTTACGCTGAGCGACTGGAGCCTCGCCGAGCGGGCGGAAGTCGCCGCCGGGCCGCTGCTGGTCTCCGAGCGCGTGGCCGCGTTCGAGGAGGATCGCGGCGCCGGGACGGTGCTGGCCGGCTCGAGCGCGCGCGGCGCGCAGGCGAGCCTCACCATCGTCCGCCCGCCGGACGCCGGCGTCTTCGGCTGGCGGCTGCAGGGCTGGGTCGAAGCCTCGAATCTCGCCAACAGCACCGCTTCGGTGGCGGCGAACCGGAACACCGCGACGCTGGCCAATTTCCAGTACGCGACGCCGGCGACCGGTTTCGGCGTCAACGCGGCGCTGCGCCGGCAGACGGGCGGCTTCAGCTGGGAGATCGGCGCCGACTTGCGCGACTTCAGCGGCGAGAGCCGCGAGCACCTGTTCACCTTGGGAACGGCAACGGGCGCGCGCGTCTCCGGCGGCGGCGAATGGGTGGCCGGCGTCTATGCCGAGGCGAGCCGCACGTTCGGGCCCTGGCTCGCCACCGGCGGCGTGCGGCTGGACGCCTGGCGAGACTATGCCTCGAGCCTGGTGCAGACCGGGACCACGGCCGTGAACCAGCACCCGGCCGATCGCGGCGGGACCGTACCCACCGGGCGCGTCGGCCTGCGCCGCGACTTCGCCGACGGGCTCTATCTGCGCACGGCGGCTTACGCCGGCTTTCGCCCGGCGACGCTGAACGAGCTGCACCGCAGTTTTCGCGTCGGGAACGACATCACCGAGGCCAATCCGGCGCTGGCGCCCGAGCGGCTCTACGGCGCCGAGGCGGGCGTCGGCGGCGCGCGGGGGCCGCTGGCCTGGGACGCCGACGTGTTCGCAAACCAGCTCGCCGACGCGGTGACCAACGTCACCATCGGCCACGGGCCGAAGACCTTCCCGATCGTGGGCTTCGTGCCGGCCGGCGGGACGCTCTTTCAGCGCGAGAACGCCGGCGACGTGAACGCCTATGGCCTCGAAGCCGAGGCGAGCTGGGCGGCCGGCGATGCGGTCTCGCTCCGCGCCGCCGTCTCCTGGACCCACGCCCGCGTCGACGGCGGGAGGCAATCCCCGCAGCTCACCGGCCTTCGGCCGGCCGAGACGCCCGAGCTGACCGCGACCGCCGGCGCCGTCTGGCGGCCCGCCGCGCCGCTCACCCTGACGGCGGCCGTCCGCTACGAGAGCCAGCGCTTCGACGACGACCAGAACACCCGCCCGATCGCCGCCGCGGTGGGCGTCGACGCCCGCGCCGATTGGCGCTTGCGCGGCCCGCTCAGCGCCTTCGTCGCCGTCGACAACCTCTTCGACGCCCCCATCCAGACCGGCCGCAGCGCCGCCGGCGTCGTCACCTACGACGCGCCGCGGATGGTGCGCGTGGGGCTGACGGTGCGGCGCTGAGCGTCCTCGGCGCGCCGTCGGCGAACGATTTCGCACCCGGCTCAGCTTGCAGTTTGCGGCCAGCGCAGGCATGTCCCGCCGCCGGGCGGGGCAGGCACAACGGCGGGGGCCGGAGCGATGCCATTCGATGAAGGTCGCAAGACGAACGTTCCTGACCCTAGCGGCTGGCGCCGGCGTGACCGCGGCAGGCGGCGTGAGCATGGCGGCCGCCTTCGCGGCGCCGCCAATCCCAGTGCCGGCGATTCCGCTGCTCTTCCCCGCCGAGCTGCCGACAGCTGACGTCCGGCGGGCGTTCGTCCACAACCTGCACACCGGCGAGACGCTGAACGCCGTCTATTGGGAGTCCGGCCGCTATGTGCCCGACGCCCTGGCCGAGGCCAAGCGGGTGATGCGCGACTGGCGCAACGGCCAGGAGCACGCGATGGACCCGCGCCTGTTCGACCTCTTACACGCCATCCAGTCGCGGCTGGAGGTGAACCGGCCGATGCAGCTGGTCAGCGGCTATCGTTCGCCCGCCACCAATCGCATGCTCTGCGCCGAGAGCGGCGAGGTCGCCGCCCACAGCCAGCACCTGCTCGGCAAGGCCTCCGACATCCGCATCGAGGGCGTCGGGCTGGCGACGCTGCACCGCGCCGCCCTGAGCCTGCGGGCCGGCGGCGTCGGCTTCTACCCGCAATCGGACTTCGTCCACGTCGACGTAGGCCCGGTCCGCCAGTGGGCGGGGACGTAAGGCGGACCCGACCGCACGCCTCAGCTCGCGGCCCTCGCCCCCGCCAGCATCGCTACCGCGTGACGACGATTTTGCCGACCATCTGCGGGTGCAGGCCGCAGTGGTAGGGGTAGACCCCCGGCGTGGTGAAGGTGAAGCTGTAGCTGTCGCCGGTGTCGAGCGGGGCCGAGCGGAAGGCCTTGTTGTCCGCCACGACGCTGTGAGCGTCGTCATCGTTGTTGGTCCAGGTCACCGAGGATCCGGCGGGCACCGTGGTCACCCCCGGGCTGAAGGCGAACATCGAGATCTTGACGTTGGTTTTCATCGCCGCGGCCTCGGCCGCCGCGTCCCGGGGGTTGGGGGCGATGGGAGCGGCGGCCAAGAGCATCGCCAGAGCGGCGATTGCGGCGACGGGGCGAACGGAAACGGCTGAGTTGGCGTGCATCGAAGGGTTCCGTTGGTTCAGGCGAGGGTCTGGTCGACGAGCGTGAGCGGCCCATGGCCGTGCACGCGGTCGATCTGGCGCACGCCGAGCACGCCGCGCAGCTGATCGGCCGCGACCTTCAGCGGTCCGGGCGAGGCGCCCGGCGTGCCGGCGGCCGCCTGCGGATAGGCTGTCGAACGGGCGGTGTGGAAGGTGATGGCGCCCTCGGTCTTGGTGATCACCTGGTGGATGTGGCCGTTGAGCACGGTCACCGAGCCGAAGCGGCGCAACGGGGCCAGCGCCGGCTGTGCGTCCACCGTTCCCCAGCCCCAGGGGACATAGGCGTCGAAGAGCGGCATGTGGGCGTAGACCACGATCGGCGTCGAGGCCGACAGATGCGCGACGTCCTTGGCGAGCCAGGCGGTCTGCTCGGCCCCCAGCCGGCCCTGGCCGTCGGGGTTCAGGCCGATGGTGTTGACCAGGCCGATGAAGTGGACGCCGGCGACGTCGTAACTACGCCAGCCCTTGCCGCCCACGGTCTCCTTGCCATAGCGCTGGAGGAACAGCGTGCCGTTCCCCTCATCCAGCGTGTCGTGTTCGCCGGGCGTGTAGAAGATCGGAACGTTCAGGTCCTTCAGCATCTGGTCGGCGGTGTCGAACTCGTCGGCCTTCGACAGGTGAGTGATGTCGCCCGTGTGAATCGCGAAGGCCGGCCTCACCGGCAGCGCCTTGATCTTGGCGATGGCCGCCTTCATCGTCCCCAGCGTGTCGGGGTTGGCCGCCTTGTCGAAGCCGATGTGGGTGTCGCTGATCTGCACGAAGTCGAGGGTCCCGCTCGTGCGCGGCGCCGCCTCGGCCCCGCCGGCGAGCACCGACGACGCCACGCCGCCGCTGATCGTCCAGAGCACGCCGGCGCCAGCCCAGCTCATGCACTTCATCGCATCGCGGCGACCCGGATCAGCCGGCGTGGAATTGTCTCGTCTCGTCATCTGAGCCTCGTCAGCGTTGGTTCCTGCCGACGTAGACGGGCGATGGCGCCGTTCTATTCCCCCCCACCGGGCGATTTTCTCGGGCGCTGGCCAAGGGGAAGAGATCGAGCGCGGTCCGTTAGAACGCCTGAGGACGGCGCCAACGGACACTCGCTGGCGGCCGTCAGCGCCCGCGACTAAGGTCTCGCGCCATGGACGACAGACCAGAGGGGAAGGACCGGCGTTTCGGCCCGGTCGTGATCGAGGCGGCGCTGAACGGCGGGACGCCGAAGGCGAGAAACCCGCACGTGCCGAAGGCGCCGAGCGAGATCGCCGAGGACGCCCTCGCCTGCCTCGACGCCGGCGCGGCGATCATCCACACGCACATCGACGATCTCAGCACGACCGGCGAGACCGCGGCGGAGCGTTATCTCGAAGGCTGGCGACCGATCCTCGCCGCGCGCCCCGACGTGATCCTCTGCTCGACCGTCGCGACCGGCGCCACGCCCCAGGAGCGCTTCGCCCACTACCGTCCGCTCGCCGCCGAGGGCATGCGCATGGGGTCGCTCGATCCAGGGTCGGTGAACCTCGGAACCCAGGGCGACGACGGCCTGCCTGGGCGGCGGGGATTCGTCTACACCAACAGTTACAGTGACATAGCCTATCTCGTGGCGCTGCATGACGAGACGCATCTCGGCCCGTCGATCGCCGTCTACGAGCCCGGCTTCCTGCGCACGGTGCTGGCCTATGACCGCGCGGGTCGCCTGCCGCGCGGCGCGCTGGTCAAACTGTATTTCGGCGGCGCCTACAATTTCCTCGACGGCCGACGCGGCGACGTCACGTTCGGCCTGCCGCCGACGGCGACGGCGCTCGCTGCCTATCTCGAGATGATGCAGGGCTGCGACCTTCCGTGGTCAGTGGCGGTCCTGGGCGGCGATGTCGCCTCGGTTGGTCTGGCCCGCACGGCGATCGAGCGAGGCGGCCATGTGCGCGTCGGCCTCGAGGACTTCGGCGGTGAGCGGCGCCCGGCGAACGCGGAGCTGGTCGCCGAAGTCGCCGCGATCGCGGCCCAGTGCGGCCGGCCCGTCGCAACGCCAGGCCAGGCGGCGGAGATCCTCCGGCTGCCGACGCCTGCCCTGGGTCGCGGCTAAGCCTCGAGTTCGATGTCCCAGTAGAGGTAGTCGAGCCAGCTTTCGTGCAGGTGGTTGGGCGGGAAGCGGCGGCCGTGATCCTGGAGCTCGAACATGTTCGGGCGGTGCGGGCGGCGGCGGGGCTGCATGTGCGCTTCGGCCGGCGTGCGGCCGCCCTTGCTCAGGTTGCAGCGGGCGCAGGCGGTGACGATGTTCTCCCAGGTGGTGCGCCCGCCGCGCGAGCGCGGGATGAGGTGGTCGAAAGTCAGGTCCTCGCCGGAGCCGCAGTACTGGCAGGCGAAGGCGTCGCGCAGGAAGAGGTTGAAGCGCGTGAACGCCGGCGGGCGGTCCTGGACGATGTATTGCTTGAGCGAGACGACGCTGGGCAGCCGCATCTCGAACGAGGGCGAATGCACCACCTGGTCGTAGGTGGAGACGACGTCGACGCGGTCCAAAAAGACAGCCTTGATCACCTCCTGCCAGGGCCAGAGCGACAGGGGGTAGTAGGAGAGCGGCCGATAGTCCGCGTTCAGAACCAGCGCCGGCCAGCCCGAGGGCGGGCGCTTAAGCACCTGCATGGCTGCACCGGCGCGCGCCGCGTGCTTGGGCGGGCGAGACGTGACGACTGAAGACGGCGCTCCTTCCACGCTGGCGCTTTCACTGATGGACCGAGCTTCTAGCGAGCCCGCACGGCGCCGACCATAGGGATGATTCCGCGACACCTCCATGTCGGCGGCGCGCTGGCGGCTGATTTTGGAAGGGACGTGGCCCGCGGCGCGGGGGCCTGGGGCGGGGCCGGCGAAATGGCCGGCGGAACAGGTTGAATGCGGATGCGTCGAATAAGAGGATCAGGCGTTTGAGGGAAGCGTGGGCTGCGCTTCCCTCAAGGCCCTTTTCTCCCCATCAGGCGAAGACCTGCCGGGGACTAAGCGCCGACGAGGGCGAGCGCCCCGCCGGTGGCCAGGCCCATGGCCAGGAGGAAGATGCCGCCGGTGGCGTCGGCGAAGCGTTGGATAAACGTGGTGAGAGACATGATCGTCGTCCTTAAGTCTGGTGTGTCTGGTTTTCGTCCCCCGGCAGAGCCGGCGATCGGCCCACCCGGTTGGCGGAGCCCCCGAAGGCGAGCCGCTTTTCCGATGTGGACGATGCTTAGATAGCACCTATTTAAACGGCGTCAAGATCAATCTTTACATTGTTAGAATTATCTCATAGGGTCTCAGGAAAACTAAGGGTGGAAACGATGACGACGACCCATGCGGCGCTCGCGGCCGCCAAGCCCTATCACCATGGCGACCTGCGCCGGGCCCTGCTCGAAGCGGCGGAGGCGATCCTGGAGCGCGAGGGTCCGGTCGGTTTGTCCCTGCGCGCCGTGGCGCGCGAGGCGGGCGTCAGCCCGGCGGCGCCCTATCACCACTTCAAGGACAAGGACGAGCTGCTGCTGGCCGTTGGCAGGAACGGCTTCGCGCGCCTGAAACAGGCGCTGGCCGAGGCGGCGCTGTCGACCGACGACAAGGCGGCCCGCCTGCCGGCGATCGGCCTCGCCTATGTCGAGTTCGCCCAGGCGCATCCGGCGACCTACGAGGTGATGTACAGCTGCGCGCGGCGCGTCGACGCCATGCCCGACCACGACGACGAAGCGGCCAACGGCTTCAGCCTGGTCAAGGACGCGATCAGCGAGTCGGCCGGCGGCCAGATGAGCGACATCGACGTCAACCTCGCCGCGATCGCCGCCTGGTGCGCCGTGCACGGCCTGGCGGAAATGCGCGGCTTTGCCGAATTCGAGTCCCTGAAAGAGGCTCTGGGCGGCGAGGAAGCCTTCCTGCGCGGCGTCCTCGGCCACTTCTTCGTCGCCAGGTCGCGCCACCACTGAGCGGGACGGTCACCCGCTTCGCTCCGTCGCCAACTGGCTATCTGCATCGCGGCCATGCCTTTTCCGCGCTGACCGCCGCCCGGGCCGCCGGCCCGGACGGCCGCTTTCTCCTCCGCATCGAAGACATCGACGTCGAGCGCTGCCGCCCGGCGTTCGAGGCCGCCATCCTGACCGATCTCGCCTGGCTCGGGCTGCGCTGGGAAACACCGGTCCGGCGCCAGTCGGAACACATGGCCGACTATCAGGCGGCGCTGGCGCGCCTGCGCGAGGCCGGTCTCGCCTATCGATGCTTCAGGACTCGCGCCGAGCTCGCCGCCGCCAGCGCCAGCGCGCCGCACGGCCCGGCGCCGGCATTTGCTGGCGAGCCGCTCGCGCCGGCGGAAGAGGCGCGCCGGCTCGAGGCGGGCGAGCCGTTCGCCTGGCGGCTCTCCATCGCCGCGTCGCGCGCGCATCTGGGCGCAGCGTTCGACCAGCTGAGCTTCACCGAGACCGGCCGGGGGCCGAACGGTGAGCAGGGCGAGCAGCCGGCGCTGGCGGACGCCGCCGGCGACATCATCGTGGCGCGCAAGGGCCTGGGCGTCGCCTACCACCTGGCGGTGGTCGTCGACGATGCGCTGCAGGGGGTGAGCGTGGTCGTGCGCGGCGAGGATCTGTTCGAGGCCGCCCGGCCCCAGCGGCTGTTGCAGGCGCTGCTCGGCCTGCCGGCCCCCGTTTATCGCCATCACCGGCTGCTCGCCGGCCCCGACGGTCGCCGCTACGCCAAGCGCGACCAGGCCGAGACGCTGCACGCGATCCGGGAATCTGGGGTGAGCGCGGCGTCGCTAAGGGCGGAGCTTGGATTCGGTTAGGCGGCGGCGCTGCGCCGAACTCTCCGCAGAAGGGCGCCAGGGCCAAATCGGCAGGCCGCCGCGCGGCCCCCTCATCCGGCCCGCATTCGCGGTCCACCTTCTCCCACGAGGGCGCTGATGGCTTGGGCGATAGAGAAGGGCTCGGGCCTAGGCCTTCAGGTTCACCGCGGCGGTTTTGCCGCGTTCTTCCTGCAGCTCGTAGCTGACTTCCTGGCCTTCGTTCAGGCCGCGCAGGCCGGCTCGTTCGACCGCCGAGATGTGGACGAACACATCCTTGCCGCCGTCAGCCGGCTGGATGAAGCCGTAGCCTTTGGTGCTGTTGAACCATTTGACGGTGCCGCTGGGCATACTCTCTTCCTTGGACGTTTCGCGGGTCGACCGAAGTCCGAGGGGAGGGCGGACCGGCGAAGGTTACCTGTGCGCATGGTGGACGGAGCGTCAACCGCCGGTCCGTTCACTTCTCCGCCAACAGCGCATCGATGACATGGCGCGCGTCGGACCCGCTCCAGTCCGCGCCGCCGGAGAGCCGCGCGCGCTCCTTGCCGGAGCGGTCGTAGAGGATGGTGGTCGGCAGCCCCTCGGCCGGCGGCGTGACCGCGAACACCAGCCTCGACGTCGGGTCCTGGTAGAAGGGCAGCGGCGCGTAGCGGGCGATGAAGGCCCGCGCCTTGGGCCGGTCGGCGGCGTCGTCCATGCTGATCGGCGCGACAACAACCTTGCCGCGATAAGCGGCCTGGAGCCTGGCCAGGGTCGGCATCTCGCGCACGCAGGGCGGACACCACGTCGCCCACAGGTTCACCACCACGACCGGGCCCTTCAGCCTGGCGAGATCGGTCGAGGCGCCGCGGGCGTCGAGAAATGGCTGGCTGGGCGGCGGGCCGCCGTCCTTCACGACGAGGTTGGCCATCTCGCCCTTCGCCAGCGTCTGCAAGGCCGGCGGCGCGGCGGCGGGTTTTACGAGCAGCGTCGCAATGACATATACGAGCGCGGCGAGGCCGACGGCGGCCGCGCCCCAGAAGGTCGCGATCCAGGGCCAGCGTCTGGGCCTACTCCCGCGGATGTCCGTCATGTCCAAGGCTCCAAAAGCCGCACGCGCCAAGGCGGACAAGGCCGCATCAGCCGGACAGTCCATGTGGGGCGGGCGCTTTTCCGTCAAGCCGGACGCCCTGATGCAGGCGATCAACGTCTCGATCGGCTTCGACCGGCGCCTGGCGGGCGAGGACATCGCCGGCTCGCGCGCGCATGCGGCCATGCTGGCGGCGTCCGGCGTGATCTCGCCCGCGGACGAGAAAGCCATCCAGCGCGGGCTGGACGCGGTCGAGGCGGAGATCGCCAAGGGGACCTTCCCGTTCCGCGACGAGTTCGAAGACATCCACATGAACGTCGAGGCCAGGCTCGCGGAGCTGATCGGGCCGGCGGCCGGGCGGCTGCACACGGGCCGCTCGCGCAACGACCAGGTGGCCTTGGACGTCCGCCTCTGGGTGCGGGCGGCGTGCGACCGGACGACCGCGGCTCTGCGAGCCTTGCAGCGCGCGCTGCTGGCCCAGGCCGAGGCGCACGCCGCGACGATCATGCCCGGCTTCACGCATCTGCAGCCGGCGCAGCCGGTCACGTTCGGCCACCACCTGATGGCTTATGTCGAGATGTTCGGCCGCGACGCGGGCCGCTTCGCCGACGCGCGGGCGCGGATGAACGAGTCGCCGCTCGGCGCCGCGGCCCTTGCCGGCTCATCCATCCCCATCGAGCCGGAGCGGACCGCCCGCGCGCTGGGCTTCGATGCGCCGATGAACAACTCGATGGACGCCGTCGCCAGCCGCGATTTCGCCCTCGAGGCGCTGGCGGCCGCCAGCATCTGCGCCACCCACCTGTCGCGGCTGGCGGAGGAGTTGGTCCTGTGGTCGACGCCGCAGTTCGGCTTCATCCGCCTGTCGGACGCCTTCTCCACCGGCTCGTCGATCATGCCGCAAAAGCGCAACCCGGACGCCGCGGAACTGGTGCGCGGCAAGGCCGGCCGCGTGTTCGGCGCCTACTCGAGCCTCATGATGGTGATGAAGGGCCTGCCGCTGACCTACGGCAAGGACATGCAGGAGGACAAGGTTCCGACCTTCGAGGCCTTCGACGCGCTGGAGCTGTCGCTGGCGGCGATGGGCGGCATGGTCTCCGACCTGACCGCGGACGCCGGCGCGATGGCCGCCGCCGCCGGCGGGGCCTTCTCCACCGCCACCGATTTCGCCGACTGGCTGGTCCGCAGGCTCGACATGCCCTTTCGCGAGGCGCACCACCTGACCGGCCGCGCGGTGAAGCGGGCGGAGGCGCTGGGGCTGACCGATCTGGCCGCCATGCCGCTCGCCGAGCTGGCGGCCATCGAACCGCGCATCACGCGGGACGTTTATGAGGTGCTGACGCCACGTGCGTCGGTCGAGAGCCGCACCAGCCACGGCGGAACGGCGCCCGCCCAGGTCAGGGCCCAGATCAAGCGCTGGAAGGAAAAGCTCGGATGAACGCCCGTCTCACGCTGCCCGCCGTCCTGCTCGCCGGCCTCGGGCTCGCCGCCTGCGGCAAGCTCGGCGCGCTCGAACAGCCGCCGCCGCTGTTCGGCGCCCAGGCGAAGGCCGACTACGATGCGCAAAAGCACGCGCGCGACGCCGCCCGCGCCCGCGCCGACGCCGCGGCCGAACCCGCGCGCGAGGACAGCGCCGCCCCGGCCAACTCGCCGCCGCTGCAGAATGCGCCCTACGCGCCGACCATTCCCGGGCGCAACGACGTGATGACGCCGCAAGGGCCGCAAGGATCGCTGCCCGCGCCCGGACAACCAAACGACGGGAATCAATGAACCACTTCGAGGCGCGGGACGGCGCGCTTCACTGTGAGGACGCGCCGCTCGCGCGGATCGCCGAGGCTGTCGGCACGCCGGCCTACGTCTACTCGACCGCGACGCTGGAGCGGCATGTCACGGTTTTTCGCGAGGCGGTCGGCGGCCTCGGCGGCGGGGTTCCGACGCTCGCCTATGCGGTGAAGGCCAACGCCAACCTCTCGGTGCTCAAGGTGCTGGCCGACCTGGACTGCGCTTTCGACACGGTGTCCGAGGGCGAGATCCGCCGCGCGCTCGCGGCGGGCGCCGACCCGGCGCGCATCGTTTTTTCCGGCGTCGGCAAGACCGGAGGCGAACTCGCCTTCGCCACCGAGCGCGGCGTCGGCCAGGTGAACGTCGAGTCCGAGCCCGAACTCGACCGGCTGTCGCAGATCGGCGCGGCGCGCGGCGCGCGACAGGCGATCGCCATCCGCGTCAATCCTGACGTCGCCGCCGGCGGCCACGCCAAGATCTCCACCGGCCAGGCCGACGCCAAGTTCGGCGTTTCGCTGGCCGAGGCCGGCCGCCTCTACGCGAAGGCCGCCAATGCGCCTGGGGTGCGGCCGCTGGGCCTTGCGTGCCATATCGGCAGCCAGATCGCCGACCTCGCCGCCTTCGAGCGCGCCGCCGAGATCATGGCGAGCCTCGTGCGCGAACTGCGCGGCCAGGGGCTCGGCGTCGAGCGGCTGGATCTCGGCGGCGGCCTCGCCGTCCCCTATTTCCACCAGCCCGATCCGCCGTCGCCCGACGCCTACGCCGCCGCCATCGCGCGCGGGCTGGGCGGCCTTAAGATCGCGCTGTCGTTCGAGCCCGGGCGGCTGATCGCCGCGAACGCCGGCGTGCTCGTCTCCCGGGTCATCCACGTCCACGAGCGGCCGGAGGGCCAGCGGTTCCTGGTGCTGGACGCGGCGATGAACGACCTGGTCCGCCCGGCGCTCTACGAGGCCTACCACGACATCCGCCCGGTGGCCGCGCCGGCGCCGGGGACGCCGAACCTCGCCTATGACGTGGTCGGGCCGGTGTGCGAGACCGGCGACACCTTCGCGCGCGGCCGCGTCCTGCCCCGCCTGGACGCCGGCGACCTCGTCGCCTTCATGACCGCGGGCGCCTACGGCGCGGTGATGGCCAGCGAGTACAACAGCCGCCTTCTCGTCCCCGAGGTGCTGGTCAAGGGCGATCGTTTCGCCATCGTCCGCCCGCGCCCGACCTACGAGCAGATGCTGGCCGCCGAACCGCTGGCGCCCTGGCTTTAGGGCCAGCGTTCGCATTTTCGCCGAGCGGGCGTAACCGCCTGGGGACGGCGGGCGAACTCATGGCGCATGAAGCTTGTCCGCGCCCTCGCTCCAACCGTGCTGATCCTGCTGGCGGCCGCCCTCGGTTCGAGCCCGGCCGCGGCCGGACCGGTCGTGGTCGAGTTGTTCCAGAGCCAGGGCTGTTCGTCCTGTCCGCCGGCCAACGCGAATCTGCTGACGGTCGTCGACCGGCCGGACGTCATCGCGCTCAGCTTCAACGTCACCTACTGGGACAGCCTCGGTTGGAAGGACACCTTCGCCCAGGCGAGGTTCACCGCGCGGCAGTGGGACTATGCGCACGCCCTGCGCCACAGCGACGTGTTCACGCCGCAGATCGTGGTCGACGGCCGGCGTGACGGCGTCGGCGCCGACCGCGCGGAGTTCATGCGACTGGTCAGGCCGACAGGCGACCTCGACGGCGGCCCCAGCCTCGGCCTGACGGGCGCGGAGGTGCGCGTCGGCGCCGCCGCGTCGCCCGCAAGCGTCGCTGATGTCTGGCTCGTGCGTTTCGATCCGCGCACGCTGCAGGTCCCGATCCGCGCCGGCGAAAACGGCGGCAAGACCCTCACGCACAGGAACGTCGTGCGCGCGCTCGTCCGGCTCGGCCGCTGGAGCGGCCCTGCCGAAACGCTGCGGCTTCCGCCGGCGACGGACCCGGCCCTGCGCACCGCCGTCATCGTCCAGCTGCCCGGGGGCGGGCCCATCCTGGCGGCGGTGAAGGACTGATCCCCGCGACCCGTGTTCGGGCCTTTTCAACAACCAGAAAGTGAGATGATGCCATGCCGTTCACCAACCCCCGCCGCCTCGCCCTGTTGGCCGCTCCCGCGATCGCCCTGGCGCTCGGCGCCGCCGCGGCGGCCGATCCCATGGCCGCCAGCAGCGCCATGGCTTCAGACCATATGGCCGCCGACACGATGAGCTCGGCGGGGAGCATGGCGTCCGACCACATGGCCAGCGCCATGGCGTCGGATCACATGGCGCCGACGGGCATGAAGAAGAGTCACAGGATGCGCAAGCATCACCCAATGCCGGCGACGTCCGCCGGTTCGATGGCGCACTAGTCATCGACTGGGAGCCGCGGGCATCCCCCCAACCCCCCGCCCGCGGCTCCCCACCCGATGCCCGCAAGCCCCCGCCGCGCTCAAAGGCCCGCCCTCGCCGCCGATCCGGAGCTGTGTAATGTCGTGGCCCTGAGGCCGAGGGCCAAGCGCGTGGACGACGTCGAGCGGCAGCTGAAGGACCTGATGATTCGCGGGCTCGCCGGCGACGCGGCGGCGCACGCCCAGATGTTGCACGCCCTGGCCGGTCGCCTGAGAGGCTATTTCGGCCGGCGGCTGGGGACGCAGGCGGTGGACGTGGAGGATCTGGTTCAGGAGACCCTGATCGCCGTGCACCGCAAGGGCCACACCTTCGATCCGAGAGCGCCGTTCACGCCGTGGGCCTACGCCATTGCCCGGCACAAGCTCGTCGATCACTTCCGCAAGGTCGGGTCGCGGCGCGAGGCGCCGCTGGAGGCCGCAGAGGCGCTGTGGTCGACGGACGACCCGGCGGAGCAGACCGCGCGTGGCGATGTGGCCCGGCTGCTCTCCGCCTTGCCGGAGCGCCAGCGGCGGCTGATCCAGGACGTCAAGCTCACGGGCCTGAGCATCGAGGAAGCCTCACGCGCCTCAGGGCTCTCGGTGGCGAACGTGAAGGTCACTCTGCACAGGGCGATGAAAGCGCTGGCGAGGAGGGTCCGCGATGCGAACGGATGAACTCA
>Ga0070735_10001885_pt1 | contig 19499 bp, 16 predicted proteins | sample Coa_R1_FD_66443 | JGI IMG/M metagenome (GOLD analysis project Ga0070735, IMG submission 66443) | Surface soil microbial communities from Centralia Pennsylvania, which are recovering from an underground coalmine fire - Coalmine... | ecosystem: Environmental > Terrestrial > Soil > Unclassified ... | reverse complement strand
ATGGCGACCAAGATGCCGTTCATCGGCCGAGGCTGACCGACCCTCCGGCGCCGGCTCCGCGAACACGAGCGGTCGCGACCCCGAGCGTCCGAGATCGACGCAGGGTCGTCGTGGCGCTACGGCTTCGTCGCCCGGAGGAGCGCCACGTGCTCGTCGACCGTGTCTTTGCCGGTGATCGCGCGGACGACGACCTCGTCCACCGCCCCGTACCACGTTGACAGCGCAGACGGGAGGGCATCCGCGCTCTGAACCGCGATCGCCGTCTGCTCCGGCGTCACTCCCATGCGCGCGAAGTGGGCCGCGTACGCCGGATACGCCGCGTAGTTGCGCGCCTCCACCATGAGTCTCTCGCGGGCGGCGGCCCCCAGCGCGACGCGCACGTACGCAAAGAGCGCCGGCGGTTGTCGATTCGCGGCAGCCGCGCCGGCGCGCACCCATTCGGCCGATCGACGCGCGTGCTCGGGCGTCAGCCAGTTGAGAAGCACCCCGTCGGCGACCTCTCCGGCGAGGCGGCACATCTGGGGACCGAGGGCCGCGGCGATGAGCCGCGCCGCAAGCGAGGATCGCAACGTCGCGATGCCCTCGCGCAGGCGGCTCAGCGCCCCCGGGTTCGCGCTGCCGACCCCCAGGAGGAGCCGACCGGGCGGCAACGCGTTGTCCCGCACGCCGTGTTCGATGCTGTCCGGCCCGCGCCGCTGCAGCGGGATCACGCCGACCCCAAGATCCACGCGCGTGGTCTCCCGGGCGGCGACTCCGAGCGACGCGAGTCCGTCCGTCGGCCCCGGATGGTTAACCCAGAAGGAATCGTACCCGAGCCCTTCGGCCTCTCGTGCGGTCTCGCGGATGATCTCGGGCGCCACGCCCGCAAACACTGCAAACCCGCGTCGCATCGCGACCTCCTCTCGAAACACCCTTGCCTTGGTTCGCTGAACTCTTCTGCGAAGCTCGGGGCCGCGTCCTTCGGGCCGGCACCGCGACTTTTCGGGCAGGAGCGCCTCGGGGTTATCGGGAAGCGGGAGCGTGCAGCCGGGTCCACGCACGTATCCTCCGGGAGGGAATGTTAGTGACAGCACCAGGCCCAACACGACGGCGCGCGCCGATCGCAGCCTCGGTCGCCACCACCGCCCTCGCGATGCTCGCGCTCGGCGTGCTCGGCGCGGCCCCGACGGGCGCGGCGGCGCCGTCGACACCGGCCAAGTGCGCGCTCACACCCTCGGACGCCGGCGACCCGGCCTACAGGCCGAACGCCCCTGTGCGGTCGTCGGTCGGCAGTGGGTTCATGTTGACCGGGATCGTCCGCTGCGGGATCGACTGCGCGCCGATCCCGCGCGCCCGCGTGGAGTTCTGGTTGCGCGGACCCGACGGTCAGTACGACGACGCACACCGTGGGACCGTCATCGCGGACGCCGGAGGGCGGTACCGCATCCAGAGCAACTTCCCCGGCGGCACCGAGTTCCGGCCCCACATTCACCTGCGCATCGAAGTCGCGGGGTTTCGCCCGCTCGTCACCGTGTGTTTCCCTCAGGGCGGGAGCCAGGCGGGCGCGATGGACCTCGTCCTCGAACCGGAGCTGTGACGGTCCGGTGCCCTCGCGAGGACTGCAGCGCCGGCCCGTGCCCATCAGCGACGCCGCCGAACACCGGCGCGTAGGCTCGGGAGCGGTCGAGCGCCACACGCGATGAACATCCTGATTCTTGGCGGGACGCGGTTCGTCGGCCGGCATCTCGCCGAGGCGGCCCTGGTGCGCGGTCACCGCGTGTCGTTGTTCAATCGCGGGACGTCCGACCCCCATCCCGCCATCGACGCAGAAAGTCTGCGAGGCGACCGGGACGGCAACCTGGCCGCCCTGCGCGGCCGCAGCTGGGACGCGGTGATCGACACGTCGGGGTATGTGCCCCGCGTCGTTCGCGCGTCCGCCGACCTGCTCGCGCCGCGCGTCGGACACTATACGTTCATCTCGACGGTCAGCGTCTACGGCCCCGTCACGCCAGGGTCGCTCGTCGACGAGCGGGCGCCGCTCCAAACCGTCGACGACGACACGCGCGAGGACTACCTGGATCCGGAGGTTTACGGGGGGCTGAAGCGCCTCTGCGAACGCGCCGTGGAGGCTCGCATGCCGGACCGCGTGCTCATCCCGCGGCTCAGCCTCGTGGTCGGGCCGCTCGATCCGACCGATCGCTTTACGTACTGGCCGACCCGCGTCGCGCGTGGAGGCGCCGTGCTGGCGTTTGACCGGCCGGATCGCCCGATCGTCCCATTCATCGATGCGCGCGACGCCGCACGGTGGATCGTCGCCGGCCTGGAGGCCGGCCGGACCGGTGTGTTCAACGTCGGCGGCAAAACGGGCGTCACGATCGGCGAGGTGCTCGAGACGTGCCGGATCGTCGGCGGCGCGCCCGACGCGTCGTGGGTGTGGGTGAACGAGGCGTTCCTGGCTCAACACGGCGTCGGGCCGTGGCTGGAACTGCCACTGTGGGTGCCGCGCGAACGCGACTCTCTTGCTGGGCTGGATTCGAGCAAGGCCGTCGGCGCCGGTCTCGAGCGCCGACCGCTGGCCGAGACCGTTCGCGATCTCCTGACGTGGGACCGCAGCCGCCCTGCGTCCGTGACACGCCGGGCCGGATTGGCCGCCGACCGGGAAGCTGCGCTCCTGGAGCAATGGCGGCTGCCACGGAACGACCCACGCTGACGGACGGTCGCGCGCGGCCCGAGGGTGGGCCCACCGCCTGTTTCAGACCGGCTCCAGCGGTCGGTGCGGCGGCGGCGGTAGCTCGATGCGGATCGGGTCGCCGGGCCGTACCTCGCCGCCCGCGAGAACCACGCCCATGACGCCGGCCTTGCGAATCAGGTTGCCGCGCGCGTCGCGTCCCAGCGTCGCCGCCATGAGCCCCGGGTGGATGCGATTCAGCTGGGTGCAGGGGTTGCGGAGGCCCGTCACTTCGACCACGGCCGTGTCACCAAGACGCAGCCGCGTGCCGGTCGGCAGCCCAAGCAGATCGACACCTCGCGTCGTGACGTTTTCACCCATCTGACCGGCCGCCACGGCAAACCCGGCGGCTCGCAGCGCGTCATGCAACTCGGCCTGGATCAGGTGCACCTGGCGCAGATTCGGCTGGCTCGGGTCGCGCGCCACGCGCGAGCGATGCTGGACCGTCTCACCCAGATGCGCGTCGTCCTCGACGCCCAGGCCGGCCAGCAGCCGGATGCTCGCCTGATTCGGCTTGGTCAGGGTGTGCCTCCCGCTGCGGCTCACCGCCACCACCAGCCCGCCCGGCGCACCCCCTCCCGCCTCCGATCCGCTCGGGACGGTGCCATCCATGGCCGCCGGGCCGTCTCGCCGCCGCTCGCTCCCACCGAGAGAGGAAACCATCACACGTAGGACGCAGGCGCGCGCGTGGGCGTTCGCCGCAGCCGGCCACGAGATCGCGCCTCGCGCACTGCCGTCGCGCCGAGCGTCATCCGTGTCTCACCCCGCTACACCCCTCGCCTGGTCTGCGAGAATTTCGCGCGCCGCGTTGAAGCCAGGAGCACCCATCACGCCGCCCCCGGGATGGGCTCCCGCGCCGCACAGGTACAGCCCGCGCACCGGAGTTCGGTACCGCGCCCACCCGGGCACCGGCCGCATGAAGAACAGACGGTCGAGCGTCATGTCTCCGTGGAAGATGTCGCCCCCCGTGAGGCCGAACACGCGCTCGAGATCCAGCGGGCTCAGCACCTGCCGGTGCGCAATGAGATTCTTGATGTTCGGAGCGTATGCGGCGAGCGTATCAATCACGCGGTCGGCGTAGGTCTCCTTGCACGCGTCCCACGAGCCGCCTCGCAACCCGTATGGGGCGTACTGGACGAAGATCGACATGACGTGCTTGCCCTCCGGGGCGAGCGAGGGGTCGTACGTCGTGGGGATCGTGACCTCCAAGAACGGCGCGGCGGACGGCTCACCCCGGTTCGCATCCTCCCACGCGCGGTCGATGTAGTCCATGGTGGGACCGATATGCGTGGTGCCTCGATGCTGGGGGCCGGTCGAGGCACCGGGTGCCGCGGTGAAGTCGGGCAGGCCTTCGAGCGCGAGGTTGATCTTCATCGCGACGCCATCCATCCTGATGGCCTCGACGTCGCGGCGGAACTCAGCCTCCAGCAGCTCGGGAGGGAGCAGTGAGAGCAGCGTGCGCTTGGGGTCCGCGTTCGACGCCACCAGCCGTCCGCAGACCTCCTCGCCGGTGCTGAGCGCCACCCCGTACGCCCGGCCGTTTTGCACCAGGACGTGCGCGACCTCGGCGTTCGTGCGGATCGTCGCGCCGTGTGACCGGGCCGACGCGGCCAGCGCGTCGCTGAGCGCCCCCATGCCGCCGCGCACAAATCCCCACAGTCCGCGCTTCCCGGCAGCCTGCCCCATGCAGTGATGGAAGAGCACGTACGCGGTCCCCGGTGTGGACGGTCCCCCGCGGGCACCGATGACCCCGTCGGTGCACAGGGACGCCTTCAGCTCCGGCGAGTCGAACCACGCATCCAAGAAATCACGCGCGCTCTGCGTGAGGATCCGGATGCCCTGGGTGAGCGTCTGGGGCGGCAGCCGCATCGTCTGCCAGGCCAGGCGTCCGAGTTGCCAGACGTCGGCGACACGGCGGGACTGCAGATCCGGGGGCGTCGTCAGCAGCCAAGGCTCGACGAACTCCGCCAGACGGGCCAGGAACGCCTCGTAGTCGGCGTAGCGGGCCGCGTCGCGGCGCGAGAACCGTGCGATCTCGTCGGCCGTCTTGCGCTCGTTGCGCCAGACAAACAGGGCGCGTCCGTCCGGAAACGGACTGAAGAAGGCCGGGTCCTTCGGCAGGACCTCATATCCGAATCGCGCGAGGTGGAGATCATCGATGATCCGCGGGTGCATCAGGCCGCACAGGTACGCCGCGGTGGACACCCGGTAGCCGGGCCACACGTCCTCCGTTACGCAGGCGCCGCCGACGACGTGACGGCGTTCCAGAACGAGGACGCGGAGACCGGCGCGGGCGAGGTAGGCGGCCGTGACCAGGCCGTTGTGGCCGCCTCCCACGATGAGGGCATCATAGGACGTCATGAACACACATCTTCCGCACCGGGTCGGGGACCCCTTGCGTCGCACGTACCGGCCGCCACGCTCGGCGACTCAGGGGAGCGCGGCGAGCGCGTCCTCGAGCAGGCGGAGGAACGCGGGGCGGTCGAGCCGCACCCCGACCCGCGCATTGGGGGCCTCGCCGCGGGGCGCGGCGTCGGACTGCGCCGCGGGGTTGAACTCCACGAGGTGGCGAGTGTCGCACACGGTCATCCCGCGCGTGTGTTCACCGCGCAACTCGACGACGACGTGCATCGGCATCCACGAGATGAGCGGAGGGTCCAGCAGGATCGCCACCGCGCACGGGTCGTGGAGCGGACCGGTGGCATTGCCGGAGCGCGCCTGCCGCGACAGGTAGAAGCGTAGCAACGCCGCCACCGCGCGGGCGGTGCGCGTGCCGAGCGTCTCGATCCGCGCGACGCCGTCGAGATCGATACCGGCCTGGCGGGTCAGGTTGAGGCCGCACATCCAGAGGGGGACGCCGCTGCGGAAGACGATGTCCGCCGCCTCAGGATCGAACCAGGTGTTGAACTCCGCGCCCACCGTCATGTTGCCCACGGTCACGGAGCCGCCCATCAGCGTGATTCCGTCGATCCGGCCTGCGATGTCGGGAGCCGTGCGCAGGGCGACGGCGAGATTGGTCAGCGGCCCGGTGGCGATGATCGTGACGCCCTCGCGTGCCCGCACCGTGTCGATCAGGAACGGGACGCCTCTTCGGCGATCGGCCTGCCGCCGGACCGGCGGGAACTCGTAGCCGTCGAGCCCGCTCTTGCCGTGAATGGCGTCTCCGAACACCGGCGTCTGCACGAGCGGCGCCGCGCACCCTCGTGCCACGGGGACGTCCAGCCCCGCGAGCTCGACGATGCGCAACGCGTTGAGCGTGGTCCGATCGACGTCCACGTTGCCGGCGACGGTGGTGATGCCGAGGATCTCGAAGTGGCGCGCCGCCACCAGAATGGCGAGCGCGTCGTCGTGCCCCGGATCGCAGTCCAGGATCACCGGCCGTCGACCGGACCGCACCGATCCCGCCTCCCCGACGGCGCCGTCCGCACCGGGCGCCGTCGGTACGGGATTCCCGCCGGGCTTCCCGATCCCTGTCCCCCCGAGCTGCTACGGCCAGACGATGACGATCGGTCCGCTCGGCGCGGCGCCCGCGCCTCCCGGTCCGGCCGGAGCGCCACCCTCCGGCTCGAGGGTCACCTCGACGGCGGCGGGAGGCGTCGCCAACGCCGCGCCTTCGGCGATCAGCCGACCCTCACCCTGGGCGTCCAGGTGGAGCACGCCGAGCGAGGTCCACGCGCCGTCGTGCCGCACCCACGCCCGGTACTGTCTCCCCGCCGGCGCGGGCGCCAAGTGCGACACGGTCAGCACGGCCATCGACACGCCCGGGCGGCTCCGGTACTGCCCGTGCGCCGCCACAGGCGCGCTGGGCGTCGCCCTGAGCCGGAGCGCCTCCGTTTCGCTCGTGGTCACGAGCGCCAGCGCCCGTTCGTCCCGCTCCCGCGCCACCTGTTCCGAGCGATACCCGACTCCGGCCGCCCCGAGCAGGATCGCGATCGCCACTCCGGCCGTGAGCGGAGCGAGCTTGCCCCGAAGCTTCTGCAACCCGGTGCGAATCCGTGTCTTGGCCGTGCCGAGCGGGAGGCGCAGCTCCTCGGCGATCTGTTCGTGCGTACGGTCCTCGAAGAACGCGAGCTCGATGGCTTCGCGCTGGGCGGACGGCAGCTCCGCGAACGCGGAACGGACGGCCGAGCGGACGGATTCGCGCCAGGCCACTTCATCCGGCCCGGGCGCTTGGTCCGCCAGGCTCGCCAAGTGCAGGCCGTCCGGGTCGTCCGCGACCTGCGGCCTCCGGCCCCGGTGGCGAAGCTCGTTCAGGATGCGGTAGTGGGTGATCTGCAACATCCACGGCCGGAACGCGCCGCGCAGCGGATCGAAGGTGGACGCCTTGCGCCAGACGGTCAGAAAGACGTCCTGCACGACCTCCTCCGCGGCAGCTCGGTCGAGCGTGTGATTGGCGAGGTTGAACACCAGCCGCGCGTATCGGCTGTAGAGCGGCCCGAGCGCCTCCTGCCTGCCCGCCGCGAGGTCGCGCATCAGCCGCTCATCGGTCTGGTCCTGTCTCGGTGATCCCGTCCGGAATGCTGTCATCGCTGGTCCATACCGCCCCGCCGTCGTGGCCTCGTGGAGACGCGGCGCGGACCGGCGACCGTGTGGTCCGCCGACCCGGAGCCCCGTACCGCGGACAACGCGCGGCCACCGGACCCTGCGTGCCTCTCCAGAGGCTGATACACCGGTAGACGGAGGTTGGATTGCGTCGCCGTGAACCCGCGCGGGGCGCCGTCGCGCTCCAGACAGACGTGCGGCCCGCCCGTCCCGGGCAGGCCGCACGTCACTCCATGGGATCGATCGAGCGGTAACGTCCAGCGGCGGCGCCTCCGCGACACGGAGGCGCCGCGGGCGGACAGATCAGTGACCGCAGCTACACGCGCCGCCGCAGCCGCAGCCACCCGACGGCGGCGCCGGAGTCTCCCCGCGGCCCCCTCCGACCATCACGAGAACCGGCGTAAACACGCGCTTCGTCTTCGCCGCGCCGCAACTGGGGCACGCGGGCACGCCACGGGACTCGTACTCAGCCACCGTGGCCGTCATCTCGAACTCCCGCCCGCAGGACTTGCACTGGAACACGTATGTCATGGTCTCACCACCGTCCTCGTATCCGTCCGCCCGCAGAGCCAAAGTCCGCTCGGCGCGGCACGTTCGCAATGCTCAGTTCGCGCGAGCGCCCACCGGTTCCTCCACGGAATCACAGCCGCTGCTTCATGACATACAACCGGGCGTCGGCCTCCCCGATCAGGGTCTCGGGGTCGTCCCCGTCATCGGGCCACGCGGCGATCCCCCAACTGAAGCCGAGCGGGATCCGGCCGCCGGTCTCGTCGGGGACGCTGATCGCCGCAGCCCCCAACCGGTCCAGCACGCGCTCGGCCTGCGTGTGTGTCGTGTTCGGGAGCAACAGCATGAACTCGTCGCCGCCGAACCGGGCGACGAGATCGGTCGCGCGGATCTGTTTCGACAGATGGAGCGCCACCGTCACGAGCGTGCGGTCGCCGGCCGCATGTCCCATCGTGTCGTTCACGCGCTTGAACCCGTTCAGATCCAGGATGGCCACGACCAGGCTCCCGCCGGTGCGGCGCACTCGCTTGATCTCCAGCGTCAGACGATCGAGGAACAAGCGCCGGTTGGCAAGCCCGGTCAGCGCGTCCGTCGCCGCGAGCGCCTTCAATTGCTCGTGCAGGTTCGCGACTTCGATCGCTCCCGCGAGGTACCGGGCCACCACCGTAAGCAGGTTGAGGTCGGCGTCGGTGAAGGCGTCGGGCTCTCGGCGATGCGCGCTCAGCACGCCGATCGTGCGAGCGCGCACGGTCAACGGTGTGTAGATGCCGGACCGGACGATCGGCCCATGGTGGAACGTCCGCGCCTCCCCGTGCACGTCCGCGACACGGCGGGGGGCGCCCGACGCGTAGACCTCGCCGTACACGCCCTTGTCAGAGGGAACGACGAACCCGAGGTAGATCCGTTGAAGCCCCGACGCCGCGCGGATGACGAACTGATGCGACGCGTCGTCGCCGAGCAGCGCGATCGCGCAAGAGTCAAAACCGGTGTCCTCCCGCAGCACCCGCAGGACGTGCTCCAGCAGGTCCGGCAGGCTGAGCACCATCGTGAACTCGGATGCGAGCCGCGCAAGGAACGCCAACGCTTTGTCTGGCCCGGTTGGTGATGCACGTCGGGGCGCTCGCTTGGATCGAACGGGAGGGTTTCCCACGCCGGCCATTCCTCCGCGCGACAGGTCTGCGGTAAACGGAGGGTACGCAGGACCGCCACCGCGCGGACGCCCTCGGGCGCACCACCGGCGCGCCCACAAGCATGCGAATCCAGCCTCTCCCCCGCGACGCTGGGGTTCGGTGCGCGGAAAGGGACTCCTGCTCTCCACGTGCGCGTCGGCGCGACGTCGCCGCGATGGAATCTCCATGCAAGATCGACGCGCGATCGACGCACCGCAACGGACACCCGGCAGGATCTGCCTCCCCCCCCTCGAACAGCCGGGTAGCCTCGCGCGGCCGATCTCACCTGGCCCCGGCCTCGGGTACGGTGAGCGACCGCGCCCACATCACGGGAGCGTACGATGACGCTGACCCCGCAGGCTCTCGCAGCGGCTCTTCCCGACCTCGACGGATCGGTCCCGGCGCCGGGCCTTCGCGCGCAGGCCGAGATCTGGCGTGATCCGGACGGCATCCCCCATCTCACCGCGGCCTCAGTCGAGGATGTGTTCTTCGCGCAGGGGTTCGTGCACGCCCAGGACCGGCTGTGGCACATGGAGTTCGACCGCCGCCGCGCCCATGGCCGCTGGGCGGAGTACGCAGGCGCCGCGTTCGTTCCTCAGGACCTCTTCTTTCGCCGCCTTCGCCTCGGCGCCTCGGCCCGCAGCGACTACGACGCCCTCAACGCGGAAAGCCGGGCGGTGCTGGACGCCTACGCCGCCGGCGTCAACGCGTTCGTGGCGACGACGCGCGTGCTGCCGATCGAGTTCGCACTGCTGGAGACGCGCCCGGAGCCGTGGACCCCGTGGGACAGCCTGGCCGTCTTCAAGGTGCGCCACGCGGACATGGGCTCGTGGCAGTCTAAGCTCTGGCGCGCCCGGCTCCTCGGTTATCTCGGGCCGGACATGACCGCGTGGCTGTGTCCCGGCGGACAACGGAACCCAACGCTGATCGTGCCGCCCGGCGCCACCTATCGCGGACCGACGCCCGACGGTCTCGACGCATTCACGGGAGCCGCCGCGGCGCTTGCGGACATCGAGCTCGGCGGGGGCAGCAACAACTGGGCGCTGTCGGGACGGCGGACGGCGTCCGGGAAGCCGCTCGTCGCCGGTGACCCGCACCGGGCGCTCGAGGTGCCGAACGTCTACTATCAAAATCATCTCGCCTGCCCGGAGTTCGACGCCGTCGGGTTTTCGTTCCCGGGGGTGGCCGGCCTGCCGCACTTCGGCCACAACCGGTTCGTGGCGTGGTGCGTGACGCACGCGATGGGCGACTACCAGGACCTCTTCATCGAACGGTTTCATCCCGACGACGCGAGGCGGTATTGGTTCCGAGGGGAGTGGCGGCAGGCGGAGATCGTGCGGGAGACGATTCGCGTGCGAGGCGCCTCGCCGGTCACCGTGGACGTCACGATCACGCACCACGGGCCGGTTGCCGCCGGCGATCCGGCGCGCGGGCACGCGATCGCGTTCTGTTACAGCGCCACGAACGGGCCGAATCGAACGTTCGAGGCGTGCGTGCCGATGCTGCGCGCGGTCTCGGCCGACGCCCTCGAGGACGCGATGCGGCCGTGGGTCGAGCCCGCCAACAACTTCGTCTTCGCGGACGTGTACGGCACGATCGGGTATCGCACGCGCGGCCAGATCCCGATCCGCGCGGCCGCAAACGCCTGGCTCCCGGTACCCGGCTGGGACGGCGCGCACGAGTGGCGCGGGACGATCCCGTTCGAGGAGATGCCCGCCTACCGGAACCCCGACACGGGCTGGATCGCCACTGCGAACGGACGCATCACGGGGCCGGAGTACCCGCACTACCTCGGGCTCGATTTCGCCGCGGACTTTCGAACGCGGCGGGTGATCGAGCGTCTCGGCCCGCTCGAGCGGGCCACCGCGGACGACATGGCGGCGATCCACGCCGACCGCGCGTCGATCCCCGCAGGTGAGCTGCGAGACCTGCTGGGCGCGGTCACCCCGAACGGCCCCGCGGCGCGGGAGGCGCTCGAGCGGCTGCGCGCCTGGGACGGGGCGATGGTGCCCGACGCGGTCGCGCCCACGATCTACGTTGCGCTTCGGGAGCGGCTGATGCGCGATCTGCTGAGCCCGGTTCTCGGACCGCTGGCCCTGGACGCCTTCGCCGCGACGCCCGGCGGCGGCGTCGCGCACATGGCGCGGCTCAGGGCGCGCCTCACCGAATGGATCCGCGAGGACGACCGCACGCTGCTTCCGGCCGACCGCGACTGGCCGGCCGCGATCGGCCGCGCGCTCGACGGTGCGGCGGCCGATCTCCGCGCGGCGCTCGGCGGGGACGTCGAGTCGTGGCGCTGGGACCGAGTCCACGTCACCCAACCGCGCCATCCGCTCACGACCGTGTTCCCGCAACACGCGGCCCTGTTGAATCCGCCCTCGGTCGGGGCCGGCGGCGACGGAGACACCGTGCAGGCCGCCGCGTTCGTCCCCGGCGCGGGATACGGGGTCACGACCACGTCGGTCGCCCGCTACGTCTTCGATCTGGGGGACTGGAACAGGAGTGCGTGGATCGTCCCCCTGGGCGCCTCAGGCCATCCCGGGAGCCCACACTACGCGGACCAAGCGAGGGATTGGGCGCAGATCCGCCTCCGCCCGATGCGCTACGACTGGGACCGTATCCGTACGGACGCCGCGCATCATCAGCGGCTCATCCCGACGCGCTCGTAACCGCGCGACGCACCGCCGCTCAGCGCCCCGTCCACTGGGGCGTGCGCTTCTCGAGAAACGCCGCGACGCCCTCTTGAAAATCGGCGCTGTCGTAGCAGGTCTTGACCAGGTCGTGGCCCGGATCGTCGGCCAGCAATCGATGGACGACTCGCCGCACCGCCTCCTTGCTGACGCGTAGGGTCAGCGGCGGCGCGAGGGCGATCGCCTCGGCGATCTCGCGCACGCGGTCGCCGAGGGCCTCCGTCGGCACCACCTCGTTCACCAATCCCCACGAAAGCGCTTCCGCGGCGTCCACGTGGCGGCCGGTGTAGATCATCTCCTTCACCCGCGCCGGTCCCAGCAGGGCGGTCAGCCGGCCGTAGTTTTTCATCGACAGGCAGTTCCCCAACCGGATGATCGGGATGCCGAACCGGGCGTTCTCGGCCACGATCCGCAGATCGCACGCGACCGAGACCGTCATTCCGCCCCCGACCGCAAAGCCGCGCACCGCGGCGATCGTGGGCTTGGTCACGCCCTCCAACCGCCCGATCACGTGGTCGATGCGTTCCTCGTAGTCGATCCCGGCCTGGGGGTTACCGCGGAACGCCGGAAACTGGGCGATGTCCGTGCCGGAAATGAACGCCCGATCTCCGCGTCCCGAGATCACGAGCACGTTGATCCGCCCGTCCCGGTCCACCTCGTCGCACACCTCGACCAGCCGTTGGTACATCGCCCAGGTCATCGCGTTTCGCTGCTCCGGGCGATTCACGGTGAGGTAGGCCACCCCGTGCGTCACCTCAAACAGCATCTCGGGTTGGTCCACGGCGGACACACCTCCTGGGGCGTCGCGGGAGATCCGCGGCGTGAGAACGTCTGGAACCGGATCAGGCGCCGGGGGTCGAACGAGGGGGGGTCTCGCCTCCGCTCGGAGCATCCGGACGCGGCTGCGGGGGGCGCACGTCGGCCCCGGACGACTCCGGCGCGGGGCTCGGGCCGGTCACGACCTGGCGGAGCAACTCGCCTGCGATGTCACCGATCGTCACCCGGCCTTCGTCGCCCTGCGCGGTAATGAACTCTTTGACCCGCGCGCGCTCGCGCTCCCGGGCGAGGCGCTTGAGACTCAGGATCATGCGCCGCTCCTCAGGACGAATCTCGGTCACGAGGGCCTCGACCGACTGCCCCGCCTGCACGATGTCGTCGACCTTCTGCACGCGCTTCTCCGCGAGCTCCGAGATGGGAAGAAACGCGTCCACGTCGCCAAGGCGCACGAACGCACCCGACGCCACCAGCCGAACGACCTTCCCGGAAACGACCTGTCCCGTCCGGTACGCATCGCCGAGATGCTGCCATGGGTCTGGCAGAATGTGTTTCAGACCGAGCGAGATCCGTCCGGCCTCGCGGTCCACGCGAAGCACCGCGACGGTGATGTGCTGCCCGCGACGAACGACCTCGGACGGATGCTTGATGTAGGTCCAGGACATCTCGCTGATCGGCAGCAAGCCGTCCACGCCGCCGAGATCCACGAACGCGCCGAAATCGGTCAGGCGTTTCACCACGCCCTCCCGCACCTGCCCTTCTTCCAGCGACGCGAGCACCTCGGTCCGCGTCTTGGCACGCGTCTCCACCATGGCGTTCTTGTGCGACAGGATCACGCGGCCCTTGGGACGATCGACCTCGATGATCTTAAGCGGGATGCTCTGGCCGACCAGCGCCTCGAACTGCCGCCCCTTCGCCTGCGACAAATCCACGTGGCTGCCCGGCACGAACCCGCGCATCCCGAGATCGACGACGAGGCCGCCCTTGACCTTGTCGACGACCATGGCGTGGAGCACGGTGCCGGCCTGGAACGCCTGTTGGATCCGATCCCAGGCACGCGCCAAGTCGGCGCGCTTCTTGCTGAGGAGGATGCTGCCCTCGTCACCTTCGACCTTCATCACGTAGACGTCGATGCGGTCGCCGACCGCGATCCCCTCCACCGTGTCGCCCTGCGCCGACAGCTCCTTCGGGGGAATAAACCCCTCGGACTTGGCCCCGACGTCCACCAGGACCCCTTCGCTGTCCACCCGGACAACGGTCCCCTGCACGATCTGGCGCTCCGCCAAGGTGGGTATCTGCGCGAGATCGATCTCCTCCGACTGCGGCCCGGCGGGCCTCTCCTCGGACATCGGACCGTCACCGTCCTCGTTCGACACTCACACCCGCGCCGCGACACTCCGGCGGGGTGTGCAGACGTTCAGCAGCGTAACAGATGTTCCTTCGCCGGTGGAATAGGCTCTCCTGCCCTGCACGTGTCCGGTCGCCGCGATCACCGACCCGCGTGAGTCTCCGATGGACTCGGCGCCAGCAGGCGGGCGATCTCCACCGGGATGCGCCGCGCGCGGCCGGTTCGATCCACCGTCGCATGCACGGTGTACCCGTCGGCCATGAGCTCCGCGTCCGCCTTGCGCACGACCTCATACGCAAACGCGAGCGTCGCCGCCCGGACCTCGCGCACACGCGCCCGCACCACGAGCACCTCGTCGTATCGCGCGGGACGGCGGTACCGGCAGTGCGCCTCGACGACGACCAACAACCACCCCGCCGCCTCGATCTCCGCGTACGATCGTCCGCGCTCGCGAATCAACTCCGTTCGCGCCGCCTCGAACCAGACGAGATAGCTCGAGTGGTGCGCCACCCCCATCTGATCGGTCTCGGCGTAGCGAACACGAATCTCGAGGCCGGCTGCGTGCATCGAACCCTCCTGTGAACGCGCGAGAAGGTTCGACGCCAAAACGTCGGAGGTCCTCCCCGTTCATTACGGGTGTGCGCGCCGGGAGGTTCCGTCAGAACCCGCGGCCGCGCAGCCGAGGGTCGAGCAGGTCGCGCAGGCCGTCGCCGACGAGGTTGAAGCCGACGACGGTGATCAGAATCGCGAGCCCCGGGAACGTCGCGATCCACGGCGCGGTGAGCATGTACGAGCGCCCGGTCGCGAGCATCGAGCCCCACTCCGGCGTCGGCGGGCTCGCGCCCAGCCCCAGAAACGACAGGCCGGCCGTCTCGACGATCGTAAACCCCACCGTCAGCGTCGCCATGACGATGATCGGCGACAGAACGTTGGGCAGGACGTGCCGCGCGAGGATCCGTAGCGCGCCCGCGCCGACCGCGCCCGCCGCCTCGACGAACTCCTGCTCCCGGATCGCCAGCACCGCGCCCCGCACGACCCGCGCGAACTGCGGCGTGTACACGATGCCGATCGCGATCATCGCGTTGGTCAGGCTCGGCCCGAGGATCGCGACAACGATCATCGCGAGCAGCAGGTACGGAAACGCGAGCATCACGTCCACGAGCCGCATCACCGCCGCGTCCACGCGTCCGCCGAAGTATCCGGCGACGATGCCCAAGACGACCCCGAGCAGCATCGCGATGCCGTCGGCGATCACCCCAACCACCAGGGCGATCCTGGCTCCGTACACGCAACGGGAGAAGATGTCCCGGCCGAATTCGTCCGTCCCGAACAGATGGGTCGCCTGCGGTGCCTTGAGCTGGTCGGCGAACGCCTGATCGATCGGATTGTACGGCGCGATCTGGTGCGCGAACGCCGCCGACCCGACGACGACGACGAGCACCATGACCCCCACGAGCAGGTTCGGGCTCCGCAGGAGCCGTTGCCACGATAGGGCGGCGAGACGGCGTTGACGCCGAGGCAGCGCGACGTCGACCGTCGTCATGCGTAGCGGATCCGCGGGTCGAGGTACGCGTACAGGATGTCCACCAAGAGGTTCGCCAGCACGAAGATGGCGGCGGCGATGAGCACGACCCCCTGCACCACCGGGTAGTCGCGCGCCAGCACGCTCGTGATCGCCAAACGCCCTAGTCCCGGCAGCGCAAAAATCGTCTCGGTCAGGACGGCGCCACTCAGCAGCAGGCCGAGCTGGAGGCCGATCAAGGTGACGACCGGCAGCAGCGCGTTCCGCAGCGCGTGGCGACTGACCACCCATCGCTCCCCCACGCCTTTGGCGCGCGCCGTCCGCACGTAGTCGAGGTTGAGCACCTCGAGCATCGTCGATCGCGACATCCGGGCGATCGTGGCCATCGACGTTGCCCCCAGCGCGACCGCCGGCAGCACGAGGTGCGCGGCGCTGCTCCTGACCAGCGTCCAGTTGCCGGTGAGCAGCCCGTCCACGAGCGGCATGCCGGTGATCCGGTGCCACGTCATGCCCTCGTCCAGCAAGCTCCCGAGGGGCAGCCACCCCAGCACGCCCCCAAAGACGAGCAACAGGAGGATGCCGGTCCAGAAGATCGGCATCGACACGCCGATTAGCACTCCGACCATCGCGCCGGTATCCAACGCGGACCGCGGGTGCCGCGCGGCGAACACGCCGATCCCCAGCCCAAACACGACGGCGAACAGGAGCGCCGCCAGGCTCAGCTGGATCGTCACGGGCAGCGCCTGACCGATCTCCCAGATCGCCGGCTGGCGTGTCCGGAGCGACGCCCCGAAGTCTCCGTGGACCGCGCCGACGAGAAAGCGCGCATATTGGACGTACACGGGCTGGTCCAAGCCGAGTTGGTGGCGAAGTCGCGTGAGATCGGCCGCCGTTCCCTTGTCGCCAAGCAGCAGCTCCGCGACGTCGCCCGGGATCAGGTGCATCCCGAAGAACACGAGCACGCTCACGCCCAGCAAGACTGGGATGAGCTGCACGAGCCGACGCGCCACGTATTTCAGCATCGCGGCCTCACCGACGCCGCGCCCGCAGCCTCGCGAGGGGCCCGCCGGGTCGCCGGTCGGGCCCCTCCGATCCGCAAGGCCAGCGCGTTACTGCAGCGAGACGAGCTCCATGTGGAAGAACATCTGGAGCGGGTTCAGCAGGAAGCCTTTGACGTTCGCCCGCGTCGCCCGCACTTGGTTCGTGTAGTTGATGAAGATCCACGGCGCGTCGTCGTGGAGGAGCTTGTTGGCCTGCGTGTAGATCTGAGCCCGTTGGGCCTGGTTGGACACCCGCCGGCCCTGCACGATCAGTTTGTCGAACGCCGGATCGTGGTGACGCGAGTTGTTGTTCGTCCGCGCCTTCCCCGCCGCCTCGTCCCACTCGAACAGGTCGCCGAGGAAGTTGTCGGGATCGCCGTTGTCGCCCGACCAGCCGCTGATCGCCATCCCGTCCCACTGAGTGTGGCGGATCTTGTCGAGGTAGGCGCCCCACTCATACTGGGTGATTTTCACGGTTACGCCGACCTTGGCGAGGTACCCTTGGACGGCCTCGCCCAACTTGGCGCCGCCGATCGGATTGTAGCCGCGCGGGTTCGCGTACACCATCATGTCCGTCGTGAACCCGTTCGGGAACCCAGCCTCGGCCAGCAGCTGCTTCGCCTTTGCCGGATCGTACGGGTACGGGGTCACCGCCTTGTTGAACCCCCACAGCACCGGCGGCATCCCCTGGCTCGCCGTCGTCGCGCCGCCGTACAGGCCCTTGTTGATCGCGTCCTTGTCCACAGCGTAGTTCATCGCCTGCCGGACCCGGACGTCCTTGAACGGCCCGACGTCGTTCGACATCGCCACACCGAGGATGGTCAGCCCGGCCGCCGTGTAGAGTTTGAGCTGAGGGTTGCCCGTCACGCGCCCGTAGTCGGACGGGGGCACATCCGCCAGCACCTGCACCTCGTTCCGCTCCAACTTCAGCATCCGCGTCGCGCTCTCGGGCACGATCTGGAAGATGATCCGATCGACCTTCGGTTTCCCGCCCCAGTAGCTCGGGTTCGCGTCCACGGTGACGTGATCGTTCCGCACCGCCTCGACGAACTTGAACGGCCCCGTCCCCACCGGGTGCTGGCTCGCGTCGCAGTTGTATTGCTTCGTGGCCGTCGGCGACACGATCCCCTGCCAGATCATCGCCAGGCTGGTGATGAACGGCGCGTTCGGCTGCGGCAGTGTGAACCGGAGCGTGTAATCGTCCACCACATCCATCTTGGCGACGTTCCCGTCCTTCACCGATCCGAACGTGAAGTCGTCGTACGTATCGACCCCCTTGCGGCCGAGCACGTAACAGGGGTTGTTCGGATTGATCGCCCGATCGATGTCTTGACCGACCGTGCGCGCGTTCATCGGCGTCCCGTCGTGGAACGTCACCCCGTGCCGCAGTTTGAACGTGTACGTCTTTCCATCTGGGGAGATCGTCCACGACTGCGCGAGCCCCGGCCCGACGTCGCTGGATCCGGGCTTGTAGTTGACGATGCTGTCGTAGATCGTCGACATCACGAACCCCGACTCGTTGTTCTCGACGGTCTGCGGGTCCAACCCTGTCTGGTCGGCGCCGATCGCGATCACAAGCGTCTTCGCCGCCTGCGCCTGGACCTGCCCGACGCTCCACAACGCAACCGGCACGAGCGCAACCGCGAGGAGCAGCGGTAGCAGCCGGCGGATGAACACCTGCGTCATGCACCACCTCCCGTTGTGCGGATCGATCCGAGCGGTCCCGGGCCTGCCGTCCGAGCCCCCATTCCGGGACCTCCTAGAGATACGCGTTGCAAGGGAGGTGGCCCTGCCTGCGCCCCGTGCGGCGCTGCAGTTCATCCGGAGCCGGCGGTGGGCGCGCACGGCGCACAAGACCGATGGGCGAGGGTGGATCGATCACGCGAAGCGGTACGCGCCGCGTCGATGTCCGGCGCGGTCCGGTCTGGAACGGGGCGGCGACGCCTCAGGCGCCGCGCCGCAGCTCCCGCGAACGCGCGGTTGCGCGCCCCACCGCCTCCCGAACCGCGTCCGGGAAGCCAAGTTCCTCGAGCGCGCGCACGCCCGCCATCGTGGTGCCGTTGGGCGATGTCACGCGGGCCCGCAGCGCGGCCGGATCCTGTCCCGTCTCGGCGAGCATCTTCCCCGCGCCGAGCACCGTCTGCGACACGAGGTCGAGCGCGGTCTCCCGGTCGAGGCCCGCGCGCATCCCCGCTTCGACCATCGCCTCCGCGAGCAGGTAGACGTACGCGGGTCCGCTGCCGGACAGCCCGGTGACGGCGTCGAAGAGCGGCTCCGGCACGACGACAACGCGGCCGACCGCCTCGAACATCGCGCGCGCTATTTCCAGGTGAGCCCCGCCGGCCCAGCGTCCGGCGCACAGGGCCGTCGCCGACGCATTCACCGCGGTCGACGTGTTTGGCATCGTCCGGACCGCCGGGACCCCGTGGAGCCGGCGCTCGATCGTCTCGAGCGGGACCCCGGCCGCCACCGATACGACGAGATGCCGCGGCTCCGCATGCGGAGCGATCTCGCCGAGCACCTCCGCCACGTCGTGGGGCTTGACGGCGAGGACCACAACATCGCCCTCGCGCATCAACCAGGCCTTGTCCCGTGTGGTCCGGACGCCCCAGTGCGCGGCGAGACGCTCGAGCCGTTCGTCGTTGCGTTTGTTGGCCACGATGCACCGGTGCGCGGCGAACGTGCCCGTCCCGAGCAGGCCGCGCAACAGCGCTTCCGCCATGTTTCCCGCTCCGATGAGTGCCACTGAGCAATCGACTGCCATGCGCCGTCCTCCTCGGAAAACAGCAACGCCCCCTTCGCCAAAGGACGAAAGGAGCGCTTCCGTGGTACCACCTTTGTTCTCCGGCCTGCGGCCGGAGCACTCTCCGCTGTCACGGGCGACCCGGCTTCCGTTTCGCGCGCGACTCGCCGCGCTTTCGGAAGCAGCTCAGGGGGTGGGTTCAGACCCGGTCGCGGCGGCCCTCGCACCGTGTTGCGGCCGCTCTCTCCATCGCGTGCCGGCGTCCTACGTCCCCCGTCGACGCCATCTCACCGGACTTGTTGTCGCGTACTATACCATTGTGTGCCGCGGCGCGTCAAGGCGGCGAATCGCGCCGTGTAGTAGTTCAGCAATAATGTCACCCCCTAACAGTTCCGTGACTATGTCACCCTGGGACTATGACCAGGGAGACGATCATGTTGAGTCAGAAGGATCAACA